>OGPT01003941.1_pt1 | contig 10182 bp, 6 predicted proteins | sample 1552951 | NCBI WGS metagenome assembly OGPT01 (sample SAMEA2580224, study PRJEB22360) | human gut metagenome | biome: human gut; feature: human-associated habitat; material: faeces | place: Denmark | collected 2008/2010
CCACTTCGCAGAAGCTGCCGAATCTGTCGAGCGCTCCCTTTCCCTGCTGTTTGATCCTGCTGCCGGCGCTTTTTATGCCGCAACAAAAGACTGCCATCAGTACGACATCTGGGGCATGGCGTACATGCTTTACATCGGCTTTCCCTGCTCTGCGGACGAAAAACAGGCGGTTCTCTCTTTTCTGGGAAAAAATTATGATGCCTGCGTCTACCGCGGTCAGGTTCGCCACCTCTTAAAAGGACAATACTGGGAGCGCCTGCTGATCGATGTCGAACCTGAGACCTACCAGAACGGTGCTTACTGGGCAACTGCCTCCGGCTGGATGATCTGGTGTCTTGCACAGCAAAATCCCGCTCTCGCCGTCCGCGCCTTAGAAGACGTGGTTTCCTGTTTCAAAACCGACGGCTCCTTCGAGTGCATAAACGAAGGCTATGAAAAGCTGCCTCTTTTCGTCGTCAGTGCAACCAACGTCTGCGGAGGCTTCGAGCGCACGATTTCGGATTTCCCTGAATTTGGTGCCGGAAAGATTGACTAAGCCTGCAGCACCAGCCTTTCAAAAACCTGACCATCCTGCAAAACGTTTTTTATCCTATAGAAGCCGGATTTTCTTTGCGATAAAAAAGCTGTCCTGTGATCCGCTTTTCATCACAGGACAGCTTTTCTTTTTTTATTCATGACAATAGAATGCTCGCAGATCGTGCATTCTATTGTTGTGCCTCACAAGATTGCCAGGGACAAACGCGGCGTTTCAAATAAATATTCGAAAACATAACAGCATGCTCCCAATGCATAGTCATCCTCTAAAAGCTGTGCCTCTCTCAGCTCCAGCTTCGTTTCCATCTCGTTGATGTGATATTTTTTTATGGTTTCTTCCATGATATTCCAATATGTTGTCCCCTTTAACGGCTCACAGCTTGCAATCAGCACCATTTTGGGTTCCAGTATCTTGATCAGGTTCGAAATCGTGATCCCGAGATAAAAAGCAGCATCCTTTAAAATTTTCTGGCTGACTGCATCCCCATTTCGGGACAGCTTCATAAAATCCCGCATTGTATAATACGACTCGTTTTCACTATTTGTCAGTTCCTGATACCTGCGATTCAATGCCAGTTCTCCTGCATAGGCATCCAGACACCCGCGATTGCCGCAGACACACATCGGACCTTCTGCATTCAATACAGTATGCCCGATATAACCGGCATTGCCCTGTACCCCATCCATCAGTTTATTCTGATACATGTATGCACTGCCTATGCCGGAACGGATTCCAATATAAACAAAATCCGAATTGTCCTCCCGCATATACTTCTTCTTTTCTACAAGCGCCAGTAAATGCACGTCATTATTTACATAAACCGGAAGATGAAATTTTTCCTGCAGAATCCGCTGCAATTCAACATGCTCCCAGCCCCGGATTCTCGTGATGTGCAGGGATCTGCCTTCTGTCTTTCGAATCGTTCCGCAAATCCCGACACCGATCCCGACGATCCTGGGCCGCACAGAGGAAAATTCTTCCAGCAGATGCTCAAGCTCCCTGAGCATCCGCGCCAAAACCTCTTCCGCCTGCGTATCTATCTTAAACAGGATTTTCCGTCTGCCCACAATTTCCCGTTTCGCATTTGCAAGCGCGATCCGGATTGTCGGAAATTCAAAATCAATTCCAATCGCATACGCAGAATCTCCATTTATGCACAGCAACTGCGGAGGCCGTCCTCCTGTCGATTCCCGAAAACCGCCGTTTACTACAATTCCTTCTTCTTTAAAAGAATTGATGATCTCCAGGATCGTAGGACGACTCAGCAGTGTCTTTTCCGCAATTTTTTCCAGCGTAACAGGCTCAAAGGCCTGTATGCACTGCATTACCAGATATTTGTTCGCTTCTTTGATCACTTTCGTTGTATTTTTTTTCATTCGCTGGTTGGTCCCCCCGTTTTTGTCACTCTTAAACCAGTATTATTGTAACATTATTTTTTCCGCACTTCCACAACTATATCAGCAAACCAAACGAAAAATATTCTAAATTCGTTCATATTTTCTGGACAATGCAGTGTCTGACATTTGGGGGAACCACATGACATTTTATTTCTGTTTCAATATTCAGTGCTTTGCAGGATAGCGCATCGGCACGAGTCTAGCTTTCATCAGCGCAAATACGATACTCGGAACCAAAACAAGCTGAATCACCAGACCGGGCAGACAGGTTACAAAATATCCGGTTGCCCATGCTGCCAGGGAATAGCTTCCCGGCGAAAAGATCAGTGCTCTAAAGAGACCGGCGATCACACGACCGATCAACAGACCGCCAACAAGGCTGATGTACAGATCCGCATAAATTTTTCCGGTGCGCACAAATTTTATGAACAGACCGCAAAGCAGGCCATACGCGCCAAGCTCCACCATCATGCAGGGCAGATAACCCATCGCAGGCATACCGGTCAGCAGGCTGGATAACAGCGGACCTGCCAGGCCGCACAGCAGACCATAAGGCCAGCCCACCAGCAGACCGCAAAGCAGTACCGGAATATGCATCGGGCAAAAAATCGCCCCTGCATTCTGAATGGAATGGAACGCCATCGGCAGCACCACACACAGCGCAATACATACAGCCGTAATCATTGCGCGTTTTACCTGAGACATTTGAGACATAACATTTCTCCTCCTTGAAAAAAATATCTATTACACACGACGCAGTCCCTCATCTTTTTTCAGACTGCGCTGCGGTAATTTTTCATTTCGATTTCATCCCTCTGATTTGCATTTCATCATGGGATTTTTCATGCATTATTTTCTATTTTTGCAAGAATACCTGCATAATCAAAAAAATCGCACTCGCGGCAATCGCCACATTCCCGTTGCGGTTTGGCAGTGATTTTTTCTTCTTTGTTCGCCGCCCCGGCCCGCGATAACCTCTCGCCTCCATCGCACACGCCAGTTCATCCGCCCGACGAAACGCTGCCAGAAACACCGGAATGACCAACGGCAGAAAGCTCGCCGCACGCTCTGTCAGCTTTTTGCTTTCAAACCGAGCCCCTCGTGCAGTCTGCGCCATCCGGATTGTCTCCGCTTCCTCTCCCAGCACCGGAATAAACTGCATTGCAACCCCCAGAATCATCGCGATTTCTTCCGTCGGAACACCGACCTTCGAAAGCGGTGAAAGCAGCTCCTCCAGCCCATGCGTGATTTCCATCGGCTCTGTCGTGATCGTCAGCACCATGCAGAAAACTAAAATCAATACCAGGTGAACGACCACCATCGCCCCCTGCCGGATTCCCTCCCGGCTCAGCCGGAAAACCCACCAGCTCCAGATGCAATGCTCCCCGCTGTAAAAAAACGCATTCATCAAAAAGATCACTGCTAAAAACCGACACATCCCTTTTTGTTGTTTTATCTGCTCCCGCAGGGATATCCCTGCCAAATACGATACCGTCAGCGCCGCTGCCGCCGCGGCGATACAGCCAATCAGCCCTTTGGACACGATCACCGCTGCAATCACCAGGCACAGCCCCAGCAGCTTTCCTTTCGCATCTGCCCGATGAAAAAATGTATTTCCGGGGCGATACTGCCCCATCGGCATCTGCATCATCTGTTTTCTCCTTTTTCTTTTTATATTGCATTATGTTTTATATTTTTGTAAAAAGAAGTAGTATAAATATATGAAAATAGCAAATATAGAGGATACCTCAAGAAATGAAATCCAGCAATTACAGGAAACATACTATAGCTTACAACAAGCATATTTCTCCGATAATAAGGATGATATGATAAATGCTTTTATTAAAGCAAAGAATTTAAATATACCCTATATATCTAATAAGATTATGAATGAAAGTGAAAACGTGTTTCACTTAAACGGGCTTAATCCAAAACTATCCGTTCCTGTTCAATTATTACATCCAATAGAATTAAGATTAAATGTAGAAGGATGTCTTAATGCACTACTAGAAGAACTTAATCAGCGAAAAGTATATACATATGCCCAAAGTATTCTTTATCGTCCTCAGCACACATTCTTTAAGGGAGAAATAGTATATCGGAGTTCCAATGGAAATCAGTTGAAAGTATCAGACCTACTTTCTTTATCTAAGTATGCGATAAGCATTGCGGAAATAATAGAACCCAATAATGAAAAATTTTCAGAGAAGAAAACAATCATAACAACACTACAAAGTATTGACGCAATATTGAATAATAAGCCAGAAGATAAACCTGTCAATAAGAAACTACATTTAATTACAGGTTTCATCGCTTCTATAGTAAAACCAACATTAAAGAATAATCAAGATAAACGGAATTTAGCTATTTCAGAAACGATAGTTGATTTAGCCATTGATTTTTTCTGTAAAATATAAAATTATAAATATGGACAAAACAATGAACCGAATAAAAGAGGTGCTTGAAGAAAAAGGCATCAAACAGGTCTGGCTGGCAGAAAAGCTCGGTAAAAGCTTTTGTATTGTCAACTCTTATGTTTGTAATAGGCGACAGCCAAGTTTGGACGTATTGTTTGAAATTGCAAAGATTCTTCAAGTTGATCCCAAAGATTTAATAGATAGCAAACAATGAAAGTTCTGACACAAATCCAGCTGCCAGCAAAGTGCTAAAATTCCTAGTCAATCTATAAGAATTTGCGACTGTATAGATCTAAAATTATTTGAAACGTTTAAAGAAATTTGGCGCTTTGGATAAGAGTAATGTGATGTATGCTAAAATATTACTACAAAATGTAAAGATTGATATTCCTCCATACTTTACAGACTGGGTTTATAAAACTAATATATGTATATGTAGAGCTGAATAAAAAGATTTTCTTCAATTTGTATAAAAATGGTTATCCATCTCAATACAAAAACGACGTATTTGAGTAAATTATAGAACATATGGAAAAATTTTAAGGAGAATAGTAATCGATATAAACAAAATAACTTGAATATGAACGACACTAATTATAATAAAAACTATACTCTAGAAAAACATTTGAAATCCTTATCTGAAACAGATAAGGATTATGAATTGTTATACTCTATTTGGGGACTAAACAAGAAAAATCTTACTCAAGGATTGAACTTAGTTTCTAATGCATATCCTCATTATAGCAAACATGACATTAGTCATTCTATGACTATTATAAATAATATTCAATGTCTGTTAGGGGAGGAACGTATTAAGCGGTTAGGTGCAACAGACACATTCCTAATATTAATGGCATGTTTAACTCATGATATAGGAATGATACTCACTTATAAAATCATAGAAGAAGAGTGGGGTAAAGATAATTTTAAAAATTTATTAATAAGACTATCTGAAAGTAGTGACTTAGTAATATCAGAATCAGCAAAATTATTATTGAAGCCAAAAGATTGTAATCAAGACAATTTTAAATGGGCTTTAGAGATAAAAAATGCAGTTATTGTATTAACAGCCGAGATTTTTAGAAATAAACATGCTAAACAAAGCGCAGATAATATTTTATCAAATGATGAATTTAAAAAATTAGCTGATAATTATTATTCAGAACAATTACCTAATCGATTTATAGAATTATTGGCAGATATTGCTTTGTTACATGGAGAAAGTTTTAATTATTTAATGAGCTGTTTATATCCTGAAGCTAATGGATATAAAGGAGACTACATTCATCCTCGGTTTATTGCATGCATGATTAGATTAGGGGATTTACTAGATTTTGATAATAACAGATTTAATGAATTTTCAGTTGCTTCTATTAAACAGATGCCAGAAACTTCCATTTCACATCAGCAAAAACATGCAGCAGTACGGCATATGCTTATATCTCCGTCAAAAATAGAGGCTGAATTAGATTGTCCAAATGAAAATGTTTATAGGATAGCCAGAAACTGGTTCGATTGGTTAGAAGAAGAAGTTAACAATCAAAGTCGTGAATGGTCAAATATCGTACCTTCTGATTTAGGCGGATTGCCTCCTATTATTAGCAAAGATTCCATAAGAATATTATACAAAGGACTACAAACAAGTCCAGAATTGCTTAATTTAAAATTCACAATGTCACAAAATAAGATATTCAATATATTGCAAGGTGGTGGTATATATAAGGAACCAGGATTTACCTTTATTCGTGAGATTGTACAAAATGCTTTTGATGCAAGCAAAATTCAAATGTGGAATGACATAAAATCAGGCATATATGACTCTTATTTTATGGATAATAACATAAATGTTGATTCAATTTCATTTCCAGATGAGATTATGCCATCTATATATAAACAATATCCTATCGATTTAAACATATCATGGTTAAATGAACAAAAAGATACCATACACATCGAATGTACTGATAAAGGTACTGGCATTTCAGAAGCAACATTATTAAGAATGACAAAAAGTGTAGGCGATAGTCATTCTGGAGAACAGGAGTATACTGACGATTATAGAAAGATGCCATACTGGTTGAAACCAACGGCTGCATTTGGAGTAGGACTACAATCAATTTTTTTTGTCTCAAAAACATTCGAGGTTGAGACTGCTTTTCCAAACGAAAAAACTAAACGCATAATATTTAGATCTGCAGCTGATAATCAGTATTGTTCTATTGTAGAAGAAAATATAAACAGAAAAAGAGGAACAACTATTAAGATTGATATTAAAAAAGATAAGTTTCCTGAGCTATTTGGAACATCTTTTAGCTGGGATATTTTAGATTCTACCGATATATTTAAGGGAGATGGAGATGATATATATTTAGCTAAAATAGATAATTTTGTAAATCACACATTTAGATTTGTCCAAAACCTTTGTTTTAATTATAGAACAATAAATCCAGAACGTAATTTTCAAAATGATATATCATCTGATTTCAAGAATTATAGGTCTGTCGATAAAGATTATAAGTTATCATATAAATACTTAGATGGTTTCTTGATTTTTGATTTCATTGAGAAACAATATGGTTCATCTTTTCGCTTGTGGTTTAACAATGACATGAAGCATCATTATGGTCTTTCTCAAAGATTATTATTAAGAGATGTAATAGTTTCTAATGCTAAGTTCAATTATTGGAAAACCAGTTTTCTAGGTTTTGAGTGGAACTTAAATAATCAAACAACTGATACTATTGTTGATATATCAAGAGACAATCTCACTTATATTGGTAGAGAGTGGATAACTAACACCTTACTATCCAAGCTACTTCCTAAGATAATAGAATTGATATCTGATATTTTCATCCAAGAACTTGGCGCAACCACTCAAATAGAAACAATTGATATTCAATATCTTAATTACAGTCTGACAGCTTATGCGTATCAGAAACAAATATATGATAAATCAATTTTGTCTAAAATCAAAATACCCCATGAAATAGCTTCATATGATAAATCTGAAATAACCGCTGAAAAACTATTAGAAGCAACTACTTTGCTTCTAGTAAACGGTTTTAAAACAAATGGCACAAATAGTATTGTACAATCAGAGATTGAACGTATTGAAAAGCAATATAATGATGTACTTTCTGGATATATTATAATCTGGGGTGGTGATTACCTTTATAATTCATTGATGTTTAATTACATATGTTCTGAAGTTCTCCAATACGACAATAATTGCAAAATATATAAGCTACAAAAAATCACATCCAGTAATTTTGAGCACAAGTCCATTAGATTTAACAAAAATTATTTAAATATATTAGACTATATGGGAGTTCATAAATGTTCTCGGAAAACAATTTATGGATTAGATGAATACCCTAATATATCTGTAAGGAAATATTATATATCTGGCTTCGAAAACTTTCCACAATATAGTTCTTGTTGCATTTATTCACCATTTACAAACAAAAGCGAAATAGAAGATTTATTGAATAATACTAGAGGAAAGTCTGAAACTGATATAAAAAATTATATTCGTGAAAAATTATCATCATATATTACTCCATATTTAATGGGAGTTATTAAAAAATACAATGTACATGCCAATATATCAGACGAAAAAATAAAAGAGGATTATATTAAGTTAATATACGATTTCATTAACTTAAAATCAGAATCATAGAAATGATACAAACCATTTATTTGACATTTTCTACTAGATTAAAAACTCGATGGTATTAATTACACATTTAAATATACAAAACCGGATATTATGTTAGATATATAATTTTTATATTCCATCCCAATAAATAAAGTATCTAATAATATTGTGACAATTAAAATTTATTGATCTATGGATTCGCATCAATGCATGATTATAGATTTAGAGAAACGGGGTAACAAGCAAATGTTCATCACTGAACGTGTTTCTTCTATTTACCAAAACAAGAATGGACTTTGGACTGTTCGATTTTCGTCATCACCACGTGTATTCAATTACAATCCGTCACGTTTACTTTGTCTAACACACCCTGACACAATTAATCTTGGAGAAAAAGGGCTATACATCAATAATAAACATATCAATAATGTAGCAGAATTACTACGTTTTACAGATGGTCGCTACATTTTTTATCGAGTGACCTATGACAATGGCTACTATGAGAATCTGGAAGGAAACGAGGTCTATATTACCCGTACCCCAATTGACAAAAATGGAGGTTCTATTTGGGATTATCTTCGCAAACTAGCTGCTGAAACAGGACTGATTGCGGAAGAAGATAATGAAAGTATTCTATCCAAACAATATGAATTGGTAGATGTGAAGCGTGATAATGTTCCCTTGGCTCAATACCTAGGTGACAAAACAAAATTGGTAACTTACTCCATGCCCAAACAAGTCTATTATCCGTTTGGATGCAATGCCAGCCAAAAAGCGGCCGTAGAAGCAGCATTGACACATCAGGTAAGCATTATTCAGGGACCTCCTGGAACCGGTAAGACACAGACGATACTGAATATCATTGCCAATCTGCTGATGAAAGGTAAAACGGTATTAGTCGTATCAAACAATAACTCGGCTGTTAAGAATGTAGCTAAGAAGCTAAACGGAGAAGGACTTGGCTTCCTTGTGGCCGAACTGGGTAGTGTACAAAACAAAGAAACATTCATCGCCAACCAGCCAGAGTATCCTACTATGGCAAATTGGACAATTGATAAACAAACAACTACAAAGAATCTAGCAAAAGACTCACTTCAAGCCGTTTCACAAGGATTTGGAGGTCAACTCCGGCAGGCCAAACTAAAGGCAGAATACGATGCCCTATTAAAAGAATCGAAATACAACGAAATGCGGGAAGACAACCATACAGAAGATGAATGGTTGAATGGCAAACCATCGGCTAAACTTATGAATTTGCTCAACCGCTATCAGATGATAGTTGAGAACGGACATAAGCCAGGTTTATGGTTCAGATTGCAATGGGCTTTCTTGTTAGGAACTAAAATATTGACATTTTTAAATAGAAAAGCGACAGATGTCATAAACAGTTTTGAGTCGGCCTACTACTTTTCTCGAAAAACAGAATTAGAGCAAGAGCTGGAATCGATTGCTTCAGCACTCCAAAGCATAGATATCCAAAAGAGTATGAAAGAACTTCGTTCCTCTTCTCTACAACTATTGAAGGACAAGATAGCTAAACGGTATAATACCGGACAAAGGAAAAAATTTACCATCAAGGATATTAAGCGCAGAACAGAAGAGTTCCTGAAAGAATATCCGATTGTGCTCAGTACCACTTATTCGGCCAAAAGCTGTATCAGTAAAGACATGGTTTTTGACTATGTGATTATGGACGAAGCTTCACAAGTGGATATTAAGACGGGGGCTTTGGCTCTATCATGTGCCATGAACGCCGTGATTGTGGGTGACGACAAACAGTTACCCAATGTGGTAAGCCGAGAAGAAGAATTGGCGTTAAGGGCTATTCAGACCACATACCAAGTGGACGACCGATACAATGCTGTCACGCACAGTTTTCTACAATCGTGCGTAGAAATATTTCGGGATGCGCCAGTAACACTGCTTAGAGAACATTATCGGTGCCATCCGAAAATCATAGAGTTCTGTAATCAGCGCTTTTACAATGGAGAACTGATTGCCATGACTACAGACGAAGGAGAAAAAGATGTATTGCAAGTAATTCGAACTGTACCCGGCAATCATGCCAGAGGACATTTCAACCAACGTGAAATAGATGTCATTACGCAAGAGGTATTATCTGTAATAGTCAAGACTTGTTCTGACATTTGTTTTACTATCAGACAAAAAAACTGT
>OGPT01003944.1_pt1 | contig 10168 bp, 7 predicted proteins | sample 1552951 | NCBI WGS metagenome assembly OGPT01 (sample SAMEA2580224, study PRJEB22360) | human gut metagenome | biome: human gut; feature: human-associated habitat; material: faeces | place: Denmark | collected 2008/2010
CGCTCGTGTTTTAAGGGCATATTGGCTTGATGAACCGGAAGTTACAGCGCCGCCTTTTTCCATTTTCTGATCTTAGTTCTAAAAGTTCCGAAAGGAGCAACAGTATTAACGTGAATGAACCTGTAAACTTCCCATACAGCTGCTTTTGTAGCATCATCAGCCCATTTTCTCATATGCGGCTTAAATAATTCATCCGCACTGAGCGAATCAATCATTGCGCAGATAGACTTGACATTTTCGTTCAGTTCGGCTTTCAACTCTTGAAGAGACAAATGAGCGTAGGTATCCGTGAACCACTGATACAGCTCGCCAAGTTGGTTCCATTTGAATTCGTCCGACGGCGTCTTTACTTGAAGCCCCTTCCTTTCATCTTCCTCCCATTTAAGAACCAATGTTGTCCACCCCACCTGATAGGCAAGGTTTTCGGCCGGGGTTCGGTCAACCTCATCAACCCTTTTATCTTTTAAGGCTTCTGGTATGCTATCAAACTCCGAAATATATTTTTCAAAAGTTTTATTGATTTCAGCTTTGAGTTCTTCTTTGCTTTTGTATACTCGCAAAAAAACACCTCCATAAATTCCGGTTTGTCTATTGAGCAATGATTCTGATTATAGCATAGCTTTATGAATTATTCTATTACTGCACTGAGCATCATGGCGCTTTAGGGGAAAGACATGGCGTTTTCGGGGGGATTTTTCCTTTCGCCGACTGTATAATGGTAGGCGGTTAGAAAAGGTTGACCCCACACGGTTAAAAGACTCAGCTGTTCTGTTATTTCGATATGCACGCCCGTTGGTTAGCTTACTCTAACTAAAGATTTATTACTCAGGAGGTCATCAGAATGAAAAAATCCGCAATGCTCATGTTGTGCCTTGTGCTTGTGTTTGCTCTTGCAGCCTGTGCTGGAACGGATACCACGCCGCAGGGATCGGTCTCGGATACCGTCACGGTAACGGATATGAAGGGCGAGGTTGCCATCCCGGCAAATCCACAGCGCATCGTTGATGTAGCTGGCTTGACAGAGGAACTTCTTATTCTGGATATGAAGGTAATTGCCTCGGCTAATACCAGCATGTTCGATGGGGTGTCTGTCCCCAAACATCTGACAACGCTTTTTGCCGAAAGAGGTATTGAGGTTGTCGGCAATTACTCCGGGTCTTCTTCTACCGGAGACCTGAACCTCGAAAAGATCGCGGAGTTAAAGCCTGATCTGATCATTATGAATATTCGCCATGAGAAGGTTTATGAACAACTCGCAGCTATTGCTCCCACGGTCATGATCGACGATGACATAAGCTATGTTAACTGGCGTGGAAGATTTCAGCAACTGGGGCAGTGGTTTGATAAAGAAGCAGCCGTAGAAAAATGGCTTGCCGACTACGACGCCAAAGCTGCGGAGCTTGCGGCGAGAATCAGGGATATGATTGGGGACGAAACCTTTGCTGTATTGGAGGCCAATTCCGTTCATTTTGGTTCCTATTACATCTATCGCAGCGGCGGACCGGGTGAGCTTGTCTACGATGAGCTGAAACTCACACCATCAGCCGGTGTACCGGAGAATGTCTGGGGTGAAGTGGTCGATGCGGAATACTTTTCCCTGATCGATGCAGATCACATCTTCTTCTTTAGCGACGACGGCAGAGCTGGAGACACGGGGAACCTTGCCGTGTGGAAGAATATGAAAGCTGTCAAAGCCGGCAACGTTTACTTTGGTATCAATGAGGATCAGTATAATATGGCTTTTACGGCGATGGGAAAGGAACTCTATTTGGAAAAACTCGCAAACGCGATCCTGAACCATGGGGACGTTGAGTAAGGGAACAGGCGCGGTTGCGGGAATATCGCAGAGACAAGGGAGATACAAACGCTCCGCGCCGGCTTTTCTGATTATTCTTGCCGCATTGGTGCTGCTGCTTGGGTTCTCAATGGTTCTCTCCGTCTGCACCGGCATTGCTGGCGGTAGCTTCAAGGTCTTTGCAGAAACGGTTATGTCCCCCGCTAAGGCTTCTGGTGTTGGAATGATTATGTTGGAAATGCGTATGCCCAGGGCGCTGGCTGCCGGGCTGACAGGAATGGCCTTCGCTCTCTCCGGCGCTGTGATGCAGGGAATTACCAGAAACCCCCTGTCGGACGCCGGCCTTCTGGGGATCAATGCGGGAGCCGGTTTCTTTGTTGCCCTGGCCGCATTTCTGTTCCCCGCCGCACCAGACATCGTGAAAACATGCGCCGCCTTTGCCGGAGCCGCTCTTGCGGTATTCATGGTCTATGGTTTCGGCGCCGGCAAACATAGATCCGAATCTTTCCGGTTCATTCTGGCAGGCGCTGCTGTATCAGCCCTGCTTACCGCGTTGAGTCAGGCGGTTTCTCTGGCGTTTGGAATCGTGAAATCCCTTTCTTTCTGGAGCGCGGGCAGTTTGTCCGGTGTGACATGGCAAAGCTTGAAAATGCTGTCCCCGGTGATTCTCTCAGCCAGTGCGCTTGGTTTACTTTTATCGAGCCGACTATCAGCGCTGGCACTGGGAGAAGATAGCGCCGCCAGCTTGGGCGTAAATGTCCGCACGGTCAGGCTTTTCGGTATGCTTGTGGTGTTGCTGCTTGCGGGAGCCAGTGTATCGCTCGTGGGAGGCATCGCATTTATCGGTCTTATCGTGCCGCATATATCCCGACTTCTTGTGGGCGGTGATTACCGCAGGCTGGTTCCCGTGTCTGCGCTCATGGGCGGCGTTGTGCTGGTGCTGTCGGATATTGCGGCGCGCATGATAAACGCCCCTTTTGATACGCCTGTCGGCGCACTGGTGTCCATCCTCGGCGTGCCCGTCTTTTTTGCGCTTACTTTCAGGAAGGAGGGCATGGTCTTATGAAAAAGAAAACCAGGCAGCTCCTTATCCTCAACGGTCTTCTTATCCTGATTGTGGCTGCGGCTATCTTATCCGTTAACAGTGGTTACGCAAGAATTCCCTTCTCGGCTGCGGTTCGCAGCATATTCCAACCGCATATGGAGGGAACCTCCGTAGTCGTAGCGCAGTTTCGCGTTCCGAGAATCGTCCTCGCCGTTCTATGTGGGATGGGTCTGGCGCTTGCCGGATGCGTTATGCAGACTGTCACGGGGAATCCGCTGGCCGATCCGGGGATATTGGGCATAAACGCAGGGGCGGGATTTGCCGTTATGCTGTTCCTGACATTTTTCCCTGCACTGCATATACGTACCATGGCATACCAGCCGATATTTGCCATAGCGGGCGGGCTTTGCACAACGGGACTGCTGTATCTTTTTGCAAAGAGGAACGGAAAACTCCTCCCAATATATTTTCTGTTGGGCGGCATCGGTCTTGCATCTCTATTTTCTTCATTTATGCTGATCATGGCCGCGAACATGGACAACAGCAGCTATCAACTCGTGGCAAGATGGCTTGCAGGAAATATTTGGGGAACGAGCTGGCATCAGGTTCTTGCCCTGTTGCCCTATATGCTCATACTGGTTCCTTTTCTTCTTACAAAGTCGAACATACTGGATATTCTGCTCTTAGGAGAGAATACGGCCATTTCTCTGGGGATAGCCGTAGAGAGGGAGTTAAGACTGCTCCTGATTGCATCGGTGGCTCTTACCTCTGCCTGCGTTGCCGTCAGCGGAGGGATCGGTTTTGTGGGACTGGTAGCGCCGCATATGGCACGAAGGCTGATCGGAGGCAGACACCACGCCCTTATGCCTGCCTCCATGTTGCTGGGGGCGCTGTTGTTGCTTTTGGCAGACACGCTGGGACGGTCTGCCTTTCAGCCGAGGGATATCCCGGTTGGTATCGTGATCTCCGTGCTTTCGGCTCCGTATTTTCTGTTCCTGCTCCGCAGGTATTTTTAAGGGAGGACGTCTATGCTTTCACGTATGCAGGCAAAGGGTTTGTCTGCCGGATATAACGGGGAGGCCGTCTTCAGGGGGCTTGACTTAAAAATCCCTGAAGGCAGCATAACCACCTTGATAGGCTCCAACGGCTCTGGAAAATCCACCATACTGAAGACACTGTGCCGGATCATTTCCCCGGATTCCGGCGCAGTATACCTTGATGGCGAAGCGATCCACGAAATGCCGACAAAGCGTGTTGCCCAGAGACTTGCGCTGCTGCCGCAGGGAGCGCAAGCCCCTGCCGGCATCACAGTCGGCGACCTTGTGGAATACGGGCGTTTTCCTTACAGGTCGGCGCTAAGCGGTCTCGGCGAAAAGGATCGGGAGATCATCCAGTGGGCTCTTGCCAGTACAGGCATGAGTTCCCTTGAACACAGAGAAATGGAGAGACTTTCGGGAGGTCAACAACAGCGGGCATGGATCGCCATGGCGTTGGCGCAGAAAACCGGGTTGCTGTTTCTGGATGAACCCACGACCTATTTGGACATCTCGCACCAACTGGATATATTGTACCTTCTGCGCCGCCTCAACCGGGAAAATGGTGTTACCATCGTAATGGTTCTTCATGATTTAAATCATGCCATCATGTTTTCCGACTATTTGGTGGCGATCAAAGACGGGACACTGCACAACGCAGGTACGCCGCAAGAGGTTATTACCCAGCAGGCGTTGCGGGAAATCTTTGATGTAGAAGCGGAGGTCATTACACATCCGGTATTAAATGTTCCGGTATGCCTCCCCTTCAGGATAACGGAGCAGAACAAAAAAACAGGAGGTTCGAACACATGAAAAAAGGGGTGCAATCAGTGCTGTTCTCCGTGCTGGTGGGTGCGCTGCTGCTGTGCGCAGGATGCGGCAAATCGGGAGACATCTACACGGCGGGCGTTTATACGGCTTCCGCTGAAGGTTATTCCGGTCCGGTTACCGTAGAGGTAGAGTTTGACGGGAGCAGCATATTGTCTGTACATGTCCTATCTCACAGCGAAACAGTAAATATCTCAGACCGCGCAATAGATGAACTCCCTTCCCAAATCGTGGAGGCGCAGACCTGGGATGTGGATGCCGTTTCATCTGCAACATTTACCAGCGATGCCATTCGTGAAGCGGTCAGAGATTGCCTCGCGCAGGCGGCACTCCGATGAACCATTTGCGTTGCAAAGGATATTTTGCGGTGATAGAATGGGTGAGATGACGGGCAAGTCAAAAAATCAGCCATAGCTGCTGTTTTAAGTGCTTTTCCAGCGAAGTGCCGCAGGCATTTCGCTGGAGATTCCATATATGGCTGTATGAACTCCCTTCTATGCGCAAAAGAATATCGCGAATCCTCCAAGCAAAGGTATATGTGGTTAGTATAAAATGTGTCACTCTCATTGACAAACCCAATATGCTCGGTTATAATATACCAGCGGTATATACCATCGGTATATCAGGAGGCGTAGGAGATGGAACGAGCGGAAACCCAAAAGAAGATCCTTGAGATTGGGAAAAGAGAGTTCTTGGAGAAGGGCTTCAAGGACGCATCTCTGAACCAAATTGTCGCGGAGGCAGGCTTCACGAAGGGTGCCTTCTACGGCTACTACCCGGATAAGACCGCTCTGTTTGAAGACCTTGTGGGCGAGACCGCAAGCGAGCTGCTCACCCGCTTCAAGGCGGCACAGGATGATTATTTTGACCTCATCCCGGAGGGAAGAGCAAAAGACAGTCTGGAGCTTTCCACCCAGCACCTGCACGAGCTTGTCGCGTTCATGTACGACCATTTCGACGAATTCAAGCTGATTCTCTGCCGGGCGGAGGGAACGGGCTACGCGGATTTCATCGAGGTGCTGGTGGAGCTGGAGGTCGATCGATCCGAAGAATACTACGCCCTCCTCAGAAAAAACGGTATGCTCTCCGGGAGCATGACTCGTCAGCTTCATCACATGATCACAAGAGCTTACTTTACGGCGGTGTGCGAAACCATCGTCCACGATATGCCGAGAGAGGAAGCCATGAAATACGTCGATGAACTGGCTATCTTTTTCCACTCCGGCTGGAGCGGACTTTTAAGGCTCGAATGAGCCTTAAAAAATAACTGTCGGTTAGTCATCCCTAACTGACGCGGCGCATCCTCCAACAAACCTATATATTTTAAGAAAGGAACACGGAATATGAGCAAACAGAAAAAAGAAAAGCAGCCGCCGGTGCTGGGCAGGCTGCTGGCGTATGCCGGAGGGCATAAGTGGCTGTCCGTCTTGGGCTGCGGGCTGTCCGGCGTTTCGGCGGCGGTCGGCATTTTCCCGTTCGTCTTTGTCTGGTACGCGGCCCGTGGCATTTTAACGCCGGGAGGCGGCGTTCCGGCAGGGCTTGCCCGCTACGGCTGGTACGCGCTGGCGGCGGCACTTCTGAGCGCGGCGATCTATTTCGCCGGGCTCATGTGTACGCACCTTGCGGCCTTCCGGGTGGCGACGAATATGCGAAAGGCGGCGGCCGCCCATCTCATTGACCTGCCGCTGGGGTACTTTAACGCCAACCTCACGGGACGGCTGCGCAAGCAGATCGACGACAACGCGGCACTGACAGAAACGCTCCTTGCCCACACCATCCCCGACGCGGTGGGCGGGATCGTAACGCCGATACTGGCGGTGGTACTGGCGCATGGGGCTTGCCTGCCTGATCCCCATGATTATCGGGCTTGTCTGCCTGATGAGCATGATGACCGGGAGAGGCATGAAGTTCTTTGAGGAATACCAGCGGGCAGGAGAGCGCATTTCCGCCGAGGCCACGGAGTATGTCCGGGGCATCCCGGTGGTGAAGGTATTCCAGCAGACGGTTTACTCCTTCAAGAGCTTTCATGCCGCCATCCTCAGCTACCGCGACCTTGCCAGCGGCTACGCCATGATGTGCCGTATGCCCTACACCCTGCTTACGGTGGTGCTGAACGCCATGTTCCTGCTTCTCATGCCCTTGGGAATGGTTCTCATCGGCGGCGCGGCAGACGGCTGGGCAGTGCTGGCCGATCTGGTGTTTTACATCTTCTTCGCGCCCCAGCTTGCCTTTATGATGGAGCGGCTGATGTACGCGGTCAACGCACAGATGGAGGCCGCCGAGGCAGTGAACAAGCTGGAGGCGATACTCCGGGAGTCGCCCCTTCCCGAGCCTGCGGCGGACAGCGGAAGCAAGCCCGCGGACAGCAGCATTTCCTTTGAAAACGTCACCTTTTCCTATGACGGCGCGGACAGGCCCGCGCTGACGAATGTGAGCTTCCATCTGCCGCAGGGGGAGGCGTGGGCGCTGGTGGGCCCCTCCGGCGGCGGCAAGACCACCATCGCCCGGCTGATCCCGCGCTTTTTCGATGTGCAGGCAGGGGCGGTGCTCCTGGGCGGACGGGATGTGCGCAGCATCCCCACCGCGGAGCTGATGGAGCAGATCTCCTTTGTCTTTCAGGAGGTGCGCCTGTTTAAGAAAAGCATCCGCGACAACATCCGCGCCGCTCGGCCGGACGCCACCGAGGCGGAGATATTACACGCGGCGCAGCTTGCTCAGTGCGGCGATATTCTGGAAAAGACGCCGGGCGGGCTGGACGCCGTGATCGGCGCCAAGGGCGTGTACCTCTCCGGCGGCGAGATGCAGCGCATCGCGCTGGCCCGGGCGATCTTAAAGGACGCGCCCATCGTGGTGCTGGATGAGGCCAGCTCCTTTGCAGACCCCGAGAACGAGGCGAAGATACAAAAGGCCTTCGAGGCGCTGATGAAGGGCAAGACCGTGCTGATGATCGCCCACCGCCTGTCCACGGTGCGGAACATGGATCGCATCCTCGTCATCCGGGACGGCGAGATCGCCGAGGAAGGAAAGCACGACGAGCTTCTTGAAAAGGGCGGCGTATACGCCGCCATGTGGGAGGAATACCAAAAGGCCGCGCAGTGGAAGGTAGGAGGTGCCGCATGATCGAACGCATCCGCAAAAAATACGCCATGACGGAGAAGGGCGCAAAAGACTATGTGGCCGCCGTGTTCTGGTCCGTACTGGTCAACATCAGCAAAATGCTGCCCGTAGGCGTGCTGGCCACGGCGCTCTCCGGCATCGTAGAGGCGCTGACAAACGGCACCGACCCAAGGGCGGGGCTTACGCGCTTTCTGGTCGCGGGCGTCCTTGCCCTCGCCGCGCTCTTTGTGACCTTCCTGATCCAGTACAAGGCCCTATACGAAGCCACCTACCGGGAGAGTGCCAACCGACGCATCCGGCTGGCGGAGGTGCTGCGCCAGCTCCCGCTGTCCTTCTTCGGAAACCGGGACCTGACCGACCTGACCACCACCATCATGGGGGATACGGAGACGCTGGAAAAGGCATTCTCCCACTTTTACCCCGCCATGCACGGCGCGCTCCTCTCCACGGCGCTGATTTCCGCAGGCATGCTGCTTTACGACTGGCGGATGGCGTTGGCTCTTTTGTGGGTGGTGCCCGCGTCGCTGCTGATGGTCTATCTCTCCCGGCGCATGGAAAAGCGGCATATAAAAAAGGGTCTCGTCACCCGTCGTGCGGCCACCGACGCCATGCAGGAGGTGCTGGAGTGCGCGCCGGAGATCAAGGCGTGCAACCAGAAGGCGCGGTATATCGCCGACCTGAACCGCAGGCTGGACGAGGCGGAGCAGGACACCATCCGGGGCGAGCTGTTCACAGGCTCCGTAGTCACGGCGGCACAGTCCTTCCTAAAGCTGGGCATCGCCACCACCGTCCTCACGGGGGTGACACTCATGAGCCGCGGCGACCTGTCGCTGATCCCGTTCCTGATGTTCCTTATCGCCGCCACCCGGGTATATGACCCCATCGGCTCCATGTTTGCCAACATGGCCGCGGTTTTCGCCTGCGAGGTGCGCATCGAGCGTATGCAGGAGATCGAGAACGAAAAGCGCATGACCGGACTGACCGAATATGATCCCGACGGCTACGACATCCGCTTTGAGCATGTGACCTTTGCCTACCGGGAAAAAGAGGACGTGCTAAGAGACGTCTCCTTTACGGCGAAGCAGGGACAGGTGACGGCGCTGGTGGGCCCCTCCGGCGGCGGCAAGTCCACGGCAGCCAAGCTGGCAGCCCGCTTCTGGGATCCGGCGGAGGGAACGGTGCGGCTGGGCGGCGTGGATGTATCCACGGTGGACGGCGAGGCACTGCTGAAAAACTACGCCATCGTATTTCAGGATGTGGTGCTGTTTGCGGATACCGTGATGGAAAACATCCGCCTCGGCAAGCGGGACGCCACCGATACGGAGGTGCTGGCGGCGGCGAAGGCGGCGCAGTGCGACGCCTTTGTATCCAGACTGCCGGAGGGCTACCATACCCCGGTCGGGGGACACGGCTCCCGACCCTCCGGCGGCGAGCGGCAGCGCATCTCCATTGCCCGCGCCATCTTGAAGGACGCGCCGGTGATTTTGCTGGACGAGGCAACGGCCTCGCTGGACGTGGAAAACGAGACGGCGGTGCAGGCGGCGCTGTCCGGATTGATCAAGGATAAGACGGTGCTCATCATCGCGCACCGCATGCGTACCGTCATGAACGCCGATCAGATCGTCCTGCTCTCCGGCGGCCGCGTGGTTGAGATGGGTTCTCCGGCGGAGCTGCTGAAAAAGAACGAGGTGGATTTCGTACTGGGCCTGTCCCAAGAGGAACTGGCGGATGAGCCGGAGACATGGACACCGGACAGCTATCCTCAGGTGATGACGCTGCTGGTAAACCAGATGGCACAGAGCCTGGCCAGCGAGGAGCTGCGGCAGGCCATGTCGCTGGTCATCGACCGGAACGCCTTGGCGGCGCTGACAGAGAGCCGTCTGGTGACTCTGGCGACCGGACTGATTCCCGGAGGGATACGTAACACCATGGGCGGAGACTTCCGCACGGAGAGCGGCGACCTCATGAACAACGACCCAGAGACGCTGACGGCTGCCCGTGAGAAGGCGGCGGAGCTGATGCAGCAGGCCGGTCTGACGGACCCCAGCAGTCTGGCGGGATTGGGGCAGGTGACGCTGCTGTACGAGGAGAACGACATCAACGCCAAGCTCGCCCAGCTGCTGCGGGATACGTGGCGGGATCAGCTGGGCCTTGTGGTGACGCTGAAGGGCGTTACCGGCGAGGAGGTACAGCGGGATGTGGCCAGCGGCGAGTTTACCATCGCCATGGTGACGCTGAAAAGCGACCGCAACGACGCCATGGGCCTGCTGCGGCAGTGGGCCAGCGGCAGCAAGGAGGGGGAGTTCTTCTACTCCCACGCCTACGATATGCTGATGGGTGTGGCGGCGG
>OGPT01003945.1_pt1 | contig 10168 bp, 9 predicted proteins | sample 1552951 | NCBI WGS metagenome assembly OGPT01 (sample SAMEA2580224, study PRJEB22360) | human gut metagenome | biome: human gut; feature: human-associated habitat; material: faeces | place: Denmark | collected 2008/2010
TATAGGGTATCGGTTCTCTTCCCGGGCGTCTGTCTCTTAATGAATTAAATAGTAAATTACTGATGATAGTGATTTAAGAAGTCTGCCATACTATCTGTTGCCTTTTTTAATACCTCAATTCGCGGTAAATATACCACACGGAAGTGGTCGGGCTGCTGCCAGTTAAATCCGCCACCGTGAATGAGAAGGACTTTCTTTTCACGAAGCAGATCTAATACGAATTGTTCATCGTTCACGATGTTGAACTTTTTCGTATCAATTTTTGGGAAAATGTAAAAGGCTGCCTTTGGTTTTACGGCACTGATTCCTGGGATGTCTGTCAGCGCTTTGTAAATAAATTCACGTTGTTCATAAATTCTTCCACCTGGCATAATATAATCTTCTACGCTCTGGTGACCGCCAAGTGCCGTCTGTACGATGGACTGGCCTGGAACATTGGAGCAGAGACGCATGTTAGAGAGCATGTTTAATCCCTCAATATAGTCTTTTGCCATAGCCTTATTTCCACTTAAAATCATCCAGCCGACACGGAAACCGGCGATCATATGTGATTTGGATAATCCGCTGAATGTTACACAGAATAAATCCGGTGCGAGAGAAGCGATGGAAATATGTTTTTCACCATCCATAACAAGACGGTCATAGATTTCATCAGAAAAAATGATTAACTGATGTTCTCTTGCTACCTGTACAATCTGCTCTAATACCTCCTTTGGATATAGCGCACCTGTTGGATTGTTTGGATTGATGATAACAATGGCCTTTGTGCGGTCATTGATTTTTTTGCGGATATCATCAATGTCTGGATACCATTCGGATTCTTCATCACAAATATAGTGAACAGGTTTTCCGCCAGCTAATGTAGCACAAGCAGTCCATAATGGGTAATCTGGAGAAGGAATCAAGATTTCGTCTCCATTATCAAGAAGTGCGGACATACAAAGATTAATCAGTTCACTAACTCCATTTCCAGTGTAGATATCATTAATATTTACATTTGGGATATGTTTTAGCTGTGCGTACTGCATGATTGCTTTTCTGGCTGAAAAGAGTCCCATTGCATTGGAATATCCTTCACAATCTGTTAACTGTTGACGCATATCATAGATGACTTCATCTGGTGTACGGAAACCAAATGGAGCAGGATTACCAATATTTAATTTTAAAACATGAGTTCCGGCTTCTTCCATACGGGTGGCTTCATCAACAACCGGTCCTCTCACATCATATAAAACATTGTCTAATTTGGATGATTTCTTAAATTCACGCATTTTTTTCCCCTCTTTATTGCTAATATTCCTGCTAATAGTTGCTGCAGAAGTTGTTTGTATATTCTTATTGATATCACTTATAATTTCTGCTTCGAAAATTGAACTTTTCTGTCTTTTAGCAGACATTGTAAGTGCTTCTGAATTTTCTTTGTTACTATTTCCTAATATGGTTTTGTTTGTATCTAATATATTTCTATTAGAGGCAGAGATTTCTGTATCAGATTCCACATTAGATACTCCAATTAACCATTCTTCCTCTACTTGTAATGTTTTCGCCAGAAACAGTAAAATATCCGTTCGTGGAACTGTTTTACCGCTTACATACTGGCTTACATGACTTTTTCCAAGTTTAATTCCCTGTACCTGTGCCGCTCGTACAAGGTCAATCTGCTTTAGGTTCTGCTTCTTCATGGCAGCTTTTAATCGTTCTGAGAAGACTTCTTTTTGAATCATGTAGCTGCTCCTTTCTATTTTTTGTAATTGAATCACAAGTTCAATTTACTTTATTCTTTTCGTAAAAGTTAGGTAAAGTATAGCATAAAGAAAAATAAAGTTCAATATAAAATAAATATTCTTGAACTTTTTTGTATTGAACTTTTATACAACTACACATAAATATTTTGATATGATGAGACCTGTTTGTAAGCAGCCAGAAATTATTCATTTAATAATTAAAGGGGAACGAAAGTATAGTTCTTTTATTGTGTAAAATAAAAAGGGGGAAAAAGAAGAGAATCGTAAAATATGGCTTGATATGATATACTTTTAAAGTATTAGAATAAATTCAATTACGAATACGCAATTGAAAATTTACAAGATAAGAAAGGCAGGTCTTAGAAATTGAAAATGATACATAGTTTAATAATTCTAGCAGGTACAGTTTTTTTCATATGGTTCAGCATTCCATTATTCACTCACCGAATTTTAAATATTGGGAATCTTACAGGGTTAGTGGTCAGTGGTATTTTACTGATTGGAGGCATTTTTTATAAGAATTTTCAGCAAGGAATATTTTATTTGCAAAAATACTTTTTGGGAAAATGTGTGATTGGTATTATGGCAATTGCTATTGGCATTGTAGTTATAACTGCTGTTATCGAAACCGTTCTTATCGTAAAGGCATCAGCAAAAAAGCCGCAGGAGAATGCAACACTTATTGTACTTGGATGTAAAGTATACGGCGAACATGCCAGCCGCTCTTTGCGTGAAAGGTTAGATGCCGCCCTCATTTATTTAGAGGAAAATCCCAATTCACAATGTATTGTATCTGGTGGAATGGGCGAGGGAGAAAAAATCAGTGAAGCGGAGTGTATGTACCGATACCTAACAAAGAAGGGAATTAATTCTTCAAGAATCATAAAAGAAGATAAATCAACTTCTACGCGGGAAAATCTGCGATTTTCTAAAAAGATAATAGAAGAAAAAGGATTGGGGAACAATATAGCGATTGCAACGAGTGAATATCATCAGTATCGTGCTTCACAGATAGCAAAATCACTTGGTTTTTCTGTTGGAGCAGTATCAGGACATACTGCCTGGTGGTTATTTCCAACATTTTATATGAGGGAGTTATATGGGATTTTATATCAGGCATTGTAGGTAAAAAGAGATTGTTATTTGTATAATAAAAAAATAGTCGAAAATATTAAAGAAGTTGTTTATTTATCGTAAGGAATGATTTTTCAAACACGCTCTAAAAAGGGGGAAAACATGTATGAAGGTTCTTATAATACCAGATGTTCATTTGAAACCATTTATGTTTAAACAGGCAGCAGAATTAATGGAGAGGGGAATTGCGAAAAGAGCTGTTTGTCTGATGGATATTCCTGATGACTGGAACAAGCAGTTTGACATCTCACTTTATGAGCAAACTTATGATGCAGCTATCAGTTTTGCAAAAAAATATCCCGATACCGCCTGGTGCTACGGAAATCATGATTTAAGTTATGTCTGGCATGTACCTGAGACAGGATACAGCACGATGGCTGCTTATACCGTACAAAAAAAGCTACTTGATTTAAAGGAAGTATTGCCAGAGAGCAATCCAATAAAGTATGCTCACAGAATTGATAATGTCCTATTTTCTCATGCCGGAATATCAAAAGACTTCGTTGACTTATATGTTCCAAAGATAAAGCACGATGATGTGGATACTGTTTTAAACTACATTAATAATTTAGGGAAAATGAAGATGTGGTATGATGGATCCCCAATCTGGCTCAGACCACAGTATACAGATGTGAAGATGTATAAATCACGACAATTCCTGCAGGTAGTCGGGCATACTCCGATGGAAACTATTACAAAAAAGAAAAATGTGATATCATGCGATGTATTTTCCACATATCGGGATGGCAAACCAATAGGAACAGAAGAATTCCTTTTATTAGATACTATTACATGGGATTATAGTATGGTTAATTATGGAAATTATTAAATCATTTTATCAAGAGAATACTACGTGTATTTATAAATATAAATATATGAAACCAATACAATCAGCTTTGAACAAGAACCAGCAAATATTGATGATATAATGGAAACTATTAATCATTTTCAATGTTTTGATTATATGATTGATTCTGCAAATGATATATTAGACGAGGATTTTATTAAAAATACTCATAAAATATTAAAGACAAATACATCTGATAGTAGAATTTCATGGTTTAACGTGGGCGAATATAAATCAAGGAAAAATATGGTGGGAGATTTGATTACCACACCACCTGAAAAAGTAAAAAGTACAATAGAAAAATTGCTTAACGAATACAATAAAAAACAGACGGTATCATTTGACGATATTTTAGATTTTCATGTAAAGTTCGAAAGAATACATCCGTTTCAAGATGGAAACGGTCGCGTTGGAAGAATTATTATGTTCAAAGAATGTCTGAAATATAACATTGTTCCTTTCATTATTGAGGATAATTTAAAAATGTATTATTACCGTGGTTTAAAAGAATGGGATAATGAAAAGGGGTATCTGAGAGATACTTGCCTGACAGCACAGGATAGATATAAACAGTATCTGGATTATTTTGAAATAAAATATTGAAAATTTTTGAATTTAAAGGATTTATCACTACAAAGGATAGGTCCTTTTTTATTCTAACTTGTAATAATAATTTTTTTTAAATAACACTTGCAAAATACCCTCACAGGGTATATAATCCCATTTATCTGATAAAGAATAAAATTTACAGAAGGGAGAATGCTATGGGAGAGTGTTGTAATAATAAAGAAGATATTTCTTTATCTTGTCATTGTGGAGCGAATGATAGTTTTAAAAGCAATTCTTCTCAACCGAAGTGTCAAAATTGCAGTGTAAAGAAGAAAGTTCGTTCAGAAAAAGAATTTAAAGCATTACTTAATCGTTTAAGCCGTATTGAAGGACAGGTTCGAGGGGTTCGTTCTATGTTAGAGAATGATGCGTACTGTATTGATATTCTTACACAGGTATCTGCAATTAATGCAGCATTGAATAGCTTTAATAAAGTATTGATTGCAAATCATATCCGTACCTGTGTAAAAGAAAATATTCAGGCGGGAAATGATGAGGTTGTGGAAGAATTAGTATCCACATTGCAGAAGCTTATGAAGTAACAATTTTCAGTAATTTAATCATTCAGAAGAAAGTATCGTTTTTTAGGTATATCAGATGTGAGATGATTCCCACCTCGCATGACGCGCATCTCGCAGCAAGAATACCGGGGCATTCTTGAACTATTCAGAATCCTGCAGATTTTCGATAAACATGCGAATTCGTTCTGAATAGTTACAAAATTGTATAATAATTTTGAATTGTCAACATATAATGTAACTAACAGGAACAAAATTGTTTTAGATAAAGAGGAAAAAGATGAGATATGAAGAAGAACTGATTGATGAGGTCAGAGAAAAAAATGATATAGTCGATGTGATTTCCTCTTATGTTTCGTTAAAAAAGCGAGGTTCGAACTATGTAGGGCTTTGCCCGTTCCACAATGAAAAGAGCCCGTCATTTTCTGTCAGCCGGGACAAGCAAATGTATTATTGCTTTGGCTGCGGACAGGGCGGAAATGTCTATACATTTCTTATGGAATATAACCGGCTCTCCTTTGTGGAGGCATTGCAAAATCTGGCACAGAGGGCCGGAGTAGAACTTCCAGAAAGGGAACAGACGGCAGAGGAAAGACAGCAGGCGGATGCCAGAGTGACACTTAGAGATATGAATAAGGAAGCGGCAGTATATTTCCATTATCTTTTAAAGAGTAAGAGAGGAACACAGGCGCTTTCTTATCTTAAGAATCGTGGGCTGAGTGATGAGACGATTAATCATTTCGGACTTGGATATGCAGACATTTACCGGGATGATTTATATCAGTATTTAAGGTCAAAGGGATTTACGGATTACCAGATGAAGGAATCCTCTCTTGTAAATATTGATACAGTAAAGGGAAATTATGATAAGTTTTTTAACCGTGTTATTTTCCCGATTATGGATATGAACCAGAGAGTAATCGGTTTTGGCGGCCGTGTGATGGGAGATGGAGAACCAAAGTATCTAAATTCCAGAGAGACTATTTTGTTTGATAAGGGAAGAAATTTATATGGATTAAATTATGCAAAGAGATCGCGAAGTAATGCGATTATTTTGTGTGAAGGCTATATGGATGTCATCTCGTTGCATCAGGCAGGATTTACCAATACAGTTGCTCCGCTAGGAACGGCATTTACACCGAATCAGGCGATGCTTTTAAAGCGGTACACGAATGAAGTTATTTTGTCGTTTGACAGTGACGGAGCTGGAATAAAGGCGGCACTTCGGGCCCTGCCAATTTTGCGGCAGAATGGTCTGAGGGGCCGGGTGTTATCCATGAAGCCATATAAAGATCCGGACGAGCTGATTAAGGCAGAGGGAGCAGAAAGCTACCAGAAGAGGATTGATGAAGCAGAATCTGGAAGAATGTTTGAGTTGCTTGTCCTTTATGGACAGTATAATCAGCAGGACCCGGAAAGCCGGACAGAGTTTCTTCATGAAGTGGCGAAAAAGTTAGCACAGATTGAGGAACCGTTAGAACGGCAGACCTATCTTACATCAGCGGCTAACCGTTTTATGATAAGGAAGAATGACCTTGAAAATCTTGTGAATCGTTATGGATTAGGCTATCAGTATGAGCAGGTGAATGAGCAGTATAAGACGGCACCGGAAACAGAAGAGCGGCGGCAGAAAAAGAAAAAAAATACGAAAAACCAGCCACAGAGACTTCTTCTTACCTGGCTTGTGGAACATCCTGATATGTATCAATATATCCGGCCGTATATCGGGGCAGATGACTTCATTGAGCCGCTGTACCATTCGGTGGCGATTATGCTTTTTGAACAATTAGATAAAGAAGAGAAAATAAATCCGGCAGCAATTTTAAGTCGATTTACCGATGCAGAAGAACAAAAAGAAATTGCGGCAATCTTTAATACACATTTAAAATACGGACTTTCCTCCGAAGATGAAGATAAAGCGCTTTCAGATGTAGTGCGCAAAGTGAAACTTGCAAGCATTGAGGATGAGATGGTTCATACCAGTGATATTATGCGCTGGCAGGAACTTTTATCCCTGAAAAATAAAATGCAGAAATTTAGTATAAACCGAGTATAAAGCTGGTAAAACTAAGAGCAGGAATAATGTACGCTGGGATTTGCTATATCTTGTATAATCAAAAAAGCAGACTCCTGGAGTATGTAAGATTTGGAGGGTGTATTTTGGGCAGGAAAGAACAGATTTTTGGCAGCCAGATGAATTGTCTGCTTGAGAGAGCAAAGAAGCAGAAGAATGTGGTAGAACTTCAGGAGATAAGAGATGTCTTTCAGAACAGTCCTCTGACGCAGGCACAGCTTGAGCGTATTATTGCTTATCTGGAAGAGCAAAAAATCGATGTACTGACTATGCCCGATATTAATGCGGATGATATAGAAGATGATGTGGGAGAAATCGATTCTTTAAACGATATGGATGTTTTTCAAAAGCCAGATAGGATTGGAAGTGTACAGGTAACTGCAGAAATTGAAAAAGGCTATGAAAAAACAGCAGAAGAATCGGAGAACTCATTTACAGAAAGAGGTAATGCCGAAGATCCTGTTCGTATGTATTTAAAAGAAATAGGCAGGATTCCATTATTAAGTTCTGAAGAAGAGATAGAGCTGGCAAAACGTATGGAGGAGGGAGATGAGGAGGCAAAAAAGAAGCTTTCCGAAGCCAATCTTCGACTTACGGTAAGTATTGCCAAGCGGTATTCCGGCAGGGGGATGCAGTTTCTTGATTTGATTCAGGAAGGCAATCTTGGACTGATCAAAGCGGTGGAAAAGTTTGACTACAGAAAAGGGTATAAATTTTCTACCTATGCTACCTGGTGGATTCGTCAATCTATTACCCGCGCGATTGCTGATCAGGCAAGAACCATACGGATTCCAGTCCATATGGTAGAAACTATGAACCGGGTGAATCGTACAAGCAGAAGACTGTTGCAGGAATACGGCAGAGAGCCGACTCCAGAAGAAATAGCGGAGGCAATGAACCTGCCCGTGGAGCGTGTGCTTGAGATTTCGAAAATATCACAGGAACCTGTTTCCTTAGAAACCCCCATTGGCGAGGAAGAGGACAGCCATCTTGGAGACTTTATTCAGGATGAGCACATTCCTGTTCCTGCTGATGAGGCAGCGCATACATTACTCCGAGAACAGCTTGAAAAGGTGATGGATACTTTATCCGAGAGAGAGCAGAAAGTACTTGCACTCCGTTTTGGCTTAGAGGACGGCAAACCGCATACACTTGAGGAAGTCGGACGAGAATTTCAGGTAACCAGAGAACGCATTCGTCAGATAGAAGCGAAGGCCTTGAGAAAGCTTCGGCATCCGACAAGAAGCAGGAAACTAAGAGATTTTTTGGAAGAGTAATCTTTGGAGAAATGACATTTAGAAGAATGATATAGGAAGAGAATAATAAAAAATAGCAGACCAAGTGATGGTTCTCCAATAGAAGCATTTGTCCGTATATATCAGATGTGAGATGACTCCCATATCTGTAGGCAGCGAGCAACAAATCAGTATCAGTGGGGAGAGAAATTTTTTGGGGTGCTATTTTTTATGAGTCGTATTTTCGCCGGTACATAGTATAATTTAGGAGGAATTACAGAAATAAATGGAACTTTCAATACGATTAAAAACAGTGGCAGAAGCAGTAACAAAGGGAAATCGTGTGGCAGATGTTGGAACTGACCATGGATATGTCCCGATTTATCTGGTGAAAAATAATCTTTCACCAGCCGGTATTGCAATGGATGTGAATAAAGGCCCACTCGAAAAAGCACAGGAACATATCAGGGAAGAAAAAATTGGCGGGAAAATAGCCACCCGTCTTGGAAATGGACTTGCACCATTAGAGCCAGGAGAAACAGATACCGTAATCATCGCAGGCATGGGCGGAGATTTAATCTGTAAAATATTAAAAGCCAAACCAGAATTTTTAATAGAGGGAAAAGAGTTTATTTTGCAGCCACAATCCGAATGGTTCAAGATCCGCCGGCTCTTAAAAGAATATCGCTATCAGATTGAAAAAGAATGGTTCTTAAAAGAAGATGGTAAATACTATGTAATCATTAAAGCGGAACCAGCGTGGACACAGCCACAACGACTGAAACACCAGCAGCCTTCCATTCACGAATATATAAAAGAAATATCAGACACACAAGTGAATCAGGCAGTTTCAGAGAAAGATATGGAAAGTATTTATGAACAGTATGGCAAATATCTGATTGAAACGAAAAATCCAGTATTAAAAGAATACCTCGAAAAAGAAATCACCAAAAAGGAAAGTATAGCAGCAGAGCTGAAACAGTCCATAAAAGAGATAGAATCAGAAGAACTTTCAGGAAAAGAGAGGGGAAATATTGCGAAAAGACAGCGAAGATATCAGGAAATCCAAAAAGAGATAAGGGATATGAGAAAAGCGATTGGATAAAGGAGAAATATGTTAGCAGATTACCATGTACATACAGAATTCAGCAATGACTCCATTTACCCGATGGAGGAAGTAGTAAAAGATGCCATCTTATTAGGTATCAAGGATATATGTTTTACCGACCATGTAGACTATGGTCCATACCGCGACTGGGATGATCCAAGAGGAATCCAGTATCGTCCAGGAGATGAAGGGGAGCCAGAGCAAGTTGCCCTTACCAATGTAGATTATAAAAAATATTTTTCTATGATAGAGAAAATGCGTGAAAAATATAGAGAGAAAATTGCAATAAAAGCAGGATTAGAGTTTGGGGTGCAGACACATACTATTCCAGAGTATGAGAAGTTATTTCGCAGTTATCCATTTGACTTCATCATTTTGTCCATTCATCAGGCAGGAGACCAGGAATTTTGGACAAATGAATATCAAAGTGGACGCACACAGCAGGAGTACAACGAGGGCTACTATAAAGAATTACTTTCCGTTGTACAGAATTATCACAACTATAGTGTGTTAGGACATATGGATTTGATTGTGCGTTATGATAGTTACGGTGTGTATCCGTTTGAAAAATTAAAACCACTTCTCACAGAGATTTTAAAGACGGTTATCGCAGATGGAAAAGGAATTGAAGTAAATACTTCAAATCATAGATATGGCCTTTCGGATATGACACCATCAAGAGATATATTAAAGCTTTATAAAGAACTTGGCGGTACAATTATTACAATCGGAAGTGACAGTCATAAGAAGGAGCATCTTGGGGCGTATATTGATTGGGCGAAGGAGGAACTTCGCAAACTGGGGTATACACAGTTTTGTACATTTGAGAAGATGCAACCGATATTTCATGAGCTTTAAATAGGAATTTGCCAGTGAAATAATAATTGCCGCAGGCAAG
>OGPT01003952.1_pt1 | contig 10142 bp, 9 predicted proteins | sample 1552951 | NCBI WGS metagenome assembly OGPT01 (sample SAMEA2580224, study PRJEB22360) | human gut metagenome | biome: human gut; feature: human-associated habitat; material: faeces | place: Denmark | collected 2008/2010
TATAGAAGAATTAAAGGCAGAAGGATTATGGCTTATCCAATAAAAGCAATACCAACACTCTATGGTGAGGCGGCTCGTCGTTTCCAAGAAATGGCAGACGAAACAGAGCGCAAATATGATATTAGTCCCAAGCGAGACATCAAAAAGATCCTCGCTACCGTGCTATGCGCACAATACTTGAAAGGTCGAACATAAAATAGAACTTTGCAGGTGGTTCAGGAACGGGCTGAAAGCCCAAAAGCTCGTAGCCCAGGGCAGCACCCTGGGTACACTCGCAATCAGCAATGCGCCCTGTAAGAGCAAAAGATTCGTATAATATTTTTACTCCTAGCAAGCATTCATAAATACGTCGGGATTAGTTTATACGAGTTCCCGAAGCTTACACTCCAGTATTACAGCAGACTCTCTATTAACCATTAAATCATATAATTCCTGGTCTATTTCTGCATAAGCAAAAACATCACGCAAAGACTTTAAGCTAGAATAAAACTTCCTTTCTTTGCCTTTCTCATTTTTTACCAATCGCCAAAAGGATTCATGCTGCAAATGATAATAGGGATTCTCTATGCTACATTTAAAAGGATAACTATGAGGAATATCCATAGCCAATCCCTCTGCAACAAAAATACTACCACCTGTATTCTGTTCACCAATATACAATCTCCATAACCTTTTAAACTCCCCAACCAACTCACTTGAAAGAACGATATGATTATCTTTTATGGTACCTCGCTGGCAAAGATTTAAAATAGCCAAGAGCAAAAGGGGCTTATGCGGAGCTTTTACGCCCCGCATAAGCGCCCTTTTCATCTTTTCAAAAGCACCCAGATAATAGTCTATATCTTTATCCATTATCAAATAAGATGAGTAACCTTAATTTTCTTCCAATGTTTGCCGATGCCGAGGGTCATAGCCTGGGTATCCTTGGTTATCAGTTCACCCTTCTGCAAGCCTGCAATAGCTTGCTTCAGCTCCTGCAGAGCCATGCCACTCACACCAAACAAATCCTTCAACACTCCATCATTCTGTTGCTGTTGCTTCATAATGAGAGGATATTGGGCATTGGCATAGAAATCAAAAGAGGCTTTCTTAAACGAATCCATATTCTGTGTAGCAAGGATGATGCTCATACCCTTGTTTCTACCCACAGCTATCAAGTTCTGTAAAGGCTTGTTATCGAAACCAAGCATATAGTGAGCCTCATCAATGATGGTGAAATGGCGTAGTTCCACCCTGTCCTCATTCTTTGCCTGTGGAGGCAGTTGCTCATAGATATTGTTCAACTTAGATGTCACGAAATATACGATAGCCTTTGCCATGATACCTTCCTTGTCAAACTTTCCTAAATTGATAATATAACAACCTTTCACCAAATCTACCTTGTCTTCCTCTGCAAAAATATTATTCAGAATCAACTGGTTTAAGACTGATTTTACACTATCCATATCACCCTGTTTCTTCTCGGGCATCAACATCGTATAATGATCAAAAACTTCCTGAAAGGTGATTGGTTTCTGGTTCTTTGCCTTGTAGGCATTGATGATAGCTTCGCTCAGTCTGTTATCCATCAAAGCACCAATCTTAGCGGAAGATATAGCACAGATGGCATTTGCCAAGGTCGTGGAATACAGGTGGATTTCATTGATAGGTCTGCCAGTAAAGTCCTTGAACGGAGTAAACGGCAAAGGTTTCTCCATCGGATTCAAGATGGCAGAGGAATCGGTCTCAAACTTCGACAGCCAATCGGCATGGGCAGGATCAGAGAACTCCCCCTTGTAATCGAACAAGAGAAAGTTGACAGGATAGTAGGTATCAGCCGATGCCATTCTGATTTGATTGATGAGGACAGCTAATAAGTTTGACTTACCCGAACCAGTAGTTCCTGCTATCAATATCTGTGTATTTGAAATAGCAGTACTGTTGATGTCTAAAGCCGCATCCATTCCATCCTCATACTGACCGATATAAAGATTCAACTCAGGAATATCCATCAACGACTTTCCACCTCTCAACGGAGAGAAGTGCAGCCATTCATCAATACCACCTTCTTCCATCAAGATACTCTTACCCCTCATCATTTCGCTAAAAAGCACCTTGCTCAGAAAAGTAGAATTCTGCCAGTCGGCATCAATATCACTATAACGCATCTTGATAAGAGCCACGAAGACCTCCTTTATATTTGACTTGGTGAAGAAAGAACCACCCAATGGCTGCATACCAGCAGAGGTTTGCAATTTCTCTACTTTTGACTTACTTCTTGGTGTCTTATCGCTCAATCCAACAAGAAGACAGATTCGCATAACCGTAGTAAAGTTCAATACTACAGGGCGAACCATATCTGAGTAATCCGAAAGGTTCAGTTTCTGCTCGATAGCATATTTCACTTCTTCAAGCAAATCATGAGTTCCTTCCAGAATTCTCATTCCCTCAAGTTTTATATCTTGTACATTCATTTCTACTAGAATTCGTAAGTTTGTAATCCAAAGTAATCATCGCTGACAGTAGTACACTGCCTTTCCTGGTCTCTATGCAAAGTATAAGTTCTTGCCACATAAGCCACTATCTTCTTGAAATCAGTCTCTGTTGTTATTTCCGTATCAGTACTTAACAGGATGGTTTGATGAGCCAAATCCGGGAAATAACGGTTGATGATAACTTCACGACTCTCCTTGTCAAGAACACCCATTACAGTATCTATCATTACAGGAGGGTCGTAATCACCCAGTTCATACAGGACTTTCAGTAACACCTGCATCACAGTTTGCTTGGCACCAGCATTCAACTGACTCAGATAAATTTCATTACCATTCTTGTGGAATATCTTGAACGAGATTTCCTCCGAATCATCTGCCGAAAGCTCTACCCTACCGATGTAACCAGCATAAATCACCAAGTTGATGTTCAACTGCTCCTTCATCATACGCTCGATACTTGCCTTCTTCGACTTGAGTAACTTACAGGAAAGCGACTTGAAGAAACCAGGCAGTTTGCATAACATATCATACTGAGGATCTGGCACTTGTGGCATGTCATAATCGTAAGTAGAAATCTTCCTCTCCATTTCCTTGATGGCATTCTTCTGTTCCACGATTTTTGCCTTCAATTCCTCTATCTTCCTGTCATTTTTTTCATAGAGTTCGATGATGCTGTAATCGTGACCAGTCAAGGCGCGTTTATATTCTTCCAATTGTTCCTGTTTCTTTGGAATATCCGCCAACTCTAAGTTTAAGCTTTCACGTCTCTCATCCAGCGAAAGATAAGGATTGGAATATGATTGCTGAACCAGGTTTCTCAACACATTGACATCAGCATCACTCAGAAAACCATATTTGTCATTATAATCATCGCTGTTGTCTTGCTCACATTTGATTTCTTTAATAATCTCGGCAATAGAAACCTCGCCTACCTGCGGGTATTTCTCCTTAAGCAATCGTATTACATCCTGGGTAACCTTTTCTATCTGTTGGTCATTGAGGATATTACCTCTTGCAGAAGCCACCACCTCCTTCTCGTTCAGAATAAGTTCCACCTCGGTACTGATGCTATTGGCAACCTTTGGCATAATTACTTTCCACTCTAAATCTTTGGAGATAGCCTCAGCATCCTGTCTATAGTCCTTTTCCTTCTGATAGAAGCTGTTGATGTTCTCCTCAATCTGATGCATTTTGTCACGAATCACATCATCCGAGTTACGTCCCTCCTTCAGTTGCTCATATTGCAGCTTATGATCATTGGCATAGTTCAACGCCTGGTTATAGGCATCGATCAGACTTGCCACATACTTTTCCATCTCCACCTTCTGTTTGGTCAGTTTCAAGTATTCGGCACGCAGGTTTTCGTTCTCCAAGCGTTCCGCCTTCTTCTCATCGAGATAAGCCGAGGCTGCATTTTGCAACTGAGTGTATTTATTGAAACCCATCACCGAATTGATGTTCTTCATGATGAGCTTGTTGATTTGCTCTTCCTTCACGAGGTCGGAAGTCTTCATAGCATCAAAGAGAAAATAGTTGCTCAATTCAGCAGGCAGATTGGCAGAAATAATCTTGTTGACTATCGCTTCATTGTTGCTGCGTTGGATAGCTGTGGAACCAGAACCGTAAGGATAACTGTTACCATTCATATTGAGCACGTTGCTCTCCTGTATCTTGCCATCCACAAACCGATAGGCACGACACAACCGATAAGGCGTTTCTTGCCCCAAAACCATCCCAGAGAAAGTAATCTCCAGCATGATGGTCTTGCCTTCTATACCGCTCTCGTTCTTTACCCCCGAATTGAAGATTTCCTCAAACTGTCGTTTGTTGGATATCTTCAATCCATAGAGTGCAGAATAGATGGCATCGAAGAGCGTAGTTTTATAGGGTGTCCAGTTCCATGTTCTCGTTTTTGATTATGTTTTAGCAACTTAGCACACTGTAAATCAGTAAATTAAGCACAAAATATAAGACAAATTTAACTGTCAAAAAGTCTGATGTAGATTCGCACAAGATTATAGTTTATTTAGTGAATGATTATCAATGACTTAGATGGTTATTACATTGTTTTTGATACTAAAAACTGGAACACAGAACTGGACACCCTAGTAGTTTTACCACAACCGTTGGCACCACCTATCAAGATGATGGGACGGTCGCTCGTTACCTCTAAGTTTAAGTCCAACTTTCTGTAGGTCTTATAATTCTCTATGTAGATACGCTTCAGTTTCATTACTTCTTAATTTCTTTGAGAGCCTTCTTGAGTATTTTCGTCACCTTCTTTTCCTCAAGACTTGACTCATTTTGGTTATTACGCTCTTCATGGAAAGGCTTGAGGATATAATCCTTGAGCCATTCCGCATCTATACCCTCCGATTGGCATGCACTCTCTATGAGTTGCATGTCTTCCTGCCTGATTCCATAGTTCAGGAATGTTCTGTCCAAGCTTTTCTTCATACCTTATTATATATGATTACCTTATTATATTATAGGGTTTCCAGATGCAATGCCGACCACCCATCTATATTGTCTGTGTTCTCGATAATGCCTCCAGGATAATACCAGTTGCTCGTACCCTCGTCTTTGATGAGCACGCCACCCACAATCTTCTTGCCTGTAGCTTGATAACTGGAGATGTAATCCAAGAGGGCATTGTTCTTTTCTGGCGCATCCGCATCGCTGCCCTTGGTTTTGGTGTCGAAGAGGCAGATGGTACCCGACTTCAATCTGACGATAAAATCCACATAGAAACAACGTTTTCTACTCCCCGAATCCGTATAAGGCACGGCGAAATGCTGCTTTCCCTCGTCTCCATTCTTGTACCACCACTCCACATATTCCATCTTGTCATCCAACCAACGTGCAAACTCTTGCTCGGGTTTCGATGCCGTAATCTGCTCAAAATAAGGATACAAGGCATGGTTGAAGATTTCGCCTTCCGTGGTTCTCACCATTGCCGCATTATAGAGACGAGTCTCCGGCACTTGCCATACAGACTGCTGATATTCCATCGACACCTCCTTGGCATTTCTCTTCAGCGTAGCCTCGTAGGTAACCAACGCCTTGCGTATCAGTTCCTCGAAGCGCGGACGGTTCTGATGATAGAGCACCACCTTAGGCACATCCATCGAAAAGACTTGCAGGTATTCCTCCAAGGCACTCTCGATGGCTCCTTGTAAGACTGGCGTACTGTCAAATTTGGAGAACCCACCCACATTCTTACGGCAAAACAGCGTAAAGAGATTCTGCAATTCTGATGCGTTCAGAGCCAACCTTGCCTTGTCTGTTATCTCCACAATGCCCGAATCACCCGTCAATGGGGTGTCCTTCGGGATAGCCACCAAGATTCTTGATACATCGGTCTGCACGCCATGTCGCTTGGCATTGTAGCGATTCAACTTGATTTTGGCATCCATGTCTGCCTCCTTTTTTTTCGTCTCGTCAGCATTCTCAGTCTCACCATCATCCTCAAAGAAATCTTCTGCAAAGAAGAGCAACAACGGGTTTTGTTCCCATTCCCGTTCCATGGTCTTATAGAAGATGCTGCGGAACTGGGAGCCTAAGCGGTTTCTTGTTGCCCCATGCTTATCCGTATAATAAGAACGGAGCGTGATGTTCGGCAAGTCTTTCTTGCGATTGGCGTAGAGGGTGCTGATATAGTTCATGTCATCTCCCACAATATTAATCATGTCTGCCGAAAGGTCGGTATAAACATAACCATAGTTCAGAATGTCGTTCTTATAAAAATGCTGCTCTGGCATTCGGAGTATTCGTCCCACGGTCTGCGTGGTAAAAGTCATGCTCTGCAATTCTCTGAATATAAGAAGAACGGATGCACGAGGACAATCCCAGCCCAAGGCTATGGCCTGCTTGAACAGCAACACCTCGGAAATATCATCAGGCTGAGTGATATGCTGAAGATTAGGCGATTTATCCTTTGATAGCCATACTGCCAACCTGCCATTTGCCACGCTGATGTCGCAAACCTGTTCTAAGTAGGCTTGCATCTCCTCGGCGATAGTCTTGTCCTTCGACGACATAGATTCGCTGCTATCATTAGGCAACTGAATAAGCAACAACGGATTGATGCCGTATTCCTTGTAAGCCTCAGCCAGTTCCTTTCGCTTTTCGAGAGCCTTCTTCAAGAGACGCTGGTTCACCGTAAGCTCCGACTGTTCCTTACTACTCTTTACATTCGGATTCAGTTCTATGCCCTTCTTAATCATTTCTTCATTGATTACATCTTGGCGTTTCACAAGAACCGCATGATAGCTTTGGGTGACTGGTGTTGCTGATACACGAAGTTCTATGTGTGGCTGGATAGCTTGCAATACCATCTCGCTTTTCTTGGCATTACGTCCGGCAAACATGTGTTCCTCGTCTATGATAACCACCACTGGCAGATGCTGCTCTATCTTGGTCTTCCGTATCAGTTCGTAGAGCGTGCGGTTCTGCTCATTGTCACGAATCATGACGGCATTATCCTTATTGATACTCTCCCAGTTTAAAAAGAGCACATCGCCAGGATGCAGACCACCCACATGATCACACTCATCAAACATAACAGGACGCAACGACCTTCGTTCACTAAAGAAATTGCGCATGGAGCGATAACTCTGCTGATGCAACTTGTTTGGAGCAATCCAAACCCATGCTACACGAGAATATCGGCACTGCCCATTCATAGGTAGGTCACGAGTCAGCTCATCCAGCAAGGTACTCACCATTACCGTCTTTCCTGCTCCTGTTGGAGCCTTGAATATCAACTTTTGGCGGTCTTCAGAATCATTGAGCATGTCAATCATCTTCTGTTTCAGTTCACGCACCGCCTTTTTCTGGTAATCTCGTAGTTCTATCATTTTCGTTACCTCCTTAGTCTATTATGTCATTAGTAACATTATCTTCTTTCTCCTTCAACACATAATCATAGTCGTCGCTGAGAGCTTCTTTCACAACCTCCTCGTTTTGCATGGCGAGTGCCTCGTTTTGCTGAAACTCTTTCATCATAGCCTCACTATACTTTTGCTTTGGCAGAATATCCGTTCCACCTTCTAAAGCTTGCAAGAAAGCATCTGGCATGGCACACAGTTCTATAACAGGCATGACTTTATGAAATTCGTCCTCATATGCGTATGCGCCATCACTATAAACATAAACCTTCAAAGGATTCTGCCTAGTCGCAACCTCAGCTATCATCGGAATGATAATACTGACTACACGCTCGTCGAGGACAACAAGCATCTGTCCAGCCTCATCCTTAAAATAGCGCAATACGTTCTTCTTAAATTTCTTGCCTCCAAATGTTTCTTGCTCTTGATAGATATTGTTCTTGATGCAAAGGAGGTCAACGAGAGAAGCCATCAATGCTCTGCGACTCTTGAAGTTGCTTTGGTCACGAGGAACAAACTCCGTTTTATAATAACGAAGATTATTGTGAGCCAAGCCAGGGACATCTTCACCCTTCTGGTTCGTATAACCATTAATGACTCGTTTGTTTCGCTCGTAGGTTACTTTTTCGCAGATGTTATTCTCGTTGTTGGTCACTAAGATACATTTGCGATGACCGCCGTCTTCTGAGTTCAATTGCATCGTTGCATGGAGAGTAGTGCCTGAGCCAGCGAAGAAGTCGAGGATGGTGGAGTCCTTTGATGGCGTGAAATTTATAAGGTACTTAATTAAAGAAACTGGTTTGGGATAATCAAAGACCGTTTCTCCAAAGATTTCTTGGAGCTGTCTTCCAGCGTTTTCTGTTGTATCAACCCCTACATTAGAATCTATAAAGTTTGGAGGAACCTCGGGGGAATAATTAGAACGCTTATAAGAAAGCACACCCTTAGCTGAAAGTTCTATATATAAACCTTCATCTATGTTTTTGTCCAAAGTATCTTGCAACCAAATAAACCTATTCTTAAACCTTACTTCATTAACATTCTTGCCATTTTCTATGACCAAATTATCCAACAACTCATTAGGGAACTTACTCGTCCCATAAACACCTGCTCTCAAAACTCCATCTTTTTTAGCACAAGTAATGCTATCTGCAGGAAAAGTCAGTATTTTAAAAGTATTCTGCGGCTTGGTAAAAGGATCATTACTTTTACTTACTTTACGAGTACCTTGGAAAGTATAATCATTTGCTGTTGTTTTCCAACAAAGAACATATTCTATTGTTCTCTTGATTTTCTTTGAAAGAGCTGGCGGAGTTGAAGACTTAAACCAATTCCATTGACCAACAAAGTTTTTTTCGGAAAAGATCTTATCACCTAGCAAACGTAAAGGTGCAACTTCATGTTCATCAATAGAAATGAATATTACTCCCTTTTCAGAAAGCAACTGCTTTGCAATTTTCAATCGTCTATTCATAAACGATGTCCATTTAGAATGGCGATAGCCATCTTCTTTATCTACAAAAGTGTCGTTGTAGATAAAGTCCTTATTACCAGTATTGTAAGGAGGATCGATATAAATTACATCAATCTTCCCTGCATAAGCATAAGTAAGAGCAGCAAGAGCATTGAGGTTATCACCTTCTATCAACACATGATTAGGCGAACCTTCTGGCGCAGAATCCAAACGCTTACTTTCGTCTTCAACAAAAACAGGAAGTTGGTCTTGCATGTCGTCCCAAGCCACTTCTGAGCTATCTTCCCACACAAGTCCATAATGCTTCTTCTCATTGATAACCTCCAACAAATCATGCTTTAACTCCTTATCTATCTGAAGTTCTAATATCTGTTGGCGCAAAGCACCCAAATCCATTTTCTTCGCCATAACGGTATACCTTCCTCCCCTTTTCCGTGCTCCACCGACTCCCTAAGTAGAGAAGATTATTAGAAACTGGATTGCTATTATAAAATGATGGCGTAGGAATCTGATTACCTTTAGCCCCATCCTTGCCTGTAGCGGCCCTGGAAAAGCCTTTCATGTCAAAGATAAGAAGCAACAGAAGCCTACGCCAAACAGGTATATATATGATAGCACAGAGCGTACCCCCTCAGTCGAAGGGGCACACCTATGCCATGTGTATATACACAGTGGGTAGACGCCCACCGCAGTCTCATTCTGAACATGATTTGAAATTTTCCAGGTTTCTACAGGTCAGAAGAAACGTCAAGCAAACGTCTTCAATTTAAAATAGACCAAGCCATGGACTTTTACCTAGCCGGCGACTCATCGCCAGCCATCCACAGCAAGACAACTGCAAAAGTACGAAAAAGAATTGGCTTCACAAAATTTTGGGTCTTTTTTCTTGCATATCTCATTTACTTTTCTTATCTTTGCCACCAAATTAATAACAATAACATTAAAAAGGAGGTTATTATGCAAGCAACAAAGAACAATACAAAGGAGGAAACCATCAGAAAGTTCAAACAACTCCTAAAACATAAAGAGGAGATGCTCGAAAGAGCAAAACAATATGATGGCATTGACATTTATGCTAAAACAGAAATCCACTATTAGATGAAATCAAAGCTGATTTCGAAAAGTCGGCAAATGATTTAAAAGAGAAATAGTTTCTTGCAAATCCCAAATAAAATTGGTTATAAAGCAGCATATATTCAAGGCTTTTGCCCTTACAGGGCGCAGGGATACAACATCTTAATACCCAGGGGGTTGCCCTGGGCTAGGAGCTTTTGGGCCTTCAGCCCGTGCTTGAACCACATGCAA
>OGPT01003953.1_pt1 | contig 10132 bp, 10 predicted proteins | sample 1552951 | NCBI WGS metagenome assembly OGPT01 (sample SAMEA2580224, study PRJEB22360) | human gut metagenome | biome: human gut; feature: human-associated habitat; material: faeces | place: Denmark | collected 2008/2010
ACTACGCCATGGGGGTGTTGCTCGGGGGGAAGAAAAACCCGCCGCAGGCGGTCAGGGCAGCTGCAGCGGCAGCGATGCCGGTCACTTTCAGAAAATCACGACGCGAAATCTTAGACATAATGTTTTCCCTCTCTTGTTGTTCCATAATTTTTTGCACTGCGCAGCACATTTTTCTGCGCCTTGTGCAGCCGGAAGCACGAAAAAAGCGCCTCCGTCCTCGGCGGGCAACTGCCCACAAGGACGAAAGCGCATAAAACTTCCGTGGTACCACCTTGGTTCACCGCGCCCTCACGGGCCCGGCCTCGATGCTGCGGCAGCGGCTTTCTCCTCCCACTGCTTACAGCCGGACGCTGTAACGGGCGCTCCCGTCGCGGGCTTAGCACTCTTGCGCTTCGCCCCCGCAGCTCCGAGACCATTTTCGGTCCCCTGTTCCCTGCCCTTTTCCACCGACCGGGCTCTCTGGAAGGATCAATGCGAAAACCTACTCTTCTCTTCACAGCCATTTTTGTGATATTGGCTCTATTCTAATCCCCTTTTCGGCATTTGTCAACCCTTTCAACGAAGTTTTTTGGTAGGGAATACCCTCTCAGGCCGCTTTGCGGCCAGCTCTCCCAAAGGGAGAGCCCTTGGCAGGCCGGGCAGACCTGCGTACTGCCGCCTGCGGCTCCCGAACGGCCGGGCCCTGTCCTCATTGCCAGCAGCCGTTTGCCTGAGCAGCAAAGCCCGTCGCCTTCCGGCAGCATGGGCCTGTGCAGTCAGCACGGCCAAGACCGGTTCGCCAGTGGCTCGCCCTGCGGGAGAGCTGGCAACGCCAAAGGCGTTGACTGAGAGGGCAAGACATGCTATCTTATAAATCAAGAACGTATGCCCTTTGCGGCACAGTAAGGAGAGACGCAATGAACGGCAGGGAATTGTATCCCGACGCAGAACAGCGCCGCCGCATCATGGATTTCATTATGGCGGCTGGGCAGACGCTGCTGGAAAACGGCGCGGAGGTCTTCCGCGTGGAGCAGACCATGGAGATCATGGCGCGCAGCTTCCATCTGCGGGAATTTCATGTATATGTATTGACCAACGGCATTTTTGCCAGTGCCGGCACGGCCGAGATCAGCGAGGTGCGCAACGTGCCCACCCGCACGACCCATCTGGGCCGGGTGGCTGCGGTGAACCAGCTGTCCCGTCAGATCGCAGAGGGCAGCGTGACCACCATCGACGAAGCCGAGAGCCGCCTGGTGCAGGCGCAGAGCATTCCCTTCCCGAAGGGCCGGGTGCAGCTTCTGGCCGGGCTTTCGGGCGCGTTCTGCTTCGCGCTCATCTTCGGCGGCACCCTGCGGGCCGCGCTGGTCGCTGCGGTGGCGGGCTGTGCGGCCAACGCCTATCTGCTGTTCTGCGGGCGGCACCCCATAGGCGGCGGGTTCCGCACCATCTCCACCGCTTCGCTCATCACCATCCTCTGCATTCTGGGCTGCCACCTGCTCCACACCGAGGCCAGCCATGCCATCATCGGCACCCTGATGATCCTCACGCCCGGCATCGCGTTCACCATGGGCATCCGGGATTTTGTGCAGGGCGATTATCTTTCCGGCACCATCCGGATGATCGATGCGCTGCTCATCGCAGCCAGCATTGCCATCGGCACCGGTCTGGTGCTGGGGGCCTATGCCGCATGGACGGGGGTGGTGGCCGCATGACAGAACTTTTGTTGACGAGCGAGCAGCTCGGCCAGCTGGTGGCCCAGTTCTTCATCGCCGGGGCGGGCACCCTGAGCTTTGCCGTCCTCTTCGCCTCCCCTAAGCGCACCCTGCCCTACTGCGGCCTTGTCGGCGCGATGGGCTGGTTCATTTACGAGCTGGCCGTCCTCTTCGGGCTGGAAAGCTTTGCCGCCTCGCTGCTGGCCGTCATCCCTCTGACGCTGCTGGCCCGCATCTTCGCCATCGTACTCAAAACGCCAGTCACCATCTTTCTGCTGGCCGGCATCTTCCCGCTGGTGCCCGGTGCCGGCATCTACTACACCGCCTACTACTTCATCCAGGGCAACAACGCTCTGGCTCTGGCCAACGGCATCTCGACGTTCAAGATCGCCGTGGCCCTTGCCATCGGCATCGCGCTGGTGCTGGGGCTTCCGCTGCCCCGCTTCAAAACCCGCCCCAAGAGATGAACAAAAACGCTCCGGCACAATGCCGGAGCGTTTTTGTTCATCAGGAGAGCAGCAGCAGCTGTGCGCCGCCTGCCATGTTCAGCTGGAAGAACGCCTTCTGGCCGTTCTCACTGTAACTGACCTGCACCGGGGTCTTGCTTCCATCGGCATGGACCTGCTGCAGGGTGTACCCCTGCACCGCAGAAGCCGGAAGCTCGATGTTCGCCGTGACGTCCGAGTCCATCACACGGGCATCGGTGACGACCGTGTTGCTCTTGACCTTGCCGCACTTGGTGCAGACGACCTTGTTCATGCAGGTCTGGTAATAGAAGGCCACCGTCATGATCTTCGGGCCGTCCTGCAAGCTGCCCTCATAGATTTCGAGGTTGGAGAAGTTCGAAAAGGTGTTCTTCACCTTGGTCAGGCGCTGTACGGGGTCTTTCCTGCCCTCCTTGCCGCAGTGCGGGCAGAGGGTGAAGGTCTTTCCATCCAGCGTGAAGTCGGTAGGCACACAATCCTCACGATACTCCACGAAGGTCTTCCACTTGTGCTCGTTCTCCTTGCACTCCTTCCGGGCCGGTTCCTCTGCAACGCCGGATACGGCCCCGCCCACCAGGATGCAGACAGAAAGCCCCAGCATGGCGAGCGTTTTCATGATTCGTTTTCTCATAGCAGTTCCTTTCTCCCTGCCGGTCTGGCAGAGCTGCGCGGTGAAATGCGGTCTGCTTTTTCGCTTTCACGCTATTTTTCGTGCCTTTATTATACCATTTGGTGGAAAACGCTGTCAATTGTTCCTTTTTAACCGGCGCTTGCGCAGGCGGGCCGTTCGCGCTATACTGTTCTCAGAACGATTGAAAGGAGACGCTCTCATGTCTGTTATGGAAAAACTTCTCACCCGCCGCACCTACCGCCGCTTTGCGCAGAAAGCCGTCCCGCAGGATGTGGTGGAGGACATCATCGAAGCCGTCCGCCTCTCCTCCTGCGGAGCCAACCGTCAGGCCGTGCGTCTGGTGGTCGTGAACAAACCCGAAGATGTGGCCGAAGTCCAGCCGTTGGTCAAGTGGGCCGCCTATCTGCCCCCGGAGCAGGGCACCCCAAAAGCCGACGAGCTGCCCACTCTATATGTAGCCGTCGTGCAGGACACTGCCATCCCCGGTGACCTGAACACCGACACCGGTATCGCGCTGGCCAACATGACGCTGGCCGCGTGGGACAAGGGCGTGGGCAGCTGCATCATGGGTGCCATCAACAAGCCCGCCCTCACCGAGCTGCTCCACATCAAGGAGCCGGAAAAGCTGGCCTTTATGGTGGCGTTCGGCTACCCCACCCACGAAGCCCACATCGTCCCCCTGACCGGGGAGACCGGCGTGAAGTATTATCTGGACGGTCAGAAGGACTACTGTGTGCCGAAGCGGAGTTCTGAGGAGATCGCACGGTATTTGTAAGGTCTCTCTTCGTACAACCTCTCCGTCGAGCCTGCGGCTCGGAGCCATGACAGAGAGGTTTTTGCATATATTCATTCATTTTCCCGGTATGATTGCATAAGTGTTCTCAAAACGGTTTCATTTTTATCGAATTTTTGCACAACGCTTGACTTTTTTATTTGTGCAATCTATACTAGACCCGTTCTCTGATGTTTCGATGAATCGCATCGCCGCAGAGAGATGAAAGATTATACAATCAATCGAGGAGTGTTTGAATATGAAAAAGATTACCCGTCGCAGCTTCCTGGCTGCCGCTGGTCTGACCGCTGCCGCTCTGGCTCTGACTGCCTGCGGTGGTTCCTCTTCCAGCACCGCTTCTTCTACCGCAAGCTCTGCCGCTGCTTCCTCCGAGGCAGCTTCTTCCAGCGCTGCTGCTGAGCTGACCACCGTTGAGGCCGGCAAGCTGACCATGGCCACCAACGCTGCCTTCCCTCCGTATGAGATGACCACCGACACCGGTGCGTTCGAGGGCATCGACGTGGACACCGCACAGGCCATTGCTGAGAAGCTGGGTCTGGAGCTTCAGATCGACGACATGGACTTCGATGCTGCGCTGCTGAGCGTCCAGCAGGGCAAGGCCGACATCGTCATGGCTGGCGTTACCGTCACCGACGAGCGCAAGGCCGTTATGGACTTCTCCGACAGCTATGCTACCGGCATCCAGTCCATCATCGTTCCCGAAGGCTCTGACATCGCTACCCCCGACGATCTGGCCGGCAAGAAGATCGGCACCCAGCGCGGCACCACCGGCTACATCTACTGCTCCGATGATTTCGGCGATGAGAACGTCGTGGCTTACGACGACGGCCTGACCGCTGTGCAGGCTCTGAACAACGGCCAGGTGGATGCTGTCGTCATCGACAACGCTCCTGCCAAGGAGTTCGTTGCTGCCAACCCCGGTCTGGTCATTCTGGACACCAGCTATGCTGAGGAAGACTACGCCATCGGCATGGCAAAGGGTTCTGCTCTGGAAGATGCCATCAACGCTACTCTGGAAGAGCTGAAGGCTGACGGCACCCTGCAGTCCATCGTGGACAAGTACATCACCGCTGAGTGATCAGCGCGACCGTGCACCACGGGGAGGAAGCTCCAAGAGAGCCCCTCCCCTTTTTTGGAAAAAGAAGGTTACAAAAATCTGACAAAACAGGAAAGTGAGGATGCGAATGGCCGCACAATATGAACTGCTGAAAGAGCTGCTCAACAGCGGCACGAAGCTCAGCTTCGGGCAGGAATTCTTCTACAAATTTTATCAGGCGTTCATCCTGAAGGACCGCTGGGTGCAGTACGTTCAGGGCGTGGGCACCACGCTTCTGGTCACGGCCATCGCACTGGCGCTGGGTGTGGTGCTGGGCAGCGTGGTCGCACTGGTCCGTGTGGCCCACGACCAGCAGCGCTCCGACCGCAGGAACCCGGTGCTGGGCTTCTTCAACGCCATCTGCCAGGTGTACACCACCATCATCCGCGGCACCCCTATGATGGTCCAGCTGCTCATCATGAGCATGGTCATCTTTGCCAACAGCCGCAACTTCACCATGGTCGGTGCGCTGGCGCTGGGCATCAACTCCGGCGCTTATGTATCCGAGATCATCCGCGGCGGCCTGATGGCTGTGGACCCCGGCCAGATGGAAGCCGGCCGCAGCCTGGGCCTGAACTACATAACCACCATGGTGGTCATCATCATCCCGCAGGCCATCCGCGCCGTGCTGCCGGCTCTGGGCAATGAGTTCATCGTCCTGCTCAAGGATACCTCGCTCATCACCGTCATCGGCGGCAAGGAGGTGCTGTATGCGGCCCAGGGCATCATGAACCGCACCTACGAGGCCATGTTCCCGCTGTGCGGCGTTGCACTTGTTTATTTGATCCTCGTCATGCTGTTTACCTGGCTGCTGACGAAGTTTGAGAGGAGGATGGCTCAAGGTGACCGATAAGATTCTGGAAGTCCGCGGTCTGACCAAGACCTACGGCGGCGACAAGAAGAAGGGCGCAAAGCAGCCCACCCCCACCCTCGATGTCCTGAAGGGCATCGACATCGACATCTACCGCGGCGACGTGGTCTGCCTGATTGGCCCTTCCGGCTGCGGCAAGTCCACCTTCCTGCGCTGCCTGAACCGGCTGGAGATCCCCACCGGCGGCTCCATCAAGTTTGAGGGCGTCGAGATCGATGACAGCCACATTGATGCCGTCCGCCAGAAGATGGGGATGGTGTTCCAGCACTTCAACCTCTTCCCGCACCTGACGGTCAAGCAAAACCTCTGCCTGGCCCCCACCCTGCTGAAGCTGAAGAACCAGCAGGAAGCTGACAAGCGCGCCGAAGAGCTGCTGGCCCGCGTCGGCCTGTCCGACAAAGCCGACGCCTACCCCAAGAGCCTGTCCGGTGGCCAGCAGCAGCGCATCGCCATTGCCCGCGCCCTGGCCATGGACCCGGACGTCATCCTCTTCGATGAGCCCACCTCCGCGCTGGACCCCGAAATGGTCGGCGAGGTCCTGGAGCTGATGAAGGAGCTGGCACACACCGGCATCACCATGCTGGTCGTCACCCACGAGATGGGCTTTGCGCGCGAGGTCTCCAACCGCGTCATCTTCATCGACGACGGCAAAGTCCAGGAGGACGAGCCCCCGCAGGAGCTGTTCGCCAACCCCAAGCATCCCCGCCTGAAGGCGTTCCTGTCCAAGATGCTGTAACATTGCTTTCAACAAAAAAATCTCCGCGCAGCTGCGCGGAGATTTTTTTGTTTCCTGCTGCCTGCTCAGGCATTCAGCACCGATTTTCCCGTCCGGGGGTCCGGGATGCCCAGCAGGGCCAGGATGATGGCCATGCGGATATACACGCCGTTGTGCACCTGGTCAAAGTAGGCGGCGCGGGGGTCGTTGTCCACATCGAGCTTGATCTCGTCGATGCGGGGCAGCGGGTGGAGCACCGGCATATCAGCCGGAGCCTGCTCCAGCAGCTTTGCATTCAGGGAGTAGCAGCCCTTCAGCCGGAGGTAATCTTCCTCGTTGAAAAAGCGCTCCTGCTGGATGCGGGTCATGTAGAGGACATCGAGGGTGGGCAGCTCGGCTTCGAGGTCGGCGGTCTCCTTGTAGGTCTGGTGGAGCGGCGTCAGGGTCTCGTCTTTGACGTACTGCGGGATGCGCAGTTCCTCCGGCGAGATGAAGACGAACCGGTTCCCCTCAAACTGGCTCAGCGCAGCGGTCAGGGAGTGGACCGTCCGGCCGAATTTGAGGTCGCCGCAGAAGCCGATGGTCAGATGGTCCAGCCGCCCTTTGCGCTGGCGAATGGTCATCAGGTCGATCATGGTCTGGGAGGGGTGGGCGTGCCCGCCGTCGCCTGCATTGATGACGGGCACCCGCGCATACAGGGATGCGCGCAGGGGTGCGCCCTCTTTGGGGTGGCGCATCGCGATGATGTCGGCATAGTTGCTCACGACGCGGGCCGTATCGGCCACCGTTTCGCCCTTGCTGGCACTGGACAGCTGCGCCCCGGCAAAGCCCAGCGTCTTGCCGCCCAGCCGCAGCATGGCCGACTCGAACGAGAGCCGGGTGCGGGTGGACGGCTCATAGAACAGCGTTGCCAGAATGCGCCCGTCGCAGAGATGGGCATAGGGTGCGGGGTCTGCCTCCATCCGGTCGGCAAGGTCGAGGAGGGCCAGCTGTTCGTCCAGAGAAAAGCTGTTCGGCTCAATGAAATGTCTCACAGCCATTCTCCTTTCAGCACGAACTTCTCACGCTCGGCACCGGTGGAGATGAACTGGATCTCGTGGTTCAGCTGCTTTTCGAGGAACGCCACATAGCCTTTTGCCTCTTTGGGCAGCTCGTCCCAGCTCTTGCAGCCGGAGAGGTCGGTGTTCCAGCCAGGCAGCATCGTGACGACCGGCTCCATCCGATCCAGGTCAGACAGCGTGTCGAAGCGGGGGACTTCCACACCGTCCAGCCTGTAGCCGGTGATGACCGGGATCTCGTTCATGCTGCTCAGAACGTCCAGCTTGGTCAGGGCGATCTTGTCCGCTCCCTGGCAGGCCAGACCGTAGCGGCTGGCCACGCAGTCAAAGGGACCGACACGGCGGGGGCGGCCGGTCTTGGCACCGTATTCCGCACCGGCGTCACGGAGCTTCTGGCCCTCGTCACCAAACATCTCGCACACAAAGGGACCTTCGCCCACGCAGGAGGAATAGGCCTTTACCACGCCGACCACATCGTCCAGCTTGGCGGTGGGCAGACCGGAGCCGACCGGCGCATAGGCCGCCACAGCGTTGGAGGAGGTGGTGTAGGGGTAGATGCCGTAGTCCAGATCCCGCAGAGCACCTAGCTGGGCTTCAAACAGGATTTTCTTCCCTTCCGCCTGCGCCTTGCGCAGGTATACGCCGGTGTCGCAGATGAAGGGCTTGATCTTCTCGCAGTAATTGTCCATCCACGCTTTCAGCTCGTCCATGGTGACAGGCTCAGCGCCGTAAACGCCGGTGAGCGTCAGGTTCTTCCACTCCAGCAAATCCCGCAAATGCTCATAAAGATGCTCGGAATGCAGGAGTTCTCCCGCCATAATGGTCTTTTTCTGGTATTTATCAGAGTAAAAAGGCGCAATGCCCTGCTTGGTGGAGCCGTACTTTTTATCCTTCAGACGGGCTTCCTCCAGACCGTCCTGAAGACGGTGCCAGGGCAGCAGCAGAGACGCCCGGTCGCTGATTTTCAGGTTGTCCGGGGTGACGGGCACGCCCTTTTGGGCAACATCCTGCATTTCCTGCCACAGGTTTTCCGGGTCAACGGCGATGCCGTTCCCGAGGATATTCACGACACCCTCCCGGAAAATGCCGGAGGGCAGCAGGTGCAGGGCAAATTTGCCGTGCTCATTGATAACGGTATGGCCGGCATTGCCGCCGCCCTGATAGCGGATAACGATGTCATAGTTTTCGGTCAGCAGATCGACCATGCGTCCCTTGCCCTCGTCACCCCAGTTGATGCCGACGATTACTGTATTAGCCATTTTGGATTTCCTCCGATTCTAAAGATGTAAGGATCGTTGATGACAGCACGTTTACAGGGCGGAGGGGTTCCTCCGTCCTGTAGAATACGGTTATTTCAGATGTTCTTCCAGACGCTTCATGATCTCGGCGTAGGCTTCTTCCACGCCGCCCATGTCGCGGCGGAAACGATCCTTATCCAGCTTCTCGTGGGTCTTGCTGTCCCACAGGCGGCTGGTGTCGGGGCTGATCTCGTCAGCCAGAACGATTGTGCCGTCGGACAGGCGGGCGCGTTCCAGCTTTAAATTCACCAGAGTCACGCCGCAGGTCAGCCAGAAGGCTTTCAGCGCGTCGTTGATCCGGAAGGAGTAGTCTTCAATGGTCTTGATCTCTTCGGGGGTCGCCAGCTTCAGAGCGAGGGCATGATAGGTGTTGAGCAGCGGGTCGCCCAGCTCGTCGTTTTTATAGGAGAATTCAATGGTGGGCTGCTCGAACACAACGCCTTCCTCCACGCCGTAGTGCTTGGAGAAGGAACCGGCAGCGATGTTGCGGACGATGACTTCTAGCGGAACGATGGAGACCTTCTTCACCAGCGTTTCCCGCTCGGACAGCTCCTTGACAAAGTGGGTGGGAATGCCCTGCTTTTCAAGATAAGCCATCAGGCGGTTGCTCATCTGGTTGTTGATGACGCCCTTGCCTGCGATGGTGCCCTTTTTCAGCCCGTTGAAGGCGGTGGCGTCGTCCTTGTAATCCACGATCAGGAGTTCGGGATCGTCGGTGGCGAAAACCTTTTTGGCCTTGCCCTCATACAGCTGCTGCAATTTTTCCATTTGTGTTTACCTCCATATGTGTATTCATTGTCGGTTTCAGGAAACGGCGGCAGCCCACTGCGGCCCCCATCTCACACTCTTTAGAATACCACAATATGTGGCGGAACGCAATCATCATTTCCACGATATGTGCCGCTTTTGCGGGGCGAAAATTGGAACTTTTGTCTGCCCGTGCAGCCGCGGAAACCCGGTTATTTCCCGCTGTCGCCGTAGTTGGCGAGGACGCGGGCGGAGGGGTCGTTCACATTGCAGCCCTCCCAGGATTTGTTGGGCATCCAGAAGTCCACGATCATCTGGCTCTGTCCGGGATAGTATTTCTCGAAAATCTCCCGGTAAAGCAGGGACTCTTTGGTAAACGGCTGGGCATAGGTATACTTTGCCCGTTTTTCCTCAAATTCTTCCTGCGTATAGACGGTTTCGGCATATTCCTTGAGATAGTCCACCATGGAGTGACCCACGGCGTCGGAAAAAGCCGCCTTTTCCCGCCAGAGAATGTCGTGAGGCAGGTAATCGCCCTTTTCAAAGGCGTGACGCAGCAGATACTTGCCCTTTCCGTATTTGTTCAACTTCATCTCCGGGTCAATGGCCATGACGTATTTGACAAAGTCCAGATCACCGAAGGGCACCCGCGCCTCCAGCGAATTGACACTGATGCACCGGTCTGCCCGGAGCACGTCGTACATGTGCAGCTCCCGGATGCGCTTCTGGCTCTCCTGCTGGAAGGCG
>OGPT01003955.1_pt1 | contig 10128 bp, 10 predicted proteins | sample 1552951 | NCBI WGS metagenome assembly OGPT01 (sample SAMEA2580224, study PRJEB22360) | human gut metagenome | biome: human gut; feature: human-associated habitat; material: faeces | place: Denmark | collected 2008/2010
GAATTGACAAAGCTGGATGTCAGCAAAAATACGAAGTTAGTAAAATTAGATTGCGACGACAATGAACTGACGAAGCTGGATGTCAGCAAAAATACAAAGTTAGTAGAATTAGATTGCGGCGGCAATGAATTGACAAAGCTGGATGTCAGCAAAAATACGAAGTTAGTAAAATTAGATTGCGGCAGCAATAAACTGACAAAGCTGGATGTCAGCAAAAATACAAAACTGGAATTCGTAGAATGTGGTCGTAACGGCATAAAAGAATTGAATGTATCCAAATTAACGAAATTAAAAGAACTGCGTTGTTATGATAATAAACTGACAAAGTTAGATGTCAGCAAAAATGTAAAACTGGAGATATTAGAGTGTATAAGCAATAACTTAACTGGGCTGGATCTCCGTAAGAATACAAAATTGGTAGTGTTGGGTTGCAGCAGTAACAAATTGACAAAGCTTGATCTTACAAAAAATACAAAACTAAATAATCTGTGGTGTAACGATAATAAACTGACCAAATTAGATGTCAGTAAAAATACGAAGTTGTCTGAAATTAGATGTGATAATAATAAACTTACGAAGCTTGATGTTACCAAGAATCTTGATCTTGTAGATTTGAATTGCTATACCAATAAACTTACAAAATTGAATGTTGATAAAAACGAAAAACTTGTATGTTTGGTCTGTTCTGATAATAAGCTGACTCAGTTGCGTCTTACAAATAATAAACAGCTTGTAAAGCTGGAATGTGCAAAGAATCAGTTGACCCAGTTGGATACCAGTCATAATAATGCCTTAGTATGGGTAAAGTGTACAAATAACAGGTTAACGAAACTGGATTTTAGTGCAAGTCCTTTATGTGATTCTGTTGTTTGCTATGAGAATAAATTGACAGAAATTATCGTACCAAAGAATATGGAAAACGATAGAATTTACTATGATAAAAATTTGAAGGTATCCATAAAGAAGAAGACAAAACCAGTCAAAAATGGAGCCTATTTTGTTGAGGATACTTATAATTATCCATATTGTACCTTCCGTGTTACAAGTACAAAGGCCGGAAACCGGACAGTATCTCTTGGAGCATGGACCAATGGAGGTGCTTTCGGCACAAAAGTCTGGAAAAGCTATATGAAAGGAATAAAATATGGAAATCAGACTTATAAGCTGACTTCCATTGATTCCGGAGCATTTGCAGGTGCAACATTCTCTGAATATGATGGAAATAATAATATTGTGATGGGAGGAAGTATTAAAACAATTGGATCCAAGGCATTTGCCGGAACAAAAGTTTTAAAGACGATCACCCTTGGAACATCAGTTGAGAAAATTGGATCATATGCTTTTGCTAACAGCAGGGATTTAAAGGTTTTAAAGATCAAAACAACCAAGCTGACATCCAAAACGCTGAGCAAGAAAACCTTTGCCGGTATCACCTCAAAGACAACAGTCAAAGTACCAAAGAGCAAGCTTAGTGCATATAAGAAGCTTTTCCGTAAGTGCGGACTGAGCAAGAATGTAAAGGTTAAGGCAATCTAAAAAAACGGAAAGAGCAATATAATATATTTGTTGCAGAGGCAGCGGTTAAGTTATTATAAAATAAAAACAAGCAGGAAATCTTTTAAAGATTCCTGCTTGTTTTATAACTATATAATATTTTTTTATGCTGCTTCTTTCTTTGCGCCTGTATTTGCATTTGCTTCCGGCATCAGCTTCTTGAATAATGGAACGATCTGTGCAGCGATGATAGCTTTTACAAGATCAAGTGGAATAAATGCAACAAAGCCTGAAAGGAAAGCAACTTTCCAGGTTAAGTTTCCGTTGAATTTCCACCATAACATTCCGATGATATCAATGAGGGCTGCTGTTAAAATAGCAACGATCGTATAACGGATACGATTGTATTTCTTACCCTTTGTCAGACCTGCAAAGATAGTAACGATAATAAATGAGAATGTATATCCACCGAATACTCCTGTCAGATAACCGATACCGGAGCCGCCGCCGATAAATACCGGAACGCCGACTGCACCGAGGATCATCCATAAAGCAACGATGATCGTTGAATCGCGAACTTCAAATACCAGTGCAATGAGCATGATCATAAAGTTCAGTAACGTAATGTGTGCTGCATTTGGAAGTGGAGTTGGGATACTTAAATATGCGGATACGCATAAGATTGCTGCAAATACAGCCATCATTGTAATCTCCACGGTTGTGAATTTGTTTTTCATGTGTGTGTTCTCCTTGTTGAATAAATAATATAGGTACAATGGATGCCATCCCTTGATTGGATGAGGTTAAGGGGGATTGACAAAAATATGAAGCGGATAGCAGGGCTAAGCTATCCGCTTCCAGATAACAAATTGAATGTCAACTATTAAATGGCACCCACTGGATAACATTATAGATGCCATGTCTTTGAATGTCAACCATAAAATGCACTTAATGGTTGACATTTGGATAACTTTACTTAGGAATTGTCATTTACCTTTCAGTGTGCTACACTAAATTCGTAAATTTTACGCGAAAGGGATTGACAAAGGATGCAGAAAGGAAGAGGCTTAAGCACAGCACAGCACAGCACAGCACAGCACAGCACAGCACAGCACAGCACAGCACGCTTAAATAGCGCTTTTTTGTATGCGATAAATATAGAACGACAGTTAAAGACCTGGAACAGGATAATGGAAGATTATCCCGTTCCGGGTCTTTCTGCGTTTGTATCAACCCGGAGTAAAAAGAAGAAATTGGAAGGAGAGACAATATGAAAAACAAGAAACAAATGAACAAATTGGCATTGCAGACAAAATTAAAACGTCTGATGGTTGCCGGAGGACTGGCAACCTTGGTGGCAGTACCGCTGTTATTTAGTAATGCAGGAATGAGGAAAGTTGATGCAGCTCAGGGGGATGTGAAGATCAATTCAACAAATTTCCCGGATAAAGGATTTCGGAAATATATTTCTGAGAATATCGACTTGAATAAGGATGGTGTATTGTCAAAGTCAGAGATTAAGAGCGTAAAGACAATATATCTGGGTTCTGCGAGTGAAGTAGGTGGCTATACATGTAAAAGTCTGACCGGTATCAATATATTTACAGAGTTACAGACGTTGGAGTGTAGCTGGAATAAACTGACGAAGCTGGATGTTAGCAAGAACTCCAAATTGGAATATTTGTCTTGTAGTGATAACAAATTGACAAAGCTGGATGTCAGCAAAAATACAAAGTTAGTAGAATTAGATTGCGGCAGCAATAAACTGACGAAGCTGAATATTAGCAAGAATTCCAAATTGATGTATTTATATTGCTCATGGAATAAATTGACGAATCTGAATATAAGTAAAAATCAGGATCTTAGAGAATTAGTCTGTTCGTATAACAAGCTTTCAAAATTAGATGTAACAAAAAATAAAAAATTAAATTCATTGTATTGTGGTGATAATAAACTTTCCAATCTGGATGTCACAAAGAATAAAAAGCTGATTCGTTTCGATTGTCGTAGAAATAATCTGAAACAACTGAATCTTAGATATAATGAGTGGCTTGCTTGGCTTGTGTGTTCAGAAAATAAAATAACAAGTCTGGATACCAGTCATAATAAGACATTACTGCATGTAGAATGTTATAACAATAAATTAACAAAATTGGATTTTAGTGCAAGTCCTTTATGTGATTATGTTGTTTGCTATGCGAATAAATTGACAGAAATTATTTTAGCAGAGGGAATAGAAATAACCAATGATTCTTATGATCAGGAGTTGGCGAATTCAATAAAAATAAAAAATAAGAAGACAAAACCGATGAAAACCGGCGAGTATATTGTTTTGAACGCTGATAAGGGCTTTTGTGTATTTCGCATTACTGGAAGTAAGCAAGGAAAAGAAACGGTAAAATGCGTATATTATGCAACGGATATGCTCCAATATCGTGAGGTATTTAACTATGTTACTAAAAATTGTAAATTTGGAAATAAAACATATAAGGTAACAGCAATTGGAGCAAATGCATTTAAAAATGTGAAGTTTAGTGATGGCTGGACTGATTGTGAATCCATTACAATTGGTAATTCTGTGAAAACAATTGGTTCCAAGGCATTTGCTGGTACAGAGGATTTAAAGTACATTATCCTTGATGAATCAGTTGAAGAAATTGGATCATATGCTTTTGCCAACAGCAAGGATTTAAAGGTTTTAAAGATCAAATCCACGAAGCTTACATCCAAAACGCTGAACAAGAATGCATTTGCCGGTATCACATCAAAGACAACAGTCAAAGTACCAAAGAGCAAGCTTAGTACATATGAGAAGCTTTTCCGTAAATGCGGACTGAGCAAGAATGTAAAGATCAAGGCAATCTAAAAAACCGGAAAGAGTAATATAATATACGCAAAATTATATAGCCTGCGTATCTGTATATTATGCAGAAACGCAGACTATATGAATACTGTAATTGAAACGATCTTCCAGAATCCATTTATTCCGGAGGATCGTTTTTCTGTAATGACATAGAATTGTTAAGGATAATATTATTTGATTAAAAAAAGCACAAAGTGAATTTCCTAAATGATATACAGGCATTTTGGGTTAGAAAAAACTGGTGTTCAAACCATTTATCAAGCAAATAAAAGAAAGAAAATCAATGTTACAAATAAGCACAAATGAAAGAAAATTGTGATATTTATGCTATATCCGATCTTGTGAAAAATCCGGCTTTAAGGTTGAAAAAAAGCAGGCAGGAATATACTATATAAGTAGAAACCTGTTTGATACACAGATTATAGTTGCAGATCAATTGGCTGAAGATGAACAGGTGTGGCTGCGGTCTTTGACAAAACGCCTGACACCGGCTCAGTATAAAAATGTCGTAAAGCAGTCAGAACAATTAGCAGAGCGGGAAAGACAGCTTGCGGAGACCGTTATACAGGTGATGACGAATGCGAATGTAGAAAAGATAGATAATTGGAAGGAGCGTGTTGGTATGTATTGGAAAGATACGTTGCGGGAGATAATGGCAGATGATATTGAAGAGATAAAACGAGAAGCAGTAGCTGAAGCGGTGGCAGAAGTAACGGAAAAAGCAGCAGAAAAAGCAGCGGTAGAAGCAGCAAAAGCGAGAGAAGAAGTAAAGACAGAAGCGGAAAAAAGTGAAAAACGCGGGAAAGTAAGGGGAATTAATGCATTATCGAATGCCATTCTTCTTGCCAGAGAGAAAAATTATACAACAGTAGATGAACTGTTAGCAGCAGGGATTGAATGTGAGGTTGCAGAGGCGGCAGTTAAGTTATTATAAGATGCAAACAGGCAGGAGGCGGCTATGCTTAGAGTTGGTGTTACGGAACTGGATATTGGATTTGAGAATAGGGAAGAAGCAAAGAAACGCTGTCTTGAAGTTATGGAAGAAGCAAGTGCAAATGGAGTAGAGCTTCTGATTTTTCCGGAGATGACACTGACAGGATTCACGATGCGGCCATGGTTGCATGCGGAAAGCTGGGATGTGGATAACATCCCGGACAGCGTTTCATTTTTTATGGAGAACAGCAGAAAATATAAGATGCAGATGGCATTTGGGTATATTCGTGCGGTTATGGCAGATGGATGCCTGGTGGATGATGAAATGAAAGAAAAGGCTTACGAGAACCGGCTGGTGCTTGTGGATGGAGAAAATGTGTTGCTTGATTATGCGAAGATCCATCCATTTTCATATAGCGGTGAGGATAAGGTATATCGGGCAGGAGAAAAGCCTGTACAGGCACAGGTAAAGGATATTCGGATAGGCGGATATATCTGCTATGACCTTCGTTTCCCGGAGATTTTCTCTGCGATGAGAGATCAGTACGAAGCTATCATGGTGATTGCAAACTGGCCGGAAACGAGGGCGGAACAATGGGAAACACTCTTGAAGGCAAGGGCGATCGAGAATCAGGCATATGTGATCGCAGTCAACCGGGTTGGAGATGGAGATGGGCTTCACTATATTCCCGGTTCTCATGTATATGACTGGCTTGGGCGGGATGTATCGATCCGGGTTAGTGAGAAGCTACGTGTCGCAGATGTTGATCCCGGGGCAGTCAGATGTGCAAGAACAGAATTTCCACAGACAAATGACAGGAAGAATACATTTTATAAGAGGCTTTATTAATGAAATGTGCTTATAGACAGTCGGATCGGCATGAAAAATACATGATATGTTTCATTTTTATTCGACTGGTTATAAGTACATTTCATTTTTTGAATAAAGATAAATTGAAAGTAATAAGATAATAGTATATAATAAATTTGGATAATATATTATCAATTATAATAAAAATGACGGATATATAGATAAAATATTATCTATATTAATAATTGTGGGGTAAAGATACATGGAACCTTTTGTATGGGAGACACCGGATGAATTAGATAAGAAATTGGCAGAAAGAGTTCGCAATATACGAAAGCGGAGATTATTGTCACAGCAGCAGTTAGCGGAACAAAGTGGCGTAAGCTATGGATCAATCAAACGATTTGAGCAAACCGGACAGATCTCTCTGTTGGGATTGACGCGGATTGCGGTTGCGCTGGATATAGCAGATGAGCTTCGGGAATTGTTTACACGGGTTCCGTACAAGGATATTCAGGAGGTTATGAATGAGACAAATAGAAGATAGGATGCTTCAGGTTTGCTATGAGGATCGTTTGGTGGGAACGATGGTGTTAACAGCAGACCGAAAAGCTGCTTTTGAATATAGTGATGAATGGCTGGAAGATGGATTTTCAATCAGCCCTTTTTCGCTGCGTTGAAAAAGCAGGTATTTGTGCCGAAAAAAGATTATTTCGGCGGGCTGTTTGGAATATTTGCAGATAGTCTTCCAGATGCGTGGGGAAGATTGGATCATAAAATTTCCAGCACATGTTGACAGGGCAGATATTGGACAAATGGAATATGATTATTCGGTCTGTGCAAAAAAATGTGGAATCGTTATGAGTGAGACAAGGTTGTTTCCATCGCAGCGACATGCAGGATACTTTGGAACCCGGAGATTTGATAGAAAAATGGATGGGAGCAAGGTTCATATGGCAACGGCGGCAGCGTTGTTAGAACTTGATTTTAACCAGCCAAGTCTGGACTACCATGACCTGATGAAATTAACAAGAATAATGACGCGAGATAATAAAATGGATGTTGAAAATATGTTTCGAAGAATGTGTTTTAATGTATTTGCACATAACAGGGATGATCATTCAAAGAATTTTTCGTTTGTATATGATACTGAATCAGCAACATGGAGATTGAGTCCGGCATATGATCTGACGTATAGCACAACCTATTATGGTGAGCATACAACATCTGTTGATGGAAATGGACAAGATCCGGGAGAAACGGAGCTTTTGACAGTAGGAGTGCAGGCAGGAATGAAGAAAAAACAATGTCAGGAGATTATAAACGAAATCAAACAACGGGTTGAGGAAGACCTGAAGGCTTATGCAACCTTCCAAACCACATAAAGCTTGTAAAATATCACATAATGGAGTAAAATGGATAGAGCGATTAAGGAGGAAACTTTTATGGGTAAGGACGATTGCATTTTTTGCAAGATTGCAAATGGTGAGATACCATCAGCAACAGTTTATGAAGACAGCATATGTAGAGTAATACTTGATGTAAATCCTGCAAATAAAGGTCATGCTTTAATTATACCAAAAGAACATTATGATGATATATATAGCATGGACGCGGATACTGCTTCAAAGATCTTTACGATTGCAACAGAGGTTGCCAAGGCTCAGAAAGCAGAATTAAATCCTGATGGACTGAACATTATTCAGAACAATGGCGCTGCTGCAGGACAGACAGTATTCCATTTTCACATGCATCTTGTACCACGATTCATTAAGGATACGGTTACAGTTACATGGGTTCCGGGTCAGTCAGACAATGAGGAACTGGATCAGTTGTCAAAGGCACTTCGTAAGAGAATTTAAGGAAAACATGGATAAAAGGACAGAGACAGGGATAACTTCAAATCAGTTAAAACTTCTGGCATGTATATTTATGTTATGTGACCATGTAGGACTTGTTCTAATGAATAATAACTGGATAATGCGGGCTGTAGGACGGCTCGCATTTCCTATATTCGCATTCCTATTGGTAGAAGGGTACAGGCATACGTCGGATATCAGAAAATATTTTATCCGGCTTTTTTTGTTTGCGCTGATTTCAGAAGTCCCATTCGATCTGGCTTCAACCGGACAGATATTTGATCTGCAGAAACAGAATATCTTCTTTACACTTGCGGCAGGGCTGATCGTGCTTTATCTTGGAAAGGTTGCAAAATGGAACCAGATGGGGGCAATCATTGGTATTGTTGTTATTATGGTAGTTGCAGAAGCACTTCACTTTGATTATGGAATTGCAGGTATCCTTCTGATCGTATTAATTTATTATTCGACCAAGGATGGTGCGGTGGAGCATGCATTCAGAAATGCCGGCCTTGTGACCGGACATTATCCATTTAGCTGGAAGCTGCGTCAGAATATGGGCTTTGCGATCGTATCGGCGGTGTTATACTTCCTGTTTTATGGAATAAGGCAGCTCTATGCGGTTTTGGCGATCCTTCCGATCAGTCTGTACAACGGAGAGTATGGTCGGAAGAATAAAGTTCTTAAATATACATTTTATGTGTTCTATCCGGCACATTTGCTCATCTTATACCTGCTCAGCAAGGCGGTTTTATAGGATAGCTTTAATGAATTTTTGTCGCAAAACAGAAATTTCCTATTGACTTATGGAGATATATCAGTTAGAGTATAGCTGTTTCAGAACTGCATTGCAGTTCGAATACAAATAAATATTTATAAATGCTCTTATTCAGAATGGTGGAGTCATAAGGGACTATGAAGCCATGGCAACCCCGGAACAGGTACAAGTAAGACCTGTATGGAAGGTGCCTTCCTGAGCGAGTCTGTGATATGCAGACGTCGAACAATGAGAGGTTTGATTTTATCAATCCGCTCAGAGCGGATTTTTCTTTTGCAAAAAACCAGGTGGGGATAACTTGTCTGAAAAAAGAAAAATCAAAAAACTGTGTGAAAGAATACACATAGTTGTAACTATATACAGTATTTATACAAGGAGGAAATGATGGAAAAATTATTATTCACATCAGAATCAGTAACAGAAGGTCATCCGGATAAAATCTGTGACCAGATTTCGGATGCTGTTCTGGATGCAATCCTCGAACAGGATAGCAAAGCAAGAGTTGCCTGCGAAACCGTTGTTACAACTGGTATGGTGCTCTGCATGGGCGAAATCTCTACTACTGCAAAAGTGGACATTCCGCAGATTGCCCGGGATGTCATCGTAGACATCGGCTATGACCGTGCAAAATTTGGCTTCGATGGCTACACTTGCTCTGTTTTACAGGCAATGGACAAGCAGTCTCCGGATATCGCAATGGGTGTCAACGATGCCTATGAAAGCCGGGGCGGCGAACATCAGGAAACCGGTGCTGGTGACCAGGGTATGATGTTCGGTTATGCGTGCAAGGAAACAAAGGAACTGATGCCGTTGGCAATTTCTCTCGCACACAAGCTCTGCATGAAGTTGACCGATGTACGGAAAGAAAAGGTTTTGCAGTATCTCCGTCCAGATGGCAAGGCACAGGTAACCGTAGAATATGTAGACGGCAAGCCAAAGCGGATTGATGCAGTGGTACTCTCTACTCAGCACGCTCCGACTGTGACACTGGAACAGATTCGCTCGGATTTGATGCACTATGTCATTACTCCAGTATTGCCGGCGGAAATGTTGGATGAAAACACGAAGTATTATATCAACCCGACTGGTCGTTTTGTCGTTGGCGGCCCACAGGGTGACAGCGGTCTGACTGGTAGAAAGATTATTGTAGATACTTATGGCGGTTCTGCTCGTCACGGCGGCGGTGCATTCAGCGGTAAAGACCCGACGAAGGTAGACCGTTCCGCAGCGTATGCAGCACGGTATATTGCAAAGAATATTGTAGCTGCTGATTTGGCAGACCGTTGCGAAGTACAGCTTGCTTATGCAATCGGCGTTGCACATCCGGTTTCTGTTCTGGTGGATACCTTTGGAACAGGAAAGGTAGACGAAGAAAAGCTGGCAGCAGCGG
>OGPT01003960.1_pt1 | contig 10116 bp, 9 predicted proteins | sample 1552951 | NCBI WGS metagenome assembly OGPT01 (sample SAMEA2580224, study PRJEB22360) | human gut metagenome | biome: human gut; feature: human-associated habitat; material: faeces | place: Denmark | collected 2008/2010
ACCAGCGTTTGCGTTGTAAAGAGCTTCCGAATCAGAAGATTAATGGCAAAAGCGCTGAAAAAAATACAGACCGAAAACAAAATATCTTCTTTTCGTTGTTGATGCTTCATAATGCTTCTCCTAATTATTTTTACAACTTCATTATATAAACAGGCTACGTAACATTTATTAATCACAGAACAAGTCGCCCACAAATTGAAACCAATGCCAAAAACCGCCAAAGCAAGACTCTATCTTTTTATAATAATCTTAGAAAAAAATCCTGCCCAAATTTGCCAAACACATAATTTAGTAATATAATAGGAAATGCATTTTTGATAAATTTATTGTTTTCGAGAGGGGTTAAAAAATGCTTTTAAATGAAAAAAATTCACGTCTGACCTTGTGCGGTGAACTCGCACTTTTGGTTGCAGTAATCATCAACAGCTTCAGCGTCGTGCTCATGCTCTACTCCGGTTCCGGCATCAGTGCCATCAGCAGCGTTCCATTTGCCTTTAGCGAAGCCTTTCCCAAGCTCACACTCGGTACATGGACCTACATTTTCCAAGGATTGCTTATCGCCAGCCTGATGTATCTGCGCAAAAAGTTTATTGCGTCCTATATGTTCAGCTTTGTTGTAGGCTTTATGTTCAGCCAATTCCTTGATTTGTTCGAGCTGTATATAAACATGTTACCGCAGGCCTTTTCCTGGCGTGTGCTGTATTTTATCATAAGCTATATTTTAATCTGCATCGGCATTGCTTTGTCCAATCGCTGCGGCCTGCCTATTATCCCTACGGATTTATTCCCGCGTGAGTTGAGCGCCATCATAAAAATCGAGTACGCTAAAATCAAAATCACCTTTGACGTAACCTGCCTTGCTATCACGGCACTGCTGACACTGTTCTTATTGGGACATATAGACGGACTGGGAATAGGCACCATCCTGGCAGCCTTCACCATGGGTAAAGGCGTAGCTTATGCCGGTCAATATTTAGATAAAAATTTTCAGTTCATGCCCTATTTACAGAAAAATTAAAGAGAGATTACTGTGAAATGCAGCATTAAGAAGCTAGATTTTGCCATCAAATTTCTTAATGCTGTTTTTGTTCTTCACAGCAATCTCTCATTTCATAATATCCTTTGGCTCTTTCAGGCTATCCGCTATACTGTTTGCAAGCGGCAGCATTCTGATATACCGAAATTGTTCTCTACCCTAACGCCACATCCAACACCATCATCACACTGAAGCCCACGGCAAAGAAAATCGTGCCGATATTGGAATGCTCTCCCTGCGACATTTCAGGAATAAGCTCCTCTACAACAACATAAAGCATCGCACCGGCAGCAAAGCTCAAAAGATACGGCAGCACCGGTATTACAAGTTGGGCAGCAAGTATCGTCAGCACTGCTCCGATTGGTTCCACCACACCGGACAGCACACCGCCCAAAAACGCTCTGTTCTTACTCTCTCCCTCTGCGCGAAGCGGCATAGAAATAATCGCGCCCTCAGGGAAGTTTTGAATAGCAATACCGATGGACAAGGCAAGCGCCCCTGCCGCCGTGATTGGCGTATTCCCCGCCAGAAAGCCGGCATACATAACACCTACTGCCATTCCCTCAGGTATATTATGCAGCGTGACTGCCAAAACCATCATCGCAGTACGGCTCAAATTACTTTTGGGGCCTTCCGTCTGCTCACTTCCCACATGCAGATGGGGAATCATATGATCAAGCAGGAGCAAAAATAATATACCAATCCAAAAGCCGATAAACGCAGGGAGAAAGGACAGCCTTCCCATACTTTCGGATTGCTCGATAGCAGGAATCAGCAGGCTCCAGATAGACGCTGCAACCATAACACCCGCAGCAAAGCCCGCAAGCGAGCGCTGCACCATATCGCTAAGCGATTTTTTCATAAAGAACACACACGCCGAACCGAGTGTTGTTCCGATAAATGGAATAAGAATTCCCATAAAAGTCTCCATTACTTCACCATCCTTGTATAAAAAATTTGTTTCTTGTCAACTTAATTATACTACAACGGTAGGAATTATGATAGCTAAAGATGAGATTTCTTTGGGGTTGTATCATCTGCTTTTATGCGACAGAGTTAAATTTTGCATAAACATCTTCCAGCGTCGCGCTTGTATCTTCAACTACGTCATGCAGCCCCTCAGAGCCGTCGTCTTTTCAAACGCCTGACGTGTTATGGATTCACTTCAAAAAAGGATGAGCCTGCCAGCCCTGGTTCCTGTTAGTAACGGGAGCAGCCACGGCTTGAAGCTCATCCTTTTATTTTGCAACTATGACATACTGCTTTACTAAGCAATAACACTTATCTACCTATATTTTACCATGAAATAACGAAAACCTAAACCAAGTACTTTACGTTAATACAATCAGCCTTTGTTTCTCTCTACTGCTTCAATGCGCACCTTTTTTTCCACGATTAACTCGCGCAGATATGCTATACTTTGTTCATCGGTTGAATACCGACATGTTCCTTGAAAACTGTTTTGACAAATATATCGTATAACTCGGTGCACTAAAGGGTTGTCAACCCCTCCGAGAATACCGGAAGCTGTGACCAGGCTGCCTGCGGGATACTGCGGAAGTGAGGTTTCTGTTGCTCCGCGAGGACTGATGGAGAAGCCCAAAAGGCAACACAGAACGGTATGTGCGGATCTTGGTGCCGATTAAAGCTCGAAGGATTCTGGCAGCGACAATAGACGCTAGCTCGAAAGGCTAGAAAAATCCGTGAAACCTGCAGCAGGGATGCTGCAGCGAACTTAGCGGAAACTCCGAACCAAGCTGTTGGTAGTGAAGCGGAGAAATCCGTGTATAACAGAATTCTGAGGTAAAAGTAGCTCAATACCTGGTTAACGCATACCATAAAAATGCAATTATCTGAAAGATGGGTGAAATTTGTGGGTAGCCATTCCCGCGGCAGGCAAAAGGGGCAGGAAGCTCAGGGTCGCTCCCGAAGGCTCAGACCTGTCTTCTGCGTGGCTGAAGAAATCGGAAACCGTAGATTACGTAAGGCGAAGGTCTATATGATATATTTGTCAAAGCGGTTTGTCAAGTGGGCATAACAAAAGGCAGCTATCAGCAAGCTTCATGCTTGTGTAATAGCTGCCTTTTTTGTTGGCACTAAAAATTTTAAATTGAAACGTCCTTCAAAATTCTATAGAAGGCATAGTATTAACAATTTTATTCTTAATTTTTTCCTGCAAATATGCCTTATTTAAGCTTCGTTTATTGTATTGCAGATATGTACCATGGCTCTTTTTCACAAGCAAATCAGTAAAAAACCTTTCCCAGCTAAAAAATTCCTTACTATCTACATATTCACTCGGGTCGTTTAAAATAGCCTTTAACTCGCTATCATCAAAGATTCCCGCATTAAGTATCAGCCACTCAAACGATTCCGGTAAATATAGCGCTATTTTTCTGCCGATTCTTATTAACTGCATAACCTTTTCCATTTCACAGCCAAAGGCAGCTCCATCCGCAATTACCAAAACCTTTTCTTTGCGATGCTCCTGTAAAGCTTTAAAAACATTTGACTTTCCGTTAGCACTAATGCAGTTTACGCTTCCATCACATAAACTGCTAAAAAAATCAAAACCTGCGTTAGAATCCTCAGCAATTACAAGGTCCTCTTGTGCCAGCTCAGTATTCTCCAGCTCTCCATATAAGCAATAAAACTCATTATAAACCTGCTTCAGTCCGGCATATTTACCGGATTCTCGAATGCCATAGATTTCCTTTACGCTATAAGGCAGATTCGGTAAATCATCTCTGGTAACTATAACGAAATAATTATCCGACTCCTTAACGCGTACAGCAAAATCCTCAGATTTAATAAATCTATTGCATTCATCTATAAAAACTATGCTGTTATGGATAAATTGCAGATTCTCTTCCCAACGCTGTCCACCGATAACGACACAGGGAACGTCGCATTTTACTAAAACACCGCTGCTCTCTCCATCTCTGTCATAAGCATTTAATAAATTGAGAAGCGTTGTTTTACCGGTAGCGCTATCACCACGGATAATAGTAATATTTCTGGAGATAGTAAATTCATAGCGCAGTCTGTTATTTTGTACAAAAACACTATACTTACCCTTCATGCTCTACCTCACAAAAAATCATACACTACATCAAGCCATTCCTCTTGATTATGTACGACAACACCATTATTTAATATCTTAATGACATATTCACCATCGCCAAAATTCATACTATGATGCAGGCTTATTGTTAAATCCTTATTTTCGGCAATCTCCAGAATCCATTTAGCACAGTTATCACCGCATGCTGTTGCATTAAATATTTTTCCGCTGTTGTCAAAAGCTAATAGCAGCAAGGTTTTGACACCACCGGACAACTCGCGAGGCGATATTGGTCCAAGCACCGGACTTTGAATCAAATGCGGGCCTACTACTTCTGATTTATCTACATCCTTAATCATCTTTTTGGCCAATTCAGATTCCAACCAAAAGTCTTCATATTGATTTATAAAGTATAATGGCGGATTGTATATCTCGTTTTCACAATCACCCAAGTAAATACTCAGCATTTTTACACCTCCCTAAAGAAGTATTCTTTCACTTTCCTAATATTATACTACAAACACTATGCTTTGTACTACTTTCGCTACATCAAAGTTTACAGCTTACTACATCATTGACTTCATAGCAGCTATAATGCTATACTGTGCTTAGCAGAGAATAGTTTGTCCGATTTTGACGCCGATTAGTAATCAGCACCACCATTTCCGGAGCCGCTAGTCTCATTTTTTATAATGCTCTTATAGGTGAAACCAATTGACATCTTTAGCAAATAAAGCTAATATTAGGTATATGTAGTGAAGGCCCCACGGAGCCGACGTCATTTCCGACGCCTGCCGTGTTACGGATTCACTTCAAAAAAAGATGAGCCTGCAAGCCATGGTTCCTGTTAGTAACGGAAGCAGCCACGGTTTGAAGCTCATCCTTTATTTTTTACAATAATCAAATACTGTCCTTACTTAGCTTCTAGCCATCCATCTACAGTTCTTGATTCACTGGATATATTAACGCCAATTTTGTGTAAAATTCTGCTATCGTTCAGATAAGGTAAAGCATATTGCTTATCCTCAATCTGCTTCAATGCTTCTTCAGCACTACCATCAAGCTTGAACTCAAAAATATAAATATCATTATCACTTTCTATAATGACATCAGCTCGCCCTTTGCTGTTCTGCTTTTCAATCAAAGTTGTATAGCAGGATAACAAGCGGAAGATAATATAAAACGTATATTGGAAATGAGTTTCAAAATCCTTAGCACGCTCGTCCTTATTGGCCTCATAAGGAATCGACGCAAGAAAAGCTGTAAAAGCATCCCTAACCTCGTCTAATTCACCACAACGTAACATTCGGTCTAAATTTACAATCCAATATGCCGCTTCACTCTCATCCTTCTTTAAATAGCTGTTAGCCATCAAGGCGACAAAGCCTTTTCTGACCTCAACATTAGGATAATCCAAAGTATACTCCCTATAATGCCTGTCGTAACCTTTAATCGTCAGGTACCCGCTCTGATAAAGCATCGCCAAAGGATTTTCTGCATCCGCTCTGTAATCGACAAAATACTGCGACTCATATGGCCTGCTGGTCAGCTTTTGCATATTCACATGATGCCCTTCTAAAAGCTTCACTAAATATGTTGGCGTTCCTGACTTATACCAATAATTGTCAATGTCCATCTTATTGAAAGCATTGATAATACTGAATGGATTGTAAACATCAAGTAGAGCATTGCTAAAATGGTAGCCATCATACTGCTTTTTCAGCTCTGCTTTCATAGTTTCAACAGTATAATTCAATTTAGAAGCCATTTCACTGATTGCTTCACCCAAAACACTGTACAGTTCGTCTTCAGTAATACCGCAAATAGCATCGTACCTGCTGTCCATACTGATATCATTCGGCTGATTAAATCCTGAGAAAACCGTAATCTGACTAAACTTCGTAACACCGGTCAGAAGCACAAAGCGCAGGCTGGCATCAGCAGCCTTAAAGGTACCATAAAAATCCTTCAGGATACTGCGATTCACATTTTCTAAGTCTTCCTCCAGTACATCCAGAAGCGGTTTGTCATATTCATCTATCAAAATAACTGCTTGATGCCCTGTTTGCGCCGCTGCCTGCTCCAAAACATATTGAAAACGACTGCTCAGAGTTGTATATATATCGCTTTTGCCATATATAGTTTCCCAACTGCTCACATATTCTTCCAGAACCTTCTCCAATTCTCCAGCAAGATCAAAACGTCCCTTGGCAAAATCAATTCTAAAAACAGGATAAACATCCCATTTATCCTCCAGCGCTTCCATTTTTAAGCCACGGAACAACTCCCTGCGTCCGGAGAAATAAGCATCCAACGTACTTATAAGCAGAGATTTGCCAAAGCGACGCGGACGCGACAAAAAGCATACGTGCTCCTGTGCCAAGCGATATACTAAATCCGTTTTATCTACATATACGTAATTACCGTTTCTGATCGTTGCAAATGTTTGAATGCTTATGGGATAACGCATGGCTTAACCTCCGTTTAATTATATCTATATACATTTTACCATGAAATAATTAAAAGCTAAAGCATAGACTTTACGTTAAGCCTTTATTTCACTTCCGTGCTTCATGCCCTACTTCTTAATCGTACAAGGACGCAGTCCATCAAACTCATGAATGCTCAGCGTTCCACCCTTAGGTATCGCAATAACGCTGTCATCATATTTGCCAGACACAAGTTTTTCCAGCACCTTGTAAGGCCCCGGCAGACGCGTAAGCGTTCCTCCCAAAAGCTTCACCAAAGGCATAATATAAGCTTCAACCTCCTGCAAATCATACGTCCCTGTATCAATGATATAAAAATCCGTGAATCCCTTATACAGCTGCTTCAGGAAGGTTTCCGCTTCTGCCTGACCACGCTCCTGCACAAGCTTGGCATAGTCAATTGTAGAGTTTTTCATGAAGTTCATCCAGCTCTTAGTTATGAAAATCGCTCCGTCAGGACGCTTTATGCCGGAACCGGTCAGAAGAACATCAATGCAGTCCATAGTGCGCGGCACAGCAATAGGACAGGTTGTGGCCTTCAAATCACACGTAGCCTTGCCGCAACCGGAAACGCAGATAACTATTTCCTCTGCTTCTGTATTTTCGTCTATGATCCTTTGCAATGTTTCATGCATCTTATGCGGATTGCTATGAAGCGCAACATTAAGATATGTGACCTTGCCCTCAAAGCCTATTTTCTTAATGGTGTTTTCCAACTCTTTTTGCAGCGTAATGCAGGAATAGATTGCTCTTTTGCCCATAATATCAGCTCCTCATATTAGCGTTAGCTTAATTATACCACGCTAGCAGGAACAGTAAAAGCTGGCTTTAAGAAGAAAGCCTCAACGCAAATTAACCTCCTCCCCCTTGACTTAGACTGTACTCCAAGTATTATACTAGAGACAACAGGAATTTAGTCAAAGGAAAGGACGGATAACAAATGTCTAAAAAGGTTGTAGTTATTTCCACAAGTTTAAGAGCAAACAGCAATTCCGAGGCTTTAGCCAAGGAATTCGTCAAAGGTGCCGAGGCCGCAGGCCATGAGGTTGAATATATATCGCTCAAGGGCAAAAGCATTGCCTTCTGCATAGGTTGCCTGGCCTGTCAAAGCAAGGGGCACTGCATTATTAACGACGATGCTCTGCCTATCACCGAGGCTGTGCTGAATGCCGACGTAATTGTTTGGGCAACGCCTATCTATTATTACGAAATGGCAGGTCAGATGAAGGTGCTGATTGACCGTATGAATTCCATGTTTCCTAAGGATTACAAATTCCGCGAGGTGTACTTTCTGGCAACTGCTGCGGACAACGGCAGCTATACCCCTGAGCGTGCACTGGCAGGCTTAACCGGCTGGATTGACTGCTTCGAAAAGGCTAAATTAACCGGCAGCCTTTTCTGCGGCGGAGTTAATGCTGCAGGCGAAATCAGCGGCAGCAGCAAGCTGCAGGAGGCTTACGAGCTCGGCCTTAAGGCTTAACCGCTCCCCTCATATTGAACAGCAAAAGGCTGACGCCTTGCGTAAATGCGAAGCGTCAGCCTTTTCTTATTGTAAACTTATTTATCCTACCTTTCTTTCACATCTATAATAAAAATCATAATCAGGGAGCAAAAGTTTCTGCGCACGCAGCATAAGAAAAGTCAATCTTGCAGCAGTCATGTCCTGACTACGCAGCGCAATTCTCTGCCCCATTCGGTACGGATTTTCTTCAAGCTTCCGTGCACCGATATTGATAACAGGTTTAATCAGCTTAGCCTTACGCATTACACCGAATAAATTACAATAATTTGCTGACCAATGCCCTACTCCACAAGTCTTTTCGACTTGACTGAGTATCAGCTTTTTTACTCTTATCTCAGCTTATAAAATACTTCAATTGCATAAACGTATATCTCGCCGTTCAGCTCATAAGCATAAGCCTCCTGCTACAACTGCTCCCGCTATTTTTCTTTCAACTCAGCAAATTTTTGAGCCATAGTAGGATTACCTTTTGTCAAACGCTTAATTGTCAAATCAGCTGCCTGACTATTTGCTTTGCCCAAATGATTGCCAGAAGTAACGAGAGCATCTCTTACTTTCTGCAGGTGCTGTATTGTCTTGTCTATTTCATCTATAGCTTCATCAAATCTCTTCTGAGCATTGGTATAATGCATCCCCCACAAACGCTTAAACTCGTCTATTCCTGCTTCAAAGTTTTCTATATCAATATTTTGGTTCTTCATTTCAGCCAACTGTTTTCTGTATTCTAATGAATTGCGAGCCGCATTACGCAATAAAGAAATTAACGGAACAAAAAACTGTGGCCTAATCACATACATTTTAGGATAACGATGAGATACATCAACAATTCCCTGATTATAATAATCATTGTCTGCTTCCAGCAAAGTTACTAAAACAGCATATTCGCATTTTTTCTCTCGTCTATCCTTGTCCAGTTCTTTAAAAAAGTCCTCGTTTTTATGTTTTTTCTCAGTTGCATCAGCTTCATTTTTCATTTCAAACATAATAGAAATGTATTCATTACCCTCATCATCAAAATCTTTAAAAATAAAATCCCCCTTACTACCACTTCTAGCATCATTATCTTTTTCAAAATATGCTGTAGGAAAACCAATATGACGCACTTTATTGAATTCATTGCTACAATGTACTTCAAGACTTTCTCCAATCATCTTAGTCGACTGTTTAGCCTTAAAATCTCTGTACTGCTCTATCTGCTCATCTTTGTTTTTTATAATGACATCATATTCTCTACGAATACTATTCTCCCTTATTTCCATCTCCTTATTTTTAGATTCTAAATCACCATTAAGCTTAGCAATTTCTTCTTTTTTCTCAGCTAACAACTTAGTATATGTAGTTTCCACCTCACTAACAGCTAAGTTTTTGACAGTTTCATTATTGGTAATTTGAGCACTAAGTGCATCAATCTCTAATTGTTTTGCACTTTTCAACTGCTCCATATCATGTTTATGATCCTTGGTAATATTACTTATCTGATTCTGAAGTTCAGCAATAATTTTGTCCTTTTCAGCTTCAGCCTCTTTGACAATGTGCTTTTGCTCGTCATCTTTAGCTTGTAGCTTAGCATTAAGCTCAGAAATCAGTCTATTCTTTTCAGCTTCAGCTTTTTCGAGTGCCGTATTTTTTTCAGATTCCGCAGCAGCAATTTGTGCATTCAAATTTGCAATTTCAAGTTTTGTTTCATTGGATTCACTATCATGCTTTTTTTGTAAATCCGCAATTTCTTTATCTTTCTGAGCTATCAGCTGATTAAGATCTTTTTCTGCTTTAGTTTTTGCAACTTCTAAAGCATCCTCTTTTGCTATTTTAAACTGCTCTTCCCGCTCTTTAAGCTCTTTATTAAACTCCTTATCGCGAACCTGTTTAATAATAGCTGCATAACCAGCTTCATCTACCTGAAATACTTCACCACATTTCGGACATTTAATTTCTTGCATTTAGAAATCACTCCCTATAACATCTTTAATTTTCACCGATTATCTCGGTTTTTCGTAGTTTTTCA
>OGPT01003961.1_pt1 | contig 10116 bp, 3 predicted proteins | sample 1552951 | NCBI WGS metagenome assembly OGPT01 (sample SAMEA2580224, study PRJEB22360) | human gut metagenome | biome: human gut; feature: human-associated habitat; material: faeces | place: Denmark | collected 2008/2010
CAGAAGGACAGCTTGCTGGAGATTATCCAGAAATTTATCAGCTTTGAGGTGAAGACCGAAAAGAAAGACGGAAAGAATGTCACAAAGAAGCGTCTGATTTTTCCAAGATTTCATCAGTTGGATGTGGTGCGTAAGTTAATTGCAGATGTACGGGAAGAAGGATCGGGGCACAATTATCTGATTCAGCACAGTGCCGGATCTGGAAAATCAAATTCGATTGCCTGGACAGCATATAGACTGGCATCCTTGCATGATGCCAATGATATATCTGTTTTCAGCAGTGTTATTGTAGTGACAGATCGAACTGTGCTAGATGCTCAGCTACAGGAAACGATTTCAGGATTTGACCATACGATAGGTGCAGTAGAGACGATTGATGATAAAAAGAATTCAAAAAATTTGAGAGATGCAATTAATAATGGTGCAAGAATTATTGTAACTACTTTGCAGAAATTTCCGGTGATTTATCAGGAAGTGGATAAGGTGGCCGGAAGAAACTTTGCGATCATTGTTGACGAAGCACATTCTTCACAGACTGGAAGTTCGGCAATGAAATTGAAGGCCACATTAGCAGATACAGAGGCAGCATTACGGGAATATGCAGAAATAGAGGGGAAAGCAGAAGATGAAATTGACAGAAATGATAAACTTGTTCAGGAAATGCTGACACATGGAAAGCATCCGAACTTATCATTTTTTGCATTTACAGCGACTCCGAAACCAGCGACATTAGAGATGTTTGGTAGCCAATGGACTGATGGAAGTTTTCATCCATTTCATATTTATAGTATGAGACAGGCGATTGAAGAAGGATTTATTTTGGATGTACTGCAGAACTACATGACATACAGTATTTGTTTCAAGATAGCAAAAGATACACCGGAAAATCCAGAGCTTCCGGAGAGCAGAGCAACAAAGATTATCAAAAAGTATGAGAAATTGCATCCATATAATATCAGCCAGAAATCACAGATTATCGTAGAAACATTCAGAGAGACTACGAAACAAAAAATCGGTGGAAAAGGAAAAATGATGGTTGTCACAGACTCGAGACTGGCAGCAGTTCGATATTTCCATGAAATCAAAAGATATATAAGAGAACAACATTATGTAGATATGGATATTTTGGCTGCATTTTCCGGAACGGTGCAGGATGGAGATGAAGAGTATACAGAATCCGGGTTGAATGTAAGAAAAGATGGAAGCCATATATCAGAAAGTCAGACAAAGGAAGAATTTCATGATAATTTCAACGTTCTGGTAGTAGCGGAAAAATATCAGACTGGTTTTGATGAACCATTGTTACATACAATGATTGTTGACAAAAAATTGAAAAATGTGAAAGCAGTGCAGACATTATCTCGTCTAAACCGAACCTGTCCAGGAAAAGTGGATACATTTGTGTTGGATTTTGCGAATAAAAAAGAAGATATTCTGGAAGCATTTCAGCCATTTTATCAGGAGACAAGCCTTGAGCAGGAAGTAAACGTAGATTTGATTTATCAAACGGAAAAAGAACTTCTGGATTATGCAATTTATAATGAAAATGATATCAAGGCATTTATTGATATATGGAATCATCCTGGTAAGCAGGATGCAACTGCGATGGGAAAAATGACAAGTGTATTAAAACCAGTAGCAGACAGATATAATTTGAAAAATCCGGAAGAACGTTATCAGTTTAGAAGGCAGGTAAGAAAATTATTACGATGGTATAGTTATATAACACAAGTAGTTCGTATGTTTGACACTGATATGCATAAGGAATATCTCTTCCTTAGCTATTTGATCGGACTTTTGCCAGAAGAAAAGGAAGAACCGATTGATTTAGATGGAAAGCTGAAACTGGAATATTATAAACTGCAGAAAACATTTGAGGGTGCAATAAAACTGGAAAAAGTTGATGGGCAGTATGTTCCATCTAAAAAGCAGGGGGCACAGGGAATCCGACAGAAAAGCACATTGGATGAAATCTTGGATAAGATTAACGAGAAGTATAAAGGGCAGTTCACAGATGGAGATCGGGTGATGCTTGGTGCGTTACACGATAAACTGATTGCTGATGATAAACTGGCAAGTTCTGCACGTACTTCAGATCCAAGAATTTTTACGGAAAGTATTTTCCCTTCAGCTTTTGGAAATGCAGCAATGGAAAGCTATATGGAAGCACAGGACAGCTATGGTTCTCTATTCGAAGACAAAAGTAAGTATGATGCTGTGATGAGTGCATTGGCGGGAGTGATTTACAGGGAAATGCGTTCTAAAAAGACTGTGGATTACCGGAAAATTGAGAGAGACGAGCAAGTGCAAATGGTAGCGGAAGAACCAGTTAAATATGTGAAATGATGAAAGGAGTTTGTATGTTTGCGAACCAAATTACATGGGAACAATTTAGCGTTTGTAATAATGATAGTCGAGGGATTCAATACAGATTGGAAGATTTATGCAGACAGCTTTTTGCATACGAATTTCTTGCAGGAAATAAAGAAAAAATTTATTTACATAGTAATCCTAATAATGCCGGTTTGGAGTCAGAACCAATATATGATGAAAAAAGTAATAGATGGATTGGGTATCAGGTTAAATATTTTGAAAATAAAATTAATTACTCACAGATACAGCATTCTGCAGAAGAAATAGTAAAATACTATAAGGGAAAAGTAGATTACGTTTATATATTTTGTAATAAATCGATTACTGCAACGTGTCCGGGTTATAAAAAGGTTACTACAATATTAAATAGCGCGGGAATATTGTCTGAACTTATTACAGATACAACTATTTTAGATTTGGTAAGAAAGTATCCCAATTTAGGAATGTATTATTTTGAGCAACATATGTTAAGTCAGAAATGGTTTGAAAATCATACTAAGGACATATATGCAAAAATTGGAGAGCGTTATAATTGTAATTTTAATGTGGATACAAAAAATGCTCTAAAGGTATCTTTATTTGTGCAGGATAAAGATGCTGTTGTATATATAAATGAAAAAAAGAATAAGTTGATAAAAAGATTAGAAACATTAAACTGGCGATATGATTCATTTAGCGAATATGTGCAAGCTTTAAAAAAGACAGTAAAAACTATTCCAGATGTTACAAGTAAAAGTATAATTGATTCGGAAAAGTGGGGAGAAATTGTTTACATTGCGATAAAGGAAAAACTTTCTATTTTTAATATTAAAATAGAAAAATTAGAACAAAAACTAAATGCGTTATATACTAAATTTCAAGGAAAAAGGGATAATGAGAAAAAAGAGATTTGGGAGAAAATTACCAAAACAAGAGAAGAACTTGAAATATATAATACACTAATAAATCTAAGTAAAGCATTAGACATATCGACAGAAATGCAGTTGATAAAATCTAATATTTTGATTTTAGAAGGAAATGCGGGAGCAGGTAAAACTCACTTGCTGGCTAATGAAGTAGATAAGCTGATAAGCAATAAACAAAAAGTTTTGATGCTTATAGGGGGAGATTATTTAGAAAACCGTACAATTACAGAACAAATAATGTCGGAACTTTCATTAAACTATTCTTTTTATGAGATGTTAGAGATTTTAAATACAGAAGGTGAAAATGAACAATGTATTATTCCGGTAATTATTGATGCTATCAATGAAACTTGGAATAAAGTTTTGTGGAAATCATCCTTACCAGTGTTATTTAATAAAGTTAGAAGCCTTAAATATATTAAGTTAATTATATCATTTAGATCAGAGTATCAAAAAGCATTAATTGAAGAAAATGAATTACAAAAAGAGGGGATTTATAAAATTGAGCACAGAGGATTTGCTGAAGAGAGCTTTGTGGCAACAAAGAAATTTTTTGATTATTATGGAATTCCGTTTTCGCCTGTGCATATGTTTAATCAATCAATAAATAATCCATTATTTTTAACATTATATTGTAAAACGTATCAAGGAGATGAAGTAGAACTTCCGGTATTATATGAAAGGCTTTTGAATGTTGCCAATACTAATGTACATAAAAATATGGCTCAGGCTTTGCTTGTAGCAGGATATGATTCAAGCGATGATGTAGTTACACCAGTTATTCTTGCATTAGCAGATTATATTAATCTAACGGGGAAAAAGTATTTTTCTAAAAATGAAATTAGTGATATGTCAATTTGGAAAATAAATGGGATTAATTTACGCCCATTTATTCAAAATATGGTTCGAGAAAATATTCTTCATGAGTATATGTATAAAGATGAGGAAAGAATATATTTCGCATATGATCAAATGAATGATTACTTTTGTGCGAAAGCGTTGCTTTCACAATTTTCGACAAAAAGAGAAATAAAAATACATGTTAAAGAGAAAGTGCTGGAAATTCAGAATGAAAGAGCGATTAATTATCAAAATCAGGAATTTTTTATTTATATATGTGCATTATATGCAGAAAAATATAATGAAGAATGTATTGAAATAATTGATGATATACAGGATGCTAATATAAGAGAAAATATTTTTAATAGATATATTGATTCCTTACAATGGAGAAAAAACTGCAATATAACTGTGGACTATTTTATAATATTATGCAATAAATACAATATTCAACCAGAAAAAGTATGGACTATGTTTATTGCAAATAGTATAAAACAACAGAATATTTTTAATGCGGATGCATTGCACAATATTCTGTTTTCATATGAGTTGAATAAAAGAGATTATTTATGGACCATTTTTATTAATAGTATGGAATATGATGAGGAAAATAGACTTGTACAAATAGTTCAGTTATATAGTGAAGGAAATGGATTGGAATTAATTAATGATAAGCAGACGGAACTACTGCTTACTTTGTTTGGATGGGTTTTAACATCATCAAGTAGATGGTTAAGGGATTATACTTCAAAAGCTATGGTGGAAATATTGAAATATAATTTTAGTATGTCAGAAATGGTTTTGAAGAAATTTGAGAAAGTGAATGATCCATATATTATTCAAAGATTGTATGGGATTGTATGGGGAGCATGTGTTAAGAGAAAAAATAAAGATAGAACAATAGATGCGTCATTAGCAAAGTATGTGTATGAAACGATTTTTTGTAATGATGAAGTTTATCCGGATATACTTTTACGTGACTATGCAAGATTAATAATTGAACGATATTTATATGAATATCCAGATGAGAATGTAATTGATATATCTAAAATCATGCCACCTTATAGGTCTGAGCCAATTCCTAATATTATTAATTACGAATATTCCAAAAAAGATTATGAAAAAGGAATGTTTCAAATAGTGCATTCAATGCAATTTGAGGGCAGTGGGTGGTATGGCGATTTTGGGAGATACGTATATGAATCAGCTTTAAAGTCGTTTGATGTCGACCATGAAGAAATATTTAATTATTCAGTTTACTATATTTTTAATTATTTGGGATATAACAACGAATTGTTTGGAGAATATGATAGTAATGTTGAAAGGTTCAATTACCAGAGACATAATGTAGCCAAATTGGAAAGAATTGGTAAAAAATATCAATGGATTACTATGTATAATGTTTTGGCTAGAGTAGCAGATCATTGTAATAAAAGAGATGAATATTCGCAAACAAAATCAGTTTCTAAATATGAAGGCCCATGGGATCCATATGTAAGAGATTTTGATGCATCCTTAAATGAAAAATTTATGGCAGATAAAGAGCTACCTGTTTTTGAGCAAATGATACAAGAACAACAGTTATTTAAAAAGGAAAATGATAAAATATTGAATTCAGAGAAAGAAGAAATTTCATGGATAAAAGAATATCCGGATTTTTTTGAATCAGAAAAAACAAGAGCGATTTTGAAAGACTCGAAAGGAGTCGAGTGGATTACTTTAGTAAAATATGCAGATACTAAAAATTCAACGAAAGATAAATTGCAAATATGGAATTGGCTATATGGATATTTTGTTACAAAAGAACAATTTAAAATCTTAAAAGAATACGCAAGTAAAAATGAAAAATTACTTAATGGTGATATAACTTGGATTCCAGAAACATATACTACATATTGTCGAGAGTATCCCTGGTCGGTAGGGTGTCAAGATATAAAACAATCGGTATATACTTCTATGAATCTTAAAACCGGAGAAAAGAAAACAGTAACAGAGACATATTCAGTTCCTGACTTTTCAGAAATTGATTTATTATTGGAAAAATACACATCGAATGATAAAGAAAGCGATACAAAGGAACAAAACGAACCATTTCCGAAGTTTGAAATTTCAATGAAGGAAAAAAAAGTTTCAAGAGAGATAGAAATAGAAAAAAATATAGGAAAGATAATGTGTGCGGCCGTTAATTTTATGTGGGAAGAAGAGTTTGATGCTTCGAAGAAAGAAACTATTTCTTGGTATGTTCCATGTGCAGAACTGATAGAAAAAATGAATTTACAATATGGAGAGTGCGATGGGGCGTTCTATGATACGATGAATAATGTAGTAGCGTTTGATACTGCAGTAGCAGGATATGATTTAGGTTTAGTGGTTAGAAAAGATGTATTTGATACCTTTTTAAGGAAAAATCAGTATTGTTTTGTATGGTTTGTAAATGCAAGTAAAGAAATTCATAAAAAAGATCTCTCTATACGAAGATATAGCGATTGGGCAGGACTTTATTATTATGAAAATAATAAAGTAATGGGAGATATATTTATTTGTGAAAATTAGGGGGTGATTTTATGGCAATACGATCAGTAGAATATCTGCAAAGTCTTGTTCGAGAGCTTGTTAAGCTTCCAGATGAGACTGAGTGGGTAGAATTTAAATGTAATAACAAGCAGCCACAGATGATTGGCGAATATATTTCTGCTCTCAGTAATTCAGCTGCGTTGTGCGAACGTCCAAAAGCATATTTGGTTTGGGGTGTAGATGATGCAACGCATAAAATTGTTGGAACTGAATTTCAGTATCGTAAAATGAAAAAAGGAAATGAGGAGTTGGAGGCATGGCTTTCCAGAATGCTTTCGCCAAGAATAAATTTTCGATTTTTTGAGGTTCCTATGGATGAAGGAACGGTTGTGTTGATGGAGATTCCTTGTGCAGAGAAACAACCGGTACAATTCGCAGGCGGTGAATATATACGAATTGGAACAAATAAAAAGAACTTAAAAGAATACCCAGATAAAGAAAGAGAATTATGGAGAACATTCGATTCTACACCATATGAACTACGAATTGCGATGGGAAATTTAGATGAAGATGAAATGGTGTCATTACTGGATTACTCAAGGTATTATGATAAACTGGAAATGCCAATTCCGAGAAATCGGGATAAAGTATTGGAAGATTTACAGCATGAAAAGTTCATAAAGAGAAATGATGCTGGTACATGGGATATCACGAACATGGGAGCATTGATGATAGCAAAGGATTTGAAGAAATTTGAATCTTTGCACAGAAGAACTGTCAGAGTGATTTGGTATAAGGAAAACTCCAGGTTGGATGCCATCAGAGAAAAAGAATTCTGTTCAGGTTATGCATTTTCGCATGAGGAAATCGTGCAGTATATTATGACGATTATTCCTCAGGAAGAGATTATTGTAGAGGCAACAAGGAAATCTGTTGTCAGTTTTCCAGAAATTGCAATCCGTGAGCTGTTGGCAAATGCTATGATACATCAAGATCTGCAGCAAAGGGGTACAAATCCGATGGTGGAAGTGTTTAAAAATCGAATTGAGTTTTCAAATGCTGGTGCACCGCTGGTAGCAATTGAAAGAATTGTAGATTCGGTACCGGTGTCTCGAAATGAAAATATTGCCGGATTTATGCATAAATGTGGTATTTGTGAGGAACGTGGCAGTGGTTATGATAAGATTGTTGAAGCCACCGGCAAAAATGAACTACTTGCACCAAGGATTGAAAATCAAAACAATCAATTTACAAAAGCAATACTGTTTGCAAAAGTACCATTTGAACTAACCACGAAAGAAGATCGGATGCGTACTTGTTATATGCAGGCATGCCTGGCATATGTTAATTTTGAGGGAATTTCTAATTCGGATATTCGAAAAATATTTGGATTGGGAGAAAAAGAGAAAGCGAAAGCATCGCGACTCCTTACCAGTGCTGTTGAAGGAGGATATATTAAAGTAATGGACCCAGATACTGCACCAAGGTATAAAAAATATATTCCATATTGGGCATAATTTAAGTTTCGCTAAGTTTCACTTATATAGGCAGAATGAGGGATATTCAATAATGTAATATGAAAAAAGCACTGAAAACCGTTGGATTGATATGCTCCCCATATGGTAGACAATGGAAATATCCAAAAATCTATCATATGAGGAGCATATTTTTATGTCTAGGGTAAGCGTCCAATAAGAGGGTGTATCGAAATTTCTGGCTGTTGCATGTAAACTATTGATTAGAGTTTTGGGAGTTGACTCTAAAAACTCTAAATCTAATCTAAGGAGCAGGCTTATGGATCTTTCTTCTTTGACTCCAGACAAACAGGTGAAACTTCAATACTGGCTGGATGTAATACGGCAATGCAGGGCCTCAGGACTGACAAATCAGATCTGGTGTGAACAACACGATATCTCTTTGAAAAGTTATTATTACTGGCTTTCCAAAATTCGAAAGCTTGCCCTGGAAGAACTGCCCCGCAAGAAAAACGGCATCCACATGTGTACAGACCAACAGTCAACTGCTTTAACGGAATCCCCGGCTGAGTTTGCGGAGCTTTCACTTCCGGACAGAAACATTTCCCGTTCCACTCCTGCAGCCATACTTCATATCGGATCCATAACAGTGGAACTTTATGAAGGCACATCTGCCCAGATGCTGGAAAACATTCTGAAAGCCGTGCAGTCATGTTAGGAGATCTTTCCCATGTGGAGAAAATCTATATCCGATGCGGCTACACCGATATGAGGAAGCAGCTCAATGGCTTGCTGGATATCATCCAGTACAACTTCAAACTGGATCCTTACAGCAATTCCTTATTCCTGTTCTGTGGAAAGAGGGCTGACCGGATCAAAGCAGTCCATTACGAGGGAGACGGTTTCTGCCTTTTATACAAACGGTACGAAAACGGACGTCTCCAATGGCCGCGGACCGGCGAAGAAGCAAAACAGATTTCTGATCAGCAGCTGCGCTGGCTTCTGGAAGGTTTGAACCCGGAGCAGCCAAAGGCGGTTCAGAAATGGCTCCCGCATAAGTCTGAAAATACTGAAAATCCTTAGAAATGCTGGGAAATCTGACGATTCTATGGTATAATAATCCTATCGAAACGAAAGGGTTTTCAGGTTATGTCAGCTACGGAACAGGAGTATAAAAATCATATCAAAGAACTGGAACAGCAGGTCCGGCTCCTGAAAGAGCAGGTTGATTTCCTGACCCGTAAACTTTATGGAACAAAATCCGAGAAGACATCTACTCTCGAAATCGAGGGGCAGATGTCTCTTTTTAATGAAATCGAAACCTGTGCGGATCCTGATGCACACGAACCGGAGCTTGTTGAGATAGAGAAGCACCTACGTAAAAGGAAGTACACCGGTCAGCGGGAAGAACTGGTAAAAAATCTCCCTCACAGCAAAGTACTCCATACCATAGATGAAAGGGAACAGATATGCGATAACTGCGGGAGTACGATGGTGAAAGTAGGGGAAGAATTCGTCCGCACGGAAGTACAGTTTATCCCTGCAAAACTCAAGGTGATTGACCATTACCGGGAAACGTATGAATGCAGGTCGTGCCGGAAAAACGGAACTCCTTATATGGAGAAGGCTCCGGTGCCATATCCTCCCGTCCTGCATTCTCTGGCATCTGCATCTACCATCACCTGGCTCATCCACCAGAAGTTTGAATTAAGCATCCCGCTGTACAGACAGGAAAAAGAATGGGAGGCTTTGGGATTACGTTTAAGCAGAGCGACTATGTCAAACTGGCTTCTGGTTGTCTATCGGGACTGGCTTATACACATCGTCCACCGTCTGAAGCTGGAACTTCTGAAACAGAGATACCTTCATATCGATGAAACACATGTACAGGTGCTGAAAGAACCGGGACGTTCCTCCACCAGCAAGTCCTACATGTGGCTGTACCGCACCAGCGGCTGCGCGAAACAGGCGGTTGTGCTGTATGAGTACCAGCCTACGAGAAAAGCGGA
>OGPT01003962.1_pt1 | contig 10115 bp, 9 predicted proteins | sample 1552951 | NCBI WGS metagenome assembly OGPT01 (sample SAMEA2580224, study PRJEB22360) | human gut metagenome | biome: human gut; feature: human-associated habitat; material: faeces | place: Denmark | collected 2008/2010
GTTTTTTCTATAACGCTTGGAATTAAATTCATAATTTTATCACCTCTATAATAATATTATGTATAGTATAATTATATTTATTATCAAAATATTGTGACATTTTCCTTCATTTTTGGTAGAATATTATTAGAATAAAGGGTGATTATAATGGCTAGTATAAAAATTAATTATAAAGATGAAACGCATGACTATGAAAGCGGATTAAGCTTACTTGAAATATCAAAGGATTTTGAAAAAGAATATAAAGGAAAAATTATAGTTGCAACAGTTAACAATAGATTGACCAAACTAGATACCAAAATAACTAGAAGTTGTAATGTGGATTTTTTTGATGTTTATAGTTTATATGGTAGCAGAACTTATATGAGGGGTTTATATTTTCTTTTTGTAAAAGCCGTTAAAGACGTATTAAACGCAGATGTTAAGTTGATGTGCTTTATAGAAAGAGGAATATACTGCGAAGTTTTAACAAATAATCTTATTTCGGAAGTAACGGTAGAAAAAATAAAAATAAGAATGAGAGAACTTGTAGAAAGTGCTATTCCTATTACTAAAATAATGGTATCAAGGTTAGATGCAATAGATTATTTCTTTAAGGTAAATCAGCATGATAAAGCAAATTCATTAAGATTTATTAGTAATTCAACGATAAGTTTGAACAAGCTAGATGATACTTTAGATTATTTTTACGGAGTTTTACCTTGTAACACTAGCTACTTAAGTAATTTTAATGCTAAGTATTTAAAAGATAATAAGGTGATGCTTTTAGCGCCCGTAACGTTTATGCCTGATGAAAAGATAAAATTCAATAAATGTGATAAGGTGTTAGAAGCGGTTGAAAGACAAATAAAATATTTACAAAATATAGGAATTAATACAACAGTTGAGTTAAATTGTAATATCGCAAATGGTGAATATGGTGACATAATTAGGATGTCTGAGACTTTTCAAAATGATAGATTACTAGATATAGTTGATAAAGTTACCAAAGATAAAGATATTAAAATGATTCTTTTAACAGGACCTTCTTCATCAGGTAAAACAACGATGTCTAGAAAAATATCTTTATTTTGTAAAATGAAAGGTTATAATCCCATACCTATATCAGTTGATAATTTTTATACTGACATGAAAGATAGAGTGTTAGATGAAAATGGTAAACCTGAAATAGAAAGAATAGAAGCTTTTGATACAAATCAGTTTAATAAAAAAATATCTGAATTATTAAACGGAAAAGAAGTTATCTTGCCAAGATATAATTTTATTGAAGGAAAACAAGAATTTGATGAAAAAAACAAGATAAAATTAGAAGATAAGAGTATTTTAATAGTAGAAGGAATACATGCTTTTAACGAAAAACTAACCGAGATAATTCCCAGTAAAAATAAATTTAAGGTATTTATTTGCCCATTAACTCCGTTAAACATTGATAATCATAACTTGTTTAAATCAACTGATAACAGACTTTTAAGAAGAATTGTAAGAGATAATAGAACGAGGGGAGCATCAGCATCAGATACCTTAAAGATGTGGAAAAAGGTAAGAGAAATAGAAGAAGAAATGATATTTCCTTACATGAAAGAAGCAGATGAAATATTAAATACTTCTTTAGTTTACGAATTAGGAGTTTTAAAAACTTATGCTGAACCTTTATTATTTTCTGTATCAGAAGATGATCCAAACTATGATGAAGCAATCAGGTTAATTAACTTATTTAGAGTCATACTTGGAATACCTAGTGAAGAAGTTCCACACGACTCTATAATTAGAGAGTTTATTGACGGAAGTTGTTTTAAAGATTTATAAATGGTACAATATATAAGTAGGATGGTGATGATATGGCTATTAAAGTAGCGATTAATGGATTTGGAAGAATAGGAAGATTAGTATTTAGATTAATGGAAGAAGATCCTTCATTTGATGTAGTTGCAATAAATGATTTAACTAATGCAGATGAGCTTGCTTATTTACTTAAATATGATACTTCTCATAGAAGATATAAAACAGGTGAAATTACAAGTGATGATGAAAATATAATTATAGGTGACAGAAAGGTAAGAATTTATGCTGAAAAAGATCCTGTAAACTTACCTTGGGGTGCACTAGACATTGATTTGGTGTTTGAATGCACCGGATTTTTCACAAGTAAAGAAAAGGCAGAGGCACATATAACAGCAGGAGCTAAAAAAGTTATTATATCTGCTCCAGCTAAGGGAGATTTAAAAACAATAGTTTATAACGTTAATCATGAAACTTTAAATGGAGATGAAAAGGTAATTAGTGCAGCAAGTTGTACAACTAATTGTCTTGCTCCTGTTATGAAGTTATTATGCGATAATTATGGTGTAGAAAAAGGTTTTATGACTACGGTTCATGCGTATACTAATGACCAAGCAACTTTAGATGTTGCACATAAAAAAGGTTATATGGCAAGACGTGGTAGAGCAGCCGCTGCAAATATTGTTCCGGCATCAACTGGTGCAGCAAGTGCAATTGGTAAGGTAATCCCTGAACTTAACGGAAGATTAGATGGTACAGCTATGCGTGTTCCCGTAACTACTGGTTCTGTTGTTGACTTAAGCTTAGAATTATCTAAAAATGTAACTAAAGAAGAATTAAATGAGTTATTTAAAAATAATCAAAATGAAACCTTAGGTTTTACTATGGATCCAATTGTTTCAAGTGACACTATTGGTATGCATTACGGAAGTTTAGTTGATGGACTTTTAACTAATATAGTTGAAGTAGATGGTAAACAGTTGGTTAAAGTAGTAGCATGGTATGATAATGAAATGAGTTATTCAGCACAAATGGTTAGAACTGCAAAATACTTTGCAAATAAATAACGCTAGAAAAAACTAGTGTTTTTTTCTTTTTTTCATGTTATAATCAATATGTATAATAAAAGGTGGTGTAGAAATTGGATAATGATGCTTTGTATGAAACAGATGATAATAAAAAGAAGTTTCAATTAACTCGTGGTATGCTTATTTTAGCAGCAGTTATATTGGTTGTAATTATAATTGTTATTATAATTATAGTTCATAGTGTTAAAAGTAAAGAACCAGAATACACTACAAGTGATTTTAAACATTTAGAGGATAGAATGGAAGAAGAAGCTCCTACATATATTTCTCAAAATAATATAGAGTTAACGAGTGAAGAAATTAAAATTGATTTAAAGGACTTGTTATTAGAAAATGGAGGTTCCATCGATTCTAGTAAAGTAAAGGCTACAAAAGTATGTAAAGGATACGTAATTGCAACTAAAGTGGATAGTGAAGTTTATAAACCATATATTAGTTGTGGTAACTATTACACAACTGAAGGTTACGTAAATAGTGATACTACTACAAAAAAAAAGACAACTAGTCAAAAAGACACAGAAAAACCTGTAATAACATTAAAAGGCAATAGTGAGATAACTTTAAATCAGGGAGATAAGTATAATGATGAAGGGGCTAGTGCAACTGATAATATAGATGGTGATATTACATCAAAAATAAAGGTATCAGGAAAAGTTGATATTACAAAATCTGGTACGTATACCATAACGTATACTGTAACTGATAAGGCTGGTAATAGAACTGAGGTAACAAGGAAAGTTACGGTTGTTGCTACAACAACTACTATGATTCCTACGACAACTAAAACAACCACTAAAAAAAGTTATAATTCATCTTCTGGTAGCGTTAAAACTACTAGGGCTACTACTCAAAGGATTACAACACCTCCTACTATCACACTTAGAGGAAGCAGTACAATAACAATAAATCAAGGTGCATCTTGGCATGATCCTGGTTTTACAGCAAGGGATGCTAAAGGTAATGATTTAACAGGAAGAGTTAACGTATCAGGTTATGTTAATATATCAGTTGCTGGAACTTATAGAGTAAGTTACACTGTTACTGATAATTGGGGTAATAGAGGATATGCATATAGAAATGTAATTGTTAAATCTACGTATATTAAATTACAAGCAATAACAGTATCTCCGGTTTCTATTTCATTATCAAAGGGTCAAAGTAGAAGCATAACAGTTTATTTCAATCCAACGAACGCAACTAACAAATCAGTTTCTTGGAGTAGTTCTGATCCATCGGTTGCAACGGTAAATAATGGAGTAATTACGGCAAATTCACAAGGAATTGCTACAATAATTGTTAGGGGTGCAGATGGAAGGCAAGCACGAGTAAGTGTAACAGTAAGATAGGAAAATAGTTTCCTATTTTTTTCTTATTCATGTTATAATTAAAATGGAGGCTTTTTATGAAGAAGACTATAGAAGATTATGATTTAAATAATAAAAAAGTAATTATTAGATGTGATTTAAACGTTCCTATGAAGGATGGAGTAATTTTAGATGATAACAGAATAATAGAAAGTATTAAAACGATTAAATATGCTGTGGATAACAACGCTAAGGTTATCTTACTTTCTCACTTAGGAAGAATAAAAACAGAAGAAGATAAAAAAAATAACACGTTAAGGCCAGTTGCTAAAAGATTATCAGAAGCTTTAGGCATAGATGTTAAGTTTATTAGTGAAACACGTGGACAAGTTTTAGAAAATGCTGTTAATAATATGAAAGAAAAAGATGTTATATTGCTTGAAAATACCCGTTTTGAAGATGTTCCAGGTAAAAAAGAAAGTACAAATGATATTGCACTTGGAAAATACTGGGCAAGTCTTGGGGATATATTTATAAATGATGCCTTTGGAACATCACATAGAGCACACGCATCAAACGTAGGAATAGCTAAAAATTTGCCATCTGGTATAGGTTTTTTAATAAAGAAGGAACTAGATATGTTAGGTGGCTTGCTAAACAATCCATCAAGACCATATACGGTAATTTTAGGTGGAGCAAAAATGAATGACAAAATAAAAGTAATAGATAAATTAATAGAAAAAGCTGATTATATGTTATTAGGTGGTGGAATAGCAAATACGTTTTTAACGGCTAAAGGCTATGACTTAAAAGCATCCATATATGATGAAGAAAGCTTAAATCATGCTAAAGAATTATTACTTAAGTATCCTAATAAGATAATCCTTCCTAAAGACGGATATGGTTCTTTATCTTATAAAGATGGTTTAGATGTTAAATATGATCATTTAAATAACGTATCAGATGGTAATATGATATTAGATATTGGACCTTCTTCCACAGAATTATTTTCTTCATATATAAGAAAAAGCAAAACTGTTTTTTGGAACGGGCCAGTAGGAGTTTCAGAGTTCAATAACTTTTCTTATGGTACCAAAAAGTTATGTGAAATTTTAAAAGAAAGTGGAGCAACAACCATTATAGGCGGGGGAGATTCAGCAGCGGCAGCGATAAGATTTGGTTATAAAACTTCTTTTGCTCACATATCAACAGGTGGCGGAGCTTCACTAGAATTTATAGAAGGAAAAAAATTACCTGCTATAGAAGTTATTCAAGATAAATAGGAGTATTTATGAAAAATAAAAAGTTAAATATTGGTATACTTTTTATAGCGCTAGCATTAGTTTTATATTTTACCTTAAAAGATGATTTTAATGGCATAATAAAAGAACTATCAAGTGTTAACATATGGATATTTTTAATGGCTATAATAGTTTTTTTAGCATCACTACTTTTTAAATCAGCCTCACTTAAAACATTCATATGTGAACATAATAGTTGTTACACTTTAAAAAACGCATATCAATTAACATTAATAGGACAATTTTTGAATGGTATAACTCCGTTTCAATCGGGTGGGCAACCATTTCAAATATACTTACTAAAGAAAGACGGAATAAGAATATCTGATTCAACAAATGCGATGATAAAAGATTTTATTGCATATCAATCCGCTCTTATTATGGTTGGGGTTGCCTCTCTTTTATTAAACCTTAAGTTAAATCTTTTTTCTAATAACGTATATTTAAATGGATTTATATTTTTAGGATTCTTCATAAATTTAGTTGTAATGGCGCTTTTATTATTTGTTGTGCTCGCTAAAAAGGCGGGAATTAGTATTGCAAATAAGATAGTGCACTTTATATTTAAATTTAAAGTAGTAAGAAAATTCGGAACTACTGAAGAAAAAATAAAAGAAAGCATCAAAAACTTTTATAAGACAGGAACATCAATTAAGGGTAATAAAAAAAACTTAATTAAAGGAATAATTTATAACATAATAAATCTTACGTTGTTATACTTAGTGCCATTTGTTGTATTTAAGGCTCTAGGGGTAAAAAACATTAATGTAATATCTTCTATTGTTGCAACATCATTTGTTATGCTAATTAGTAACTTTATACCAATACCGGGGGCAACAGGAGGAATAGAGTATAGTTTTATGCAGTTCTTTAAAGGATTTACAGGCGGAGCTGTTTTAGCAGGAGCAATGCTTTTATGGAGATTTATAACTTATTTTATGGCAATGATTACGGGATTTATTGCGCTTATATTTAAAAGGAGAGTTGATAAAGATGAGAATAGGATTATTTACTGATACATATCCACCATTTATTAATGGGGTATCAACTAGCGTCTTAATGTTAAAGCAGGGACTAGAAAAATTAGGTCATGAAGTTTACGTGGTAACGGTAAATGATGAGTCATTTTCATACAAGGAAGAAGATGGTATACTTAAAATACCAAGTTTTCCAATTGGACTTATGAACTTTAGACAAACAGGAATTTATCCAATAAAAGCTTTTAATATAATTAAAAAGTGGAAATTAGATATAATACATTCTCATACTGAGTTTAGTATCGGAACCTTTGCAAGGCTTATTTCTAAACAACTTAACATACCACTCGTCCACACGTATCATACGATGTATGAAGAATATATATACTATATTACTAAAGGCTATTTTAATTCTGCATCTAAAAAATTAGTTGAGTATCTAACTTTATTCTTATGTGATAAAACGATAGATGAGCTTATTGTTCCAACAGAAAAAACAAAAGAATTATTTAAAGATAAATACAAAGTTAAAAGAGATGTATACGTAATACCATCTGGTATTGATACAACAAGATTTTATAAGGAAAACATAGATAAAAATGAAATTATAAACTTAAAAAAAGACTTAGGACTTAAAAAGACTGACTTTATAGTACTATATGTAGGAAGAATAGCTAAAGAAAAGAGCATAGACTTTTTAATAAATAATTTTAATTCTGTTTTAAATCGAATACCTAAGGCTAAGATGATAATAGTAGGAGATGGACCGGATATTAAAGATCTAATTGATTTAACTAGAAAAAAAGGATTAGAAAATAAGATAATTTTTACTGGCAAAGCACCGTGGACTGATGTACCAAAATATTACTCGTTATGTGATTTATTTGTAACGGCATCTAAAACTGAAACTCAAGGGCTTACTGTTATGGAAGCTATGGGAGCATCAAAACCAGTTGTTGCAATAAGAGATGAATCATTTGAACTTATGATAACTGATAAAAAAGATGGTTTATTCTTTGATGATGAAAAAAGTTATGTTGATATGATATATGAAGTATACAAAAATAAGAAGTTAAGGGATGAAATATCTTTTAATGCAAGACTTACGGCAGATAAGTATAGTCCTTGTAACTATGCTAAAAACGTTCTTAAAGTTTATGAAAAAGTAATTAGTAAAGATACTAACGTAGTAAAAAAAGTTGTTCATAATGTAAAAAATATATTTACAAAAAGTGGTGGTAAAAAATGAAAAAATTAGTAATATGTAATCAAAAGATGTTTTTAAGTTACGATGAGGCTAAAATATTAAAGGGACAAATGGATGATATTGATTTATCAAACGTGGACTTAGTTGTTTGCCCTAACTTTTTAAATATGGATGTTTTTAGTGGATATAACTTAGGAGCTCAAGACTGTCATTATGAAGAAAGAGGAGCGTATACTGGATCTGTTTCACCTTATGATTTGAAATTAAGAGGCGTAAGTTATTGTTTGACAGGACACTCTGAAAGAAGATGTTATGATTCTAATAAGGATATTAATCTTAAAGTTAAAGCAATCTTAAGAAATATGATGACTCCAGTTATATGTATTGGTGAAACAAAAATAGATAGAGACTTAATGAGAATTAGTGAGGTATTAAAAAAAGAGTTAACTTCTGCGGTTAGTGGCATAAAGTTAGATTCTGAAGATGAAATAGTAATAGCATACGAACCTGCCTGGGCAATAGGAGGAGATATTGCACTAAAGAAAGAAGAAATAGAAGATACTTTTAAATACATAAGAAAGATATTGGGAGAAAATAACATAACTAATTATAAACTTATTTATGGAGGAAGTATTACACCTTCAAATATCAAATCTATATTAAGTGATAATATAGATGGATACTTACTTGGTTCTTCGTCTGCTTCATATGATGAACTAAGTAGTATAATAAAGTGTATAAAATAGTGTAAACTAGGATAAAATTTGACATTTTATCCTTTTCTTATGTGGTAATATTGTGGTACATTATAATTGTAATAGTAAAAGGGGATGATTTAATGCAAGATAACTTATTAAGAAAAGACGCTAATGCTTTAAACTTAGTAGAGCATGAAAATCCTCGCCAAAAAAGAATTCTAGAAATAGAAAATACTATTAATACACTTTTTGATATTAGACTTAGTTTAAGTGTCAAAAAAATAGTATCACCTTTTATTAAAAGAAGCGAACTTGTAAAAATAATTGATGATGTAACTAAAGATGCAGATACTTTTGTTAAAACAGAAATTGATAAGGTATTTGACGAATACTTATCACCTAAAAAAGACACATTATTAAAAAATCCTATGCCTAATAAAAAAGATATATGGGATAACGTGCAGCACGATAATGATATAATATCTATTTCAAATGCGGAAGCTAAAGCAAATGATAAATCTTTATCGTTAGAAGAAATGATAAATGATGCATTTAAAGATGCTGGAAGAGAAAAAGGTTCTTCAAAAAGTTTAAATAATGGGCATTTTAAGAATACGGAATTACAAAAAGATAATTAAAAATTAATATTTAAGGATGTAGTTTATACATTCTTTTTTTATTCGACACCATTCGATAAATTAATCGAAAAGAGTGTAATATAATTGGTTTAGCAAATGAGAAAGGAAGAGTAAAATTATGAAAAAAGAAATTAATAAAAGCAATAAAATAGTAAGAGTTTTAGCAGTAGATGATAATGAAAGTTTAATAGGAATGTTAGAGGAGTATTTTAAAGATCACGAAAAAATAAAAATAGTTAATCATGCGTATAACGGACTTGATGCTATAAAGGTAATAGAGGAAAACAAGGATAATTTTGATGTTTTATTATTAGATTTAATAATGCCTAAAAAAGATGGAATATATGTATTAGAGCAGTTAAAGAAAAAGAAAATCGATAAACCTGTAATAGTTGGAACATCGTTTAATGCGGATGAAACAATTGCAAGAGTATCTAAGTTTAATCCAAAACATTTTATTTTAAAACCATTTGACATGTTTGATTTAGAAAATAAAATACTTGATGCAGTAAGTTTTAAGTTAGATAAGGCATCGAAAGTAAACGTATATCATAATAATCTAGAAATATCTGTAACAAAACTATTGCACGGATTAGGTGTTCCATCACATATAAAAGGATATCAGTACATAAGAGAAGGTGTAATTTTAATGTATGAAAAACCAGATATAGTAGGTGCTATAACAAAAGAGTTATATCCTGAGATTGCTAATAAATACGATACTACAGTATCACGTGTTGAAAGAGCAATAAGACATGCTATTGAAGTTAGTTGGAATAGAGGAGATATAGACTTAATGGAAGAAATATTTGGTCATAGCGTAGATTATGATAGAGCAAAACCAACTAATAGTGAATTTATAGTTACTGTATCTGATAAATTAAGATTGGAATTTAGTACATCAAAACAAAAAAGCGAATCTTAGTAACTTTTTTGTTTTTTAATAATTTTTTAATAAATAGATGATATACTATAAATATATGGAGGTATTTTATGGTTATAGATAGTGGGAATGGAATGTCTAAATTCTTTTCAAAAGTATACATGTGGATGTTTATTGGATTACTAGTCTCAGGTGGTGCAGCATATTTTACGGCACACAATATGGCTATGATGAAGTTCG
>OGPT01003963.1_pt1 | contig 10110 bp, 7 predicted proteins | sample 1552951 | NCBI WGS metagenome assembly OGPT01 (sample SAMEA2580224, study PRJEB22360) | human gut metagenome | biome: human gut; feature: human-associated habitat; material: faeces | place: Denmark | collected 2008/2010
CCGATGCGGTGGATGTAATCCTCGGGGTCGTGCGGCACGTCGTAGTTGAGCACCAGGCCGATGTCCTCGATGTCGATACCGCGCGCGACGATGTCCGTGGCGACGAGGATTTTCACCTTGTTGTTCTTGAAGTTGAGCATCACCTCCTCGCGCTGCGCCTGCTCCAGGTCGGAGTGCATGGCCGCAACGTCGAGTCCCATGCGCTTGAGCGTATGGGCCAGCTCCTTGACCTTGAGCTTCGACGACGAGAAGATGATCGTCTTCGAGTCGGTCGGCTCGGCGAACAGCTCGCGGATGATGCCCAGTTTCTGACGCTCGTAGCAGATGTAGGCCGACTGGTCGATGGCTTCGTTGGGTTTCGAAATGGCGATGTTGACCTCGGCGGGATTGCGCAGAATGGTCTTGGCCAGTTCGCGGATCTTCGGGGGCAGCGTCGCCGAAAACATGATCGTCTGCCGTTCGGCGGGCATGTAGGAGATGATCTTCATAATGTCGTCCGAGAAACCCATGTCGAGCATGCGGTCGGCCTCGTCGAGAATCAGGTATTCGACGTGCGAAAGATCGACGCCGCTGTTTTGCAGGTGGGCGATCATGCGGCCCGGAGTGGCGATCACCACGTCGGCGCCGTTCAGCATGCCGTTTTTCTGGATGTCCCAGCCCTTGCCGTCGCCGCCGCCGTAGACCACCGTCGTCGAGAGGGGCGCATAATAGGAGAAGCCCTGGAACTGCTGGTCGATCTGCTGCGCCAGCTCGCGCGTCGGCACGATGATCAGCGATTTCACCACGTTGTCGGGGTTGCCCTCGATGAGCAGTTTGTTCAGCAGCGGCAGCGTATAGGCCGCGGTCTTTCCCGTACCGGTCTGGGCGCAGCCGATAATGTCGCGGCCCTCCAGAATCACCGGAATCGTGTGCTCCTGCACGGGAGTCATCTCGTGGAAATTCATATCCTCAAGACCGTCGAGGATTTCATCCTCCAGGTCGAGTTCATCGAAACGCATAAAACAGAAATTTTTAATTCTTAATTTTTCACTTTTAATTGCACGGTCCGGAAATGACATCTCCGAATAGCGTGGCCGGCGTGCAGCCCGTGATGCGAACCCTCACATAGTCGCCGACCCGATGATACCCGCGGTCGAAAACCACCACCTTGTTCTGCGAAGTGCGCCCCGACAGCTGGTTCCTGTCGCGCTTCGACTCGCCCTCGACCAGCACTTCGAACTCCCGGCCCACATCGCGCAGGTTGCTCGCATGGCCCAGCTCGTTTTGCAGGGCGATGATTTCGGACAGCCGGCGCGACTTCACCTCCTCGGGAACGTCGTCCCCCAGGTGCTTTTCGGCAAAAGTGCCCGGACGCTCCGAATACTTGAACATGTAGGCGAAATCATAGCCCACCTCGCGCATCAGCGACAGGGTTTGCAGGTGCTCCTCCTCCGTCTCGCCCGAGAAGCCCGCGATCAGGTCGGTGGTGATCGCACAGTCGGGCAGATAGCGGCGGATGGCAGCGATGCGGTCGAGATACCATTCGCGCGTATATTTGCGGTTCATGCGGCCGAGCATCGACGTGGCGCCCGACTGGGCCGGCAGGTGAATCGCCCGGCAGACGTTGGGCATCGAGGCCATGACCTCCAGTAGGCCGTCGCTCATATCCTTGGGATGCGAGGTGGCGAACCGCACGCGCAGCAGCGGCGAGACCGACGCCACGCGGCGCACCAACACCGGGAAATCGACGTCGCCCATACGGTAGGAATTGACGTTCTGCCCCAGCAGCGTCACCTCGCGGTAACCGTTGGCGAAGAGCGACCGCACCTCCGCGAGGATCGTCTCGGGATCGCGGCTGCGTTCGATGCCCCGCGTGTAGGGCACCACGCAGTAGGAGCAGTAGTTGTTGCAGCCGCGCATGATGGCCACGAAGGCGCTCACGCCGTTGCGGTCGAGCCGCACGGGTGCGATCTCGGCGTAGGTCTCCTCGCGCGACAGCAGGACGTTGATCCCCTTGCCGCCCGCACCGGCTTCGCGCACCAGCTTCGGCAGGTCGCGGTAGGCGTCTGGCCCCGCTACGATATCCACGGCATCCTCGCCTTCGGTCAGGCGCTCCTTCAACCGCTCGGCCATGCAGCCGATGATGCCGATGAGCACCCCCTGCCGGCGGCGGCGCAGGCCCCGCAGCTCGGCCAGACGGCCCCAGATGCGCTGCTCGGCATTGTCGCGGATCGAACAGGTATTGATCAGGATGACGTCCGCCTCCCGGGGATCGTCGGTGTAGCGCCACCCTTCGCTCTGCATGATCGACACGACGATCTCCGAATCGCCGACGTTCATCTGGCAGCCGTAGGTCTCTACGAACAGTTTTTTACCTTGCCCCTGTAACGGGCGCAGCGTATTGATTTCCAATTTGACGTTCAATTATTAATTGTCGGATTATCCCACCGCCTGGATGGTGTCCTTGTCGGGGAACTGCTTGAAGCCTTCGCCGAACGTCTCGTAGGCGTCGGTGACGACCATGAAGGCTTTGGGATCGATCTCCCGCACCTTGTTCTGCACCAGATGGACCTCCTTGCGGCTCACCACCACGAAGATCATCTCCCGGTCCTGATCGGTATACATGCCCTTGCCCTTGATGTAGGTGCCGCTGCGGTCCATATCCTCGATGATGAAATCGCGCAGTTCGGCGTGGTGATTCTCACTGATGATGAAGAGCAGTTTGTCGTACGACGCGCCGTCGATCACATAGGCCAGCACGCGCGACGAAACGTAGATCGTGATGAGCGAGTAGAACGACAGCAGCCAGCTGCCCCCCTCGACCGCCTCGCGGTCGGCGCCGCTTCCCACGCCGAAACCGATGACCAGAAGTCCCGACAGCACGACGCACGAATCGGCGAGCAGGATGCCCGTCGAGAATTTCATCTTGGCGAATTTTTGCAGATACATGGCGATGATGTCCGTACCGCCTGTCGTAGCCTGATTGCGCAGCACCAACCCCACTCCCAGACCGATGAGCACGGCTCCCAGCAGCGACGCGAGCATCAGGTCGTTCGACAGGTCGATCACACCGCCGAAGAGCTGCTTGGGATCGAGCGCTTCGAGCGCCTCCTGGTTGGGAAAGGCGATCCACGAGAGCAGGTTTATCAGACCCGGCGTGAGGCAGGCGGCGAAGAGCGTGCGGCCGCCGAACTGCCGGCCGAAAACGATGATGGCGCTCGCCAGCAGCGGAACGTCGATCATATAGCCGAACGTACCGACCTGAATCGAGGGAAAGACGTTGTGCAGGACGATGCCCATGCCGTACACGCCGCCGGGAACGATGTTGTACGGGCTGACGAAATAGGAGTACCCTACCGCCATGATCAGACACCCCAGTACGATGGCGAACATCGAACGCCACCACGCGAAGGTTCCGACCGGTTCGAGAAGCGCTTTCAAATTCATACTCATGCGTCGTTTTAACTGTGCAAAAGTAATCAAATTCCCGGCAATATTCCACCCCTGTCCGGCCATATTTGAAAAAAAACGGCCCGATTTCCGAATTTTAATTATATTTGCAAATAGATTGCGATACATTTGAAGGCTTTTCATCTATGATCCTGACATATTACTGTGCTGTCTCCATGATACTTATAGCCTACCTGTTGGGATCGATTCCCAATGCGGTGTGGATCGGTAAGAAATATTACGGCATCGACATCCGCGAACACGGAAGCCGCAACGCCGGCACCACCAACATGCTGCGCGTGCTGGGCCGACGGGCCGCCCTGCCGGTCTTCGCGCTCGATTTCCTGAAAGGATTCGTGGCCGTGACGATCATCGAACTGATGCAGTACGACGACCTGATCGGACAGAACGACCTGATAAACCTCAAGATCGTCGCCGTGTTCGCCGCCGTGCTGGGCCATATCTTCCCGATCTTCGCCGGATTCCGCGGCGGCAAGGGCGTGGCCACGCTCGTCGGAGCCGTGACGGGCATCTATCCCCCCGTGGCGCTGCTGTGCTTCGGCGTGTGGCTGGTGATGCTGATGGTCTCGCACTACGTGTCGCTGGCCTCGATGGTCGCCGGATGCTGCTTCCCCGTCTTCACCCTCATATCGCCCAAAGTCAACGGATCGACGGCCTTCGTGGTGTTCTCGTTCGTGATCGCCATCCTGCTGATCTACACCCACCGCAAGAACATCGAACGGCTGAAGGCGGGAACCGAGTCGAAGACCTTCATCTGGAAGCCGCGGCGCGTGAAACTCGACGACGAGGAGCGGAAAAAGAGCGGCAAAGAGCACGATCGGGAATAACCGGCTCCGGACTTTTCGACGAAATTATCCGCATAAAAGGATAAATCCTGCGGCCGGCATACGGCAAAATAAATTTTTACGTTATCTTTGCGCCGCAATAAAGACCTAAAGCAAGCGTCATGTTACAGGAAAACCTGCTGAAAATATACGAAACGAGTTTTCGGGAGAATCGGGAGATGTCGGCGTTGACCGACTATTTCAAGGGCGAGACCTTTTCGTACTATGAAATGGCCAAGGAGATTGCGAAAATCCACCTGCTTTTCAAGAAAGCCGGGATCAAGCAAGGCGACAAAATCGCGCTCATCGGCCGCAACAACCCACGCTGGTGCATCACCTACATGGGAACCATCACCTACGGAGCAGTGATCGTGCCGATCCTCCAGGATTTCACCCCTGCGGACATCATCCATATCATCAACCACTCGGAAAGCCGCCTGCTGTTCCTGGGCGACAACTTCTGGGACGTGATCGAGGAGGACCAGATCAAGCAGATCGAAGCCGTATTCTCGCTCACGGACTTCCACGCGATCTACGAGCGCGACGGCAAGTCGCTCACCAAGTTCCAGCGCGACATCGTGAAGAACTACCGCACCAAGTATCCGCGCGGATTCAGCGTCAACGACATCAAATATCCCGAAATACCCAACGACCAGGTCGTCCTGCTCAACTACACCTCGGGAACGACCGGCTACTCGAAGGGCGTGATGCTCACGGTGAACAACCTCACGAGCAACGTGATGTTCGCCGCAACGACAATCAACACCCAGACCGGACAGCGGTACTTCCAGAAAGGAGGCCGCACGCTGTCGTTCCTGCCGCTGGCCCACGCTTACGGCTGCGCGTTCGACTTCCTCGCGCCGCTGGCCGTCGGCGGACACATCACCCTGCTGGGCAAGATTCCGGCGGCGAAAATCCTGCTGGAAGCGATGGCCGTCGTGAAACCCACGATCATCTGCTGCGTGCCGATGATCCTCGAAAAAGTCTACCGCAAGCAGGTGCTCCCGATGCTGGAGAAAGGCCCCATGTCGATCGCCATGAAGATTCCGCTGCTCAATTCGGCCATCTACTCGGTGATCCGCAAGAAACTGATGGACGCCTTCGGCGGCAACGTCGGAATCTTCATCGTCGGCGGCGCGCCGATGAACCAGGAGACCGAATCGTTCCTGATGAAGATCAAGTTCCCGATCACGATCGGCTACGGCATGACCGAATGCGCCCCGCTGATCAGCTTCACCCCCGACAACGAGTTCAAGGCCGGTTCGTGCGGCCGGTTCCTGAAAGGACTGCTCGAAGTGAGGATCGACTCGGAAGACCCGCAGCGCGTGGCCGGCGAAATCCTCGTCCGCGGCGAGCACGTTATGAAGGGATACTACAAAAACGACAAGGACACCCACAAGGTCCTCGACGAGGAGGGATGGCTCCATACGGGCGACATGGGCTACCTGACCGACGACGGATTCCTCTATGTGCTGGGACGTTTCAAAAGCCTGCTGATCGCCTCCGACGGCGAAAAATACAGCCCCGAAGGCATGGAGGAGGCGATCGCCGACGCATCGCAGCTGATCGACCAGATCATCGTCCACAACAACCAGAATCCCTACACGGTCGCCATCGTCGTTCCCAACCGCGACGAACTGCGGCGGCGTTATCAAACCTGCGGGAACGATCTCGCCGCATTGGCGCGGGAGGTCGCAGGCGAGATCGACGCTTTCCGTGCGGGCGGAGTCCATGCCGGCGAATTCCCCGACCGCTGGCTGCCGTCGGCCGTCGCCATCGTCGACGAAGCGTTTACCGAGCAGAACGGACTGGTCAACAGCACGATGAAGGTCGTTCGCAGCAGGGTAGAGGAGCACTTCCGCGACCGGCTGGATGCGCTTTACACTCCCGAAGGGAAACGTCCCGACAGCGCACAGAACCTCTCTTCGCTGAAAAAACTGGTGGAATAAAGCCTCCCTTACCGAAATACGGGGACGGATCGTTGCGGTTCGTCCCCGTTCGGTTTACCGGCGAAGCCTGCCGCACACGATCCGGCGGCGCGACCGCTCCCAGAACAGGAATAGCCGTCCGGCAAAAATTTTATGGCATCGGACCGTCCCGTCGCAACAGCCGGTCTTCTCACGCCCCGTCCCGACAGACCGCGACATCGTACAAAAATTATGTGTCGAGAGACGGATTCTACCCGCAGGAACGGTACAACAAGATAACACCATACGATCGATTCCGATTTTTTTTTTCGGGCGACGCCCCATAAAAATGCGAAACCAGTTGGAGATTCGCCGTTTTTTTATTACTTTTGTCCTGCTTTCGGAGTTTTTCCATCGAAAAGCGACATGCAATGCGGGAGTAGCTCAGGGGTAGAGCATCAGCTTCCCAAGCTGAGGGTCGCGGGTTCGAATCCCGTTTCCCGCTCAACATCGCAAACAGTTGAAAACCTGCTTCTAACAACACGGAAGCAGGTTTTTTGTTGCCTCACACAGCCAGTTTCCGACACTGCCCGCGTGTACTTTTACACACTTTTTGTGTATATTTGCTCGCAGATGTTGTCAAATAGTTGTCAAAAAATATGGCTACCACATTCAAGGCTGTTGTCTATGCGGACAACAAACGACAAGACGGGACGTACAATGTGAAAATACGGTTGACGCACCGCAGACAAACATTAAAATTGTCGACGAACATATACGTCGCTTCGCATCAACTGACGCGGAGTTTGAAAATAAAGGATCAAAGCGTCATCGATGCCACCACTCAAATAATAATGCGCTGGCGCTCGATCGTCGGGGCTCTTGGGGCAGTAGCCGATTCCCTGACCGCAAAACAGATTGTCGAGCATATCAAGCGGGAGGAACTCCGGAAACAGGCTTTCTCGCTCGACTTCATTGAATATATGCGAAAGGTCGGTGCGCAGTTGCACGCTGGCACAGGAAAGAATTACGCGGCTACGGCCAACGCATTGGCACGATATACGGACGGGACACCACTCGATATTTCAGGAATTACGGTGCGGATGCTTTCCGACTTCGAGAAGTTCCTGCGCAACGAACCGTCGCAACGCGGAAGGAATCGTAAAACGGGGACGAGCAGCGCCACCAAAGGCGAACGCGCGGTATCGCTATATATGGGGATAATCAGAGCCACCCACAACAAAGCCAAAGAAGAGTTCAATGACGAGGAAATGGGCCTTATTCGCATTCCCCGATCCCCCTTTGCGAAATACAGCATACCGACGGAAGATATGCCACGGAAACGGGCGATAACGGCCGACTGCTTGCAGCGAATCATCGATCTGCCTGATGAACCGATCGCGGATTCGCGGCGGAATACTGCCCGCGACTGCTTCCTCCTGTCGTTCGGCCTTGCAGGGATGAACGCCGCCGATCTACTGTCATGCCCTGCACAATCCCTCAAAGACGAAGTAATCATCTACAACCGGCAGAAGACAGCGAGTCGCAGATCGGATAAGGCGGAAATGCACATCCGGATAGAACCGCAGATTGCACCGCTGGTCGAGAAATACAAAGACCCAACCGGTACCAGACTATTCCGATTCCATCTGCAATATGCAAGCGGGGATACGTTCAACAATGCTCTCAACGAAGGTCTGAAACGAATCGACGCTGCGCTGAGAACCGACACAACCGGTATCGCACACTCTGCACTGCCGGATCATATCACATTCTATGCCGCGCGGCACAGCTGGGCGACAATCGCCCGATCGGCGGCACTCGGAATAGACAAATACACCGTGCATGAGGCTTTGAATCATGTCGACAGCATGAAGATCACAGATCGATATATCGATCGCGACTGGTCGGTGATATGGAATGCGAATGCTGCCGTAATCAGTCTGTTCGACTGGTCGGAGGTAAGGCAAAGAGAGGAGAAGCGGAAATAATCGACAAAAAATATTGCAGTTAATTACTTAACTTGCCTTTAGTTTTTGCTGGGACAGCGAGGTGTGTCTCTGGCTCCACAAAATAACATTTGCTCTTTTGGACTCGAGTGCGCCAATCAGCTCCGGTTTTGGGTCTGTCGATGTGTCATTTATTATCGCTATTCCTTCCAGCTTTTTTTGGCTTTGTCTTTCCCTTACCGCCCTAATGTCATCCCATCCAAACAAGAACCTCTCCACCATACCTTGGGTCAGCATATTGAACGGCTTTATAACTATTTCTTTCTCTTTGCCTGCAATCTGGAAATCGAACATGAACTCAAGCCCTGTAGAACCTTTGGCTATGAATTGGGGGGTATAAATTATATTTTGTTCATCCAGGTAGTTCTGTACGTCCTCTTTGAACATCGACGCTACTGTGTGCTTGGCCATGACCGACATATCCCCAATTTCCGCGATGGCGGAAATCAGATTGTGCTTTTGCCGTGGGAAATCATTTTCCCTGGCTTTAATCGTCAACTCTACGCCATTAAGGATGACGCCGTAATTATGCAGGATCAAATCAAAATACTGTTTCCGCTGTTGTGATCTGGAAATATCAAGACCTGCCAGAGACAGATTTTCCAATGTCTCGCCATCGTCCGACAAGACAATTTCCCCGTTTTCTCTTTTTGCGTATATTTGAATATTGTCATTGAACAAGCCGGTGAAAGGCGTGGATATAACAGACCAGCCCGTTAAGGGGTCTTCCTTAGCGATTGTGTTATCCCGCATCCACGCGAAATATTCGTTCAGTTTATCATCCAGCCAACTCATGTAAAAAGCTTAGTGGGGACATTGACCGTTATCGGGGTTTTAATGTTAATCAACTGCGCAAAGTTACATATTGCCTCTGTAAAGTTAATCCTAAATCCTGAATTTTCTAATTTATCGGGTGAAAATTTAGCTTCAGACAGCGGTAAGGCCCATGATGCAATTTTGTAGCCGTCTATGTTATAGTGTATGTGCGGCTCTTGTATGATACATCCGGCAAACGGATGGAATTTTTTAGGCAACACATCCAGAATCTTATTTGGATTGGTATGCGGAGCACCGTAGTCTATTCTCGTAATGCAATCCTTGGATTCATTATCTTGAACGTGCAGAGTAAGACTCAGGGTATATTTCTTGCTCCTCCAGACCCTTAGCAGGAAGTCATATTCCGTATCCGCATCGATGGCCTGCAACAAAATGCGATGATCGTAGACGGCATCTATGTCTATTGTTATGCCGTCTATTTTATTGCCGTCCTTGTCGACAACATACTTGGATAAGGATAACAAATATTCGGTTTGCGAGGTTGTAAGCATTTCGGGTATTTTAATTACAAGGCTTATTTCAGTGCTTTTGTCGGGACTTGGTAGAGTTCTGCCAGATCGAAGTCCAGCATCACTCGCTGGCCGCGGATTTCTTTTATAACACTACCGTTGCAAGTATCAAGCACATACACGTCCCCATTCGATGAAGGCCCACTCGTATCGCTTGGCTATTTCATCCATCGCTCTATTAGTTGTGGTAGTGAGAATAATATGCCAGTGAAATATTCACTTAGCTCTGGCTTTCTTTTGGAGGGTCTGGTACCGAGATTTGAGGTGACCCTGTTCTAATCTCAATATTCTCCGACGGCGTAATGGTTGTCGGATGTGTTATTTCGCTCATAATTCAAATTAAATATATGTCCACAATCACTGACCTAAGTATTGTATATGACTATTTGCCCATAGATGAACGTCTGTTTCTCAAATTAGCAGAACTCATCAATAGTAAGCTGAACGTATTGGTGAATTTTCGTCCTGTCCCGACTTGTAATTACTGCTTGCGCTTGAATGGGAATACTCCCAAAGGAAAGACATCTATATACTTCAATGTACCAAACTGAAAATAGGATGTCTTATATGCAAA
>OGPT01003964.1_pt1 | contig 10108 bp, 8 predicted proteins | sample 1552951 | NCBI WGS metagenome assembly OGPT01 (sample SAMEA2580224, study PRJEB22360) | human gut metagenome | biome: human gut; feature: human-associated habitat; material: faeces | place: Denmark | collected 2008/2010
CCGCCCTGAAAATTCCCGCGCTTAAGGGCAGCCTTTCACATAAGGTAAGGGGGCGGGCGGGAGTGGCTGCTCCTGCCCGCCCCCATGGAAAGCTGCGGCAGTGCCGCGCTCAGGCTTGCAAAAAAACCGCGCCAATAGTCAAATTGGCGCGGCCGGTTTCCCGCGATTGAAGCTATCCTCCGCCGTATGGCGCGCAGCGGGGGCAACATGGCGGCAAGCAGGTCTTCTGACTGACGGATCAGCAGCAGGCGCACGGTCTTCCCGGTTTCCCAGTGACGGACTTTCGTCCCTGTGCGCGGCCTCCCCGTATACAGCGGCGGTACCGTTCAGGATTCTCACCTGATTCACTATTCTCCTGTGCCGCCCACCCGGCGGCGCAGGCACTTGCGCAATGTATTCTCTTTTTCTGCTCATAGTGTACCATCCGGCGGCCCATCTGTCAAGAGGGCAGCGAAATTCACGAAAAAAACTTGCCATGGGCCGGGGAATCGTGTATGATAGAGGAAAAAACGAAGGGAGTCCTCCTCATGACCGCCGAACAACGCCGGAGCCGGATCAGCGCCCGTCTCCATGAAGCCCATCAGCCCATCAGCGCCACCGCCCTGGCCAAGGAGCTTAGCGTCAGCCGCCAGATCATCGTGGGGGATGTGGCCCTGCTGCGGGCCGCAGGCCAGGCCATCCCCGCCACCGCCCGGGGCTATGTGATCCCCGACGCCGGGGGGACGGGCCTGCGGCGCCAGGTGGGCAGCCGCCACGCCGGCACCGGCACCCGGGACGAGCTCAACGCCATGGTGGACTGCGGCTGCACCGTTGTGGACGTCATCGTGGACCACCCGGTCTATGGCCAGCTGTCCGCCCCGCTGCACCTGCGCAGCCGCCTGGACGTGGAGCAGTTCATGGCCCGCATGGAGGGGGCCGCCCCCCTGTCCCAGCTGACAGACGGCATCCATCTGCACAGTCTCTCCTGCCCCGATGAGGCGTCCTATGAGCATCTGAAGGCCCGCCTGCGGGAGCTGGGCTTCCTGGCGGAGTAAAGTTCCGGTTGACAAACGAAAAAGACGTGATAGAATGTTATACAGGTGTCATGACACCTGTATAACATTCTTTTTACATATGCGAGGTCAAAGCTATGGAAGCAGTTCGCAAGTTCCTGGCCCGGAAGAACATCGTTTTCTCGGCCAAGCGGTATTTCATCGACGCCATGGGCGCTATGGCCCAGGGCCTGTTCTGCACCCTGCTGGTGGGCACCATTCTCAACACCCTGGGCCAGCAGCTGCACATCGGATTCCTGACGGAGGTCATCGTCACCCTGGGCAAGGGCGAGGGCGCCGTGACCTACACCATCGGCGGCCTGTGCTCGGCCATGGTGGGGCCGGGCATGGCGGTGGCCATCGGACGGGCGCTGGAGGCGCCGCCCCTGGTGCTGTATTCCCTGATTCCCGTGGGCTTTGCCACCAACTATATGGGCGGGGCCGGAGGGCCTCTGGCGGTGCTGTTCGTGGCGATTCTGGCCAGCGAGATCGGCAAGGCCGTCAGCAAGGAGACGAAGGTCGACATTCTGGTAACGCCCATCGTCACCGCTCTGGCGGGCATCGGCATTGCCGCCCTGATCGCCGCCCCCATCGGCGCGGCGGCCAGCGCCGTGGGCCGGTTCATCATGTGGGCCACAGAGCTGCAGCCCTTCTTCATGGGCATCATCGTCTCCGTGGTCATCGGCGTGGCGCTGACGCTGCCCATCTCCTCCGCCGCCATCTGTGCGGCTCTGGGGCTGACAGGCCTGGCCGGCGGCGCCGCCGTGGCGGGCTGCTGCGCCCAGATGGTGGGCTTCGCCGTTATGAGCTTCCGTGAAAACCGCTGGGGTGGCCTGGCCGCCCAGGGCCTGGGCACCAGTATGCTGCAGATGGGCAATATCGTCCGCAATCCCCGGATATGGATACCGCCTACGCTGGCTGCTGCCATCACCGGCCCTGTCGCCACCTGCCTGTTCCGCTTGGAGATGAATGGCGCGCCGGTGTCCTCCGGCATGGGCACCTGCGGTCTGGTGGGACAGATCGGCGTCTACACCGGCTGGGTCAACGATGTGGCCAGCGGCGCAAAGGCCGCCGTCACCGGCATGGACTGGCTGGGCCTGGTGCTGATCTCCTTTGTGCTGCCCGCCGTGCTGACGTGGCTCATCGCCATCCCCCTACGGAAGTGGGGGTGGATCAAGGACGGCGATCTGAAGCTGGATCTGTAAAACACAAAAAAGGCGGCGTCAGCCGCCTTTTTTGCTGAGTCGAAGCAGGCCGGAGTTGTCTAACTTTTGGGAGCTGACTCACGGTTGCTTCTATCTCGTTTTTGTGCTTTCCGTTTCGCTCGTTCCTTCGCTTGACGTTTCCTCTGCACAGTCGGTGACAGGAAAATGTCGTATGTGCTAAGTGCAAAGATGCCGGTAAATGCTGCGCCGATCGAAACGAGAATTACCCGGCTGGTTTTCCGCTCTCTGTTAGAATCACGCAGTGAAAAACACAGCGTACCATCCGCTTCCAGCTCTGCGATTTCAGGAGTCGCATCCCAAGGCCGCCAATTATAGCCGGTATAGACACGGATACGAATCGAATGAGGAGTGCTGTTGAAATCGGAAGGAATCTTCTTATAGCACGAAAAGCCAAAGGTGTATTCCGTTCCGTCCGTGCATATCAACAACGGAATAGGATATAATCTGCACTCTTGACTGGACATCAGTGCCTCTTCGGAGTCGGCGTAAATTTCCATGGTGTTTTCTTCCGTATATATCGGCTGGGTCAGACCCATAAAGAGAAATATACCGCCCGATACCAGGCACAGCAGGTAATTGCGGAATTCCCGTACCCGTTGTTTCCACGCCGATTTTTTTCCTGAGGCCATGTGTCTTCACCCCTGTCCGGATCCTTTTGCCTCAGTATACCATGGCTGTACTGCGGCTGTAAAGAAAAGACTCGTGTTTGAGACGCGGTACAAAAGCGACTCGTTCGTCCGGTTTGGCTTGGTTTACAAGACTTGCACAATATGGTATAATCATCTATCAGCAACGAGGAAAGGAACGACCACAATGGAATTATCGGCAAAGCTGGTGCGTTCACAATTGAATTTTTTTAAGCCCTTTGTGGCGGGTTGCTCACTGGAGACCACCCGCAAGGGACAGGATAAGCTGGGCGAGCTGATGAGCGCCCTGCACAAGCGGGAGGTGATCTTCCGCGACCACGACTTCGAGCAGTTCAAGGGCGCGTGGGTCATGCCTAAGGACGAGCGCCGCAGCGGCGTGGTGCTGTATCTCCACGGCGGCGGCTATACCTGCGGCAGTCTGGACTATGCCAAGGGCTTTGCGGCTACGCTGGCCAGCGAGTGCGGTGTGCGCGTGTTCTGCGGGGCGTACCGTCTGGCACCGGAGAACCCCTATCCCGCCGCGCTGGAGGATGCACTGACTGCCTACGACTATTTGCTGAAAAAGGGCTACGCGCCGCAGCAGATTTTGCTGTGCGGCGAGAGCGCCGGCGGCGGGCTGATCTGCGCCCTGTGCCTGAGGCTGAAGCAGCTGGGCCGGGAGCTGCCCTGCGGGCTCATCGCCATCTCACCCTGGGTGGACCTGACCGGTTCCGGGAAGTCCTACGAATTCAACCGGGACAACGATCCGTCCCTGACGGAGGAGCTGCTGCAATTCTACGCCAGGTGCTATACGCAGGACCCCACGGACCCGCTGTGTTCGCCCCTGCTGGGCGACCTGACGGGCTTCCCGCCGACGCTGATCTTCGCCGGCGGCGATGAGATATTGCTGGATGACGCCCGGGGATTGCATGAACGGCTGAAAAAGGCCGGGAGCAAAAGCAGGCTGATCATCGCGCCGGGGCGCTGGCACGCCTATGTGCTCTACTGCCTGCAGGAGAACATGGAGCAGGATATCTATGAGATCAACCGCTTTATGACGCAGAACCTGTCCCCGGCCCGGAGCCTGCGGTGGATGCGTCTGGACAACGCGGCCAAGATATATCCCGCTGCCAAGCGGCGCAACTGGAACAATTTTTTCCGCATCTCCGCCACACTGACGGAGCCGATAGACCGCGCGGTGCTGGCAGCGGCGCTGGATGTGACGGTGCGGCGTTTCCCATCCATTGCCGTACGGCTGCGGCGGGGTGTGTTCTGGTACTATCTGGAGGAGATACCCCACACGCCGCCCATACAGGACGAAAAGAGCTGCCCGCTGGCCCATGCGCCGTTCCGCCAGGTGCGGCAGTGCGCCTTCCGGGTGCTGGTGTATAAGGACCGCTTTGCGGTGGAGTTTTTCCATGCGCTGACCGACGGCACCGGCGCGCTGGTGTTCGTCAAATCACTGCTGGCGGAGTATCTCAGTGAGAAGTACGGTATCTCCGTCCCTGCGGAAAAGGGCGTACTGGGACGGTTAGAGGAGCCGTCGCCGGAGGAGCTGGAGGACAGCTTTGCCCGGTATGCTGGGGATGTGACCGCCAGCCGCGCCGAGGCCACGGCCTGGCACCTGACCGGCACACCGGAGACAGATGGCTATAAGGACCTGGTGACGCTGATGGTGCCGGCGGATAAGCTGCGTTCCTGCGCCAAAGACCACGGCGTGTCCGTGACGGAGCTGCTGTGTGCCGCCATGATGCAGGCTATTCTGGAGCTGCAGGCGGAGAAGGTGCCCAACCCCCGCCACCGCAAACCGGTGAAGGTGCTGCTGCCGGTAAATCTGCGAAAGCTGTTCCCCAGCAAAACGCTGCGGAACTTTGCGTCCTATATCACCCCGGAGATCGATCCGCGGCTGGGGGCGTGCAGCTTTCAGGAGCTGTGTGCCTTGGTGCACCACAAGATGGGACTGGAGAACAACCGCTGGACTATGCGGGCCAAGTTTGCCGCCAATGTGGCCAGCGAACGTTCACCCGTGCTGCGGGTCATGCCGCTGTTCATCAAGAATATCGCCATGAAGGCCGTGTTTGACACGGTGGGCGAGTGTAAGTCCTGCTTGTGCCTGTCCAACCTGGGCCGCGTGGAGCTGCCGGACGTGATGGTGCCCTATGTGCGCCGTATGGATTTTATCATCGGTGTGCAGGCCAAGGCACCCCACAACTGCGGCGTGGTCACCTGGGGGGATACAGCCTATATCAACTGTATTCGCAGCATTCGGGAGCCGGAGCTGGAGTATCACTTCTACCGCGTGCTGCATCGGCTGGGACTGCCCGTTAAGGTCGAGAGCAATATGCGCTGACACAACGGGAGAAAGGAGCCTTTCTTATGTATTGCATCAAATGTGGCGTGGAGCTGGCGGACAGCGAGCGCGTTTGTCCCCTGTGCGGCACCCGGGTATTTCATCCCGATCTGCCCTGCGGACAGGGTGAGCCGCCCTACCCGCCGGCTGACCACCCCCGCCACGAGGAGGTCAGCCGCATCGGCGTGCTGTTCGTCATCTCTGTGTGTATGCTGCTGCCGGCGGTCATCACCGTGCTGTGCGACTGGCGCATCAACGGGACCATCGTCTGGTCCGGCTTTGCCGTGGGCGGATTGCTGCTGCTGTATATCCTGGCGGTGCTGCCTCTGTGGTTTAAGCGGCCCAACCCGGTGATCTTCGTGCCCATTGACTTCGCGGCCATCGGCGTGTTCCTGCTGTATGTGAACTACGCCACCGGAGGCCACTGGTTTTTGACCTTTGCGCTGCCGGTCACAGGCGCTGCAGGGCTGCTGGTGTGCGCCATGGTGACGCTGCTGCGGTATCTGCCCGGCGCGGCGCTGTACATCTGCGGCGGGGCGCTGATCCTGTCCGGCGGTATGGCGGTGTTGGTGGAGTTCCTGCTGAACCTGACCTTCGGCCTGCACGAGACGTTCCTCTGGTCCTTCTACCCGCTGGCGGCGGGGGTGGTGCTGGGGGCCATGCTGCTGGTCATCGCCATGTGCAAGCCCCTGCGGCGCAGCCTGCACCGTAAGTTCTTTATCTGAGAGGTACCCCATGCAGATGATTTTTATCGACATCGACAACACCCTGCTGGATTTTGACGCCTACATCCGGCAGACCATGCGGGAGGGCTTCGCGCACTTTGGCCTGAAGTCCTACGAGCCGTACATGGAGGCCGTGTTCCACCGGGAGAACGGAAAACTCTGGCGGCAGATCGAGCAGGGCACGCTGACGTTCCGTGAGCTGGAAGAGATCCGCTGGAACAACGTGTTCCGAGCACTGAATATCGATTTTGACGGACAGGTATTCGAAAAGTATTTCCGCGCGGCCCTGTACGACAGCGCTATCCCCGTGGACGGGGCCATGGAACTGCTGGAGGCGCTCCACGGCAAGTATCCGCTGGCGGTGGCCAGCAACGGACCATACGACCAGCAGCTCCACCGGCTGGAACTGGCGGGCATGAAGCGGTATTTCGATTGGTTCTTCGTGTCGGAGAGACTGGGCGCGTCCAAGCCGGCCCGGGCCTTTTTCGATGGGGCGTTTGCGGCACTGAACGATGGGCGCGAAACAGCCGTCACGCCGGCGGACTGTGTGATCATTGGGGACTCCCTGACCTCCGACATGGCCGGTGGCCGGCAGTATGGCATGAAGACCTGTTACTACCGCCGCCCCGGCGCGGCAGAAGGGACGGATGTGACCTGGCAGGTGACGGATCTGCGGCAGATACCGGCATTGCTGGAGGGTACGGCATGATGACCATCAACGAATACCAGCAGCGGGCCATGGCTTCGCTAAATCCCGAATTGAAGGGCCGGGATGTGCTTATCAACAGCGTCATGGGCCTGTGCGGCGAGTCCGGCGAGGCCATCGACATCGTGAAGAAGTGGCTGGCCCAGGGCCATCCGCTGGACCGGGAGCATCTGGCCAAGGAGTTGGGGGACGTGGCCTGGTATCTGGCCGAGGCGGCCACGGCGCTGGACCTTGATCTGGAGGACATCCTCCGGGCCAACCTGGAGAAGCTGGAGCGCCGGTATCCGGACGGCTTTTCCACGGAAAAGTCCGTGGGCCGGGATAAGAACGATCTGTAAGAAAAGCGGAAGCGGCGGCTTCCGCTTTTCTTCTTCACGGGGACTTGACACCGGGATTTTTTGTGATACACTGAGGCGGTGCGCATTTTTTGCTTAGGAGGGATAGCCGTGCTGCAATCATTCCTCACTGTGGGGCAGCAGATCCTCACGCTGTACCTGCTGCTGGTGGTGGGCTTTGTGCTGGGAAAGGTCAAGCTGTTGGATGACCGCGCCTCGGTGGCCCTGAGCAGCCTGGTCATGTACGTGGTGTCCCCCTGTATGATGGTGGTGGCGTTTCAACGGCCGCTGGAGCATACGGCACTGCACAACTTCGGCGTAGTGACGGGTGTCTCGGCCGTACTCCATGTGGTGTTTATTGCGGCGGCCATGCTGCTGATCCGCGATAGAGACCGTGAACGGCAGAACTGCCTGCGCTTCGCCGCAGTGTTCTCCAACTGCGGCTTTATGGGCTATCCCCTGATGGCCGCGCTGCTGGGCAGCATCGGCGTGTTCTATGGTTCGGCCTACGTCATCGTATTTACTATACTCAGCTGGACATGGGGCGTCTATGTCATCACAGGCGACCGCAGCCAGCTGCGGCTGAAGCCCCTGCTGCTGAACCCCGGCGTTATCAGCGTGGTGCTGGCTATGGCGCTGTATCTCGGGCAGGTGACGGTGCCGGAACCCCTGATGGTCCCCATCAACTATCTGGCGGACCTGAATACGCCGCTGCCCATGCTGGTGGTGGGCTATCAGCTGAGCCACGCCAATTTCAAGGCGGCGCTGCAGGGTATCAGCTCCTGGGTGACGCTGGTGCTGCGGCTGCTGGTGTTGCCTCTTACCTCACTGGGCATCTGCCTGGCGCTGAACGTGTCCCATGACCTGACGCTGGTGTTGCTGATCGCGGCCAGCGCGCCGCCGGCGGCGCTGCTGAGTATGTTCGCCGCCCGCTTCGGCAAGGACACCGCCCTGACCTCGTCCCTGGTGTCGGTCCAGACGGCGATCTCCGCGTTGACTATGCCGGTATTGGTCGGCCTGGCAGAGGTGCTTGGATAAAGAAACATCCCCCGGCGGAGCCGGGGGATGTTTCTTTATCCGCGGTGCAGTATGGCGTCCAGATCCTGTTGGGGATGGGTGATGGGCTGCAGCTGATAGGTGTCCACCAGCGTCTTGACCACCGTCTCTGACAGGAAGGCCGGCAGGGTGGGCCCCAGGTAAATGCGCTTGATGCCCAGAGCCAGCAGGGTCAGCAGGATACATACCGCCTTCTGCTCGTACCAGGACAGCACCAGCGTCAGCGGCAGGTCATTGACGCCGCAGCCAAAGGCATCGGCCAGGGCCAGCGCGATCTGCACAGCGCTGTAGGCGTCGTTGCACTGGCCTGCGTCCAGTATGCGGGGGATGCCGTTGATATCGCCCAGATCCAAATCATTGAAGCGGAACTTGCCGCAGGCCAGCGTCAGGATCAGCGAGTCCATAGGCGTGGACTTGACGAAGTCCGTGTAGTAGTTGCGTCCGGGGTGCGCGCCGTCGCAGCCGCCTACCAGAAAGATGTGCTTCACCGCGCCGCTTTTGATGGCGTCGATCACCGCCGGGGCGCTGTCGCCCAGCGCCTTGTGGGCAAAGCCGGTGGTCAGGATATGTCCGCCGTTGATGCCACTCATGCTCCGGTCGGTGCTGTATCCGCCCAGGGCCAGCGCCTGGTCGATGAGGGCGGAGAAATCCTTGCGGCCCTGCCGATCCTCCGGGATGTGCTTCAGTCCGGGATAGCCCACCACCGACGTGGTATAGATACGGTCGGCATAGCTGGGACGGGGCGGCATGATGCAGTTGGTGGTCATCAGAATGGGTGCGGGAAGGCTGTCGAACTCGCTTTGCTGGTTTTGCCAGGCGGTGCCGAAGTTTCCGGCCAGCTGCGGGTATTTTCGCAGCCCCGGATACCCGTGGGCGGGCAGCATTTCGCTGTGGGTGTACACGTTGACACCGGTGCCTGTCGTCTGCTCCAGCAGCTGGTGCAGGTCCTCCAGATCGTGGCCGGATACCACGATGAACGGCCCCCGACGGATGTCCGTGTGGACCTTTGCGGGCGCCGGGTCACCGAAGGCGGCGGTGTTGGCCTTGTCCAGCAGGGCCATGCATTGATAGTTTACCAGACCAAATTCCGTGATGAGGGCCAGCCACTCCTCAACGGTGTGCTCCTGCCGCAGGGCGCACAGCCCCTTGTAGAACCACTGGCTGACCGCCTCATCCTCCTGCCCAAGGCGGAAAGCGTGATGGGCATAGGCTGCCATACCCTTCATGCCGAACAGCAATGTGGCGCGTAGAGACGCGATGTCCGTATCGCCGCGCCATAGCCAACTCGGGTCCTGTATCGGCAGACGCTGGGGCGTCAGTTTTTCGGCGCGGCGGATATAGCCCTGTAAGGCTGTATCGTCAAAATTTACGTTGGTCAGCGTGGCGAACAGACCGTCCGCCAGCAGGTGTGTGACTTCCGGAGGATAGTCCTCCTTGGCGGCATATATCTCCGCCAGGTGGATGAGGGAGCACACCAGATAGTCCTGCAAATTGGCGGTTTTCGGCTGCTTGCCGCAGACGCCGGTGCGGACGCAGCCGCTGTTGCCCGCCGTCTGCTGACACTGAAAACAGAACATTTCAGACATAGAATATAAACCTCCCGACAGTATAGCAGCGATAGTCTGCCCTGCCGGGAGAAAATATATACAAAAAGGGAGACGCGCAGCGTCTCCCTTTTCTCAAAATTTCAGCAGAACGCCCACCAGGGCGGAGATTCCGATGAACACGATAGGGTGCCACTTTTTCACCACAGGTACCCAGTTGGTACACACCAGCAGTACGGCCGCCAGCGCGATAGCCGGCCAGTTCAGCGCGGCCAGACCGGTCATACCACTGTGCAGCAAGGCGATAGGTACTACGGAGATGCCCGCCGCAGCCACCAGCGCGGTGGAGGCGGGGCGCAGGCCGTAGAACGCGGCGCTGACCCACTTGCTGTCGCGGAACGCCTTCAGGAAGGCGGCGACGATGAGGATAACGATGACCGACGGCGTTATCAGACCCAGTGTGGCGATGAGCGCGCCGCCGACGCCGCCGGTGCTGAAGCCCACGTAGG
>OGPT01003970.1_pt1 | contig 10095 bp, 7 predicted proteins | sample 1552951 | NCBI WGS metagenome assembly OGPT01 (sample SAMEA2580224, study PRJEB22360) | human gut metagenome | biome: human gut; feature: human-associated habitat; material: faeces | place: Denmark | collected 2008/2010
ACTCCATTCTTTCATAACATTCCCGGCTTTTATTTCTTTGTTCTTTTTTCTGCTCCTTTTGAATACATTATACGAAAAAGACAAGATGAAAGGTATTTTATGAACCAGGGTATTTATTATCTCTATGAATATGAAACCGGGCAGCGAAAAAGGAATCTTGGATTTTTACAGATTTCCCATCAGTACCGCTCCTGTATGATGACACTTCATCTGAAAAGTCTGTCACTCTCTCCCGGAACGGCACTGGAACTCCATGGATTTTATAACAAAGACAGGGATCTCATCCATGCTCCCTGTGCAATCCTGAACTATTCCGGTGGAAGTATTGCGACCCGGTTATCTATATCTGAGTCATTATTTCCCTGCGGGAAATCTTTTTCCGGACTTGAAGGCTTTCTTCTTTTACCGGAAGGGAAAGCAGAACCACTCTTCTGGGCTGCCTCAGTTAATGCACTTCCTGTTGGTTTTTCACTGATTTCTGCCGAAGAACTGTCCCGGTCACCTGAAGAAGTTTCTCCTGTGGAATCGTTTCCGTCACCTGAAGAAGTTTCTCCTGTGGAATCGTCTCCGTCACCTGAAGAAGTTTCTCCTGTGGAATCGTCTCCGTCACCTGAAGAAGTCTCCGTTCATGCCGCAGAAATCAAACCGGAGGAAAGCGAGACAGTCGAAACTACTGGATCTGAAACTGCGGAGACCAGTTCTGAAACTGTCACTTCCGCTCCTACGACTGAGTCTGTGAAATCTGACATTGATTCTGCGGAGTCTGCCGGGACTCAGCCTGTTACTTCCACAAAGGCAGTCAGATCTGTTGATCCCGGTGATTCTGTCCATCTTGCTACTACAGCTACAGCCGGGACCAAGAATGCCGCCCCAGTTTCTGATTCCGATGACACGAAACATACCACATCCTCTGTTACAGCACGCAAGATCACGCGGGCAGAGTTATCCACACTCCCGAGGAAATTCTGGTCACTTGCCAACAATAGTTTTCTTTTACATGGTTATTATAATTATAACCACCTCCTTCTGGTCGAAGAAGATGGTCATATATGGCTTGGCGTTCCCGGCATTTATGATGCCCGTGAGGCTCGTGCTGCGGATCTGTTCGGTTTTCCTCAATTTACCAGTTCTTATGTATCCGTTCTTGAACTGGGAGATGATGAGCGGAACAACGATGCACTTTTCGGACACTGGTGCCGGTATCTCGCCACTAAATAATCCCGTTCATTTCCTGATACAGACGCTTTGCATAGCTGTCTGTCATTCCGCAGACATAATCTGTCACCAGAAGCAGGCGGAGATATAATTTCTCTGTCCTGCTTTTTCCCTGTGACTGCAGCCTGTAGGCGGTCTTATAATTATCAGAAATAAAGGATACCATACGGCTGTCCAGTGAATCCTGTTCGCTGTCCGTATTGTAATACAACACAGAACTTACAAGACGGTTCATCAGGAAATCCAGGATCGTATATTCTGCAAGCTCCATTTTATAAATCTGTCTGGATGAAAAAACTTTCCGGTAAGCAAGATCTCCGAGCAGATTCATCAGCTTTTCTGCAAATGTCCCATAAAAAAGATCCTGTCCGAATGTTCCGGCCATAATAGCTTCATAATTAGAAGTAAATCCATAGGTCACACAATTTAGTACAAATCCCTGCACACTGATGATCCAGTTCTTCACTGCGTATGCTTCAGGACTGCTGACCTGCTTCTCCACACCCCTCTGATATAACTGCCGGAGTTTTGTCGCCGGTTTGAACGGAGAATCTTCCGTTTCCTTTTCCAGCACTGCAAGCTCACTCTCAAGCTGATGATACGAAATAAATCCTTTCACAAAAGCATCCTCAATATCTGCCGTCTTATAAGCGATATCGTCTGCCGCCTCCAAAATATATGTCAGCGGATGACGGTTATTTCCCGCTCCTGTCGCTTTCGTGATCCTGTGGAACAATTCTTCATCTGCAAGATAATATCCCATCTTTTTGTCCTTGATATTTCCACTCTCTTTATCGATCCCGGTGGATGGAACAGGATATTTGATCATGGTATTCAGTAACGCATAGGTCAGATTCATTCCATGTTCGTCAACCAGATAGTGCAGCTTTGATACAAGCCTCAGTGCCTGTGCATTTCCTTCAAAATGATAGAAATCCTGCTTCATCTGTTCTGTCAGAAGATCTTCTACTCTTTCACCTTCAAACTTCAGTTCCGGCAGATTTCGTATAAACCACTCCCGGATGGCAGATTCTCCAAAATGGCCGAACGGTGGATTCCCTATATCATGGATCAGTCCCGCACACTGAAGGATATGCGAGATATCTTCCTTCATCTGCGGGGTAAATCCACTGTCTTTTTTATATTTTAAAATACTCTCTCCAATATTCTGTCCCAATGACTTTCCAAGAGAAGATACTTCCAGCGAATGTGTCAGTCTTGTCCTTATAAAATCACTTTTATCCAGTGGAAATACCTGCGTCTTATCCTGAAGTCTGCGAAAAGACGCACTTCCTATGATCCGGTGGTAATCTTTTTCAAATTCACTCCGCAGATCACTGGACCTGTATTTTTCACTGCTTTCCCGCTCTCTTCGCGGTGATAATAATGTACTCCATTCCATATCCTGTATCTCCCCGGCCTGATTTTAGTCTAAATAAATCGGTGGCTCGTATGCCTTTCCAAGCAGCACTTTCTTCCGCTCCTGGTATCCGAGGAATGCCCATTCCGTCATATCTGTCCATTTATGAATCGTTCTGTCGTAAACCTGAACATATCCGATCCTTGTCGGATGCATACGCACACTGTTGGACTGATATTCTTTTCCGGTATATGGATTCACATCTCCAAGCTCACGGTCTTCCTCTTCATCAGCATGCGGGATCACCGGCTGGAACTCAGCCTCTCCCTGCTGATATTCGGCATCGCCCTGTTCATATTCCGGCTCATATCCGGCATCATTCTGCTCATATCCGGTATTTTCATATGCTGCCTCCTGATATCCTTCAGATGCATATTCCGGCTGTCCGTATTCTTCCTGCTCTTCATAGGAACTGTATCCTTCATCTGCAGCATTATTTTCCTCTGCACGATACGGTTCTTTTTCCTCTTCTGCATAAGTCTGAGTTGCTTCTACCGGTGCAGGCTCTTCTTCCACTGCCTTTTTCTTTCTTGAAAAGAAATTCAATCCTCTGAATTTTTCTTTCTTAGGCTTCTCCAGTTCTTTCTTGATTTCTTCGACCGGCTCTCCTGCCCTTACATTTTCTTCCAGATCTGAAAGTTCCTTATGGATATCATACAACTCGCCGATTGTCATATCACGCTCATCCTCACCCATTGTTTCAGGATGCAGCGGCTCCACCTGGATTGCAGGTGTTCTGTCTGCATAAATCTGTTCTGTTTCATAGTCTGAATCAGACTCCGCATCTGTTGAATAAGCTGAAACCTGCTCTGCGTCTGTTGAATAAGCTGACTCTTCTGCCGCTGAATATACCGGAGCTTCTTCCTCTGGAGAATATGCCGTCTCTTCCTCATAAACCGGGGCTTCCTCTGTATCTGCTGTCTCTTCCTTTACAGGTTCTGCTGCAATCTCCTGAGCCATAACTGCCTCTTCTGATTCTTCCGGCTCTGACGCAACTTCCTGAACCATAACTGCCTCTTCTGATTCTTCCGGCTCTGACGCAACTTCCTGTGCCACAGTTGTCTCTTCTGCCTCTGTTGATTCTGTCGGCTCTGCTTCATCCGGATCTTTATCAAAGAACAGATCCAGTTCTAACTGTTCCGGCACTCCCTCATCGGAAATGTGCTTCTTATGAGCCTTTGGTTTCTGCTCATATCTTACAACAGTTTCGCCCTGCGTCTCTTCGCTCTCTCCTTCAGCTACCATAATACTTAAATGAAACTGACATCCCAGAATCTGTGCGATCATTCTCATATCCTGCTCCTGGAAATTATCTCTTCCAAGCCGCTGCGTCAGATTCTGACGGGACATCTTCTTTCCTGTCTCTTTTTCGATCGTCTCTGCCAGTTCTTTGATCGTCATTCCTTTTCTTCCAAGAATAATCTTGACCTGTTCACCAAATGTTAAGTCTTCCATTTTGCTCCTCCTTATGTACTCCTCTTATACTCCTCAGTCTTTTATTTCCCATTGGTATCGACAGTCTTATTTTCGCCTGCCCCCTGTTTATCCATCAATCAGCCTGAAGATATTCTTCCAAGGTGATCCCCTGCTCAGTTATCTTTTTGGCCGCTTCTTTTCCTACATATCGATAATGCCACGGTTCATAAACAATCCCCGTTACATTGGATTTATCTTTTGGAAACCGCAGAATAAATCCATATTCCTGACAATGTGCCATCAGCCATTCCTGCTCGGCTGTATCTCCCTGCTTATCATCCAATCCGGTATACTGTCCGGAAATAATGTCCACCGCAAGTCCTGTCGCATGTTCACTGGTACCCGGAACTGCCACAGATTTCTTCGTCTCATCATAAGCATCCAGTGGACTGTATCCTTTACTGATCCAGTCTTTCATTGTCGTATCAAACACTTCCCGCTGGCGATCATAAGACCGGTATGCTGATGTCACATATAAATTCAGCCCCGCCTGTCTCGCATCTGCGATCATCTGCTCCAGCTCTCCGTAAATTCTTGTATCCACTGAGCACTTCTCATCCAGCTTTGTCAGAGATGCCGGTGTATAGTCTTTCGCCAGCGGATACTCTTCATTTACAAGTGCAAGCATCCAGTTCTCTGAATCTTCCTTCAGCCGGACTGCGGGTGCTTCTTTTATTTCTTTTGCAATCTTCCAGTTATTTAAATCTTTTTCAAGTCTTTCGTTCTCTTCTGTCAGCTTCTGATTTTCAGAAAGGAGTTTCTGATTCTGCTGTTCCGTGCTTTCCATCTGCCCTGCCACTGCAATTCCCATCAGGACTATCAATCCCACTGCCGCACACAACATCGAAAAAGATCGTCTGAAACTCTCATTTTTCATTTCTCTACTCTTTTAAATATCTTACTTCAAATGTCTCGATCGTAATCGCCTTATTAAAGAATGATCCCTGTGCATAATCACATCCCAGTTCTTCCAGTACATTCACCTGATCCTGCGTCTCCACACCGGATGCCATGACCACGGCACCAAGCTGACGGCAGATATCGATCACCGCTTTTGCAACAAGCCTGCTTCTCCGGTTTCCGACTAAATTTGAAATCACACTTTTATCCAGCTTCAATCCATCAAATTCCATCAGTGAAAGAATGGAAAAGCTGGAATTTTTTGACCCGAAATGATCCAGGATCACCCGGACATTCGCCTTCCGGATCTTACTGCTGGTCTCTGCCAGCATCTCCTGATTCATGTCGGCATAAGATTCGGATACCTCTACTTCGAGATATTCACAACGGACACGATACCGATCTATAAGCTTCTCCATCTCTTCGATTAGATTGTCCTGTCTTAATGTCGTGCCTGCAAAATTGACAGAAACCGGAATCATCGGGAGATTGTCCAGCTCCCATCTGTGCAGGGTCTTGCAGACCTCCTCAAAAACATACAGATCCAGATAATGGGACAGTCTTGTCTCTTCCAGAAGATTAATATATCTTCCCGGTTCCATGATTCCAAGATCCTTGTGGTGGTAGCGTACGACTGCCTCTGCTCCTGCCACATTGCCGGTCGCCACATCAATCTTCGGAACAAGACATACGATAAATCTGCCTTCCTCAATATCCTCCAGAAGATCCTGCTTGATGATCGGTTCATGATGACCCTTCCGCAGATTCTTATAATACTTTTTCTTCTCTTCACGCATCATGTTCTCGGCACTTAAAACCAGTGCATCCACATCAATGTCGATCTTCTCCCATGCACAGCCAAGAGAAGCAAGTCCGAGACTGATATTATCCAGCTTCGTATACGTGCCGTGTACCTGCTTCATAAACTCTTCGTATGTGATATTTTCCACCAGAACCAGGTACTCATCCCCGGTCATACGATATACATTTGCAGTATGGAAATACTCTTCCAGCACTTCCCCGACACGGATCACTACTTCATCTCCGTAATCTCTTCCAAATTCCTTATTAAAATTCTTAAGACCGTTAATATCTACCGATACTGCACCTAATGAATTTAACTCATCGGGATTTATATCCGTTGTATAAGAAACAAAACTGTTTCTATTGTATAGTCCCGTAAGCTTGTCATGATAACTCAGATACTCCTGCTGCTTCTGAAGCTTCTGTAAAGTAATGGCCTCCGGAAGATACGCCAGAACGCTCCGCAGCAGATCCACTTCGCATCCTCCACGGTGAACCCCTACTGCTGCAAGAATTGCCACAGTATTCTCATCCAGTCTCCTGAAGACACTGTAGCTGTCCTCCGTGGTGTCCGTAATCTCCTGTTCCATCCAGCGTGGCCGTTGATCCTTCGGCAGCATCTTGATCTTATCCCTCTGCCATGGCACATGCTTGGCACACCACTCATAAATCACATCAATATCTTCATATTCTTTTTCAATATAATATACATACTCGGAGTCATAATGTTCACGTACCGTACTCAGTACATCATTCATAATCTCTACGAGAGAACGCGGATTATCTCTATCACTCATACAAATATCTCCCCTTGTCTCTATTACTATGGTTCTTCTGCCCATACTCAGACATAATTAATTGTAGTATAATCCATACGAAAACGCAATAAAAAAGATTCCTTTATCACAAAAAAGGGATCCCAGGCAGGCTGACACCTGCCTGGGTTTGTACGACAAAAGAGATGTACATTGCAGACCTTTGTCCTTCCATGCACATCTCTTCCATTAAGAAATATAATCTTATATTTTCACTTTGCTTACAAGTTCCATTTTTTATCCTGCGACAGACGCAGTCGGTTCATTGCTCTTGCCAGCGAAGCCTGCGTATGATAATACTGCTGAATACTCTGCTTCTGACGAAGCTGTTCTTCTGCCCGCTCTTTCTGCTCTCTTGCACGACGTACATCAATATCTTCCGGCTTCTCCGCTGTATCTACGATCAGAGTTACACGGTTATTTACAATCTCCGCAAATCCTGTTCCTACAGCAATCTCTTTCCATTCCGTCCCGTCAACGTTCATCCGGGCAATCCCGACTGTCACCGCGATCACCATATTCTCATGATGGGCAAGGATTCCTTTCTCACCATCCGGTGCCGGAATAGTCAGTTTCTGACATCTTCCTGCATAGAACACTCCGTCACTCGCTATGATTTTAAGACCAAATGTATCCATATGCACTCACCCCGTTATTATGCCTGTGCCTCTTCTGCTTCAGCTTTTGCCTTTGCAATGACATCGTCGATCGTTCCAACATTAAAGAATGCACTTTCCGGATATTCATCCATCTCTCCGTCAATGATCATCTTGAATCCACGGATCGTTTCTTTCAGCGGTACATATTTTCCCGGGATTCCCGTAAATGTCTCCGCTACAAAGAACGGCTGAGAAAGGAATCTCTGAATCTTTCTTGCACGCATAACAGTTGCCTTATCCTCATCTGATAACTCTTCCATACCAAGGATGGCAATGATATCCTGCAATTCTTTATATTTCTGAAGAATTGCGATTACTTTATTTGCAACCTCATAATGTTCTTCTCCAACTACATCTGCTTCCAGAATACGGGAACTGGACTCCAGCGGATCTACTGCCGGATAAATTCCCTGCTCAACGATCTTTCTTGAAAGTACAGTTGTCGCATCCAGATGGGCAAATGTTGTTGCCGGGGCCGGGTCAGTCAGGTCATCGGCAGGTACATAGACCGCCTGAACGGATGTAACTGAACCGTTCTTTGTTGATGCGATACGCTCCTGAAGCTCACCCATCTCGGTAGCCAGTGTCGGCTGATAACCAACGGCTGAAGGCATACGGCCAAGAAGTGCGGATACCTCAGATCCTGCCTGTGTAAAACGGAAAATATTGTCAATGAAGAGAAGCACGTTCTGATGCTGCTCATCACGGAAATATTCTGCCATCGTCAGTCCTGTCTCAGCGACACGCATACGTGCTCCAGGTGGCTCATTCATCTGTCCGAATACCAGTGCTGTCTTATCCAGTACTCCTGATGCCTTCATTTCTGTCCAGAGGTCATTTCCCTCACGGGAACGCTCTCCGACTCCTGTAAAGATGGAATATCCGCCATGCTCCGTGGCAATGTTACGGATCAGCTCCTGAATCAATACAGTCTTACCTACACCGGCTCCACCGAACAGACCGATCTTACCACCTTTTGCATAAGGTGCAAGAAGGTCGATAACCTTGATTCCTGTCTCAAGAATCTCTACAACCGGACTTTGCTCTTCAAATGTTGGTGGCTCTCTGTGGATGACCCATTTTTTTGAATCAGTGATCGGCTCGCCATTGTCGATTGTCTCACCGAGTACATTGAACAGTCTGCCCAGTGTCTGCTCACCGACAGGTACCTGAATACCCGCTCCGGTCGCTGTGACTTCCATATCCTTGCAAAGTCCTTCGCTGGCGGCAAGCATCAGGCAGCGTACCTCATTATTTCCGAGGTGCTGTGCAACCTCCATGATGCATTTCTTTCCGTTATTTTCAACTTCAAGAGCATCTTTGATAAAAGGAAGGTCGCCGTTCTCAAATACTACGTCAACGACAGGTCCCATAACCTGTACAATTCGTCCTTTATTCATGTTCTCTCTCTCTTTCTATATTTCAGTCATTACAAACTGCAACAACCTGCTGTCTGTAACGCATCTCGACATTTTAACTCTTCTTCTGCTGAGCTCTTGCGCCGGCACAAACCTCTGTGATCTCCTGTGTGATCGCAGCCTGTCTTGCTCTGTTATAGAGGATTGACAGATCTTTGATCAGATCCTGTGCACTGTCTGTTGCTGACTTCATTGCCATCATACGGGCATTATGCTCACTGGCATAAGCCTCAACCAGACATCCGTAGATCATACCGTTGATATAACTTGGTACAATACTGTTCATGACATCCATAGGAGATGGATTTAGTTCGATTTCCTCGCGATACATATTCAAAGGCATCTTCATTTCGCCAAAGTCCCCTCTCTCGAGTGGAAGAAGTTTTAACACTTCTGCCTCTGACTGAACTGCATTTTCCATTCGTGTATATACTACGTAAACTTCATCCAGCTCATGATTGTTAAACTGATCCAGAATAACCGCTGAGATGTCACGGGCACGATGCATGGTCGGCTTCTGAACTGTGTAACGGAAGTTTGTATCAATATCTACATCCTTCTTTGCGAAATAATGACGTCCAAGCTCTCCCACAACAAAAAGCTTATGCTGACCCGGCTTGGAAAGAATCTCTTCCTCAAGCTTCACAATATTGTGATTGTATGCACCGGCCAGTCCCTTGTCCGCCGTGATAACGATCGATCCAATCTTACGTTCCTCTGCCGGAATGTTTTCCCTCTTGTTGAAATAACTATGATGTAATTCTGGTAGATGACGTAAAATACGACTGATCTCACCCTGCAGCGCATAGAAATATGGTTCTGTATCTGCCAGCTTCTTTCTCGCCTGTGTCAGTTTGGAAGAAGAGATCATATACATTGCATTGGTAATCTTCATTGTGTCTTTGACACTGTTGATTCTGCTCTGTATCTCTCTGATATTTGCCATATTAACACCTGCTCTTCTTGAATTCCTTCGCTGTCTCTACGATCTTGTCGATCAGTTCCTCTGTCAGGGCTTTCTTCTCTTCGATTTCCTGACCGATTTCCGGATGCTCTATCTCGAACATCTGAAGCATATCATATTGGAACTGTTTGATTTTTGTCTTCTCAACACCTAAGAGTACTTTATGTGTTGCTGCACACAGTGTAATTACTTTCTCATGCAAGGAAAGTGGATGATACAGTGGCTGTTTCAGAAGTTCCATCAGACAGCTTCCGTATTTCAGCTGTGCAGTTGTAGCCTCATCCAGATCAGAACTGAACTGGGTAAATACTTCCATCTCTCTGTACTGTGCCAGATCGATACGTACGCTACCGGAAGCTTTCTTCATAGCCTTGGTCTGTGCAGCACCACCAACACGGGATACGGAAAGACCAACATTGACTGC
>OGPT01003971.1_pt1 | contig 10094 bp, 6 predicted proteins | sample 1552951 | NCBI WGS metagenome assembly OGPT01 (sample SAMEA2580224, study PRJEB22360) | human gut metagenome | biome: human gut; feature: human-associated habitat; material: faeces | place: Denmark | collected 2008/2010
AGAAGTGACCGACTCCGTTTATGAAGCATACGCGCAGAAATCGGATGCGTTTACCGGTAAGCTGGCGGGACACGACCGCTTAAGCCGCGCAGAAAACGCAGCGCTGACGGCAGTCCTTTCGCAGAAGGAGTACGGTGACAAGACGCTTTGCCTGCAGAACATGGCGAAGTATGACAGCAACGCAAATGAAAGCTTTCTGCTGATGTTTGAGAGCACACCGTTGACAGCGCGCGGGCGGATTTCCGGCGATCTCTGGTATTATGACGGCGAGTCGGCAAGGCTTCTGGAAAAAGGAATCGTCGTAACCGGACTGCAGCAGGTGACGGGAATTGGGAATCCGTTTGTTATTCTGGAAACGGAAGTCTCCGGCAAAAAACAGGCGGCTGTCTGGACGGTAAAAGATCAAAAGTGCGAAAAGCTTCTGGAGGATGCCGAGACGATCGAAGCGACAAAGGACGGCGTTTGTACGTTTTATCCTGCGGAGAAGACTGTGTACGATCCGCTGGTTTCGGAATGGGACAGTGCAGAAGAGACGGTTCCTGTTTATTATGAAAGAACAGCGGACGGATTTGCAGAGCGTTCGTATCGGGAGCTGACAGCGTCGGAATATTTGGCGTATGTGTCTGCAGAGGATTCGGATGAAGAGGCACAGGCGTGGAAGGAAAAGCTGGAAGAGCAGTTCTACACGCAGACGGATGAAAATACAGAATATACCTATTGGTTTTATGCAATTGGGGAGGACAAAATTGCCTATCGCTGCAGAGAAGCCGGGCAGTCGGTCGGACAGAAAGAAGGAATCGATCATGCGGTTGCGAAGTACAGCTGGTGTATCAGCAGCCTGGATCAGGGAAAGCTGACCAAAGCATCGGAGACGATCAGCGGGGATGGATTTTTCTTCCCGTCGAGATTGGAGCAGGAAGAAGCGCTGGAGAGCCTGGAGGATATTCCAAACGAATTTACGAAAAATCGGTTGAATAAAGTGCAGAAAACAGCCCGCGCGGCGGTCGGTCAGGCGGTTGCACAGATTCTGGAGGTACAGGAGTACCCGGACGATGCGCTGTGTTTTGCAGAGACGGCAGATTACGATGGGAACGGCAAAAAAGAAACGTTTGCGGCGATCGGCAGGTACGACGGAGCGTTCGGCGCGCCGGTATGCGACCTGTGGTTTGTCGGCGCGGACGGCGCAGTTTTGGAAGAAGAGAATTTTGCCTTTAAGGAGCTGGAAAAGCTGGGAAGCGCCTTTGTGCTGTATCGTGGCTACGAAGTGTCCGGCGTCAGCGACATGCTGTTTGGCGTGCAGGAGCAAGGAGCAGTGCGCCTGTTAAAACAGATGGGGCACTTTGAGCTGGACGATGACGGCGATCTGATGGCATGGATTGCCGGGACAGAAGCCGCGCCGGGATATTATGACATCAGCCTGCGCACACTGACAGAGTATCGATTAGAAGAAATCCGTGAAAAAGAGCTGTTACAGTATAAAAACGGCAAAGCAGTGTTAAAGAGTATCCTGCGGCAGGTTGGATCAGATTCCGGGAAAATACAGATTTTATCCGGGGAAAACGATAGGATTCATGTCAACCTTTCGGACGCGGAAGGAAGCTGGTACGAGACATGGAAAGTGGAAAACGACAGACTTGTACTGACAGACAGCGGAGAAGGCAGTGTAAAAGAGGTTCATGAAAGCGGTGATGTGTCCGGACAAAACGCAGTCAGTCAAAACAGCGCTGTATCTGACCGGGAAGCAGACAGCATCAGTGAAAACAATGCGGCAGCATCCGACCGGACAGGCAGCATCGGCACGAAGTCTGTGACAAAGAGCGGGCAAAAGTCAGAAAACGGGACAGAAAGCCCTGCCTTTGACTTCTCTGCCCCCGATGGGACAGCAAAGGAAACTCAGACAGAACAAGAATAGGAAATTACAAAAATATGGCATTTGCACATTTGCACGTCCATACAGAGTACAGCCTGCTGGACGGTTCCAATAAAATCAAAGAATATGTAAAACGAGTCAAGGAGCTGGGCATGACGGCTGCGGCGATTACCGACCATGGCGCAATGTACGGCGCAGTGGAATTTTATCAGGAGTGTACCAAGGCAGGCATCAAGCCGATTATCGGCTGCGAGGTTTACCTGTCCAAGGGCTCGCATCTGGAAAAAAATAACCGTGGCATGTACCATTTAATTTTGCTGGCGGAGAACGATACAGGCTACCATAACCTGATGAAAATCGTCAGCATCGGTCAGCTGGAGGGATTTTATTATAAACCACGCGTAGACAAGGACGTGCTGCGAACGTATCACGAGGGCGTTATCTGCCTCAGTGCCTGCGTTGCCGGCGAGGTACCGCAGATGATTTTGCAGGACAACCTGGAGGGAGCACGTCGCTGCATTCAGGAATATATAGACATTTTCGGCAAGGATAATTACTTTCTGGAAATTCAGGACCACGACCTTGATGAGGAGCACAAGGTAAGCGCAGAACTGAAGCAGCTGGCGCAGGAGTTCGGTCTTGGCCTGGTAGCGACAAATGATTTGCATTATGTGCAGCAAAAGGATGCCGCAGCGCAGGATATTCTGCTGTGCATTCAGACGACCAGCACGGTTGATGAGCCGGACCGTATGCGCTTTAACAACGACAGCTATTATCTGAAAAGCTATGATGAGATGGAGGCGCTGTTCGGCGATTGTCCGGAGGCTTTGAGCAATACCAATAAAATTGCTGACCGCTGCAATGTGAAAATGGAGTTCGGTCATCTGCTGCTGCCGGAGTTTCCGGTGCCTGAGGGCTTTGATGCCGTGAGCTATCTGCGTCACCTGTGCGAGGAGGCTTTGCCTAAGCGCTATGAGGTTGTGGATGAGAAGGTCCGCAAGCGTCTGGACTTTGAGCTGGACATCATCAACACTATGGGATACGCCTGCTACTTCCTCATTGTCTGGGATTTCATCAACTATTGCCGCAGCCATGATATTCCGGTCGGGCCGGGACGTGGCAGTGCGGCAGGCAGTATCGTGGCCTATCTGCTGCGTATAACGAATATCGAGCCCTTGCGTTATCATCTGCTGTTCGAACGCTTTTTGAATCCTGAACGTGTAAGCATGCCGGATATTGATACCGACTTCTGCTACGTAAAGCGTAACCAGGTGCTCGATTACGTGGTGCGCCGTTACGGACAGGAGCGTGTGGCGCAGATTATTACCTTCGGCACACTGCAGGCGCGCGCGGCAGTGCGCGACGTGGGCAAGGCACTGGGCATGAGCTACGGCGAGGTAGACGAAATCGCCAAGCTGATTCCGCGTGAGCTTGGCATTACGCTGGAGAAGGCGCTGAACGGCAGCAAGGACTTTCGTCAGGCGTACGATTCGCGCCCGGAGGTCAAGAAGCTGATTGACCTTGCGCAAAGCGTAGAGGGATTGCCGCGTAACGCAGGCACGCACGCCGCCGGTGTTATTATCGCACCGCATAATATGAAAAATTACGTACCGCTGCAGCAGGGCAGTGATGGTGGCGTCATCACCCAGTACGATAAGAATAAGGTAGAAGAGCTGGGCCTGCTGAAGATGGACTTTTTGGGCCTGCGCACGCTGACAGTTATCGGTGACTGCATTCGCTTTATCCGCGAAACTACTGGTGAAGAGGTTGATATAGATAACATTCCATTGGCTGACGAGGCAGCCTGCGCCATGCTGCGCCGCGGTGAAACAGCCTGTGTTTTCCAGCTGGAGTCCGCAGGCATTACCAAGCTGGTTATGGATTTGGCTCCCGAAAGCTTTGAGGACCTGATTCCGTTGGTGGCTCTGTACCGTCCCGGTCCTTTGGGAACCGGTATGGCGGAGGACTTTATCGCCGGCCGTCACGGACAGCGCACGGCGAAAGTATTACATCCGCTGATGGAGCCTATTTTAAAGGACACCTATGGCGTTATTCTGTATCAGGAGCAGGTTATGCAGATAACCTCCGCACTGGCAGGCTTTACGCTCGGTCAGGCAGATATTCTGCGCCGTGCGATGGGCAAGAAGAAGGCTAAGGAGCTGGATTCTATGCGCCAGTCCTTCATCGATGGCGCCAAAAAGCTGCATGATATCCCGGAAGAGCTGAGCGACCAGATTTTTTCGCTTCTGCAGCACTTTGCCGGCTATGGCTTCAACAAATCCCACTCCGTTGCCTATGCGCTGGTAGCCTATGAAACTGCTTATCTGAAGGCACACTGGCGTCCGCAGTTCTATGCGGCCTTCCTCAACAGTATTATCGGTGATGCTGATAAGGTGAGCTGGTATATTAACGTCTGCCGCAATGATAACATCAAAATCCTGCCGCCGGATGTCAACGAAAGCGGTCACAACTTTACAGTACACCAGAATGCATCCATCCGCTTCGGCCTGGCAGGCATCAAAAATACCGGCGATACTGCTGTAGAGGCTATCATCAGCGCCCGCAATGAAGGCGGGCCTTTCAAAAGCCTGGTTGATTTCTGCTGCCGCGTGAATATGCGTGTGGTCAACAAGCGTGTTATTGAAAATATGATAAAATGCGGTGCCATGGATTCCTTTGGTGCCAGACGCTCGCAGCTGCTCGCTATTTTAGAACAGGCGGTTGATTTGGGTGCTGCCTGCCAAAGAGACAGGGCCAATGGCCAACTGGGACTTTTCGGTGATGTGCAGGATTTTGGCGCAAGCGAAATCAGGCTGCCGCAGCTGGATGAATTTCCCAAGCAGCTTATTCTGCAATATGAAAAGGAAATCATCGGCTTTTACGTTACCGACCATCCGCTGAGCGATTATAAAAAGATGCTGGAACGCTTTATGCCGCTGCACCAGTTTGGTGGGGATACCCAGGTCGCAGACGGACAGTTCGTGCGGGTGGCAGGTATTATTACCAACTGCACTATCAAAACAACTAAGCGCGGAGATACGATGGCTGTGCTGACGCTGGAGGATTTCAGCGGACGCTTCCCGATAATTGTCTTCCCGCAGGCCTACCGCAATAGCGTCAAGGATATTTACGAAGACAGTGTGGTGGCGATTGAAGGACGCTTCAGCGTGGACGAGCGCGAAAGCAAAATTATTGCCAACAGCGTGCGTGTGCTGCCATCTAAGCCACCGACAGAAATCTGCCTGCGCATTGAAGCACATCTGGAAAACCCGCTGATTCAGCGTGAGCTGATGCAGCTGTTCCAAAAATATAAGGGTGATGACTGCGTATACCTGCAGCTGATGGGCTCGCGTAAGCTGATTAAGACCACGCCGAACTTTTGGGTGAACAGTGAAGCACCGGGCTTTGCCGAGGATGTTGTGAAAATTTTGGGCGATAACTGCGTAGTAAAGCGGAGCTAAGTATAATTGATTGAGCTATTTTTCATAAACTTTCATGATATACTTGCAAGTTTAAGTACAAAAATGCTAAAATAAAGAGAAGAATGTAAAAAAGCCGGAGCAGCAGCTCCTGTATAAAGCTTAAGGAGGCAGCAAATGAATATTCTCGTTTGTTTAAAACAAGTGCCGGATACGGCAAAAGTAAAATTTAACCGCGAAACCAATACCTTGGACCGTACGGGTGTAGAAAATATTATGAACCCCTATGACCGTCAGGCATTGGAGGTAGCACTGTGCCTGAAGGACAAGGAAGGCGCTAAGGTAACTGTACTGACCATGGGCCTGCCCCAGGCAACCGATATCCTGAAGGAAGCAATCGCTATGGGCGCTGATGACGGCGCTCTGCTGAGCGACCGCGTTCTGGGCGGCAGTGATACCCTGGCAACCAGCCTGGCTCTGGCTGCTGCTGTTAAACATCTGGGCGAGTTCGACCTCGTGCTCTGCGGCAAGCAGGCAGTAGATGGCGATACCGCACAGGTTGGTCCGGAAATGGCTGAGCATCTGGGAATTCCTCAAATTACCGGCGCTCTGAGCCTGAGCTACGAAGACGGTAAATTTGTTGTTGTCCGTGAAAACGAAAACTACCAGCTGACTCTGGCTTGTGCTGCACCGCTCTTGGTTACCGTAACCAAATCTGAAAAAGAGCCGCGTTTTGCCAGCATTAAGGGCAAAATGAAAGCTCGTAAGGCTCAGATTCCTACTCTGACTGTTGCTGACCTGGATCTTGATCCGGCAACCGTAGGCCTGAAGGGCTCTCCGACTAAGGTTAAAAAGGCCTTCACCCCGACTCCGCCTGAAATCAATGGCGAAATCATTACCGAAGCAGATGCTGATGCAGCAGTAGATATGCTGTTTGAAAAGCTGGTTAAGGCAGAGGTTATCACCCGCTAAGGCGAACCATGCTGATAAAAGTAAACAGGCAGCTTTGCTGTGGCTGTGAGGAATGTGTGGCAGTCTGCCCGATGGGGGCTATTGCGCTACGCGAGGGCAGGGCGCAGATTGATATGCAGCAGTGTGTCTGCTGCGGTGCCTGCATCCGCGAATGTCCCATGGAGGCCATAGCTATTGCTGAAAATGACAATACTGAAGATAACGAATAGGAGTGTGTAAATATGTGGGTTATTGCTGAACAGGAAAATGGTCAGCTGATGAATGTTACCTTTGAGCTGTTGGGCGCTGCCAAAGAGCTGTGTGCCAAGCTGGAGGAAAAATGCTGTGCGGTACTGGTGACCGCTGCTGCAGGCGAGCTGCCGCAGCAGCTGATTGCTGCCGGTGCTGATGTTGTTTATGTTATTGAGGATGCTAAATACGCAGATTATGACACCGAGTTATATACCGATGCTATCTGCCAATTGTCTAAAAAATATGATCCGGCTTCCATTATGTTCGGTGCTACCGATGACGGCCGTGACCTGGCTCCGCGTGTTGCAGCACGTCTGCATACCGGCCTGTGCGCTGACTGCACCGCTCTTGATGTAACCGACGACAAGCTCGTTGCCTGGACTCGTCCTGCACTGGGCGGCAATATCTGCGCTACCATCATCTGCGACGTTAACCGTCCGCAAATGGGTACCGTTCGTCCTAAAGTATTCAAACCGGCTGAATTGGACAACACCCGCACCGGTGAGGTTATTGCCTTCACTCCGGAAGCAGGTGCTGTAAGCCGCGTTGAGCTGGTTAAAAAAGAAGCTCTGAGCAGCGAAAACGCTGTTAAGATTGATGAAGCTGACATGATCGCAGCAGGCGGCCGTGGCTTTGGCAGCAAAGAAAACTTTGATGTGCTCGAGCAGCTGGCAGCTCTCTTTGAAAATTCTGCAGTAGCAGGCACCCGTGCCGCTATTGACGAGGGCTGGCTGACTCACTCTCAACAGGTTGGCCAATCCGGTAAATCTGTTACTCCGCATATCTACTTTGCCTGCGGCATCAGCGGTGCTATCCAGCATCTGTCCGGCATGAAGGAAAGCGATATCATCATCGCTATCAACAAGGACGCAGAAGCACCGATTTTCACCGTTGCTCATTATGGCATCGTAGGTGATGTTAACGTAATTCTGCCGAAGCTGATTGAAAAAATCAAAGCTTACAAGGCATAATCTTAGACCTGGTTTACGGGAGGCATTCTAGTATGTGGAAAACAATTTATATTGCCCACACTGAGGAACAAGCCAATAAAATAAAACAGTTGCTTACGGAAAACGGCTTTCTGGTACAGCTTAAAAGTTCCGGAGGCAAGCATAACAAGGCTTATGAAATCTGCCTGCCGGTTTCGGAGGCAGAGGATGCCTATGAGGTTTTGTGCGAGAATAAGTTTCAGTACTGAGGAGGCGCGGTCCTGATGAAGAAGACGAAGATTATCTGTACAGTAGGTCCCAGCACGGACAATGTCGAGCTTTTACGTAAGATGATGCTGGCAGGCATGGATCTGGCACGCTTTAACTTTTCCCATGGCAACCATGAGGATCATGGCAAAAGGCTGCAGCTGGTGCGTCAGGCAGCAGAAGAGGCCGGTAAGGTAATCGCTACGATTGCCGATACCAAGGGCCCGGAAATGCGTTTGGGCATGTTTGCCGAAAGCAAAGTCCAGCTGAACGAGGGCGATGATTTTTGTCTGACTACGGAAGAATACCTGGGCGACCGCCATATGGCACACGTCAATTATGTGGGCCTGCCGCAGGAGGTAGAAATCGGCAGCAATATTCTGCTGGCCGATGGACTGCAGGACGCTGTTGGTAATGGTGGACAGTGCCGAAAACACAACTGAGACTGCACCCATCATCAACAGTTTGCCGGAAAGGCTCGAGCTTGACGGGAACAGAACTCCTGTGATCGGGAATGCCAGGACGCCAAGACCGACAGCTGCCGGGATGGAGATGAACATCGTCAGACGGATCGTCTCAAGAATCTTGTCGTTTGCCTCATCGAGATCACCGGTCGCATAACACGAGGATACCTCCGGCATCATCGCGGATGCGGATGCACTTGCCATAGCAAGCGGGACGTTGATCAGGGTAACATAATAGTTGGAAAACTCTCCATATGCGGCATTCAGTGCTTTCTGATTCTCTCCGTGCCATCCGAGGATGGTGAAGAACAGGTAATTGTCCAGGTAAGCGTTGCAGTTATAAATAAAGGTCGTAAAGATAACCGGTGTTACCATCAGAAAAAGAACCTGAAAAATTTCGCGGTAGGATTCTTCGCGGTGGCGCGTGTCCTTTGCCACTTTCCGCAGAATGGTTTTCCGATTTACGCCATAGACAATCACCATGAAGCAGAGGCCTGCCAGGACACCGGCTCCTGTTCCGAGGGTTCCGCCGGCGGCACCGAATTTGGCATGTTCGGTATCGTTTGTCGCGAACTGCTGGATGAAGAACCAGGCGGCGCCAATACTGAATGCGGCGTTGAATACCTGCTCGATGATCTGTGAAATTGAGGTCGGCATCATCGTGCTGTGGGCCTGGAAGTAACCGCGCAGACCGCCGAGAACAGCCGAGAAAAAGATGGTCGGCGCCAGTACGCGTAAGGCAAGGAGTGCATTCTGCTGGTTATACGGCAGAAGGAATTTCCCGCCAAAGAATGCCACCAGTGCAGCAACTCCACCTACGATCACGGCGTAAAGAAGGGCACCGTGGAACACGCGATGTGCATTTCGGTACTCTTTTAATGCCAGACGTTCGGATACGATTTTTGACACTGCCATCGGAATACTATAGGAGGAGATCAGAAGCAGAATCGTATACAGATTACTCGCCGTACTGTAATAGCCAAGTCCCTCATTTCCAATCGTTTCGCCGAGCGGTGACCGGTATAAAAGACCGATCACACGTGAGATAATCGTTGCCGCCATTAAAATAGAAGTATTTCTCAATAATGTATTTTTCTTTTTACTCATGCTTTTGCTCCCGTATTACATTTTCGATCTGCCAGTCAATCGGCGCAAGACCGTTTTCTTCCAGATATTCGTTTGTTCTGGAAAACGGATGGCTGCCGAAAAATCCACGGTATGCAGAGAGCGGACTCGGATGAGCGGACATCAGCACCAGATGCTTTGGATTGTGGATCATCTCTTTTTTCCGCTGCGCCGGACGGCCCCAGAGGATGAATACCATCGGGCGGTCCTGCCCGGCGAGCACTTTGATTGCCGCGTCCGTGAACTGCTCCCAGCCGATTTCCTTGTGGGAATTTGCCTGATGCGCACGCACAGTCAGCACCGTGTTCAGCATCAGAACACCCTGCCGTGCCCATTTTTCGAGATAACCGTTGTTCGGGATGTAGCATCCCAGATCGTCTTCGAGTTCCTTGTAAATATTGACCAGAGACGGCGGAATGTCTACTTCCGGTTTTACGGAAAAGCAGAGTCCGTGCGCCTGTCCCGGCTCGTGGTACGGATCCTGGCCTAAGATGACCACTTTTACCTGCTCGAGCGGGGTAAAGTGGAACGCATTGAAAATATCATCAGCCGGCGGGTAAATCGTGTGGGTTTTGTATTCCGCGCCCACTGTCTGAAACAGTTTTTTATAATAATCTTTGGAGAATTCTCCTTTCAGGGCATTTGCCCAGCTTCCGCTAAGAGGCGGCATATTGTTTTCTTCCTCCTTTTACAGGCGGACCGGCACATTGCGGCCTGCCAGATATTCTTTGACTTCACGAATTTTCAGTTCTTTGTAGTGGAACAGAGATGCGGCAAGTGCAGCATCGGCTTTTCCTTCGGTTAAAGCGTCATAGAA
>OGPT01003974.1_pt1 | contig 10088 bp, 9 predicted proteins | sample 1552951 | NCBI WGS metagenome assembly OGPT01 (sample SAMEA2580224, study PRJEB22360) | human gut metagenome | biome: human gut; feature: human-associated habitat; material: faeces | place: Denmark | collected 2008/2010
GATGCATACAGATCGGTCAATTTCCATTTCAAAGCTTCCGGTACTTCGGAACGCTTACATTGTTGATTTTCTGACATTGTTATTCCTCTGTTTCTGTTATTGATATGATACAAGGGGCAAAAAGCCACCGCTCATATCCTGCTTACAGAATACGAGCTATGCCGGATTGCCCCTTCCCATCATTGGTCTTACTTTTTAATTAATGTTCCCATGCCGCCTGTAATCTCTGCTGCATCTTTGTTCAGCTTCGTGATCAGTACGGAACGGATTGCCGACTCACCGATGAAATCGATCGCAGCCTCAATCTTCGGAGCCATCGTTCCAGCCTCAAACTGTCCCTCTTCCAGATATTTCTTTGCCTCTGCGAGCGATAGTGTATCGAGCTTGATCTCATCTTCTTTGCCGTAATTTAAACATACCTTATCGACGCTGGTAAGGATAACAAGCATATCTGCATCTAACAGTTCTGCGAGCTTTCCAGCCGCAAGATCTTTCTCGATGACTGCACTTGCTCCCTGCAGACGGTTATTCTGTGCAAGCACCGGAATTCCACCGCCGCCACATGCAATAACCACCTGCTCTGCATCGGATAATGCAGAGATTGCATCGATCTCTACGATATCCATTGGCCTCGGTGCCGCGATAATTCTTCGGAATCCGCCCTCCACCTCTGCAACATGATTGCCTTTCTTCTCCTCTTCCTCAGCCTCTTCCTTCGTCATAACACGACCGATCAGCTTCGTCGGATGGTAGAAAGCCTCATCATAAGGATCCACGATTACCTGTGTCAGAACCGTAGATACGGTCTTGTAAATTCCACGGTTTAATAACTCTGTACGGATTGCATTCTGCAGATCGTAACCGATATATCCCTGGCTCATTGCCGAACATACCGAAGTAGGAGTCGCTGTATACTCCGGATGAATACGGCAGAACTCATTCATCGCCGTATGGATCATACCTACCTGCGGACCATTACTGTGTGTGATAACTACCTGATAATCTTCACGGATGAAATCCGCTACCGCCTTTGCCGTACGGGCTGCTGCCTTCTGCTGCTCCGGCAGAGTACTTCCAAGCGCCTCGTGTCCGAGTGCGATCACAATTCTTTTCTTCTTCATACTTCCTCCTTATTTCATACACCGTTTTCGTGCCTCTGCGATCCGTTTTCACAAATCACTGCCGAAATAAACGTGTTAACAGTTTCTCCTTTATGCTTCAAGGAATAATTTCCGTGAAATAAAATTGTACACCGTAACCAGCATCGTTGAGAAAATCTTCGCTACAGCATAGAACACACGGAAAAATTCCACCGCAATCCACATGATCATCTGGTTCAAAGCAAGCCCCACCATACTTAGCGCAACAAAGATTGCCATCTCCTGAACTTTATTCAGGTCATCCTTGCCTTTGAACACAAAACGCATACTTAATATATAGTTTACCACAACGGATAGCGTAAAAGATATTGCCGAAGATAAAAAATATCCCAGACCCGAAGTCTCCGTCAGCAATACCATAACCCCATAATCAATAAAAAAGCATAATGTTCCGACCAATCCGAATTTGCAAAACTGCACAAGCAGCTTCTTGATTCTCTTCATAATCGTCTCCTGCGAAAATAGATTGCCCATATAGGACAATCTATTATATCGCATTTTGATTATTTTGTCTATTTATTGCTGGTAACTCCGGACTGGGATAAAAGCGTAACTTCTATCGTCTGTTCCTCGTAACCGTTTCCTAATCTCTCTAATTTTACCTTAACTTTCTGACCGGACTTATAGTAAGTCATAAGCTCTTTCAGCTGGCTCATAGTAGATACGGACTGTCCGTCAAATTCTGTGATGATATCACCCTGACGGATACCTGCCTTATCGGCTGCAGAACCAGATACGACCTGGTATACATAGACACCTTCCGGCATATTGTAAGCCTGTGCAACATCCGAAGAGATATCCTGTCCCTGAATTCCTAAGAAAGCCTTCTGGGACTCATCCACCTTCTCACGCTCGATCAGCTGATTGATGATCGGCATGGCATCGGACATTGGGATCGCATATCCGAACCCCTCAACACTGGTGTCTGAATATTTTGCAGAGTTGATACCGATTACCTCACCCTGCGCATTCAGTAATGCTCCGCCACTGTTTCCAGGGTTGATGGCTGCGTTTGTCTGGATCATGTTATTGTTGGTAACCGTCTTTCCAGTCGTCTCATCCTGTACACTGACACTTCTGCCCAAAGCACTGATGATTCCATTTGTTACAGACTGGCCATAACCTAATGCATTACCGATTGCGATCACTCCCTGACCAACGGTAAGCTCATCCGAATCATTTACGCTTGCAACCTTGATCTGCTTTAATGTATCTGCCTTGATGCTGGATAATGCGACCTTGACAACAGCAAGATCATCTGCTGCATCCGTTCCCTTCACTTCGCAGCTTACGGTCTCATTATCGCAGAACTGAACGGTTAATGACTCGGCATTTGCTACAACGTGATTGTTGGTCGCAATGTATAAATATTTGTCATCCTGTTTGATGATGATTCCGGATCCTGCACTCTGGCTCTCCTGCTGCTGTGTACCCCAGAACGTCTGGTAGGAAACCGTTCCGGTATTCGTAATTGCCACAATACTTGGCATTGCTTCCTGCGTGATTGCAGAAACATCTGTAAGATCCTGCGCACTTCCGGTTGAAGTAGCCTTCTGCACAGTTTTGGAGGAATCGGATGAATCCGCCTTGCTCTCACCGCTCTGCTGTGTAATTCCAAGCACCTTGCTGCCTGCATAATTGACACCGGTAAACGTACCTCCGGCAACCAGTCCGAAGACCAAAGCGATTGCTGCGCATTTTCCGAGTGTTGCTCCGAATCCGCCTTTCCTGGTTCTTGCCTTCTTCGGCTTCTTGCCGCCTACCGGCTGCTGATACGGATTGTAGGCCTGCTGCGCATTATAACCGTTGTTCTGCTGACTGCCGTATGCATTATAAGTGTTCTGCTGACTGCCATATGCATTGTAAGTGTTCTGCTGTCCGCTGTACGGATTGTACGCATTCTGCTGCGTGCTGCCGGTTGTCTGCTGCGCACCTGCTGATGTCTGAGATGCTGACATATTGTCACTGTTATAGTTTGTATTGTTGCTTGAATTATTTAAATAGTTGTTATCCATAATGAAGAACTCCTTTCTTGTTTTCTAAGGAGAATTCTAGCCGTATTCTGTGTTCAAATTGTGACAAACTCGTGTAGAAAATGTTATATTATTCCACAGTAACGGACTTAGCAAGATTTCTCGGCTTATCAACATCGAGTCCTTTTCCAACGGAAACATAGTATCCGAACAACTGAAGTGGAATGATTGCAAGCGAATTCGTAAAGTAGGAATTCGTCTTCGGAATATAGATCACACTGTCTGCTGCCTTCTCAATCTCCAGATTGTCTTCATTCGTGACTGCCAGCACATAAGCGCCTCTTGTCTTGACCTCAACAATATTGCTGATGGTCTTCTTATACAGATCCTCCTGTGTCACCACAGCCGTCACAAGCGTTCCATCCTCAATCAAGGAGATGGTTCCGTGCTTTAACTCTCCTGCGGCATACGCCTCCGAATGAATATAAGAAATCTCTTTTAACTTCAGCGAACCCTCAAGCGAGATTGCATAATCAATGCCTCGTCCAATGAAGAATACATCCTTTGCGGCAACGTAGCGGTTCGCAAATTTCTGAATACGCTCACGATTGCCAAGCAGACTCTCAATCTGGTTCGGAAGCATCTCGATTTCATGCAGATACTCGGTAAGCTGTTCCTGATCAATCGTACCTCTTGCCTGCGCAAATTTTAATGCAAGCAGATATTCGGCAACAAGCTGGCAGCTGTAAGCCTTCGTGGTGGCAACTGCAATCTCCGGTCCTGCCCATGTGTACATAACATTGTCCGCCTCACGCGCGATCGAACTTCCGACAACATTGACGATGCCAAGTGTACGCACCCCATGCTCCTTCGCAAGGCGCAGCGCAGCGAGCGAATCCGCTGTCTCACCGGACTGACTGACAATGATCACCATCTCACTCTCCTCAAGGATCGGATTGCGATAGCGGAATTCGGACGCAAGATCAACTTCTACCGGAATTCTGGCAAGTCCCTCAAACACATATTTGCTGGTAACACCGGTATGATAAGCGGATCCACAGGCAATAATATGAATCTTCTTGATTGCACGGATCTCATCATCGGTCATACCAAGTTCTTCGATCACAATCTGATTATCCTTGATACGTGGACTGATCGTATCCTTGACCGCCTTCGGCTGCTCGTAGATCTCTTTGAGCATGAAATGCTCATATCCATTCTTCTCAGCTGCATTGATATCCCAGTCAATATGCTTTGACTGCTTCTCGATTGCCTCTCCATCGACATTGAAGAATTCAATCTTATCTTCCGTCAGACGGGCAATCTCGCCATTTTCAATGAAATAAACATCTCTTGTGTACTTTAATACCGCTGGTACATCGGATGCAATCAGATTACCGCCTTCTGCTTTACCGACGATGAGTGGACTGTCCTTACGCACCGAATATACCACGCCCGGATAGTCTGCGAAAATAATGCCAAGCGCATATGATCCCTCGACACGGTGAATCACCTTAACCAAAGCCGTGAGCGGATCCTTGTCATACTTGTTGTAATAATAATCTAAAAGATGCGCTACAACCTCCGTATCGGTCTCTGAACGGAAAGTGTATCCTCTGTCCGTCAGAAGCTTGCGCAGCTTTAAATAATTCTCAATAATTCCATTATGGACGACCGCAATCGTACGATCCTCGTTAAAATGCGGATGCGCGTTTGCCTCTGTCGGCTCTCCATGTGTTGCCCAACGGGTATGACCGATTCCGATATGTCCCGGCATATTCTTGCCGTCATGCGTCAGTTCACTCAAAACTTTAAGACGACCGGTTGCCTTATTAATGACAATCTTCTCTCCGTCATAAACAGCCATACCAGCAGAATCGTATCCACGATATTCCAGCTTTGATAAACCATCCAGCAAAATCGGAGCAGCCTGTTCTTTACCTACATAACCTACAATTCCACACATAATTTCGTCCTCTTATTTCTAAACTTTTATTTGTTCATCCAATCTATCCCTTATGTGCCGCGCTTGCGCCGCGACCAAAAGCATACTTATATAATAATAGACCAATCGGGATGATTGGTCTACTATATTTTATAATTTGTTCCTTTAATTTGTTACAGACTGTTGTGTATCTGTACTCTTCTTAATGCCATCTGTTCCAGTCGCACCTGCCGTCTCATTGTAATCCGAAGTATTGATCTTCGCCGATTCTGAGGTAATTCCTGTCTTGTATACGATAGCATCACTGATGGTCTGTACCGTTGATGACAAAGCATAAGTTTCATCATCAAACATATACTTATGCAGTTCCGTTACATTCGTCGCAAGATCTGCCGGGATAACGGTATCTCCGGATCCGGCCAGATGCTCCGTTGTAAGTTCAAACGGAAATCCGGTTGTACTTGCAATATTGTAAGAAGCTACATCCTTTGCCAATGACAGAATCTCTGTAATCGATAAACTTGTCGAAATATCATCAATCACTGAATTGCAGATGCTCGTCAGCGTACCAAAGTCTGCTTTCTTTGCCTTCTCCATAATTGCCTGCAGAACAATTCTCTGTCTGGAAGCACGCTTAAAATCATCTCCGGCAAGCTTACGGATTCTCGCATAAGTTGTTGCCTGCGTTCCATCAAGATGGACTAAACCATACTGTGTCACATTCGGCGTTGACTTACCCGTAACAAGATCGACATCCTTCTTGTACTTGTTGATCTGGTTCATCTCGCCTTCCGTAATCTCAAGATCCAGTCCGCCCAGATCATCGATCACCTCGACCATCGCAGCCCAGTCCACGCAGACATATTCCTTGATATCAAGATCCAGATTGGAATTGAGCATCTGTACTGCCTGCTGCGCACCACCATGTGCATATGCCGCGTTTGATTTATTATACGAGCCGTTTCCTACACTCAGATACGTATCACGATAAACCGATACAAGCTTGATATCTTTCGTCTTGTTATTGATACTTGCAATCATGATCACATCAGAATTGCCTCTGTCATAATTGTTCGAGCTTCGATTGTCCAGACCAAACAAAGCGATATTCGTATATCCTTCCAGCGAAAGAATCGTATTTTCATCAAGATCACTATTGATTCCAGCCTCTGATTCATCCAGATTCTCGTACTTGATACGGTTCATCATGCTGACAAAGTATGCTACTAGAAGAAGTACTGCAAGAAGCAGGATCTCAAACACAAACAGCAGAAGCTTTCTGCTTTTCTTCTTCTTTCTTCTTTTTCTGCTATTCTTATTATTTGCCATAATCTTAACCCTTTTGTTTATGAATATAGAGCCACGCATCCGAATAATCGGCGCGCTCTTCCTCTGACATTGACGAATACTTCTCCAAATCAAGATTCGTCAGTCGCATATCTGAATTGCCACACTGGTGACATTCCACTTCTTTGCGCCTGCTTACCATTCGCAGCCATCCACACCGTGGACATATGTATATCTTCATCATTGATCTATACCGCTTATTCGAATGTCTTAAGCACCTGTGCCTTTAATTCCTCAAGTTCCGCATCAGCGCCCTCAAGAGATGTTCCCTTTACACCAACGTAGAATTTGATCTTCGGTTCTGTACCGGATGGACGTACGCAGCACCATGCATTATCAGAAAGTTCATAATATAATACGTTAGAACCCGGAAGTCCTGTTGCTGTCACTTCACCGGTCTTCATATCCTTACGGGTATCTGCCTTATAGTCACGTACTGCAAGTACATCGAAATTACCAATCTTGGCAGGTGCAGCGTTTCTTGCACGGTTCATGATCTCCTGAATCTGTGCAGCACCATCGATACCCTTCAAAGTCATTGTTGCGATACCTTCACGATAATATCCGTACTTCTCGTACATCTCGATCATGCCATCCCACAAAGTCTTTCCCTGTGACTTTAAGTAAGCTGCAACCTCACAAAGCATACATACGGCTGCCGGAGCATCCTTATCTCTTGCATAAGTTCCCGGAAGACATCCGTAGCTTTCCTCAAAACCGAATACATAATTCTTGTCACCGTTCTGTTCATATTTGAGCATCTGCTCACCGATATACTTAAATCCGGTCAGAACTTCAACGAGTTCTACATTGTATGCAGCAGCAATTGCTTTTGCCATATCTGTTGATACGATAGACTCAACAAGCACCGGATTCTTCGGCATTGAACCATTGGCAGCTTTCTAAGATATATTCTGCGATCAACATTGCAGACATATTACCGGTAAATGTTACATATTCTCCACTCTTTGTATCCTTGCAGTATACACCAAGACGATCTGCATCCGGATCTGTTGCAAGTACAAGATCTGCGTCCTTCTCCTTTGCCAGTTTGAGTGCAAGCTCCCATGCATCCGGGTTCTCCGGGTTCGGGTAAGGAGCAGTCGGGAAGTGTCCGTCAGCAATCGCCTGCTGCGGCTCGATGAATACCTTCTCAAATCCAAGATCCTTCAGTACTCTCTGTACCGGCCCAAGTCCCGTTCCATGAAGAGGTGTATAAACGATTGTAATGTCTTTTGCCATCTTCTTGATAATCTCCGGATGGATCGAGAGATTACGGAGTTCTCCGAAATACTTCTCATCAATCTCGTCGGAAATAATCTCATAGAGACCTGCTTTAATCGCCTCATCCTTATCCATTGTCTTAACCATATCAAAGGAAGTCACCTTGGCAACCTCATCCATAATGTTGGTGTCATGTGGAGGAGTTACCTGTGCGCCATCCTCCCAATATACTTTATATCCATTGTATTCTCTTGGATTATGACTTGCAGTAATAACAATACCTGCGATACATCCAAGCTCACGAACTGCGAAAGACAGCTCCGGAACAGGACGAAGACTCTTGAATACATAAGCCTTAATTCCATTTGCTGCAAGGCATAATGCAGCTGCGTCGGTAAATTCATCCGCCATCAGTCTGGAATCATGTGCGATCGCAACACCCTTATTCTGTCCATTCTGTGACAAAATATAATTTGCAAGTCCCTGTGTTGCCTGACGAACCGTATACACATTCATACGGTTTGTTCCGGCACCGATCACACCGCGAAGTCCGGCTGTACCAAACTCAAGTGTCCGGTAGAAACGATCCTCGATTTCTTTCTCATCTCCCGCCAGAGACTTCAGTTCCTCTCTGGTTGCCTCATCAAAATATGGGTCGTTACACCACTTCTCATATGCCTGCTTATAATCCATAGAACAATGTCCTCCTGTATTTTCATAATGATATCGTAAGTCATTTTATCACAACTTGATTTATTTGGAAAGATTTTGCTTAAAATATTAAAATCTCTTAAGATTTTGTTCATAAAAATAGCGGAGCCAAAAGGCTCCGCCATCAAGATTAGTAAACTGTGCTATATGCAACCGTTACCACTTTATGATAAGCATAATCTTTATAATAACTGTATTTCGATGTATCAATGGATGTACTATTTGTATCTAATTTTCCTGCTTTCAAATAAAATGATACTGTTTTTAATCCAATAACCTGATCCATTGAATTATAAATAAGAACATAATGATCTACATAAGCAGCTTCTTTCTTCTGTGTATTTTTCGATTTAATTGTAAGCTTAATTGTATCAGCTGCGCTTGTATCCTCGTCGATAGTCGTTTTAATCGAAGATGTAACATTTTTATATTTTGCTGTTAAGCTTCTGTCATCGCCCACAACTTTCGCAGAACACAACGTCTCATCAACGGTGTAATGATATGAATCATAATATACATAATCATACACTGTTTTTCCAGCAACGACATCATCAACTAATTTTGTATCTGTCTTAACAGTCTCACCCTGATCATTTTTTATTACATAGTCAACGGATACATATGTAAACGTCTGCTTTGTATTGTTTTTCACAGTCAGAAGCATATTACCATTTCCCATATCGGAAAGTGTCGCTGTTACGTCCAGTTTTTTAACGGTAACTGCATATTTAAAGGTACCACGATTTGTTTTAATGGAAATTGTTGCCTTTCCCGGTTTCTTTGCAGTGATAACTGCGTTTCCACTATCTTTCTTTACTGTTGCTACCGCTTTCTTTGAAGAAGACACACTCTTTAAAGTACCATACACATAATTTTTAACAATCTCGCCCTTGTACAAAGTCATCTTTTCCGTCTTCGTCGCAGCCTGTGCCGTCACTGGAGGAAGGATCGTCACAATCATCGCAAGTGCTAAAAATACACTTAATACCCTCTTAGTTAATTTGTTCATGAAATTCATTCTCCTTTCATTTGTTGACGCGTACTCTCAATTTGTAAGTCTTTGCGCCCATTTTCATAGTTACAGTAGCGGTGCCGGCTCCCTTTGCAGTCACCTTACCGCCTGCGGTTACTGTAGCAACCTTTTTGTTACTGCTGCTGTAAGTAACCTTTTGTTTGGTTCCAAGAGTCTTAAAGGTATCGGTTCCTCCGACCGACAGATTCATCGTACTCTTGTTTATAGCAACGCCAAAAGGAGTAGTCGTATAACTTTTGTCAACAGCTGGAACCTTTGACAATGCAGAAACCTTATACGTTTTTCCTGCGATCACAACAGAATTTTCCACCTGTTTACTGCCTTTGACCACTTTTACCTTGAGGCCATAATGCTCAAGAATCTTCTTATATGTATTGGCACGTCCTGTGTAACTTACTTTTCCTGACTCTAACGCATTCTTAACCGATGAGGATGTTCCACTCGCATCGATGTGTGTAGATACCCATTGTTCCGCTGCAACCGCCTTCTCATAATCGCTCATGGAAGAAGTTACATAATTATCCCAGACTACCTTAAGGACATTACTCTGTGTTCTTGCCACGACCTTGCAGGTATAACGATAAGTTTTCCCTCCGATTGTCGCCGAAATCTTCGCATTACCGGCCTTCTTTGCCTTTACCAAACCGGTTGCATCCACAGTTGCCACAGAAGTATTCGAAGACTTCCACGTTGCT
>OGPT01003981.1_pt1 | contig 10079 bp, 13 predicted proteins | sample 1552951 | NCBI WGS metagenome assembly OGPT01 (sample SAMEA2580224, study PRJEB22360) | human gut metagenome | biome: human gut; feature: human-associated habitat; material: faeces | place: Denmark | collected 2008/2010
TTTTGTATTTGAAGCTATATTTACTAAAAAAGAAAATATAGATATATTAGAAAGCTTTTTAGCCTGTTATTTTGATATAGATATTAGTAAAATAAAAGGTAATTTAAAAATATTACCTCGAGAACTAATATTAGAAAATAAAAAAGTAAACAAATAGATTTATTATTAGAATTAGAAGAAGAAACTATAAACATTGAATTAAACAATCGAGGTTCAAAAGGAATAGTAGATCGAAATATTGTATATGCATGTAATGTACATTCAAGAAGTTTAAAATATGGGGATACTAATTATAGTGAGATAAAAAAAACTATTCAAATTAACCTAAATGTTAAATCAAGTAATATAGAATTAAAAGAACAGTATTTTTTTAAAAATAAAAAAGGAAAAATATTAAGTGAAAAATTAGAAATCGATAACCTAGATATGGTATTAGAAAGGAAAATTTGTTACAATGATTATAATAATAAATTAGCCAGATGGTGTACAGTTTTAACAGCAAAAAATGAAGAAGAATTTAGAAAGTATCTAGGGGATGATTTGATGGGAAAAGAAACAAAATCAAAATTAATGGATGAAACAATGAAATATTCAAATGATGAAGATGTAGTCGCATTATATTTTGAAAAATCAAGAGAAGAATTAGAATATAATACATTAATAGTTGAAGCAAGACAAGATGGAATAACTCAAGGAATTAAACAAGAAAAAATAGAAATAGCAACAAATCTTAAAAATCTTGGTACAGATATTAATGTTATATCTAAAGCAACAGGTCTATCAAATCATGAAATCGAAAAATTATAATATTTAATAAACTTCATTATTTAAAATGAAGTTTTTGTATATATTAATTTTACAAAAGTTATATAGATTAATTTAAAAATTTATAGTTTTTTTTATTTCTCGTCATAATATAACCACCTTCTTATTCCGGAAGATATACATTAACACAAACCAGTTATATCATTTAATATTCAAATTTTTATTATTATTTTCATCCATTTTTCAATGTATAAATCTTGTTAACAATTAAGAAAAAAATTGATATCTCTATCAATTTTTATTTAATTCCTGCATCAGCTAAGAAAGATTTAAATTCTTCAAGTCCAGTATATCCTACCCAACCACTAACATATTTTCCATCTTTAAATACTAATACCATTGGTGTATATCCAAAATTTTCTTCAACATATGAATCATATGATACTAACTTTTCTTTGTCATCAGAAGTAACCTCATTTAAATCAATATAAATTGTTTTATATCCTAAGTCATCTTGTGCTTGTTTTAAAATTGGAACAAATTTAACACAATATCCACAATTTGCTCTACCAATATAAACTACTTGAGTTCCACCTTTACTTATTTTTTCAGCAGCTTCAGTAGTTGTTAATGTTTCAAACTTGCTTACATCATAATCAGTATTTGTACTTTCTTCAGTACTATTTTCATTACTTGTTGAATCTGCATTTTTAACAATATTAATTATTAAATTTAACCCTAACATAATTGCTATTACAATTAATACATAGAATATTTTATTTAATGATTCTATATAATTAATTTGATTTTTAATAGTTACTTCATCATTTTTAATTACTTCTTTTTTTATTGTTTCTTTTTTTGTTGCTTTTTTAGTTTTGCTTTCCATACTATTACCTCCTATATAATTCTAGCAAAATTATTATTTATTTACAATTAATTTCACATATTTTTAACTAAAATTTTCTAATTTAACACTTACTAATTTAGATACTCCAGATTCTTGCATTGTAATACCATATAAATTATCAACATATTCCATAGTTCTTTTTTTATGTGTTATTAAAATGAATTGAGTTTTTTCTTTTAATTTAGTTATGTATTCACCAAAGCCATCAACATTTACTTCATCTAAAGCAGCCTCTACCTCATCTAAAATACAGAATGGTACGGGTCTTGCTTTTAGAATTGCGAATAATAAACTAATTGCTGTAAATGTTTTTTCGCCACCTGATAATAATGAAATACTTTTAAGACTCTTTCCTGGTGGACTAGCTATTATTTCAATTCCTGTTTCTAACATATTATCTGGATCTGTTAATTTAAGTTCAGCTGTACCACCTTTAAATAGTTCTTTAAATGTTTCTTTGAATTTTTCATTTATTAACTTAAAAGATTCAGCAAATTCACTTTCCATTACAGTATCCATTTCATTTATTATTTCTAATAATGTATTTTCAGCATTCATTAAATCTTCTTTCTGTTTAATCAAAAATTCATAACGGGTACTTACCCTATCATATTCTTCAATTGCTCCTAAATTAACAACTCCCAAATCTTTTATTTTTTTCTTTAAGTTATTAACTTCATTACGAGCAATATTTTCATCTAATTCTAGAGTATATAATGTTTTAGCTTTTTCATATGTCATATTATATGCTTCATTTAATTTATTTAATAAATTATCTAGTTTAACATCCATTCTATTTACAGATATTTCTAATTCTTTTAATTCCTTATTTTTTAAATTAAATTCACTGTTTTCTTTTTTAACACTAAATTCAAATTCTTCTAAATCGTGTTTAATATTATCTAATTTATTTTGATTTTTAGATATTTCATTTTCTAATTTATTTTTTTCTTCTAATGCATCATAATATTCTTTTAATACTTTTTCCTCTTCACTTGAAATATTGTTATCTAATCTATTATTTGTATCAATTGTTTCTTTATCAATACTATCTAATTTTTCTTCTTTTAATTTTAATTCTTGTTTTTTGTTTTTAATTAATTCTTCTAAATTAATTTTATTTTTGTTAACAACATATAATTTATCTTCTAAAGCACTATATGCATAATCATTATCATTTATTTTATTTTCTAGTTCTTTTATTTCGGTTTCAATTTTATTTAATTCTAATAAATATTTTCTAAATCATATTTTTCTGTTATAACATTTTTTTGTTTTACTTGAGTCCCACCTGTTAATGATCCTCCAATATGAACTAAGTTTCCATCTAATGTTACAATTTTATATTTATGGTCAATTATTTTGCTTATTTTATTAGCTGAATCTATATTATCAGTTATAATAACATTTCCTAATTGATTTTTTATTATATTACTATATTTAGAATCATATTTAACTAATTCGGAAGCTATTCCTATATAACCATTTTCTTTATTTATTTTATCTATTACTTGCTTATCAATAAATTTTTCTTTAATTATATTTAGTGGGAAAAATGTAACTCTTCCAATTTTATTTTCACTCAAATATTTAATTGCTTCTTTAGCGACAGCTTCATCATCAACTACTAAATTAGATATACTAAATCCTAATGATGTTGTAATTGCTATAGCATATTTTTCTTCAACTTCGAATAAATTTCCTATTATATCGTGAATACCTCTTAATTTAGGATTATTCAAAATATTTTTTACTCCATATGGTAATGTATCATTATTTTCGATTGAATTTTTCAAATAACTTATTTTATTTTCTAAATCATTTTTATTCAATAATTTGTTTCTTAAGTTTGATTCTATTTTATTTTTGTTTTCTTTTGATTTTAATATGTATTCTTCATATTTTTTGTATTCTTCTAAACAATCATTTAGTTCTTCTTGTTTTAATTCAATTGTATTTTTTAAATTATTAATTTCTGATTCTATCTTTATTTTTTCTTCTTTTAATAGAATTAAATTATTGTGTAATTTAGTATCTGTGGCGTCATATTTTTGTCTTTCTAATAAGATATTTTTACGACTGTTTATTTTTTCTACTTCTCTTGTTTGATTTATATATTTTTGATTTAGTTCACTAATTAAATTGGTTAAATTACTAATATTTAATTTATATTCTTCTATTTTTGATTCATTTGTACTATTTTGAGTAGATATTTCAATTATCTCATTGTTTATTTTTTCAATTCTTTCTTTATTGTTTTGATATTCAAAGTTAATTGTTGTTATTTCTTTTGTTATAAGCGCTACTTCAATACTTTCTAATTCTTTATTTAATTCATTATATTTTATAGCATTTTCTTTTTGTTCTTTTAAATGATTCACTTGAACTTCTAATTCGCTAATTATATCGTTTACCCTAGACATATTATCATGAGTTTTTTCTAATTTTCTTAAAGCATCATCTTTTCTTCGTTTATATTTAACTACTCCTGCTGCTTCTTCAAATATAACTCTTCTATCACTTGGTTTACTACTTATTATTTCTTCTACTTTACCTTGAGAAATTATATTAAAGGATTCTTTAGCAATTCCAGTATCTAATAATAAATCATTTATATCTTTAAGGCGACATTTTTCATTATTAATTGAATATTCATTTGTTCCATCTTTATATACTCTTCTTTTAATAGCTACTTCATCATAATCAATATCTAAATATTTATCGCTATTATCAAATATTAAAGTAACACTAGCAACATTTAAAGGATTTCTTGTTTTAGATCCAGAAAATATTACATCAGTCATATTTCCTTCACCACGAAGTGATTTAACTGATTGTTCTCCTAATACCCATCTAACGGCATCTACAACATTACTTTTACCGCTTCCATTAGGTCCTACTATTCCTGTTATACCTTGTGTTAAATCGATTGTTATTTTATCAGCAAATGATTTAAATCCACTTGCTATTATTGTTTTTAAATACATATTCTCACCACACTGTAAATATTTTGTCAATTAATATTATACTTATAAAATAAAGAAAAAGCAATATAAAAAAAATACAAAGTTTTATCTTTATATTTTATTTATTTAAATAGTCTAATGCTTCTTGAACATTACTAACTTTAAAGTTTTCATCATTTGGTTCATAAGTTACTTCACTAGCATAAATTGTAAGTAATTTACTGCAATCTTTTGAAATTTGCAAATTATTCATTGGACCATATGCACAATATTCACCATTTGTAATAAGTACAGCTATTACTTTGCCATCTTTTTTTGCAAAAGAACCACTAGTAAAATCAGATTTTAATGATAAATCAGATACAGCAATTCCTTCTTCTGGAACTTCAGATAGTTCTAATTCTGCTAGTTTATAGTCTAATGCATTATAGGCATTCAATACACTATCTTTAAATGCCCCTTCTTTAGCTTTTTCAATAACATTCAATATTATTGGTGTTGCTATTAATGCTATTACAGCTAAAATTACGATAACCGCTAATAATTCTATTAATGTAAATCCTTGTTTTTTCATTATCTCTCTCCTAATCTAAGTAAATTATAACATAATTATTTTAATAATGTAAATATTAAAATAAAAAGAGCTTTAAGCTCTTGACGAATATTTTCCATCTGCAGTTGTTACTAAGATTTTTTCACCTTGTTCAATAAATAAAGGAACTCTTACTAACAAACCAGTTTCGACATAAGCATCTTTTAATGCATTATTCGTAGTATTACCTTTAACTGCTGGTTCAGTTTGAACTACAGTAAATTCTACCTTGTCAGGTAAAACTATACCTAGTAACTCACCTTCAAACATAATAACATCTACCATCATGTTTTCAATTAAATAATTTTTATTATCTCCAACTTGATCAGCACTTAATTCTAATTGTTCATATGTTTGCATATCCATAAAGTTATATGTATCACCAGTATTATATAAATATTGTACACTTGTTCTACTTATATTTGCTTTTTCAAATTTAACATTTGTATTAAAAGTTTTTTCAACTGTACCACCAGTTCTCATATTCTTTAATTTAGTTTTCATAAATGCTGAACCTTTACCAGGTTTAACATGTAAAAATTCAACTACTTGATAGATATTTCCTTCAATCATTAAAGTCATACCATTTTTGATATCATTTACTTCTATCATGTTTTTCCTCCTAATTCAAAAATTAGATTTTCTTACTAATCTTTGTTTTAATTTTTGTTTTAACCTTATGGTTAATTTTAACATTATTTTTTGGTGTGGTTTCAATATTACTTTTAGCTTGATTTTCAATTATTACTTTATAATTATAATCATCTTGAAACATCCCATGTATGATATTATTTTTCATGTTACACCTTCATTATTTTTCTTCTTTGTGTGCTGTATGTTGTCTACATCTTGGACAGTATTTATTTAATTCCATACGTTCTGGTGTATTCTTTTTGTTTTTTGGAGTTCTATAATTTTTTTCTCCACAAACAGTACATTTTAAAGTAACAAGTGCTCTGTTTTCACCCTTTTTTGCCATCTTATTTCCTCCTCCCGAAAAACACTACTATTATTATATCAAATTATTTATATTTTTCAAATATTTATTTAAAAAATAATCTCATAGCTGCTATATTATAACACATTATTTATATAGTTCAAAGTATTTTTTACTAATTTGATTACTAATTCTTTTATTTACACTCGATTGATAATAAGAATCAGCAATAGCTATATCAGGTGAAACTGCTACAAAAACGACATTTGGATTATCATATGGAGCATATCCTGCAAATGTAGCAGATATTGTTTCAGTATCAATTTCACCATCACCATCGGTATCAACAAAACTTTGACTTGTACCTGTTTTTCCTGCTGGTGAATATGATCTATCAATATAACCTGATCCTGTTCCTCCATAATCTAAAACTTCTTTAAAGCCTTGTTTTACTCTATCAATATATATTTGTTCTGTATTTACTTTATTCAATATTTCAGTCTTATTTTCAAATATTTTTTTAGTTAAATCCGAATCATAACTATATACTTCTTTTAATAAATAAGGTTTTACTCTATTTCCATCATTAACTATGGTACTCATATATTGTAGTAATTGAATTGGTGTATAGTTATCGTATTGTCCAATAGCAAAGTCTAATAATAAGCCTCCTTTTTCTAGTTTTCCTTTATATCCTTCTATTTCTAGTGGTAAATCAATTCCCGTTTTAACGCCTAATCCAAATTCCGCAAATGTATTCCTATATGTTTTGAAAGCTTCACTACTAGAATTAAATGGCATATCATAAAAATAGCTTGCTCCAGCTACTTTAATAGCGGTATAAAACTGATAAACATTGCTTGAATATTTCAGTGCTTTTAAATCATCTATTGTTCCTAAGTTTTTCCAGGAACATTTAGATGGTGCTCCTCTTAATTTTATGCAACTATCGTATCTTATTTCTCCTATTTTTAAAGCACCAGTATTATATCCTACTATTTGTGATGCACCTTTTATTATTGAACCAACTACTACAGGAGAGGTTAATATTCCTGGTGTATAATCATATATTGTACCATTTATGATTTGTTTTCCGGCCATTGCTAAAACTTCTCCAGTTTTAGGATTTCCTATTAATACAAATGATCGATTATAGTATGTTGTATATGGTTCATTTTTAGCTTTAGTAATTTCTTCTATTAATATTTCTTCTACAGCTTTTTGTAATTCTATATCAATTGTTAAAACTAAATCATTTCCTCTATGGCCACTACTTACTAATTCTAATTCATTTCCTCTACCAAGTTTGTATTTGTTTTTTTCACCTTTTAAATAGTCATCATATTGTAATTCCAAATAACTAGTTCCTACTCTATCAGAAATACTGTAACCTCTACTTAAATATTTATCTTTGGTATCGGATGGAATAGTTCCAACTGTGCCTAAAATGCTTTTAAAAACTGTATCATATGGGTATATTCTCTCCCAATCTAATTTTATGTCTATTCCATTAATATTAGATGTGGCTATATATGCATATTCTTCATCCGTTACATTTTCTTTTTTTATTATTTTTTCGGTATATGAATAACCTTCATTCATTAAAAAATAAATTTTTATAGCTTCTTTATCTAATTCATTATACTTATCTAATTCTCCTTGTTTTACTCTTTCTATTTTATATTTTTCGATATCATTACTTGTTATTTTTCTTTCTTTCAATTTTTGATATTCTTCTTTTGTTATTAATTTATTTGCTTCATCTTTATTATTTTTTATCCAAAATTTTCTTAATTCATTTTCTGTTAAATTACTATAATCAATTTCTAGATGTTCAGCTAAATTATAAGCAATTTTTATTTTTAGTATATGTTATGATTTTTACCGGTTTATTATCTACTAATAATTTATGATTTCTATCATAAATTCTTCCTCTTGGTGCTGTTGTTCCTTCAATTAAATTTCCTGTTAATAATTCTAATTTTTCTTTATATTCTTTACTGTTTACAATTTGAATATAAAATAAACTTAAAAATAATATAAATATTAAAATTATTATCATTATTGTCAAAATATTATATCTCATATTTATAATTTTGTTTATATCTACATATGGTTTTGAAAAATTAATTTTGGATTTTTTCATATTTCACCTCATTAATTCATAATTACCTCATATTATTTATTAGAGGTGATTATTATTGCTTAAACATTATATCGAAAAATATGTGAATAATATGTCGATTAATGATGTTATTGAGTTTGGTTCTAAAAATGGAGTTTCTTTAACTGATATGGAAGCTAAAATTATTTTTGACACAATTAAATCTGATTGGGAAACTATTGTTTTTAGTGATCATAATATTGTTTTAAATAAAGTTAGAAGTAATCTAAGTACTGATTTATGTTCTAAAATTAATGATTTAATTATTACATATAAAGAAAAATACAAACAATTATTATAAAAAAAATACTAGTTATAGTATTTTTCTATGTCTTCAATCAAATTTTGATTGAATTTTTTATTTTTAATCATTTCTATTTCAAATTTATAAGGTGGATACGTTCTTTTTCCATTTAATGATACATATGGGGTTTCTAGTATTTTAGGTATATTTTTAATTCTTTCATTATATATAATATCTATCATATTATCAAAACCTATTGTTCCATACCCTATGTTTTCGTGTCTATCTTTATGAGATTCTCTTATATTTTTACTGTCATTAATATGAATACATTCTAGTCTATCTAATCCAATAGTTTTTTCAAATTCATCCAATAATTCATCAAATTTAGTTACATCATATCCAGCATCATTCATATGACATGTATCCATACATACTTTTAGATTTTCATTACAAAAAGTGTTATCAATTATTTTTTTTATTTCTTCAAAGTTTTTACCAATTTCTGTACCTTTTCCAGCCATTGTTTCTAACAAAATATTAACTTTTGTATTTTTATTTAAAACCATATTTAAACATTTAGAAATATTTTTTATACCTTCTTCTACTCCTAATCCTACATGACTACCAGGATGGAGTACTATTTTATTAAATCCTAATTGTTCTACTCTTTCTATTTCTTGTTTTAAAAAACTAATATTAAATTCTTCATTTTTAGGATTTGCTAAATTAATTATATATGGAGCATGTATTACTACATTATTAATTTCAATATTATTTTCCTCTAATACTTTTTTCCCTAATATTACTAATTCTTTATCTATTGGAGATCTATTTGTATTTTGAGGTGCTCCTGTATAAAACATAAAGGCATTTGCACCATAACTCAATGCTTCTTTAATACTTCCTATTATTTGTGTTTCTTTATTAAATCCTACATGTGAACCAATTATCATATTTCATCACCCATTATAGATTATAACACAAAAAAACATTAAAATAAATTAATGTTTATTGATAATAGACTTCTACAGTTATTGTTCCATATGCTATTTTTCCAGAATAGTTTGATTGAGAATAACAATATCCAGTTAAATTTGTTCCATCAAAATCTTTTGTGCCAATTGCTGGTGTAAAATTATATCCAGACATATGATGAACATCCTTTTGATTTATAGAAATTCCCTTAATTCCATATCCTACTATTGTTTTACCTTTAATACTTATATTTTTAGTTTGAAATAAATTACTTTCAGTTGAAGTAAAAGTAAATTTTTGAGATGTAACTTCACTATTTGTTTTAGAATATAAATCATTTAATGCATCATTTACATTCATACTTGTTCCATTACTTGCATTATATACTACATCACTTGCTTTATATATTGTTGCAGCATATACACTTACACTAGTAACTATAATAGTTGTAATTATTATTAAAAATATTCTACTTTTTATTATTTTTTTCATCTAGATTCCTACTTTCTAGATATATCATACC
>OGPT01003994.1_pt1 | contig 10055 bp, 11 predicted proteins | sample 1552951 | NCBI WGS metagenome assembly OGPT01 (sample SAMEA2580224, study PRJEB22360) | human gut metagenome | biome: human gut; feature: human-associated habitat; material: faeces | place: Denmark | collected 2008/2010
CCGCCTGCTGAAGTACCCCGGAACCGGCTTTCACAAGAAGGCCGTCCGAGTGGCCGTGGTAACACCCTCGGAATTTCACGATATAGTCGCGGTGCGTAAAGCCTCTTGCGACACGGATCGCGCTCATTACCGCTTCCGTTCCGGAATTTACCATCCGCGACAATTCCATCGAAGGCATCATTTCTGCGATTAACTCAGCGATCTCGTATTCTTTTTCCGTCGGCGCCCCAAATGTCAGACCATTGTCGCACGCCTTCTTTACCGCGTCGATCACTGACGGGTACGCATGGCCGAGAATTCCCGGTCCCCACGAACAAACGTAGTCAATATATTCATTTCCATCCACATCAAAAATATGTGAACCCTTTGCTTTTTTTATAAACGCGGGTGTCCCGCCGACACTCTGAAAAGCGCGCACCGGCGAATTGACACCGCCCGGGATTCTCTGTTTGGACTTTTCAAATAATTCTTCTGATCTTGTCATCGTTCTTCCTCCAGCCATTTTGCCACATCAAGGGCGTGATACGTAATGATAATGTCGGCCCCTGCCCGTTTCATGGCGATCATATTTTCCATCACAATCCGTTTTTCATCAATCCAGTCATTCTGCGCTGCCGCCTTAACCATCGAATATTCGCCGCTTACATTGTAGACCGCAAGAGGCAGTCTCGTAAGATCTCTCGCCTGCCGCACGATGTCAAGATACGCAAGTGCCGGTTTTACCATGATAATGTCGGCTCCCTCGTCGATATCTGCCTGACACTCGCGGAGTGCCTCTCTTCCGTTTGCCGGATCCATCTGATACGTACGGCGGTCGCCAAATGCCGGTGCCGAATGCGCCGCATCGCGAAACGGCGAATAATATCCGGAAGCAAATTTTGCACTGTATCCCATAACGATCGTATCCGTAAAGCCGTTCTCATCAAGGCTTTCCCGAAGTACTTTGATGTGGCCGTCCATCATATCCGAAGGCGCGATCATGTCTGCCCCGGCTTTCGCAAGCGACACTGCCATCTTCGCAAGAAGTGGAAGCGTCTCGTCGTTCAAAATCTTACCCTCGTGAACCAGCCCGCAATGTCCATGCGACGTATATTCACAAAGGCAGACATCAGCAATCACCAGAAGATCCGGTGCCCACTCTTTGATCTGACGGATGGCGCGCTGTGTAATGCCATCTTCCGCATAAGCCTGACTCCCGCACTCATCTTTGTGTTCCGGAATTCCAAAGATCAGGATCGCCGGCACACCTGCCTTCTGAATGCGATCCAATTCTTCCGGAAAACGATCAATGGTATATTGATAAATGCCCGGCATCGAATCCACCGGAATTTTCTCATCCGTCCCTTCTTTGATAAAAACCGGATAAACCAAGTCATTCACCGATACACTCGTCTCGCGTATCATATTTCTCACGGTCTCATTATTTCTCAGTCGTCTTAAACGAATCATTCTTCTCGCTCCTTTGCCATTTCTTCTATCAAATGCTCGATATCACACTGCTTTGGTATGACATCTGCATGTATTCCATATTTTTCCAACCTTTCTGCGGTAACCGCGCCAATCGCCCCAATCTTCGTCGGCTTCTTTCTGCGGTCCTGCTCCCATTTCGCTGCATTTTCAGCACCGAGTTCTTTGATAAATGCTTCAACCCCCGATGCGCTGGCAAATGTCAGCACATCAAAGTCCAATAGATACTTCCAATTCTCGGTCTTTTTTCCCTGCACATCGTAAATTGGAAGAATCGTTTTATCAATTCTATTTTTTTCCAGTATCTGAAGCATGCGCACACTTCCCTGCAAGGCTCGCGGCAAAAGCAGTTTTTCTCCCGGCTTCATCGTTTTCACGAGGCTCTCCGCCAATGCTTCTGTCGTATAACGTTCCGGGATGAGATCCGCTTCAAATCCATACTCGCGAAGGGCATCCCTCGTCCCGCTTCCCACGACCGCAAACCGAATGCCGGCAAACTGCCGCAAATCAATCTTTTCTCGGAAAACGTGGGTAAAGAAAAGACGAATGCTGTTCTGGCTTGTAAAGGCGATCCAAGAGTATTTGGAAATGTTTTCCAGTTCTTTGTCCAGCTCTTGGATTGCCGTCGTTTCTTCCACTTTCATCTCGCATACCGTATACACACGCGCGCCCTTTTCCAATAGCCGCCTGCGCATCCGCTCCTGCAAAGCAAAGGTTCCGATGATTCCGACTTTTTTATCCGCCAAGGCACCGCGGTCGGAAGAAATAAAATCATATCCTGCGGTCTCGCCGACGACAATGATCGCCGGTGGTTTGATCCCGGCTTCCGCAACGTCTCCAAGGGTTCCCCGCACGATCTGCTCGCCCGGCATACAGCCGTTGGCAATTACCGCCGCCGGTGTCTGTGGATCTTTTCCTTCCCGGATCAATTTGTCCGCAATCTCCGCAAGATGCGATATTCCCATGAGAAACAGGCTTGTCCCCTCCTGCGGATGAATGTGCGCAAGGCTTGTCTCATCACCGTCTTTTGTGTGGCCGGTAAATACATGAAAACTGCGGCTTGTCTCCCGGTGAGTAACCGGAATTCCGAGCAGTTCCGGTACAGCAACCGCCGAGGTCACACCCGGCACCAGCTGAAACGGGATATTTTCTTTCTGAAGTGCCAGCACTTCTTCGCCGCCACGTCCGAAGACAAACGGATCCCCGCCTTTCAGGCGCACGACACGGTCAAACCGTTTGGCGGTATCAATTAAAATCGCATTGATTTCCTCCTGCTTTTTCGAATGGCTTCCCGGTTTCTTTCCGACATAGATCTTTTCACAGTCTTCCGGCACAAGTTCCAGCAATCCGCTCGTTCCGAGCCGGTCATATACGACCGCTTCGCATTCCCGCAGCACCTCTGCGCCACGGCATGTCATCAGTCCCGGATCTCCCGGACCTGCTCCAACCAAATAAACCATTTTGTCCTCCTTATGCTTATCGAAAATTGCGGCATATCGTTTCTACCATATTTTTCCAGTCAGTTGTTTTTCCTTGAATCTGTTCGCGGCAAACGTTACCATCTTTTTCCATCATCACATCTAACTTCATCTCTTCCCCGGAAACCCGGCTCAAAACCCCGATCGGTTCATGACAGCCCGCATTCAGCGCGGTAAGCACCGCCCGCTCTGCTTCGAGTTCAAAGGCACTCGTCTCATCGCTGATCCCTTTGACAAGTTTTCTTACGAAACCGGTCCTTCGCGTCTCTACCGCAATGATGGCCTGTCCTGCTGCCGGAAGCATTTCCTTTACCGGCAGATATTCATATACTACCTGTGGATCGTGATCTAAGCCCTGCCGTTCGATTCCGGCGGCTGCAAGCACGATCGCATCGTAATTTCCTTCTTTCAGTCTCGCGATCCTCGTTCCGACATTGCCGCGCAGATCTCTACACTCTGCCTTCGGATACATCTCCCGGATCTGACAGCGTCTGCGCAGACTTCCTGTCCCCACAGTAAATGCTGTCTCTTTTGTAATCTCTTTCCCTTTCGGATAGATCAATACATCCTGCACGCAGGCGCGTGGCAGCGTTCCTGCGATCATAAGACCGTCTCCACACGGATTTGGCATATCCTTCGCGCTGTGCACTGCGATATCAATCGTGCCGTCGGTCAGTGCCTGCTCAATTTCTTCGACAAAGACCGCTTTCCCGCCGAATGCCGTGATCGGGCGGTCCGTCTGCCGATCCCCCTTTGTCGTCAGGATTACCGTCTCATAACGGTACATCGGGTATTTTTCCTGTAATTCCCGCAGCACCATATCCGTCTGAATCCGCGCTAGTGCGCTTCCTCTTGTCCCTAGTTTGATTACATTATTTTCCAACTTCTCCTCTAACATATCCAATAAAATCTCCTTGCGCTTTGCTTCCACCGGTTCGGTAAGCATCACTTCTTCGCGCGCCTTTCCCAATTCATCGGCGATCTGCCCATAATCTTTCCGCAAATTCTTCCCAATCTCTTTTTTAATCTTCGATGCAAGCCCCGGACTGTTTCCACCGGTCGAAACGGCTACGACCACATCGTCCTGCCGCACGATCGCCGGAAAATAAAATCCGCAGTCCTTTTTCACATCGACGACATTGACCAAAATTCGGCGCTCTTTGCAGATATCTGCGACTTCTGAGTTTAGTTTGCTGTCATTTGTCGCCATAATGACAATGTCCGCTCCTTCAAGGTCTTCCGGCTGATAGTTTCGCTCTTCAATTGTAAGGTTCTCATTTTTAATTTTCCATATTTTGTCACACACCTGTTTTGCCACGAGATGTACCCGCGCGCCAAATTCCAGCATCATTTTCGCTTTGCGCACCGCGACATTCCCCCCTCCGACGAGGAGACAGGTCTTATCTTCCAATTGAATCATAAATGGGAAATACGCCATCAGGATTCGCCCTCCAAACTCTTTATCACTTGTTCAAATGCCTCGAGATCCAAGTGCTCCCGCAGCTGATACAACAGCCACGAAGCCTTTTTCTCTTCCAGTTGTTCCATTTTTTCCGGAAATGCATCGCGAAACCGCCGAAACGCAAGTGTTTTTTCCATTTCCTCCACGCGGTCTTCGATGATCAATGCGATCTTTTTCGCTTCTGTCAGTTTCTTTTCATTGTTTTTCTTTGCCAATGCCTGAATATCGTCCATATTTTTGACGATACATCCCTCTAGTTGTTCAATCGCCTCATCGACATCGCGTGGAATCGCCAGATCGATAAAACAAAGCGGTTTTTCCCTCCACACTTTTTTTACATTTTCTTCTAAAAAAATGTAATGTGGGCTGCTTGTCGCACTGATCACGACATCTGCCCAGTCAAGGTACTCATAACGATTGTCATAATGCACCCAGCGGACCTGCTCGGTATCCTGAAAAGCAAGTTCATATTGTTTGTGTTTCCGGCTTGTCGCCACAATCCGAACGCGGTCGTCCGCATCCACAAGATCTCGAAGTATGATTGATCCAATATCACCGCCGGCTCCGACGAGCAGAATATGTGGTTCTTCTTTTCCCTCGCAGAACTGCAAAGCATCCAATGTCGTCAATGTACCGACCGACACCGGCAGTCTTGTCATCATCGACTGATCTGCAATCTCCTTTGCGAGCTGCAATGCACTCTGGAAAATGACATTGAGGTCACCGTCCGTCATCTGGCGCGTCTTTGCGGATTCATAAGCCAGTTTTACCTGGCGGATGATCTCCACTTCGCCAAGCACCGCGGATTCAAGGCCACAAACCACTTGATACAGGTGTTTTACTGCTGCCTTCTTTTCGTAACGCATCGCGTATTTCCAAAATTCTTCTCTCGTGATGCCCTTTTGTTTCTGAAAGAAATTCTCCACTGCATGATATATTTCATTTGATCCGGAAATGTATATTTCACAGCGGTTACATGTCATCAAAAGAACACAGCCGTCGATCCCCCGCGCCCCTGCCATACGGAAAAACTGCTCTTTTTCCTCATCGCTGAGGGCAAAACGTTCCCGCGTTTCGGTTATGGAATTTTTGTGATTGATACTGATACAGATCATACGTATAAACTCCGTTCTCTTCTTTAAAGTAACGGAAAGGAAGAAAGCTGCCTGCAACAGCCCTCTTCCTTCCCTTTTTAAGAAATGATCAATTCTTCTTTGGATACATTTTTCTCCTCGTCAATGACAAACGCATTGAGTACCGGATTTTCGAGATCCATCAAAGACAAGATCAGATAATTTACTTTGGAATCGTATGCCAGACGCTTGTCCTCTTCGGATGGCCGGGAAGGAGATTCCGGATGTGAATGAAAATTGCCAAGCAGCTGATATCCATTCGCACGCATATCTTTCACTGCGGCAAGCTGTTCTTTCGGATCCATGGAAAAATGCTCATTGCTCTCGTCGATATTGGTCAGAAGATACACTTTTTTAATGTGCTTTTCGTCGCCGTCTTTTGTCCCTCCGATCAGACCACAAGCCTCGTTCGGAAGTCCTTCCTTGCAGTGAGCAAGAATTTTCTCATAATCGTCTTTGGTCATCGTTAACATAGTTTTCCTCCTTCGAAAAAAACATTTACATTCTATTTGCCGTCACATTCTACCTGCTCATAATCGATCAGCTCGGTAATCGTCGGATGATCGCCGCATACGGCACAAGTTCCGTTTGCTTTTGGCAGTTTGATCGTGTGGAATTCCATCTTAAGCGCATCGTAAGTCAACAGTTTTCCGGTAAGAAGATCGCCGACTCTGATCAGATATTTGATTGCTTCCATTGCCTGAAGGCTTCCGATCACACCGCCCATTGCGCCGATGACACCTGCCTGCTTACAGGTAGGAACTGCGTCCTTTGGAGGTGGATTTTTGAATACACAACGGTAACATGGTCCTCCTCCCATGAAGTAAAGAAATTCGATGACATCATTTTCTTTGTCCACCTGTTTTATAATATCTTTTTAACAGTTTCTTCCAATTCCGGTCGTTTTACCAGACCACGGATTCTCTCAACCTCGCTGCTTACTCGTTTTGCCATTGTTTTCTCCTATTCTTCGGCTTTCTTAACGATCAGGTCGTAAGTACCATTCTCATTGTCGATCAATTTCAAGATCTGCTGTCCTTCTTCTTTAAAGCTTCGAGGTACGTTCTGAACCGGCTCACCGTCGTTCATGGTCACGGCAAGAACCTGTCCTACTTCAATCTCTTCCATCGCTACTTTTGCTTTTACAAATGTCATCGGGCAGACAACATCGGTAATGTCTACTCTTTCATCAATTTCAAAATCAGCCATTGTATGCCTCCTTAATCACTTTTTCAAATTTATCTTCGCCTATGCGCTCGATCGTAAACTGGAAACGCTCGCTTGGATTTGCATTGTCATCAAAGAACTGGATCGCTGCATCGGTTACGCGGAACAATGTCTCTTCGTCTTTGATCACCGGTACAATTTCTTCTCCTTTGTGAATGCGGTTTCCGAAAAGTCCACCGAAGGATACGAGATATCCTGTCGTCACATCCCAGGCATCGGTTGGACACGATTTGGCGCATCTTCCACAGTAGTTACACTTACTTTCTTCCACTTCAATCTTGCCGTCTTCCAGTTTGATCGCATCGGTGCGGCACGCTTTTACGCACACACCACACTGGATACAGGCATCCTCTTTCCATTTTACGATAGAAGCACCTTTGACTCCGACATCGTTTTCCTCGGACTTCAAACAGTTATTCTGGCATCCGGTGACACCAAATTTGAATTTATGAGGAAGCTCTCTTGCAAAATATCTCTCGTCCAATTTCTGAGCGATATCGTAGGAATCAATGTTTCCACTTGGACAGATCTGATTTCCCTGACAGGCTGTGACAGTACGTACACGTGGACCGCAGACACCCGGCTTACAATCGCCTTTCTCCAGTTCTGCTTTCACTTCATCGATCTGATCCAGTTTGATAAATGGGATCTCTACGCCCTGTCTGGATGTCAGATGTACATGTCCGTCTCCATATTTTTCTGCCACTTCCGCAATCTTAGCCAATTGCTTCGCGGTAAGATTTCCTCCTACCACTGCCAGTCGCAGGGAAAAATTATTTTTTTGTTTCTGGCGCATGAATCCGCCTTTTTTCAGTGTAGCATAATCTACTGCCATAATTCACTTCCTCCTTATTTCTTCTCAATCGCGTATTTAAAATCTTCGATGATATCCTGAATATCTTCAATGCCGACGCTGATTCGGATCAGGTCGTCAAATACTCCGGCATCTTCTTTCTCTTTTTCCGTGCTGTGCGCATTCAGCGTCGATTCGGGATGAATGATCAGGGATTTGGTATCTCCGATATTAGAGACAATTTTTGGTAATTTTAAATCATTCATAATCTGGAAAGCACGTTCTTTGCTTCCGACCCGGATCGTAAGTATCGCGCCATAGCCATGTTCCAGAGTTTTTTCTGCAGTCTCGTGCCATGGGCTGTCTGGCAATGCCGGATAATTTACTTTGATGTCCGGATACTGCGTCAAAAACTCGGCTAACTTTTCGGCATTGAAACAGGCACGCTCCATACGGAGTCCGAGTGTTTCATGCCGGGATATCTTTCTTTATCCCATTTGAAGTTTCCGCTGTCGCTGATCGCTGCTTTGACTGCCTCTTCGTCATGAATATCGACAAATACGGTTTTGATCCCAAATGCCTCAAAATCATGAAAAACATCGATGGAACCTCCGTATAAACTCGTACTTGCTAAAATTTCCTCTCCGGCATTCACGATATTAAGCAAGGCATTGAAGATGGCTGCCATTCCGGAAGCACAGGCGATCGAAGAAAGTCCATTCTCCAATGCTGTCATCCGGTTTTCAAAGGCTGTGATCGTCGGATTATTCAATCTTGTATACGAAAATCCGTTTGCCTTATTATGAAACAATTTTTCATGCTGTTCTGCAGACGTCTGATAGAAGGCGCTGGATTGGTAGATTGGCGTGAGCGTCGCTCCGGTCGCCTCATCTCCCATTTTTCCACTGTGCAAAAGTGCTGTGTTGAATCTCATACGTTCCCTCCATTTTCGTCTCTTCAGATGTAGTTGCCATTGCGTACGGATGCTTCGCCGTAAACCGACTGTTTGCGGATATAGGATGCCACTTCTTCTACCTCCGTACCGTTTTCACTCCAATTCGTGATATAATTTTCATTTTTATTTGTAATGCTGTCTGCCTGTTTTTTGTCAACAAGAAGCAGGACAACGATTCCTGCGCGGTGCAGGTGTTTGAGTACCAGAGAAATATCCTCGCCCTGTGCCGGTGCATACAGATACGTATGTCTGCCATCGATGTGAAGAACTTTTTCCACATCTTCCACAAAAGCACGGTTTACTTTGCCCGATTTGACAAATTCTATCGTAACCGCCGCCTGTCCTTTGACCGCCGCGCGGACTTTGCGGTTTACACGTCCTTCATACAGACCATGCTCTTCGGTATTTACATTTTCTACCACTCCGCAGGCGGAAGTCATATTGGTTACACGGTCAATGAGAATAAATTCTCCCATTGTCTTATGTTTCTTAAATTCATCTACGACAATCTTGTCTGCCAGTGAGATCTTACATACCGCGATCTCGTTTTTGCTGAGCGTTTCCACCGGTTTCTGCTCGCCGGTATTGACATCGATCGCATATTCGATCTTGGTAACCGCTCCCGGAATGGTCTTTGTTCCCAGTTTAAAGAAGAAGTTCTTTCCACTGATAAGTTCATCGTCGTCCATCCAAAGGAGTGTCGCCGTCAATGTCGATGCGACTTTCACCTGAGAATCCACAGAAAGCACGCAGCCTCTTGATACATCTACTTCGCGGTCAAGCTGGATCGTTACCGGCTGGCCTTTCACCGCTTTGTCGCTCTGTTTGTCACCGACATAAATGCTCTTAACTTTCGCTGTCTCATTGCTAGGCAAGGTTGTCAGTTCGTCGCCGACATGGATCTCGCCATCCTCCACCTGCCCCTGAAAGCCTCGGAATGTGTGGTCCGGACGGCATACGCGCTGTACCGGCATATAGAAACCAACTTCGTGGTCGTCTTCGGAAATGTCAATATTTTCCAAGTATGCCAGAAGTGCCTCACCGTCATACCATTTGATGTTGTCGGATTTTGTCGTAACATTGTCGCCTTCTGTCGCAGAAACCGGAATAATCTTGACATTAGCAAGGCTGAGTTCTTCGGAAAGTTCCTTGATCTGTGCTTCAATCTCGCGGAATCTCTCTTCGCTGTAATCCACAAGGTCCATTTTGTTGACGGCAAATACAAAATATTTGATTCCCATCAGCTCACAGATTCTTGCGTGGCGTCTTGTCTGTACAAGCACACCCTGTTTTGCATCGATCAAAATGACTGCAAGGTCGGCAAAGGAAGCTCCTACTGCCATGTTTCTTGTATATTCTTCATGTCCCGGTGTGTCCGCAACGATGAAGCTTCTGTTATCTGTTGTAAAATATCTGTATGCAACGTCGATTGTGATACCCTGCTCACGTTCTGCCATCAGGCCATCCAGAAGAAGTGAATAGTCAATGGCGCCGCCTCTGCTTCCTACCTTAGAATCCAGCTCCAGAGCTTTCTCCTGGT
>OGPT01003995.1_pt1 | contig 10053 bp, 8 predicted proteins | sample 1552951 | NCBI WGS metagenome assembly OGPT01 (sample SAMEA2580224, study PRJEB22360) | human gut metagenome | biome: human gut; feature: human-associated habitat; material: faeces | place: Denmark | collected 2008/2010
ATTCTACATATATAACAATTAAAGACTTATTAGAATCAGGATATTTAAAAAGTAGTCTAGTAAATCCTGATAATAACAAAAAAGTAAATGATAAAGAAAATATAAATAAAATAATAAAAGTATATAAAGATGAAGAAGGCGTACTTCAATATGAAATGGAGGAGTCATAATGAAAACAATTAGAGACTTTGAATTAAATAATAAAAAAGTAATTATAAGAGTTGATTTTAATGTTCCTATGAAAGATGGAGTAATAACAGATGATACTCGAATAAAAGAAAGTTTAGAAACAATTAACTATGCAATAGATAAAGGCGCAAAAGTAATACTATTATCACATTTAGGTAGAATAAAAGAAGGAAGTGATTTAGAAAAAAATAATCTATATCCTGTAGCTGTTCGTTTAAGTGAATTATTAAATAAAAAAGTTTTATTTTCTAACCATACAAGAGGAAAAATATTAGAAGATAGAATTAATAATATGAATAATGGTGAAGTATTATTAATTCAAAACACTAGATATGAAGATTTAGTTGGAAAAAAAGAATCAAGTAATGATCAAGAATTAGGAAAATATTGGGCATCATTAGGAGATATTTATATAAATGATGCATTTGGAACAAGTCATAGAGCACATGCATCAAATGTCGGAATTGCTTCAAATTTACCAAGTGGGATAGGTTTTTTAATCGAAAAAGAATTAAATGCCTTTAATAAAGTTTTAACAAATCCAGATAAACCATTAACAGTAATATTAGGTGGTGCGAAAGTAAAAGATAAAATCGGAGTAATTAAAAATCTAGTAAATGTAGCGGACTATATTTTAATAGGTGGTGGAATGGCTTATACATTCTTAAAAGCAACTGGAATCAATATTGGAAAATCATTATTAGATGAAGAATCAATTGATTTTTGCAAAGAAATGTTAGAAAAATACAAAGATAAAATAATATTACCAATTGATAGTGTTAATGCTACAGATATAAATGAATCGGGAAGAACTTCTTTCATAAACGAAATAAAAGATAATGAAATGGGATTAGACATTGGATATAATACAGTAAAATTATTTAAAACATATTTAGAAAACAGCAAAACAATTATTTGGAATGGGCCAGTTGGAATGTTTGAACAAGAAGAGTTCAACAAAGGAACAATTGGAATTTGCGAAATTCTAAAAAATTTAGACGCAATAAAAATAATTGGTGGAGGCGATACAGCATCGGCAATTATAAATTTGGGTTATAAAGACTATATGACCCATATATCAACAGGTGGAGGCGCTTCATTAGAATTATTAGAAGGAAAAAAATTACCAGGGATAGAAGTAATCGAGGGATAAAATGAAAAAGAAAATAATAAACGCAATTTTATTGATAATTGTGACTATATTGGTTTTATATTTTTCACTAAAAGATGACTATACCACTGTAATAGATACAATCTTAAATATTGACAAGAAATTTTTATTATTAGGTTTCTTACTATTATTTAGTTATTGGTTTTTTAAAGCCATAACTATGTGGATTGTAACTAAAAAGTATGGAAAATATCGATTTAGAAATGCATTTAGAATGATTATAGAAACAAATTTTTTTCACGCTGTAACACCATTTTCAACAGGTGGACAACCATATGAAATATATTCATTAAAAAAGAATCATATAAAATTAACTGATGCTACAAATGTGTCAGTTCAATCATTTATAATATATCAAATTGCACTAGTATTACTTGGAACAATTGCAATTATAAGTAACTATTTTTTAAATTTGTTTCCTAAAAACAACTTATTAGAAAAACTAGTTACATTAGGATTTATTATTAATTTTTTAGTAATCGTAGTATTATTCTTATTATCATTTACTAAAAAAATAAGTAAATTAATTCTTTCTTTTATAGTTAAAATATTAAATAAATTCAAAATATTTAAAAATAAAGATAAAACATTAGAAGATTTAGATAAATATATAAAAGAATTTAATGAAGGCGCTAAAAAAATATTTGAGAATAAACTCCAATTTTTCGGATTAATATTTTTACAATTTATTTCATTAACATCTTTATATCTAATTCCATTTGTATTATTTATGGGAGTTGGTATATACATTAATCCGTTAATAGCAATAGCAACATCAGCCTATGTTATGTTAATTGGATCATTTGTTCCAATACCAGGTGGTACAGGAGGTTTAGAATATGGGTTTGTAGCCTTTTTCTCAAACTTTGGTAGTACTAAAATAGTAACAGCTATAATGTTATTATGGCGCTTTATCACCTATTATTTCGCAATGATACTAGGAGCAATTACACTAAGTATCGGAAAAGGGGCTAAAAAATGAGAATAGGAATATTTACCGATACATACCCTCCATATATAAATGGAGTATCAACAAGTATTGTAAGTTTGGAAAAAGCTTTGAAAGCAAAAGGCCATGAAGTATATATCGTAACAGTTAATTCTGAAAACCTAACATATAAATATGAAGATGATGATCATATAATAAGAATTCCAGGAATACCTACAGGAATATATGACTATAGGTTAACAGGAATTTATCCTCTAAGGGCAATCAATAAAATTAAAAAATGGAACTTAGATATAATCCATTCACATACTGAATTTGGAGTTGGAACATTTGCTAGAATAATAGCTAAACAATTCAATATACCATTAGTTCATACATACCATACAATGTATGAAGATTATGTTCATTATATTACTAAAGGTTATTTTGATAAATCTAGTAAAAAATTAGCCGAATACTTTACCAAATTTTATTGTGATAAAACAGCTAAAGAATTAATCGTTCCAAGCAAAAAGACTTATGATTTATTTAAAGAAAAATATAAAGTAAATAAAACAATTCATATAGTACCAACTGGTATAGATGTTGAAAAATTTTATATTGAAAATCAAAATAAGAAAGAATTGGAATTATTAAAAAAAGAATTAAAATTTAAAAAAGATGACTTTATAATAACTTATGTTGGAAGATTAGCCGAAGAAAAAAATATCGAATTTTTGATTAATAATCATACCAAATTAAATAAAAAATGCAAACTTATGATAGTAGGTAATGGTCCAGACCTAGAAAAATTTAAAGAAATGGTAAAAAAATTAGATTTAGAAGATAGAGTAATATTTACTGGAGCTGTACCTCACTATGAAATTGCAAGTTATTACGCAATTTCTAATATATTTGTAACCGCATCAGTAACTGAAACTCAAGGATTAACCGTTATAGAAGCAATGGCTGCATCTATTCCAGTTGTATGCGCTGATGATGAGTCGTTTAGAGATGCTGTCATTGATGGTTTAAATGGTAAAGTATTTAAGAATGATAAAGAATATGTAAGTGCAATAGAAAATTTGTATAAAAATAAAGAACAATATAAAGTAATGTGCAAACAAGCTAGAGTAACAGCTGAATCACATTCTTTAAAATACTATGCTGAAAAAATATTAGATGTTTATAATATAACAATAAATGGTTCTAAAAATGAATCGTTCATTGATAAACTAAAAGGGGTAATAAAATGGAAAAATTAATAGTAGGTAATCTTAAAAATTATATGGATGCTCATGATACTGCTGTATATTTGAAACAAATAGACAAAATAGAAAATGTTGTAATTTGTCCATCAAATATTTTTATACCTTATTTTTTAAACAAAAAGTTTGAGGTAGGAATTCAAAATATCTATTTAAATGATAAAACTTGTACAGGTGAAATAACGGCTAAACAAGCTAAAAGTCTAGGAATTTCATATGCAATAGTTGGACATTCTGAAAGAAGAACAAACTTTATTGAAACAAATATAGTAGTTAATCATAAAATAAAGGAAGCTTTAAAAAATAATTTAAAAGTAATCCTATGTATTGGAGAAACATTAGAAGAAAAACAAAATAATAAAACAATTGAAGTATTAAAAAAACAAATAAATGAATGTTTGAAAGATATAAATGGAGAAGTTATAATAGCCTATGAACCAATATGGGCAATAGGAACAAATATTGTGCCAACTGTTTCTGAAATAGAAAACAATATAAGTAAAATAAAAGAAATAGTAAACACAAAAGTTTTATATGGTGGAAGTGTTAATAGTAATAATATTTCTGAGATAATAAAGGTAACAGATGGTGTTTTAATGGGTAAAGCATCAACTGATGTAGTAGAGTTTTTAAAAATTATAGAAGTTGTTAATAGTTAACGACTTTTTTTTACCAAAAACGACAAAATTTGCCAAAAATAGATAAATTAAATTCTTTATAATTGTAGTAATATGTTGTATAATTTTATTGTTGAAGTAGTACTAATAGAGAGGAAATGAATATGGAAAAAATACGTGTACTTATGGTTGATGATAACATAAGTTTAATTGAAATGATTAAGGAGTATTTTAAAAGTAGTAATGTTAGTATTGTTTTAGAAGCACATGATGGTTTAGAAGGAATAAAATTAATTGAAGAAAAACAAGATATGTATGATGTAATAGTTTTAGACTTAATAATGCCAAATAAAGATGGAATGTATGTATTAGAAGAAATGAAAGCCAGAAATATTGATAAAAAAGTAATTGTATCAACTAGTTACAACGCTAGTGATGTAATAAGAAAAGTGTCAGAATATGGTGTAAGTTATTTTTTACTCAAACCATTTGAATTAGTTGATCTAGAAAAGAGAATTATAGAAATTACATTTGAAGAAAATAAAATAAGCAAAAATATAGATTTTAGACACAATAATTTACAAATATCAATCACTAAAATTCTTCACGAATTAGGTATTCCGTCTCATATAAAAGGTTATCAATATATAAGAGAAGGAATAAGTATAATATATAATAAACCTCAAAAAATAGGAGGTATAACTAAAGAACTATATCCTGAGTTAGCAAACAAATTTGAAACAACAACTTCAAGAGTTGAAAGAGCAATCAGACACGCAATTGAAGTAAGTTGGAATCGTGGTAATTGGGACTTAATGGAAGAAATATTTGGACATAGTGTTGATATTGATAAAGCAAAACCAACTAATTCAGAATTTATAGTTACAATAGCTGATAAATTAAGACTAGAAGGAAGTAAAATAGGAATGTAACTTTATTTTACTTTTTTTTGTGCTAAAATTTATATGGAGGGATTAATATGGATAATAATTTAGCACTAGAAAAATATAGTTTAAATGGATCAGTTGATAATACAATTGGACTATTAAACCAAGTGAAAACAATGATAGATAATGCTAAAAGTAATGAAGACTTAGAAAAGGCAAAAGCCTATGCTTTATACGCTATAAATGGGTTAGAACAACAACTAAGTAAAAGTGGAGAAAAAACTAAATCACGATAGTGATTTTTTCTTTATCTCTATATTAAATTATGATAGAATATATAATAGGTGATGATATGAAAAAAATGGTACTATGTATATTAGATGGATGTGGAATAAGAAAAAATAAAGACGGAAATGCTTTTAAAAATGCTAAAAAACCTAATTTAGATTCACTTATGAAGAAATATCCACATTCATTACTAAAAGCTAGTGGCGAAGCAGTTGGACTTCCTAAAGGACAAATGGGAACCAGTGAAGTAGGACATATGAATATTGGATCAGGTAGATTAACATATCAACCATTGGAATTTATAAATAAATCAATCAAAGATAAAATAATATTTAAAAATGAAGAACTACTAAAAACCATAAACCATGTTAAACAAAATAACTCAAAATTACATATAATGGGATTATTATCAGATGGAGGAATACATTCTAGTATTAATCATTTGTTTGCACTAATAGATATGGCAAAACAAAATAAAATAGAAAAACTTTACTTTCATATATTTACAGATGGAAGGGATGTTCAACCAAAAAGTGCCTTAAAATATATAAAACAATTAGAAGATAAAATTAAAGAATCAGGAATTGGTGAAATAGCTACAATAGGTGGTAGATACTATGGAATGGATCGTGACAATAATTTTGATCGATTAAAAAAATCATATGATACCATAGTTTACGGTGAAGGTAAAATATATAGTAGTATAGAGGAATTAATAAATAGTAATTATGAAAAAAACATTACTGATGAATTTATAGAACCTGGTATAATAAACAAAATAACATTAGAAGATAATGATGGATTAATAGTATTTAATTTTAGAAAAGATCGTTTAAGAGAAATGTTAACTTGTATTACTAACCCTCTTGAATATCAAACTGCAGCCAACGAAAAAGGATTGGAATTAAAACAATTCAAAAACTTAAGTGTTGTAACAATGATGCCAGTAGTTAACAGCGTAAAAGCACCATATGCTTTCCACGACAATGATATGAAAAACATTCTAGTTGACTATTTACATAATCATAATTTAAGTCAATTAAGAATAGCTGAAACTGAAAAATTTGCTCATGTAACATTTTTCTTTGATGGTGGTAAAGAAGTAGAATACGACGATATGAAAAAAATACTTATACCATCGCCTAAAGTTGCAACATATGACTTGAAACCAGAAATGAGTGCTTATGAAGTAACTGATAAATTCTTAGAAGAAGTAAATAATTATGATGTTACAATTATGAATTTAGCAAACGGAGATATGGTAGGACATACTGGTAATTATGATGCCGCCGTTAAAGCTGTTGAAGTATTAGATGAATGTGTTGGAAAAATATATAAAAAAGTAGAGGAAATAGGTGGAACATTAGTTATAATAGCTGATCACGGTAACTGTGATGTTATGTGGGATAAAGATCATAATCCTGTAACAAGTCATACAACAAACCTAGTGCCTTGTATAATAACTGACGAAAAAGTAAAATTAAATAATGGTAGATTATGTGATGTAGTACCAACAATGTTAGAATTAATGAACCTAGAAAAACCAAAAGAAATGACAGGAGTATCATTAATAAAACACGATAAAATTAAAAATATTTTTATGATAATATCATTATTATTCTTATTATCATTAGCTGGTATATATACATATAGATTAGTTCATTATTATAAAATTGAACATCCAAAAGCAAATTATACTGATAATAGTTTAGCTCATAAAGTATTAGAAGATAATGAAGTAGATGAATTTTATATGAAAGATAATGACTATACATTAAAGGGAGATATTAAAAATAATTATGTTTCATATTCAGGATATCTATGGAGGATAGTAAAAGTTAATAATGATCGAACAGTTAAATTAGTAACAGATGATGTTGTTACAGCAATTAACTGGGGAGATGATTTAGAATATAATGATTCTTATATAAAATCATATCTAGAAAATGAATTTTATCCAAAATTAACAAAAACAAAAAAATATCTTCAAAAATCAACTTGGTGCATTGATAAAATTGATAAAAATTCAGATGTTTGTAAAACAAAAGTCGAATCAAATATTGGTTTATTAACATATGATGAATACATAAAATCAGGAGCTAATAATGGATACCTAAATATAAATAAATACTGGTGGACAATTAATAAAAAAGATGACAAATCAGTATGGTATGTATTCAAAGAAGGTGGTGTAAACTCTAATAGTATTGATTATAGCTTAGGAGTAAGACCATCAATAGTTCTTAAAAAAGATGTAGGATATAGTGGTACAGGAACAAAAGAAGACCCATATGTAATTGATAGTTCATATGGTGTAGCTACAGGAAAATATCTTACTTATAGCGGCCATTTATGGAAAATTGTTGATAAAACTGATGAATATGTAAAAGTTGTATTGAATGAGTGTTTAAAAGAAAATGATACTTGTAAAAAAATGCCATATTCATATACTAGTAGTGAATTTAATGTAAGAGAATATAATTCATTAGCAAGATATTTAAATAATAATTTCTATAATAGTTTAGATAAAAAATACATTATTGATGGTAAATGGTATATTGGAGAATATGACAATAATTATGAAGAAATAAAACAAAAAGAAGGGGCATTTAAAGTAGGATTATTGAATGTATATGAAAATTCATTTGTTAATTCTTATATATTAAACTCTAAAAGAGATGAACAAGTGTTATCTTTAAATGAAAATGGTATGCTATATGCTAGTGAAAAAACAGCAAAATTAGATATTTATCCATCAGCATACTTAACAAAAGATATTAAAGTACTTGGTGGAGTTGGAACAATAAATGATCCATTTGTGGTAGAATAGGTGTAATATGAAAAATAAAGGATTTAAGACATTATTAATTTTAGATGTATTAGCAGTAATATTTTTGTTCTTTGCATATGGACCAATAAGTTATTTCAGAGAATTACTTATAACAACAGCAATGACAACTAAAGATCATAAATATTTAGCAAGAATCTTATATAGTGAAAAAACGATTGCAAAAGTCACAAATAAAAACTATATAGAAGAAGTAAACGAAAATACAAACAGTAATGAAATAAAATTTCAAGATTTGAAAGAAACTGATAAATATGATTCTGAATATGAAGAACAAGTATTAAAAAAAGGCGATAATGATTTGTATAAAATTGTTCAAATTACGGGCTCAACATATGTAGGATATATGGTAGTAATTTATGACCCATCAAAAATAGACTTAGTAAGTACTAGATACTTAGGAGAACAAGGTGAATTTTTACAAGAAATGTCTAAATATCACAATTCACTAGTTTCTGTTAATGCTGGTGGATTTGCTGATGCTGGCGGTGTCGGTAGTGGTGGTATTCCAACTGGAACAGTAATATCAAATGGTAGTATTCTTTACCAAGGTGTTGACACTGGTTGGGGTGGAGGATTAATTGGTTTTAATAAAGACCATGTATTAGTTTTAACTAAAGATTCTCCTGATGAAGCTATTAGAAAAGGCATGGTAGATGCAGTAGATTTTGGACCTTTCTTAATAGTAAATGGTAAAAGAGCTATGGTAAAAGGTAATGGAGGTTGGGGACTTGCTTCTAGAACTGTAATTGCTCAAAGAAAAGATGGAATAGTATTATTATTTGTTATTGATGGAAGACAACCAGGATATAGTTTAGGAATTGGTATGGTTGAAATGACAGACTTATTAGTAAAATATAAGGCTTATAATGCTGCTAATTTAGATGGTGGTGCCTCTTCAAGTTTAGTTGAAAAAGGTAATATTGTTAATAAGCCATGTGCTATAAGTGCTACCGGAGAAAGATGGATTCCAAATGCTTGGATGTTGTTTGATAAATAATATTTAGAATTTATCTAAAATTGAAAATTGATTAATCAATTTTCTTTTTTTATTTAACAAAAACTAATAAAAAAGTTAAAATTATATTCCAAAATTCAAAATTAGTCATTTTACTCCTTCTTTTAAATATGTTATAAAGTTTATGAAGTTGCAATTTCACAAAAAGAAAGGAAAAGTTTATGAAACAAGATATAAGAAAAACTGAATTAAAAGAAGGAGAAATAATACCATTAAACTTTGATTTTGTATTTGAAGCAATATTCACTAAAAAAGAAAATATAGATATCTTAGAAAGCTTTTTAGCTTGCTACTTTGATATGGATATTAATGATATAAAAGGAAGATTAAAAATATTACCAAGAGAATTAGAATTAGAAAGTAAAAAAGCCAAAAATAAACAAATAGATTTATTATTAGAACTAGAAAATGAAACAATAAATATAGAATTAAATAATAAACATTCAGATGGAAAAAAGGAAAGAAATATAGTATATGCTTGTAATGTTCATTCAAGAAGTTTAGGTTATAGTGATAACAATTATAGTAAAATAAAAAAAACAATTCAAATCAATCTAAATGTAGATTTAAAAAATCAAAATAACAAATTAATAGATAAATATTATCTAAAAAATGAAGAAGGGAAAATATTAAGTGAAAAATTTGAAATAGATAATTTAGATATGGTAATAGGAAGAAAAATTTGTTATAATGATTATAATAATAAATTAGCCAGATGGTGTACAGTTTTAACAGCAAAAACAGAAGAAGAATTTAGAAAATATTTAGGTGATGATTTGATGGAAAAAGAAACAAAATCAAAATTAATGGATGAAACAATGAAATATTCAAATGATGAA
>OGPT01003998.1_pt1 | contig 10049 bp, 8 predicted proteins | sample 1552951 | NCBI WGS metagenome assembly OGPT01 (sample SAMEA2580224, study PRJEB22360) | human gut metagenome | biome: human gut; feature: human-associated habitat; material: faeces | place: Denmark | collected 2008/2010
GAGCGCAAACTCTGCGAGGCTTCCGTGCGCAATCGCAAAGTGCCGCTGCAAAAAATATCCCGCAGGGAAGACCCCTGCGGGATATTGAATATGCCGTTACTCGATGGCAATGACATTGCTCTTCGGGAGCTGCTTCTTTGCGGCCTTCGGCAGAGAGATCTGCAGGATGCCGTTTTCGAACTTCGCGCGGATGTCCTCCGGCGTGATCCAATCGTCGTAGAATTGTTCGTTCTCGCCATCGCAGGAGCCCTGATGCAGAAAAAACGCGAACTCCCGCCCGCAGGCGGAACAGCGGTTTTCCAGATCCAGCTCGTCTATGAGCTTTTCGATATGGGGCAGCTCCCCGATGTTCTGTTTATAGATGAACGTCTGGATCCGCGGCGCGATCCCGTTTTCAAGAAGGCGGTCGATGGTCTCCAGGATTTCACGGTACACCCCTTTCCGCCCGAAAAACAGGTCCGTCGTCTCTTCTCCGCCAAACAGTGTCAACTGGGCAGCCCGAACCCCCAGGGAGCGGAGCCAGGGAATGTAGTTGGAGTCCCGCACCGCCCTCCAGATACTGAGGTTTTCAAAATGCGGCGTCTTCCGGTCGGACAGCTCCCCCGTCAGCTCCCACATTCTCTGATAATCGTCCCCGTAATCCGGTTCCCTGTACCAATCCATGACCTCCAGATCGCGGGTGAACGGCCGGAAGGCCTGCGCGACAAACCGAAGGTCCGGTTCCTCCAGATGTCCATTCGGTGTGACACCGAGCCAGCAATGGCGGCAGCGGTTGGGACAGCCGCGCATGTCGAGACACACAGTTATCTGCCGGAATAGCATAGGATCCCTCCTTTTTCCAACGCCGCCGGACGTCTCTCAGCCGGACGGCCAAAAATCCGGTATCATAGAAGATTCTTTATATGCTCAAAGGAGCCTGCGGACCGTTCTTTACCAAGAGGCTGTCCTCTTTCACGCAAAGTAAGCCCGCTTTCGTCGCTCCGGCCATCGTATCCGCACCGTTTATGAGGAATATCGATGTCTCCCCGTAAAAGGGAATGAGAAGGGGGAACGGACGCGTCCGTCCGCCCTTCTAAAACTAGCCGGAATGTTGCCGGGCAGAATCCGGGAAACCGCGAGCCCCATTTGCGCGAAACGGAAGGCTTTACGTCACCCATAAACCCGGCAGTTTTCTTGTTCGGGCTTGCTGCCGCCAGAGCGGCGGGAGGGGCCTCGCCCCGACAGCGCTTCTTCCAGAGGAAACACGCTGTGTTTCCTCATTCCCTCTCTATTTTTAGAAATGTCTCATAGGTCTTTTTAACATTATTTCGTGTCTTTTATGTCCTAAATCTCACCTGTTTGGGCCTATTTCAACCGGCTTTGACCGCTTCGTGTACCCCAAATCTCATAGTATCAGATTTTCTCTGAATATGCATATACTCTCGACTCCGGTATTTTTCTTGTCATTTAACTGTTTGATGTGCTTCGAAACAGGTTACCTTTCATAAAGATATTTAGAAATTAATTAATATAATTTTCAGCTTGTTTTGTGAACATCTCGTAGTACTTTCCTTTTAATTCCATAAGTTCATCATGTGTCCCCATTTCTTTTATTGCTCCGTTGTCAACCAACACTATTCTGTCTGCTCCCCTTATAGTTGATAGACGATGTGCAACAATAATCGTAGTAGAAAGATTGCTACTGTCAAGGATTAGCTTTGTCATTTCATACTCTGCGAGAGGATCAAGCGCCGATGACGGTTCATCCAAAAGCAATAGACCAAATTCACCTGTAAACAGTCTGGATATACCAATTTTTTGAATTTCACCGCCAGATAACATAATTCCCTTTTCATCAAATTCTTTTGTTAATTCGGTGGTTAAATTAGCATCATTTCTTGTTAAAACATTATCTAATCCAATTTTATTAATGATTTTTTGTAGTTGATCATCAGTTGCTTCGTTGTATAACATAATGTTTTTAGCTAACGATATGGCGTAGATGTTCATATCTTGAAATGCGACGCCTATTTTTCCACGCAATTCCGTTATATTAAAATCTTTTATGTCTGTTCCGTTTATCAGTATATGGCCACTTATGGTATCATAAAATCTCAAAAGAAGTTTAACTAAGGTGGATTTTCCGGCTCCATTTTCACCAACAACCGCAATTTTTTCTCCTGGTTTTATTTCAAGATTAAAATCTTCTATAGCAAAAAGAGCATTGGCATATGAGAAACAAACATTTTGAAAAGTCACAGCATAAGCACCAGAAGGTAATGGGAGCTTATTATCAACATCTGTTTCTATATCCGATTTTACATCAAAAAAAGCACGAATTCGTTTTGCATACATTCCGAGACGATTTGCATCTTTTACATAGTAAAACATTTCATTCAATGCATTTTTTAAAGATTCAACAGCAAGCATCATTGTCATATAAGAACCTACCGTTGGGATATCTCCGGTAAAAATGCCATATGCAATATTTAATATAACAAAGGTACGAGCAATATAGAAAGTTAAGTTGGCCGATAATGCAGAGGGGATCATTTTACCAGCATATTTTTTGATAATGTTTATTTTTTGCGTGCTCGCTTCATCATAATCCTCTAATAAATATTTCTTTAGTCTTGTACTTTTCAGATCTGCAGCATAATTGCTTGTATAGAAAACACGGTGATGATAACCCAGCTTTCTATCATAGGGAACAATTTCCTCATCTTTTTTAACGTCAAAATAATTCGTAATCATATGGAGTATATTTTCAATGATTGTGCCGATAATCGTCACGATTACTGCCAGTGGACTGAGTATAGCAATAATAGAGAGCATAGAAACAATCGTTATTACAGAGGAAGACATGCGATTTACCAAATTTTGCGCTTGCTCTGCTTGAGCCGAATACTGGCTGACGGCCCATGTGTAATTGTCATAATATTCCGGATCGTCTATATATTTATAATCGGTTTTTATCGCTTGCTTATAAGCGTCCGCCTTAAGTCGAGCGTCAATTAAAGCAAGCATTTTGTTTTTACAGAATATATTAAAAACGTTTTCATACATTGGCTGAAACATTAGGATGAGCTGCATGAGAATAACATAAAGAACTACATCACGAAATGGCCTTTCAGTTTCCAGGAAACTGATTACGGTACTCGGCAAAAATACCCCCACCAGTTGAGCGATGGGTATGATTATAAGCCAAAATAATAAGGAGAGAATTACAAATATTTTTCCATACTTTATATAAGGCTTATAAAGCCAGAATATATTTTTGGCTATTCTAATTATGTATTTCACAATAACCCCCGTATTTTATAATGGATTTGATTAACTGAAATGCACTTTCGCTGTTTGTATAGGAAATCCGATAAGCCTGAGATGTTTTTATAAGATTGCTAATATCCGTAAATATGGTTTTGGGATCATTTGAATGCCGTAAAAATTGATCGATTATTTCTTACCCACAAACCACTTGCAACGCAGAATAACTACACTTCAGTAGAATCCTATCAAAACACGGGGGCGAAGTCCGAAAAGCCTTGATATTACTGGCTTTTTGGTTTTTTTGATTTATTCCCACTCGATTGTGGCGACGGGTTTTGGCGAGAGGTCGTAGCACACCCGATTGACGCCGGGAACCTCGCGGAGGATACGGTCGGTCACCCGATGGAGCACCGGCCAGGCGAGTTCCTCCACCTCGGCGGTCATGGCATCGACGTTATTGACCGCCCGGAGAATCACCGGGTATTCAAAGCTGCGTTCGCCGCCCCGTACCCCGACAGACCGGAATTCCGGCACAATGGTGAAATATTGCCAAACGGTCTTGTTCAGGCCCGCCCTCTGGAACTCGTCCCGGAGAATAGCGTCGGATTCCCGCACCGCCTCGAGACGGTCCCTCGTGATGGCACCCAGGCAGCGCACACCGAGGCCGGGACCCGGGAAGGGCTGACGCCACACCAGCTGCTCCGGCAGGCCCAGCTCCAGGCCCAGCCGCCGCACCTCGTCCTTAAAGAGCAGCCGCAGCGGCTCCACGATCTCCTTAAAGTCCACATAGTCCGGCAGGCCACCCACATTGTGGTGGCTCTTGATGACCGCGGCATCCCCCGCGCCGGATTCGATCACATCCGGGTAAATGGTGCCCTGCGCCAGGAAATCCACCTTACCGATCTTCTTCGCTTCTTCCTCAAAGACCCGGATAAACTCCTCACCGATGATCTTGCGCTTTCTCTCCGGCTCGGTCACGCCGGCCAGCTTTGCCAAGAAGCGCTCCTCGGCGTTCACGCGGATAAACTTCATCCCACGCCCGGCAAAGGCCGCCTCCACCTCATCGCCCTCGTTCTTGCGCATCAGGCCGTGGTCCACAAAGATGCAGGTCAGCTTATCGCCCACCGCGCGGTCCAGCAGGGCAGCCGCCACGCTGCTGTCCACCCCGCCGGAAAGTGCCAGCAGCACCTTGCCGTCGCCGATCTTCTCCCGCAGGGCTTCCACCGTACTGCGGGCATAGTCCTTCATGCTCCAGTCGCCCTTGGCATGGCAGATCTCATACAAAAAGTTCTTCAGAATATCATTGCCGAACTGGGTGTGCTCCACCTCCGGGTGGAACTGCACCCCGTACAGGTTTTTCTCTTTACACTGGATGCCCGGGTTGGGGGTGGCTGCCGTATGGCAGATGGCGGTAAAGCCCTCCGGCAGGCGGCTCACATAGTCCACATGGCTCATCCAGCAGATGGCCTCCTGCGGCATCCCCTTAAAGAGCAGGCTCTCGGTATCGTAGCGCACCGGCGTCTTGCCAAATTCGCGGGTCGGCGCGCTTTTCACCTCGCCGCCCAGCACCTGGCTCATCATCTGCAGACCGTAGCACAGTCCCAGGATGGGCAGTCCCTGATGGAATACCGCCGGGTCCACCTTGGGCGCGCCTTCCTCATATACGCTGTTCGGCCCGCCGGTAAAGATGATCCCGATGGGGCAGAGCTCCTTTATCTTCTCCAGCGCCTTTTTGTAGGGGTGCACCTCGCAGTAAACGCCCAGGTCACGCACCCGCCGGGCGATCAGTTCATTATACTGCCCGCCGAAATCCAACACCAAAACTGTCTCGTGTTTCATGTTCCACCTCGTTTATTCTTCGCAGCCGTTTCGGCTCAATATCCCAGTTCCTCGTCTATCAGCACCACTATGGTCTCCCCCACGCCTTTCATGGGCCCCATGTGGATGGTCATACCCCGGCAGATGCGCTCGGGGCTCTGGCAGTCATAGCACTTCATTACCTCGCTCAGGGCACAGGGGGTCCTGCGGTTCAGCCGCTTCGCGTTCAGCGGGCTGGCGATGTTCCTCGCCCGCCATATCGCTGCCTCCAGCGTCGGGGCCAGCTTATTCAGCCCCACGATAAAGTACACCTTCTCGGGTCCATACAGCGTGGCCGCCACCCGGTTGCCGGTGCCGTCTATGTTTACCAGCTCGCCGGTTTCCGCCACGCCGTTGGCGCTGCTGATATACACCGGAGCCGTCACGCCCTTATCGGTGTCCTTTCTATCCCAGCTGCGGCCCCGGGCGTAAACGGTACACCCTGCGGCCTCCAGCTTTTCGGGCAGGCCCAGCTGGGCGGCGGTCATGCTGCCGCCCATGCCGATTTCCTGCCCCTTCAGCTCCTCGCACAGGGCCTCGGCGGCTTCGGCGCCGGTGGCGTAGCGCCGCACGGTAAAGCCCCGTTTCTTCATATTTTCAGCGGTTTTCTGCCAGTCCATATCGTCCTCCGTTTTATTTAGGCGCGGTGCCACTTCACCCCTTCGGGGGTATCGGTCAGCACAATGCCCCGGGCGGTCAGCTCATCGCGGATGCGGTCCGCCGTTGCAAAGTCCTTATTTTTGCGGGCGGCCTGCCGCTCGGCGATCAGCGCGTCGATCTCCGGGTCGCTTTCCTCGGCCGCCGGCGCCTGCTTCTTCTCCTGGTGCTTGGCCGCCTCCTCAAAGAGCCCCAGCCCCAGCACCGTTTCAAATTCCCGCAGCAGCATGGCCTTGGTCTTATCGTTGGTCTTGGCCTTCAGCACATCGTACACCGCCGTCACCGCCAGCGAGGTGTTGAGGTCATTATCCAGCGCGTCGGTAAATTCCTTCCGCAGCGCCGCGGCCGCCTCCTCATCGATGGCATCGCTCTCCACCGGCTTCAGCGCCGCCACTCTCGCCACCAGCTTATCATAGGCCTGCTCGGCGTTATCCAGGTTCTCGTAGCTAAAGACCAGCGCCTTGCGGTAGTGGCTCTGCAGGCAGAAATAGCGGTACGCCAGCGGACGGTAGCCCTTCTCCTCCAGCAGAGAAACAGTGAGGAATTCACCCTTGCTCTTGCTCATCTTGCCGGTATTGGTATTCAGGTGCAGCACATGAAACCAGTAGTTACACCACTTGTGACCGAGATATGCTTCACTTTGGGCGATCTCGTTGGTGTGGTGCGGGAAGGCATTGTCAATGCCGCCGCAGTGGATATCCAGGTCCTCGCCCAGGTGCTTCATCGAAATGCCGCTGCACTCGATGTGCCAGCCGGGGTAACCCACGCCCCAGGGGGAATCCCACTTCAGCTCCTGGTCCTCAAACTTGCTCTTGGTGAACCACAGCACAAAGTCCGCCTTGTTACGCTTGTTCTGGTCCTCTTCCACGCCCTCCCGGACACCGACGGCGAGATCCTCCTCGTTGTGGTCGTTAAAGACATAATACTTCTCCAGCTTGGAGGTATCAAAGTAAACATTGCCGCCTGCTACATAGGCGTAGCCTTTTTCCAGCAGCCCCTCCACCAGCTTGATGAATTCGGGAATGCAGGCGGTGGCGGGCTCCACCACATCCGGGGTCTTAATATTCAGCTTGCGGCAGTCCTCAAAGAAGGCGTCGGTGTAGTATTTGGCGATCTCCATCACCGTTTTATGCTCGCGCTTCGCGCCCTTCAGCATCTTGTCCTCGCCGGTATCGGCGTCGCTGGAAAGGTGCCCCACATCGGTGATGTTCATGACCCGCTTTACATTGTAGCCGCAGTACCGCAGGTACTTTTCCAGCACATCCTCCATGATGTAGGTACGCAGATTGCCGATATGGGCAAAGTGGTACACGGTGGGGCCGCAGGTATACATCTTCACGATGTCCGGGTGGTTGGGCACAAATTCCTCTTTTTTGTGGCTCAAACTGTTATAAAGCTGCATAATATTACTCCTTGTATTGCAATTCGACCCTTACCGGTCGCTGTAAAGCTCTTTGTTCTTCAGCATATAGTTGGCGCCGCTCAGCACCGTCGTCGCCACCACTATGCCCATCAGCACCACAAAGACAGTATGGGCCCAGCCCGCTTCCGGGAACAGCCACAGCATCAGCAGGGTGTAGTTCAGCCATATCATCTGGCTGATGGTCTTGATCTTGCCCCATTTATCGGCGGCGATCACCACGCCCTTACCGGCCGCGATGAGCCTGAGGCTCGTCACCATAAATTCTCTTGCCAGAATGACCACGACCACCCATACCGGCACCCCCGCCACGGGGATAAAGGCCACCAGGGCGCTCATCACCAGCAGCTTATCGGCCAGCGGGTCCATCAGCTTGCCAAAGTCGGTCACCAGGCCCCGGCTGCGGGCAATGTGTCCATCCAGCGTATCGGTAAAGCAGGCGATCAGATAAACCAGCAGCGCCCACAGGTAGTGCATCGGGATGCTCTCCACCAGCACCAGCACCAGAAAGACCGGGATCAGAATAATGCGCAGCATCGTCAGCTTATTGGGTAAATTCATTTTGTATCCTCCTTCGCTTTCGCCATGCCGATGAGGTCATAGCCGTCGGTATCGGTGATGAGCACCGGCACATAGCTGCCGGGCTCTATTTCGTCCTCACTGGTAAAGTACACCCTAGTATCAATATCCGGGGCATCCATGTAGCTGCGGCCGTAGTATTGGCCGTCCTCCCAGCCCTCCGCCAGCACCTCCAGCGTACGGCCTGTGCACCGGTCGGCAAAGTCGAAAGCCGCGCTCATCTGCAGCTCCATAATGATCTCGGCCCGGCGGCGGCGCACCTCCTCCGGGATCTGCTCCAGCTCGGCAGCGGGGGTATCCTCCTCCTGGCTGTAAGCAAAGCACCCCAGCCGGTCAAAGCGCACCTCCTCCACCAGCTTACACAGCTCGGCAAAGTCCTCCTCGCTTTCGGTGGGGAACCCGGCGATCAGCGTCGTTCTCAACACCACATCGGGGATCTTCTCCCGGATCTTTTGGCACAGCGCGGTGATAGATCTCCGGTCGCCCCGGCGGTTCATATCCCGCAGCACATGGGCGCTGGCGTGCTGCACCGGAATATCGAAGTAATGCACCGCCTTGGGCTGGCGGGCTATGGTGTCGATCAGCTTATCGGTGACCCGGTCGGGGTAGCAGTACAGGATGCGCACCCAGTGCACCCCCTCTATCTCGCACACCGCGTCGATCAGCTCCGGCAGGCGGCCCTCACCGTAAATATCCTCGCCGTAGCGGGTGGTATCCTGCGCCACCAGGTTCAGCTCGGTCACGCCGCGGGCGGCCAGCTCCTTGCATTCCTCTATCACATTTTCCATGGGCCTGCTGCGGAACCGGCCCCGGATGAGCGGAATGGCGCAGTAGCTGCACCGGTTGTCGCAGCCCTCGGCCACCTTCACATAGGCAAACCACGGCTCATTGGCCAGCATCCGTTCCCCTTCCATCGAAAGGGACTCCTTCTCGCCATATTCCGTAAAATGCTCGCCCATTACAGCTTTCCGTATCGCCTCGCCTATCTTTCCGTTGCTGCCTATCCCCAGCACCACATCCGCCTCAGGGATCTCCTGTGCCAGCTCCTCACGGTAGCGCTCGGCCAGGCAGCCGGTCACCGCCACGCATTTTAGGCTGCCCTCGCCCTTGGCGGCACAGCACTCCAGTATCGTGTCAATGGACTCCTTCTTGGCGTCCTCAATAAAGCCGCAGGTGTTCACGATCACCGCGTCACACTCGGTCATGTCATTGCAGATCGTAAATCCATCCCCGGCCAGCATCGCCAGCAGGCGCTCGGCGTCCACCTGGTTTTTGCTGCACCCCAGCGAGATCATTCCCACTTTAATCGTCACGGCAGTTTTCCTCCTGCTCCAGTATCGTATTCATCGCCGCCTTTATCGCCTCCAGCGGGTAGCCCCGCCGGTACAGCGCCGCGATGGTCTTTTCCATCCCGGCCCGGTCAGCCATGTTCTTCGCGTATTTCTTCCGGATGAGGGCAAGCAGCTCCTCCTGCCCATCCCCGGTTTCCGGCGTTTCCTCCGGCTCCGGCGTTTCTCCACCCTCCGGCAGAGCTTCCAATGTCCGGCTCACCGCCTGCCGTATCACCTCGTAGGAGAATCCCCGGCGCTGCAGGGCGGCTTTCACTTTATCCCGCTCCTTGCGGTCCCGCAGCTTCCCACGGTACGGCCCCTCCAGCAAACGGCAGGCCGTTTCTATCTCGGTCTCCTCGGTAATATCGGCCAGGGCCTCCTCGATGACTTCCGCCGGGACGCCCTTTTTTTGCAGCTCCATGGCGATCCTTCTCCGGGGCCATCCCCGCAGATTCACTGCGTCCGCCGCGTACCGCCGGCCGTAGTCCAAGTCATTGATGAGCTCCAGCTCCTCCATGCGGAGCACAGCGGCCTCCACGGCCTCCTCGCCGTACCAGCGCAGCAGCTTTTGCCGCAGGGTACCGCTGGTTTGCTCCGCCGCCGAAAGGAGATCCAAAGCCCGTTCCCGGGCGCTGCGCAGTTCGTCCTCCTGCCGCAGAGTTTCCAGCCGCTCCGGCGACACCTCGGCCCCCTTTTGCAGCCAGGGGCACAGCAGGAAGGTATCCCGGTGCAGCGAAAAGGCAAATTCGCCGTCCACCATCAGGGCGTAACGGCCCTTTTTGGTGGTTTCTATCCCGGTGACGCGCATGGTTTTTGTTCCCCCTTCGCTAATAGTTCAGTATACCATAATCCCGCCCGGTAAACAATGCACAATTCGCATAAAATCCGGGCTTTCCGGCATCAAATGGCCGGGCCTCTGCCGTATCCCGGCCCCGGCGCCCGCAGGGCGCGGCACA
>OGPT01004000.1_pt1 | contig 10048 bp, 9 predicted proteins | sample 1552951 | NCBI WGS metagenome assembly OGPT01 (sample SAMEA2580224, study PRJEB22360) | human gut metagenome | biome: human gut; feature: human-associated habitat; material: faeces | place: Denmark | collected 2008/2010
TGTGGTGACTAATTAAAAGAGTTTTTTAATATTCACTAATATAACTTTTGAATATGTGTTGATTATCAATGGTTTAATAATAAATGGGTTCGTGTTAGATTCAAAAACAATAGATTTCAATTAAAAAAGAATATTATGAGTTTGAAAAATAGCTATGTTACTTCGGATTATATGGAATGGGATTCAATGTTATCATTAGTTAGAAAGTTGTATCGTGACAAAGAATACCGTTTGTCTTTGTTGATTGGCTGTGGCTCTTTCTTTGGTTTGCGTATATCAGACCTTTTAACTTTAACATGGTCAATGTTATTAGACGGTCACTCTTTTGCTATTATCGAAAAGAAAACGGGAAAAAGACGTGAAATAAAAATAAATTCAAATTTTCAAAAGCACATTGCTGATTGTTGTATGGCTTTAGGTGTAACAGATAAAAATGAGAAGTGCTTTATTAGCCGTAAAAAGACAGTGTATAGTACGCAAAGAATTAATGTGTTATTCAAGTCGATAAAATCAAAATATAATTTGAAAATTGAACACTTTAGTACTCATAGTATGCGAAAAACGTTTGGCAGGAGAGTTGTTGAGGCTGCTGGGGAGAATTCAGAATTTGCTCTTATCAAACTGTCGGAATTGTTTAACCATGCTGATGTAATGACTACACGTAGGTATCTGGGATTACGCACGCAAGAATTGCTAGAAACGTATGATATGTTAAGTTTCTGATATAAAAGCTATACCTTTGTGAAAAATAACAGCTCACAAAGAACGTTCTTATCTAAACTTTCTATAACTTTGCATTGCTATCAATGATAGTGTACATAATGTAGGAAGCGTTTAGTAGTTCCTTACCGATGAATCTGGACAATTCAAGTGTAAGAGGGATATAAGACGTTCTTCCTTTGGTTTGTTATATATGTTCTCCAATAACATATACAGCCAAAGGTGTGAGCTGTTTTTTATTCACTTACACGGGCAGTCCAGAGCCTATCGGTTGAATACTAACAGGCTCACACTTCTTTTTTATAATCTTCCCTTTAGAGCCTATGGGTATTGTCAATTAAATGCATTTATGAAAAAAATTATTAGTTCTTTCTTTATGTTTTACTTTTTATGTATAAATGTTCATGCTCAAAGTTTTGAAAACTTTGTAAATACTACGGAAGGAGTTGAGTTTGGAGTTAGAGATGTTGTGATATTTCGCACTAAATCAGCTTTGGATAGGTTTGATTTACAGGGGTTTAAATCTGTGGATTATGCGATTGATATAGCCTGTAGCGTTTCCAATTTATCTTTTCTTAATAATTTGGAATATGTCAAAGGATTGTCTATATATGGGAAAAACGTTATATCCCTTCAGGGAGTAAATAACATAAGAAAGATTGGGAAAGGTGGATTATATATTAGTGAAGTTAATATATCCGATTTGGACGGCTTTCAAAATTTGGAGATTATTGAGGGTAGTTTGGATATTAAACATTGTTTAAATCTTAAATCATTAAATGGATTGCAGAAACTAAACAGGTGTGGTCAGCTATCTGTTAAGTATTGCCCTTCACTTATATCTTTGAGAGGGTTGGAATCGCTTAAATATGTGTATAGTATCGAATTTGATGGATGTGAGAATCTTTCAACAATTAGCTCGTTGTGTGGTTTAAATGCAATTGGGTGTGTAATTGAAATTCTTAACTGTTCTAATTTACAAGCTTTGACAGGTTTGGAAAATGTTCATAGTTTTGGAGTTCCTAAATATGGTCACTCTAATATGACACCACAATTAATAATTGGGAATTGTAAAAACCTCAAAGATTTTTCATCATTAAAAAATATAATAACACACTTGCCTGAATATACAAATTTCCATGTAGAATCATTTGAGGGTAAGCGTTTGACTGTTGAACAGATACAAAAAAAACATTCAATGCAGGTTAGGAAAGAAAATGAGAATGCAGGAGCGATAGGGGTGAGTTCCCAATCTATTACAGAACCACGACATCCCGAAGGGAAAATGGGATTGCTGAATTTTTTAGCAAAGAATATGAAATACCCTACTTTGGCACAAGAAAATAGTATAAAAGGAAAAGTTGTTGTACAATTTGTTGTTAATGAAGATGGTAAATTATCTGATTTTAAAGTTATTAAAAGTGTACATCAATATCTTGATAATGAAGCGTTACGTGTAGTGAAATTATTACCTAAATTTATTCCAGCATTGGATGAGCAAGGTAATCCAGTTAAAGCTTATGTTACAATACCTTTGATGTTCGGAACAAATTAATCTATATAATTATAAAACTTTTATCAATGGAAACAACAAATATTTTATCATTAAGTCGGAATAATGAAGAGTTGGCGTTAAAAATGAATAGTAATAACTATTTGGTTCTCCACAGTTCGTTATATGTAGGATATTTTTTTGAAACAGCAATGCTGTTATTACTTTTGACTTTGATAGGATGCTCTTCTAATCCGAAAGAAATAAAGATTACGGAAGAATTCTCTAAATCAATTCAAAAATATGATGAAATAGCAAATTTTTCAGAAGGCTTGGCACGAGTAAAAGGAGTTGAGGGCTATGGTTTTATTGATAGGAATGGTGTAGAGGTTATTCTCTGTAGTTCTATATATGATAATGTAGAGCACTTTTCAAATGGTTTGGCGCAAGTATGGAAAATGGATAAAGGAGTTGGATTTATTAACAAAGACGGTGTAGAGATAATTCCTTGTGGTTTAAAATATGATAGGATTGAATCTTTTGTTGATGGTTTGGCAAGGGTGGATAAGGATATGAAATATGGTTTCATTGATACTCGGGGTAGGGAGGTGATTCCATTGGAATATGATTATGCGGAAAATTTTTCGGAAGGTTTGGCTAAAGTTGTTCGTAATGATAAATGGGGGATGATTAATAAGCAAGGAATAGAGGTCGTTTTATGCCAATATGACAAGACTGGTGACTTTAATGAAGGCATGGCTATAGTTTCGTTAAATGGAAAATATGGAGTTGTTGATGCGTTGGGAAAAGAAATAGTTTCTTGTAAATATGATATAATAGAACGCTTTTCGGAAGGAGTTGCATCATTTAAGAACTATGGTGGAGATAATGGCTATATTGACAAGGAGGGAAATGAAATAATTAATTTGGGTAAACGAAAAATGGGAGGTTCTTTTTCTGGAGGTTTAGCTATAATTCATTTTCTAGGTGAGGTAAAATCTAAGGTTGGTTTTATTGATTTGAAAGGAAATGAGGTTATTGCTCCTAAGTATGATTATGCACAAAGCTTTTCAGAAGGTTTAGCAGTTGTGGAAATGAATGGGAGGGCTGGATTCATAGATATGAAAGGGAATGAGGTTATTTCTTTGGAGTATGAAAGCGCCTTTCGTTTTGAGGAAGGCTTAGCAATGGTTAAAAAGAATGGAAGATATGGTTTTATTGATAAATATGGGAAAGAGGTTATTCCATTGATTTATGAGAATATCCCTTATAGTTTTTCAGATGGCTTAGCAAAAGTAAAACGAGAAGGGAAGTGGGGATATGTTAATAATCAGGGAGAAGAAGTTGTAGCTTGTCTATATGACGATATAGCTTCTTTTTCGGAAGGATTAGCAAGGGCTGAAATAAACGGGAAGTATGGTTTTGTCGACAAATATGGAAATGATACATTTGATAAAAAGGAAGATTTGCAGATTGAGATGAAAGAGAAAGAAATTCAGGATTTGGAGAATGAAAATATGTCTCAAAACTATTACATTATTCAAATGGGAGGTAAAAGTGGAATAAGTAATGGTAAGAAGGATGAAATAATACCTTTAATTTATGATTGTATAGGCTATAGCATTGAGGATGGACGAGATGATTTCTTTATTGTTCAAGTCGGAGGAAAGATGGGAGTTGTAAATAAGGAACATAAGATTATTGTACCTATTCAGTATGATGAGGTTCGTTATGATAAGATAATGTTTCATGATTTCTTTATGGTGGAGTTCCAAAATAAAAAAGGATTGTATGATAAGGATGGCTTTAATGTAGTACCTTGTGAATATGATTATATAAATATAACTTCAACTGGATATCCTTATGGTATTTTTTCAGTTCGTCAGAATGATAAGTTTGGTTGTGTTGTTAATGGTAAAGAAAGAATTCCTTGTAATTACTATAGTGTAATTATTACAGATGATTATATAGTGACAAGTCTTCAAGGAGAGTTGAATCCGCAAAGAGCTATGTATATTGGTAATAAATATCAGGTATATGAGAATGGTTATCAGATTTCAGAAAGAGGATATGCTTACAACAATGAAATGATAAATAGTGTTGATAGCGAATATTCTACTTCTAATGAAGAAATGAATATCGACGATGAATTGACAATGAAATTGTTACAGAGAGAAAAAGAAATAAGGTCGGCTGTAGATGAGCTTGCACGTTTGGGAGATTCTCCATCGCTTTCCGTAAATGAGGTATTAAAAATTCAGTTGCTAAAACAAACTATTGTACGTAACTATGATGAGGCTCTTAATATAGCCCAACAAACAGGTGACAAAGATTTAGTTCGTGAATATGAGAGACGAAGGGATAAAACCGTTAGAGCTTTGCAAATGATGAAAAGATAAATTATATTATGAAAAAGAATTATTTGAATTTTTTATGCATAGTCGTTAGTCTGATTATGTTATGCGTAGGCTGTGATGGAAATAAAACTTCAAGCAGTGACCCATTGGAAATAAAAAAAGCAACGGAATTTGTATTGCAGGGTTATCAATTTGACGGAACGGGAGTAAAGAGTTTGGATAAGATTGTTTTATACTCTGATAATACATCTCATATTGAAGGAGTTTGGGCTAATGGACGGCATTTTACTTGGAATGGTAAATGGCGTATTGTTACAGATAGTTATCACGATAAAGCGTATCGGGCTATCGGCTTTGAATACAGTGCTGCCGATGGGTATGCTTATATTATGGAGAATTATGATTTTTATTTCTCGGAATACCGCATTAAGCATAAAGGAATCCCTGATGGCAAAATGGTGAAAAGGGTAAATTGAATTAATCGTGGCAGGGTGGCTATTTGAAATTAATAGCTACCTTTCCAATATTCACAAATCTTGAAAGTGAATGAACTTTAAACTGTTTTGCATAAAACATAACGGGAGAACAGAATCCAGATACTTTTTCCTATATCTGGATTCAGGTTTATCATTTACATAAAAAGATGGACAGTGCCGAAGATTAGAACCCACCCCATAGCAACAATTTGAAATTACTAGAATCACATTCAGTGTTAGGATTATTTTTTAAATAATTTGTATGTATCCTATTTCTTATTTGAATCTCTTGGATTCCTTGTTGAATTGTATATATCTGTTTTTCCTCTGCAGATAAGGTTATCATAATATTGATGAACTTGTCTAAATACGAATGGCTACTTTCAACAAGACTTTCAATAAATTTGGGGACTTTTCCAGAATGAGTGATTAAATTGCGCGTTCTATATATCCTTCGAATATGCCATTCTACTCTCTTCTCATGTTCTTTTAAATATTTATAAATACAATCACTATTGGATAGAGAAAGATTTAAATCATAAATACGGTAGCGTAGTAAAGGAGATGCAGATAAGACCTTCAATAGTTCTTGCGCAATGGAAAGATTACTTTTTAGTACACATAAGGCTACAACTTTATCAATATATGATTCCCCTTCTGGTACCTTATTTACAATTTCATCTACTTTCGCATCTCTCAATCTTTGTATATCGGAGGATAAATTGGAAAAGAGTTGTTTAATATATAGATAATTAAGTACTGGAATTAATCCTTTTAATATTAGATTAATTTTTGAGTCTTCATTATTATTAATAATAAGAGTTTCAAGTGCTATCCAATTCTGAATCAATTGGTTTTCTGGTATGTTATTCTCAATAGATGTTCCGTGAAAGTCGATTCCGCGATTAATCCTAAAAAATGAGTCTTTCTTCAAATTAATCTCCATCAACATCTTACCAAGTAATTTCGCTGCAGCTTGTGGGTAATAATCAATGCCCTTTTGCATTGATGTCACTCTCTTTTTTATATGAAAACCTTCGTCTTTAGAATCCATTTCTTTAACAACCGCTTCAGCACTCCAAGATAATCGTTGTTTGTGATAATAAAAAGTAAACAAATTATTTATTTTATTCAATAATCTATCCACATATATCTGTGCACCATACGGGTCATACAATTCTATTTGCTCAACTTTTATAAGAATTTCATCTTGAGGAGTTAATTTTAGTTTTGAAGATAATTCTTCATCTTCAACAATTGATATTTTAAATCCCTTGCACATCTCTTCAAGTGGTCGAAACAATCTAGATATCTTAAGATAGATGTTGTATCTTTTCACTTTCAAATCAAAAAGCGAATAAAACTCATCAATATTATTAACATTGTTAATCATATTCTTCTTGAAGAAAAAATCACATGTTTTTCTATATAAAAAATCTTGTGTATACCCCAAATGAGTGAGAATAGAAATATATTTTAATGAATAATCCTCTATCTCTCTCTTTCGTTTACACGAAACTATTGCCTCTTTTAATTTTTCTTTTAATAGATTTAGATATTCTCTTGGTGGCATTTTCATGATTAATAACTCTATTCCAGTTATAAATTTTTCAAGATTAGATTCTGTTATTTCCAAAAAATAATTTTTCGCATCTACTCCAACTAATTCCTGAGCAATAATATCCTTGTTATATATACTTTTGAATTCTTCAAAAACAGTTTCAAGAGTTTTCAATGGAAATACACCATTTTTCACACTACTAGCAGTTCTTAGCAATTCAAGACATGATGATATTGTAAACAGTGTTGGAGCTTTATATCTATCTGGAGAAAAATCAAACAATGCTTCATTCAATCTCTGGGCAAAAAAGAGTAATCCTTCAAGGTCATTGGTATAAATCCAGTTTTTCAGGTCATGCTTAATCATTTTGTACAATTTAAGGGTTAAACTACTGATGTGAAATTTTAAACATTAACAAAGTTACATTTTTTCTGGATAAAACATTTATTTATAATCTATTTTTCATTCCAATACACAACTAATAATAATGAAACTATTCTTCAAAATATAAAAGTATAAACTTTGATTTGGGATTTCAATATTCACAAAGAATAGAAATGAATATTAAGAATGTATGCAGATTACTGATTATTAGTTGTTTATAGGGGTTCTGTGCGAAAACGTAATTTGCAGGCATTCACTTTTATAGTATATTGTATATTTGTGAATATTAACTTCCTAATAGGTGTTGATAATACTGACCTTATTTCCTTTATTGGCTTATATTTTCTAAGCGAGTTGCGTAAAACAAGTGCGTAAAAGAGTGCGTAAATTGATTTGCGTAAGATAAGTGCGCAATTATGATTTTTTAGTATATGATTTAATGCTCTGTATTATAGTTGATTAATTAAGGATGTGTTCATTTCGACTATATGCATAGGAGGATACTCCTGTTTGTTGTGATCATTGAGTTGAGGTTGTTGTTCCATAAATTTTTCAATAACTTTTTGTTTTTGATATTTTCTTATTTGCCGGATGGCAGTTTGTACTTTTCTCCCAGGAAATGCGGTTGCTTATCTATCGCTAAATCGATAAACATCTTGACCCTTGCAAATAATTCTCTGATATTGGTTCTCAATCCTGCATAGACGTCTACATCCCTGGCATTAAAACCGATGGCGGTAATCCCATTCTTTTCGGCAAGATAAATAGCCCGCTCATTGTGAAATCGTTGAGAAATGATGGTCAGACGGGTCTGACCGAATACTTCTTTAGCACGCACAACAGAGTCAAGGGTACGAAAACCGGCATAATCTAAATAGATAGACTTTTCAGGAACACCTTTTTGCATAAGCGCTTTCTTCATTTCTTCCGGTTCGTTGTAATCTTCTTTGCGATTATCTCCACTGATAAGAATATAATTAATTTTGCCTGCCTTGTACAGTTCAACCGCCGCATCAATGCGATAGTCAAAATATAAATTGTTATTTCCGCTTTTCAGCTTAGGAGAGGTGCCGAGAAGCAGACCTACATTGTTTGCAGGAATATCACTGATTTCAGTATAGATGCAGGAGGCTGCATTCTTCTTGATGGTCCAGTCGCAGATAAAGATACTGATAACACAAAGTATGGCAATTATCAGTGTGATATAGAATAGTTTTTTTTTCATTTTCCGAATAATTCACTCATATAATCAAGGGAACGGCTAATGTCGAAATACATTTGATTTCCTTCATAGTACTGGCATTTATCAAACTCTATCAGATCACATTTATTGACTAGCGATTGACCTTTCATGTTTTCCATTTTGAATAACATGTTCAGCAGTTGGTATTCGTCATTTACGCAGATAACCTTAAATGCGGTTTCTTCGCTTGTACCGTCACCTGTAAGCGCAATCATAGTAAGCAAGGCTGCGTATCTTTTTGAATAGTGTTTTATTTCCCGGATATCTTTCTGGAGCAAACCGGCTATTCCGTACATATTATATAGTAATTGGAGAGATACCGGATTCTTTTTTAGTAGTTCTTTGCCGATATTATAAGCATCTTCATACTTTTCTTCTTTAATCAACTTTCGGAAATCCTGAAAATCATCCATACTTCCTTTGTAAGCTGGTGTGAATGAATACCCGTAATATAGCATGGCATGATCTTGCCGGGTGAGTAAAGTATCATTTTCTTCAAAACGTTGCATGAGCTTTTGAAATTCCGTATTGTGATTAGTCACGTACTCTTTGATGGCCGGATAATCCACTTTTAATATTTCTTGTGCGGAACAATAAACCTGAAGGCTAAGTATGCTTATAAAGAAAAGGGTAATGAGCTTTTTCATGACAGTGTTTTTTTAGGGTATTATGATTCACAAAAATACCATTCTTTTTCAGGAAACCAAGCGTATAGGCATAAAAAAAGGAGCAACGCCTTGCTCCAACCTTTGTTAACCTTAAATCTAATACTATGAAAAACACATTGCAAAGATACGGACTTCTGTGAACTTAGCAAATTAACCAAGGAAAATCTTATGTTATATAACATAGATTAAGAATTTTCCCTTTCCGCTTAACGGATATTCGGTATTTGATCGTTCATATAAAGAGTTTTTTTATCTTTGCAACCAATTTGAATTACTAATCTTTATACTACGTATATGAAAAAGAAAAGACTGGGTCAATGGATGTTATTGGCCATCGTTTGTTTGAGTTTCTCAGTAGGAGAGACCTATGCACAGAAACATGAGTTCGCTAATTACAAGCGTTATGCGACAGAGAATGCGGCACTTGCACAACCTGTAAAGAAGGAAAAAAGAGTGGTCTTTATGGGCAATTCCATTACGGAAGGATGGGTGAGGACACATCCTGATTTCTTCAAAACGAATGGATATATCGGTCGTGGTATCAGTGGCCAGACGTCCTATCAGTTCTTGCTTCGTTTTAGGGAAGATGTGATCAATCTTTCTCCGGCATTGGTTGTCATTAATGCAGGAACAAATGATGTAGCCGAAAATACAGGTGCTTATAATGAAGATTATACATTCGGAAATATTGTATCTATGGCAGAACTGGCGAAGGCAAATAAAATAAAAGTGATTCTGACTTCAGTATTGCCGGCTGCTGAATTTCCGTGGAGACGGGAGATTAAAGATGCTCCTCAAAAGATTCAGTCATTGAATGCCCGCATAGAAGCTTATGCCAAAGCTAATAAAATTCCGTTTGTGAATTATTATCAGCCAATGGTGGTGGGCGAGAACAAGGCCTTGAATCCTCAATATACGAAAGATGGGGTACATCCTACAGGAGAAGGATATGATATTATGGAAGCACTCATTAAACAGGCTATTGAAAAAGCGCTTTAATTATAGATAGAGTGTAGATAAAAAATGCCCTTTGATAAGATTTCAAGGGGTATTTTTGTAGGATCGGAAGATGCTAAGATGGGGTATGGGCATAAAAAAAAGGAGCAACGCCTTGCTCCAACCTTTGTTAACCTTAAATCTAATACTA
>OGPT01004001.1_pt1 | contig 10046 bp, 9 predicted proteins | sample 1552951 | NCBI WGS metagenome assembly OGPT01 (sample SAMEA2580224, study PRJEB22360) | human gut metagenome | biome: human gut; feature: human-associated habitat; material: faeces | place: Denmark | collected 2008/2010
ATTGTTTTTGCTGCTACCTTTGTTGCTTGCTTTGCTACTTTTGCGGTTGCTTTTGCTGCTTTTTTTGTTGTCTTAATAGCTTTTTTAGTATTGTTATAAGCTTTTTTAGCCTTTTTTGCAGTTTTAACTGGTTTACTATTTTCTATTCTGTCTTTTAAATTTTCTTTGCCGTTTTCTATAGCCCTATTAGCGGTATCTCTTGCTTTTTCTTTTGCTTTTCCAGCAGATTTTTTTAATCTATCTTTAAATGCCGAAGCTAATTCATCTTTATTTTTTGGAAAGTTTTGAATGTTTTCTTTAGCTTGCCTTGCACGATTTTTAACATCATCAGCTTTTTTTCTGGCATTTTCTGGCAGATTCTGAATATTTTCTTTTGCTTTATTTGCTTTCCTTTGAATATCTTCCTTTTTATTTTTTATATTCTCTGGTAATTTTTCTATTTTATTCTTAGCGTTTTCTAAATTTTCTTTAGCTTGATTAATGTCTTCTTTTAAATCCTGTGCTTTTTCTTTTAAACTTCTGTCATCAATATTCGTTAAATTTTGTTCTAACTCATCGATACCATCATTGTCAAAATCTTGCTGCGATGTATCACTCATATTAGAATCCAAAATATCATCATTTTGAAAATCATCTGTTGAATTTACCATATCAGAAGAACTTAAATTACCATCAGATGAAGAATCAGTTAACATACCATTATCAGAAATTTTAGAGTCAGAAACATCTTGCATATCATTCAATTTATTTTCTGAATTTGTAACTTGAACTGATGGTTCTGAATCAGTTTTAACATCCATATCAAAACTAACGTCTTTAAGTTCAAAATCATCTATTTTTAAATCTTCTACATCATCAACTTTTTTAATTTTTATATTTTTGTTATTTTTACTAGAATCCATATAAGCACCACCTATAATACACAAATAAATTATATCATAATAAACATCAAAAAAAAAGATGCATAAGCATCTCTTATAACCCTCCACCAGAGCCAAATGAATCTAACTCTGCTTCAGATACAGTAACATCTATTCTCATTCTTCTGCTTCCACATACAAATAAAGCTTCACCTTGATTATATTTCTTTATGCTTTCTTTTTCTTGTTCATTTAAATCAATAAGCAAACCTAAATCTTCTACTGCTTGCTTTTTTAGTCCCATAACAAGATAATAAGAAGCATTATCAAATATTGCTTTACCTTGGGTTATTACCTCTGGCGCAGCAAAATCACTAGGTTGTTGTGTTATAAATAATGTACCACTATTATATTTTCTTGCACGTCTTTGAATTTGTGCCAAGAAATCAGCTCCTATTGTATTATTACCAGATAATAAAATATGTGCTTCATCAACCATTAATACGGTATTTATAGTACTATCTAAACAATGACTCCATGCGTATTTAAGAATATTAAAGAATAATGCATTTCTAATATTTTCATCAGCATTCATCAAATCTCTTATGTTAAATACTATAAATTTTGAATTTGGATGAATTGTAGTTTTTCCATCAAAATAAAATTTAAGTTCTTTTACCAATGGTCTTATTTTAAGCTCTAGTTTTTCTAATATGTCTCTTTCATGAGTAATTTGATCTCCATAAGCTTCTAATCTTCTTACTAATGTTTCATATAAATCTGAGAATGTTGGGTATTGTTCAGATGACATACGAGAAAAATCCGTTTCAAAAGAAATACCAAAACGTTGATATGTCAATTGAGCAATTTCACTAAACATAGTAAGAACATCTTCAGTTATAGTTGGATCATAATACTTCATAAAAGCTTTTAAAAATTGTAGTGTCTTAGTAAGAACCGTATAACCTAAACCATCTCTTATTTCTTCATCATCAGCCTCTAAAATGACCTCAAGTGGATTAATCATACCAAATTGTCCACCCTTACCTAAATCAATAAAATCGCCTTGCATTCTAGACGTCATTTCTTCTAGTTCACCTTCTGGATCAATTACAACTAATTTATAACCATTTCTAACATGAGTTCTAAGTAATAGTTTTGCAGCTGTTGATTTACCTGATCCAGATGTACCTAGAATTATCATATTGGCATTGTTTCTATTGTGCTCTTTTCTTATTTGATATAAGAATTGATTAAATAAAACAACTCCGCCTGAAAAATCAGTTCCAAGTAAACAAGACATTCCTGGATCTTTTAAGCTATCAAATACAAATGGATACATTGCAGCTATTGTTGGAGATGTAATTGGTGTTCCAATTTGTTCTTCAATATCTTGCTTTGGAAAAATTGGAATTATCGACTTTAAAACTTTCTTTTGTTCAAATCTAAGTGGTATTGCTCTTAATTCCATTGACTCCAAATAATTCTTTACTTGCAACTTTCTGTTGTCAAGTTCTTCTTTAGAATCAGCAGTTATTACAACGTGCATTTGAAAATCAAAAATTCTTGATTGACTACTAGTAATCATTTGTATAAAATCATTTAATGAATCATAATCTTGTCTCAATTGTTCTTGTAATGTTTTATCATTTTCTTTTTCATAATTAGACTTAATTTCAGCTAATTGTTTATTAAGCATTTTTGCCATGACAGAAAAAGGTAATGGTATTTGTTTTATAACGATTTTTACTCCTGAATCATTTGATAATCCTGATAAGAAACCTGGAGTTATCCACTTAGGAAATGAAACAATAGTAAGTATTGTACACCATTTATCACTGATAACAAATTCTGAAGGTTTAAAATCTAACCCCTTAGGTGCTAATTCCTTTTTTATATTAATATTACTCATTATACCAACACCGTCCCAAATTCAGTTTTTTGACCACCATTTAAGAAGTTATCTAAAATGCTTCTTAAATCATCATTATTAGCTTGACTAGAGGCTAGTCCTGCGTTTGCCAAACCATTAATTATTAACCTAATTTTCTTTTGTACAACCTCAACATTCTTTTCCTTAAATAGAATGTAAAATTCAACATCTGAAACATTATCACTAAAATCTTTAGCTTTATTCAAATCCTGATTAATTAACTTTCTTATTATCGGGTTTTGGGCCTGATTATACATCATTTGAAGTTGAGCTATATAAACGGATATATCAACCGGTCTATCAGTCATTACCGTCCAAAACTCAAAATCAATTGTATTGTATAAATCTTTTAGACTATCAATAACATTAAATTGATCATTTTCTTCAAGAATAAATATATTTTTAGGATATATCTTAACACCAGCAACTTTCATTCCATTATCAAGTTCTATCATATTATTAACAATTGCCTTAACAGGCATAAAGCTTTCAGTAGTAGCACTAGTCTTTGAACTCATTTTTAGCACACCATCCTTTCCATTTGAACTGCTGTCTTTCAACAAAATAAAATTTATATACATTTCCCAGCACACACATAACATTGTGATAGTTTGGTATTGGAACAACCAAAAATGCACAGACCGCAAGAGGCATTAAAGTCAAAGCAGCAGTCAGTAAACTACTCGGACTAATGACAAGGAATAAAATTACTGTCGCTGCTCCGCCACCTAAAGCAATATATAAATCTATTGGTCTAAATATATTAAATATAAGTTGCCCTCTCTTTGTATTCGCTGCAATCAAATACTGATTTCCATTCATAATTTATTTTCCCCTTTCTATCAATTGTTTTGACTAGGTTTCATTTTTTCTAACGTTTTCTTTGCATCTTCCTGAGCTTTTGTTAAAGATTGATTCATTAAATTAACTCCATATTCAGTTTTAGTAGTATCTTCTAATAAATTAAATTCCTCATTTGTACTTTTATCTTTAACATGATAAACGCTATCATTACCATCTAATTTAATACTTGTTTCAATAATAGTTTTTATTTCTTTATTTTCTTCGTTACGTGCATCAGCTTCGACTATTGACTCTTGTCTTACATTATATGCAGACAAATAACCTTCAGCTGTACCAGGTGGAAATACTGCATTTATATTATTCATACTATTATCTCGTGCGTTTTCTGCATCATTCAATCTATTTAATTGTAATTCAGTTGCTTCTTGGCCAGCTTTTTGAGCTTCTCCAATTTCTTTTTGAACAAATGCAATTTCTTTTAAGGAATTATCTAAAGTTTTAATTAATTGTAATGCATCATCCCCCATTGTTGTTTTAACATCAGCTTGGAATTGCATAATTTGATTGTTAGCAATTGCTGCCGTTTTATTAGCTTCTGCAATAGCTTGTTCATTATTTTGATATTGTGAAGCCTTAGTATAACCAGCCTCTTTTGTTTGCGCAAGTAATTCTTGTTCACCATAAGTATTATAAATATGATTCTTTTTACAATATTCTGTAGAACTTTCTTCTATAGTTTTACCTTCTGAATTTAAATACGTAACTTTTCTTCCATCATCACTAACTTTTATACTACTTCCATCAATCATGCCAGCATCAATTCTTCCTTGAACTAACGCACCTGACACACTTGCCATACTTGTACTATCAAAGTTAAATGTTTTATCTATCACATTACCACTTGCGTCTGTAATAGTACGAGGCTTATTCAATTCAGAACACATTTCTTGTATTTCACTTGCATCTTTAGGAACAAGTTTTTTATCTCTCATTCTTCTACCATCTTTTTCTTTATATAAAACATCATCATACATATCAGTTGCTTTTTCTATACCTTTAACTTCTTTTTCACGACCTTGAAGTTCGAAAGGATCATTTACTTTATTTATTAAATTCTGTCCACCTTTATTAATAGCTTCATCAAATCTAGTTGTTGGACTTTTATAATCTGGCGCAATTTCTCCAAAAAAACCTTTTGCATTAGCCTTTACTTTTCCAATAACATCCTTTAAATCTGACCCGTTCCAACCAACTTTTAATCCAGCCATTCCACCAGTTACCATTGCTCCTAATCCACCAACAATATTATCTTTTTTACCTCTTATCATATTACCAAAATTTTCTTTCGCATTTTGCTTTCCAAGCATTGATTTAACATAACCACCTGTATAAGCTCCAATTTTTTTCATACCATTTACACTACTAGCCGCATCTTTTCCAGCTCTGTGCCCTCTGCTATTAATAGTTTCTCCATTTTGTTTTCTTCTTAATCTATTAGCTTTTCTAGCATAATGTGCATTTGCTGCTGACCCAGCAGCTTGACCTGCCAATGCATGGCCAGCCTTTGTTGCAGCACCACCTATTAATGCAGCACCTCCAATTTTTTTGCCTATTCCTAAATCTCCTAATCCAGTACCATCACCATCCATACCAAGCATATTGCTAAACCACTTTGGTAACTGTTTTACAAAAATTAAGAAAGCTATTAAAATTATTAATTTTCCAACGCCTCCCACTTCTGCTGAAGGTTTCCACTTAGATAATAGTCTAACACATAATAACATAATAGAAATAGCTGCTATTCTTAAAAATAAACTTGCATAACTATTGCCAAGCGTTTTAAGCCATTTTTTAAATGGTCCTGATTGCATTGATTTAGGGTCAACTATTGTTGCAATAAATAAAGGCGACACTATTTCTAGTACTGCTAACTCTATCATACGTTTAGCTACATCAAAAGTAAATGATAACAACACATAAGTTATTAACCAACCTACCACAGTTAAAACCAATAATTTATAATTATAGACATAAACTTTATCGCCGTCCACCTTTTCTCTAACACCATTATAATCAGCAAGTTTTCCCCAAGCAACACCTTTTTTTGTAACACATTCTTTGTCGCCCTGAGGATCTACTCCATTTATATTATTAAGGCATTGTACAGCTTTATCGCAATCACCACTTCCATCACCACATGTGATTCCATCTTCTTTAGTAATAACTGCACCTATAGCAATTCTTTGCATTTCTTTGCCAGGTTCGAGTGTATTTTCACTATCGTTTACGTTAATAAATAATTTTTGCACATAATTTCCACTAACAACTGCGGAAGCAAAATCTCTAGACATCTGAAATAATGTTGGTGTAAATACTAATAAAACCAACATTATTACAGTATTAACAAATATTTTACTTAAACCAGCACCTTGTTTATTTAAAGCATCCGGATTAATTATTGAATTTATCAATAACATAGCTATTCTAAAAAATGCAAATATTCCAACTAAAACATAAACATTATTCAAAACTTGTTTAATAACAGTATTTGTTATTAAACTTTCACTTGCTATAGCATTAAATAAAGAATATATGTTATCAATAAATGAAAATGCAACCATATCAAGTCGCAAACATAGTTCCCTTATTTCACCCCACAAATTAAGTATCATCATAATTATATCCCCCTTACAAACATAAATCTAACCCAAACCATCCAAATACGGTGTTTATAATGAACGGTAAAAATAGTAACAAAACAAAAGCTAATGCCCTTTTAAAAGCATCATTAGCAGATTTTTTTATTCGTTCAGCATCAGATGATGTTATTGCTTTGAAAAAATCAATAGAAGTCATTAATATAACTAACGCTGGAGAAACTATAACAATAATCTTCCAATATTGATCAAAAAAAGCTTTAAGAGAACTGCCTTCCTCACATATAGCACTGTTTGTTCCTACTATTTTCTCTACATCACTTTTTGCTATATACTCACTAGTAGTCGAAGATGTAGTTGCTTTATTATCCGCTAAAATATAAACACTATTATCATCAAAATTATTTTTTGCACTAATTCTTACAGGAAACAGAACCGTTAAACATATAATTAACATTAAAAATTTAGTTATCTTCTTCATTTTATCTACCTACCTAACTCTATAGTATAATAATATCATTTTTTTCAATAAAAAAAAAGTATAATTAGTTAAATTATGCTTTTTTTATTCTTGTGTTTCAGTACCGATATTTGGAATACCTGCCCTTGAATTTTTATAGCATGTTCCAAAATCAACACCTAAAAGATCCATTATAGTAAATATTAACCATGGTAATAAGAATACTATTACTGCAGACAAAACTTTTTTAAATAACAAAGTTTGTTTTTTCTTTATTTCGTCGTCTTTACCAGTAGTTATTGATTTAAATAGATCAATTGAACCCCATAATATCAATGCAACTGGAACTGCATACTGAATAATTGTTACAACTAACCTAAACACAGACATAAAATCGCTAATATCTGCACCACCAACATCACATCCTTCTGTCAAAAAAAACAATCCTAATTCTTTCATATTTCCTCCTTATATTACACATAAATTTTATACTATTTCGTATTATTTGTCAACTTTACTTTTATTATTTTACTAAATATGGTTTATTATAAGAACCATTTCCACTCAAAATTATTGTCTTATCAGACACATATATTACATAATTTATTTTTTTCGATCTTGAAGCCATTGAAATATTAATATCCTCATCTAAATAAAGAACTTCATACGTATTTTTTGATGAACTATTTAATAGCCAAGTACTAAATTCATCAGAATTAGACATATAATTTCGATTTTTGCATCCAAAACTCTTAATATCTGTACAACTTTCACTTAAGCAAGCGTTTTTGTAATCTGTAGCATTTAATAGTCCAACCTTTTCACTCTCTTTTGTTATAGAACATTCTTTTTCTACACTGAAAATATCTGTTGTTTCTCCATCTATATCGTATTTTCCAACACATAAATTCTTTGAAACTATTTTTGCTTTTGAATCTTTATCAAAGTTTTTCTTATAATAGTCATTTAATTTCTTTCGAATAGAAGTATGCAAGTAATCTGTAGTTATTCCGGCGGATTTTTTCTTCTCCTCATTGTATGCATTATCCCAGACCAAAGAATTTTTTGTATACTTAGCCAAAACAAGCTTTATATCACCTTCACTATCAACTTTAACTATTCTCCATAATTGATTATTAAATGATACATAGTTCTTAACATCATCACCGCGGTAAACGTACTCACCACCCATTTCATAAACACCGTTTCCATATTCGTCTTGTTTAGATTGTTTTACTATGTCCGTTAAATATTTTGGCTCATAGTTACCTTTACATACCAAAAATGGTGTATAAGAATACTCTTTTCCTACTTTGGTTACTTCTACGTACCCAGAACAATCTTGATCTTTATTCTTTGGATCTTTTACTTCCTTTAATAATTCTGCTTCTATTAAAGTATTTATTGTAACTTTAACAGTGCCATTTTCCTCTTTCGGAAGATTCTTTTCATGAGAAGCATAATAATTTTTAGCAGCACTAACCATCTTTTGTTCTATTGACTCGTAACTTCTGCCAGAACTAGAACAAGAACTAATTAATACAAGTAAGATAATTACTATAACAGTTCCACCCATAATATAGTATATTTTATCCTTAAAATAATCTATTATATTTTTCATATCCACTCTCCTTATTAATCTAATTATAACTATTTAAAAGAAAAAAGTAAACCACTTATTTACGGATAGTTTACAAGAATACCTATTTTTCATTAAACAAATATAGACACAAAACGACTAATACAAAACATTTTTATTGTTAAATAAAAAAATAAGTGATAAAATTATTACAGGTGATTTTGATGAAAAGAATTTTTAAAAGTATAATACTTATATTTACGTTAGTAATAATATTAACAGGATGTACATCAAGTGATAAATATATAAAAGAAATATCCCTTGATGATTTTAAAGAGAAAATGGCTAATAAAGAGACCTTTGCTCTTTATGTTGGTAATGAAAACTGCTCACACTGCATATCTTACTTACCTACTTTAAAAAGTGTTTTAAAAGAATATAAGATAACTATATATCACTTAGATAATAGTAAATTAAGTAAAAAAGAATATAATGAATTTAATGAATATTTAAGTATATCTGGTACTCCTACTATTGCTTTTATAACAAAGGGAGAAGAAGAGACAACCTTAAACAGAATAGTTGGAGAAACAAGTAAGGAAGATACAATAGAAAGATTTAAAACCAATGGTTACATTAAGTAGAAACAAAATATGTTTCTACTTTTTTTATGCAAAAGAAAAAGAAGCATATCTACTTCTTTACTCCTCCAAATCTTCTGTCTCTTTTATTAAATGAATCAATTGCTTTATCTAGTTCTTTTTCATCAAAATCAGGCCATAAAACGTCTGTAAAATAAAGCTCTGCATACGCCATTTGCCATAACATAAAATTACTTATTCTATATTCCCCACTAGTTCTTATCATTAAATCTATTGGTGGTAAATCATTAAATAAATAACTGTTATACATATCTTTATTTATATCATCTATTTTTATTTTACCTTCTTTTACATCACTTGATATTTTTTTAGTAGCTTCTACTATTTCATCTTGACCACCATAATTTAAGCAAATGTTAAATACTCCGTTTTTATTATTCTTAGTTTCTTCAGTCATCCTTTTCATTTCTTTTAATACTTTATCATTAAGTTTTGTTTTAACACCTGAAAAAACTATTTTAACACCTTTTTCTTTTATAGATTTAAAGTTATCTTTAAATACTTTTATAAATAAATCCATTAAGTAATCTACTTCTTCTTTATCTCTTTTCCAGTTTTCTGTTGAAAAAGCAAAAACACTTAATACTTTTATTTTTTTATCATAAACATACTCAGATATCTTTTTTAGGACCTTAGCACCCATTTGATGTCCTTTAGTACGTTTTAATCCTCTTTTTTGTGCCCATCTTCCATTACCATCCATTATAATTGCAACGTGATTAGGAATCTTATAATCCATTTTATTACCTCCAAACGACTATTTAGAGTATAACATAAATATCAAATAATTGGTATAGTTGCTATTACTATTATTATTTTATTTGCATCTTAATAATTAAAGGATGTGAAAAATATGTGGTGTTTATTCCTATTATTTTTAATTTTTTTACCATTATTCATAATATTATTTATTATATTCCTACCATTTATTATATTATTTTGGATACTAAGTGTTATATTTAATGGATGTAATTGTAATTGCAATAATAATTGTAAAAGGTAACTTTATTTTTTTAATTGAAAAGCCTTATACAAAAAAACACTCTATTATTTGCTAGAGTGCATTACTTCTTCATATATGTTTTTTAATT
>OGPT01004002.1_pt1 | contig 10046 bp, 5 predicted proteins | sample 1552951 | NCBI WGS metagenome assembly OGPT01 (sample SAMEA2580224, study PRJEB22360) | human gut metagenome | biome: human gut; feature: human-associated habitat; material: faeces | place: Denmark | collected 2008/2010
CGGAGGCCTCAATGACGTCTGTGGAGGCTCCCTTGCCCACAATGGGCTTGGGCTGCCCGAAGTCCACATGAACCGTGACTTCTCCCAGAGCGTCCTTCCCTTCGGAAGCGGCGTTGACGCTGTAGCCTTTCAGCGTGCCTTTGCGCTTAGTGATGCGCTCAATAGCCTTGATGACGGCATCCACGGCGCCGTTGCCTGTAGAGCTGTCTTCAAATTTCTTGCCTTCCTTGAGCAGTCCCACCGTAGCCGTGGGACGCGCGTGGCTGCCCGCCACGAATTGCAGGAAGTCCAGTTCCCATAGGCCGGTGGAGGCATGCAGGGAGTCGTCCACAATGGCGGAAAGATCATCATCATAAACGAATTTTTTGGAGTCGCCCACTTTCTTGAAGCGTTCAAAGACGGTGTTGACTTCCTCTTCCGTGAGGACATGGCCCAGCTGTTCCAGCCTGGATTTGACGGCAGCGCGCCCGGAATGCTTGGTGAGCGGGAGTTCCGTGGCCCCCCAGCCGACCGCCTGCGGGTCCATGACTTCATAGGTTTCCCGGCAGTTGAGGATGCCGTGCTGGTGGATGCCTGAAGAGTGGGCGAAAGCGTTTTCCCCCACGATGGCTTTGGACCGCTGCACCTGCATGCCGCTCATGCGGGCCACGATGCGGGAAGTGCGGACGATTTCCTTCGTGTTGATGTTGTCCGTGACGTCTCCGAATTGCCCGGCGCGGGTGCGCAGGGCCATGATGACTTCTTCCAGAGCCACGTTTCCGGCGCGTTCGCCGATGCCGTTAATGGTTCCTTCCACCTGGCGGGCTCCGGCGCGGACGGCTGCCAGGGAGTTGGCTACAGCCAGGCCAAGGTCATTGTGGCAATGCACGGAGATGACGGCTTTGCCGATGTTCGGCACATGTTCCTTCAGGTGGCGGATAATGCGGTAAAACTCGTCCGGAGTAGTGTAGCCTACGGTATCCGGAATGTTGACGGTCGTGGCGCCTGCGTCGATGACCGTTTCCACGACTTTGGTCAGAAAATCCAGATCTGTGCGGGAAGCGTCCTCCGGGGAAAATTCCACGTCCTGTACGAATTGCCTGGCATAGGATACGCCTTCCGCCGCCAGGCGCAGGATTTCGGATTCCGCTTTTTTCAATTTGAACTGCATGTGCAGCTTGCTGGTTGCCAGGAAGATGTGGATGCGGGCGCGTTCCCCGGCGGGTTCCAGGGCCCTGGCCGCCGCTTCAATATCCGCCTTCACGCAGCGGGCCAGTCCTGCGATGCGGCATTTTTTGATTTCGCGGGCGATGGTGTGCACGGCTTCAAAGTCGCCGTCGGAGATGCAGGGAAAGCCGGCTTCAATCACGTCCATGCCCAGCCGTTCCATTTGCCGCGCCACTTCCAGCTTTTCGCGTAGGTTCATGGATGCTCCGGGGCATTGTTCTCCATCGCGCAGGGTAGTGTCAAAAAAGTAGATTTGATCGGACATAGGTTAATGATGTTAAGCGGTGGCATGATAATGTTTTGCTCCGGTAACGCAAGCCCTACGCGCTGCATGCTTTCACAGAGCGTCCGGGCGGCGGAAGAGAACCGCCGGAGCGAAGAATGACGGAACCGCCCTTTGCCTAAAAGGAGGAGCTTTGTAGGATGGAAGGGTGAAGATCAGATTTTACCTGAATGACCGGGCGGAGCGCGTCATGGCTCTGTGGAGCGAAAGCCGCAGAGAATACCTGGCGGCGGATTCCGTGCTTGCCGAGGTGGATGCCTGCATTTGCGGGGAAACGGGATCCTGCGGAGAGGAAATGAAGCGCATTGCCGCGTTTCTGGATAGTGCCGCCGTCAAAGCTGTCAACCCTGAATGGATGATTGATACCGCGCTGCCCTGTTCTCCTTCCAAGCTGGTGTGCCTGGGAAAGAGTTATGCGGACCATGCGAAGGAGTTTGACGGGGATTCCGTGCAGGAGCCGGCTGTTTTCCTGAAATCGCCTTCCGCCATTACTTCCTGCAGCGATGTCGTTTTGTATCCGCCCGGCTGCGACAAGCTGGATTATGAGATTGAATTGGCCGTAGTGATTAAGGAGATGTTGAAAAACGCTTCCCCGGAGGAGGCCGCGCGGGCTATCAGCGGCTATACGCTGATGTGCGACTATTCGGAAAGGGCCAACCAGCTGGAACATGGCGGACAGTGGACCAAGGGGAAGAGTTATGACAGCTTTGCCCCAATGGGCCCTACGTTCATTTCCGCTGATGAACTTGGGGACGGTGCCGGCATTCCCCTGGAATTGAGGGTGAACGGGGAAGTGCGCCAGAGCGGAAATACGGACGGCTTGATCTGGCCTGTTCCGCGTCTGATTGCCTATGTTTCCCGGTTCATGACCTTATGGCCCGGAGATGTGGTTTCCACCGGCACTCCGGGAGGCGTGGGGATGGGGATGAAGCCTCCGGTATATTTGAAACCCGGAGATGTCGTGGAATGGGGAAGCCCCGCTTTTGGATTCGCCTCCCAGGCTGTGGTGATTGATGATGAGGGGTAGGGGGACAATTCTCCGGCCTTTCCGAATATGGGGGGAAGGGAAAGAACTTTCCCTTCCCGCTTCTGCGGACGGAGCGTTATTTTCCCGTGGAACGGGGCCGCCGGAGCGGGCCGGACGGCAGATGACGCCTGCATGCGGGGGCTGGGCGTTATTTTCTCTTGATTACTTCGCCGCGGTTTAGTGAAGTGGCCGCGTGAAAAATGTGGTTTTGTACGTGGTCATGGTGACCGGGCTGACTGCCCTCTTCGTCTGGCTGAAAAGCAGGAATGCGGAACGCGCCCCTGCTTCCGCCGCCATGGTGGTGTCTCCGGAAAGCGGCATGGCGCGCCCTATTGTGCTGGTGGATGTCCGAACTCCGGAGGAGTACCGCACGGGACATAAGGAGGGGGCCTTGAATATTCCGGTAGATGAGGTGGAACAACGGGCCGCGCAGCTTCTTCCGGATAAGAATGCCGTGATTTTGCTGTATTGCCGTACGGGCAAGAGGGCGGACAAGGCGCTGGAAGTGCTCAGGAAGATGGGATATTCCCATGTGGAAAACCTGTACCGGTCTGAAATGTAGCTTTCATCCCGATTGATCCGTGCGGGGATTCCGCGGGGCGCCGGGCATGCCGTTTCCTGAATCGGTCAGGAAACGGCACAGGAACGGATTCATATGGCTCTTTCCGGAAAGCAACTGGAATTTAAGCCGTTCATTCTTTAATCAGTTCCAGTTTCCCATTGGAGGATTTTCCGCCCACGGAGCGGACCCTGGCTCTGAGGGAGCATCCGTTGTTGGCATGGATTCCCTTGGGAAGGGAAAGTTTGTAGAAATTCCCGCGGGAAGGCTTGCCTGCCAATCCGGCGTGCCGGTCGCGGGCGATTACTTTGCCGTTTTCCAGGAGTTCGACGCCGTCTATTTCCAGGGCATGGCTGCCGGAAGTGAAGACGAAGCGCACCCCCCGGAGTTTTTCAAGATCAGCGGAAGAAACGGGCCAGTCCAGATAACTCCATTCCGTGGATACCGTCGCGGAGGTCCAGTTTCCTATAATTGACCCGGCTGCTTTTCTTTTCAGGGAAGAAGGCAGGGGCGGCGCCTCCCGGATAGCCTGGCGGCAGGCGTTGACCAGATCTCCGGGAGCGTGCGCCGCGCTTACGCCAGTGGAACGGACCCATTTTTCCTCCCATGCTCCCATATCCGGATTTTTTTCGGAAAGACGGCTCTGAATAAAGTGTTCCCAGCGCGGCAGATAGTAGTCCCTGATAAGGCCGCTCCATATTTTGGCGGCGTAGTCGTCTACGGGAGGCCCCCATCTGGTCACCAGCCTTCTGGCGTTTTGTTCATACTTGTTTTTTTCCTCCGGAGAAGTTCCGTGAGACCGGGCAAATGATAACCAGCGCGACAGTCTCCAGGTGGGGTGCCCTTCCAGAAGGGAATCCGCCCGAAGGGCGTATTTGCGGAAATATTCCATGCATTTTTTCGTATTCTCCATTTCTTGTTCATCCAGGGCTTCCAGAGCGGCCAGGATGGCTTCATTCATGCGTATGCCAAGGTAATGGGCGGTCATCTCAACGGCATCCTGTCGGAACAGGGGGGACTGTTCCAGGCCGCGAGTGTTGACGAACAGGGAGAGGCCTTTCAGAAAATCTTCGCTTGTGTTTACGGAACAGCCGCGGGTGCCGGGTTTCATTTGCCAGTTGAAACGGGGATGGTCCTTTAAGTTGGAATAGGCTGTGCGGCGGAACAGATTCCAGGCTTCCTTCATGCTGTCCGGATAATTTCCGTATCGGGCACGGCAATAATTTTCCAGATATTGTTCCACGTCCTCCTGGCGGTCCCTCCATGCGGCGTCCGTAACCAGTTCGTAGATAACGTCATTGTTTTCTATCCCTTCCGGGGCCATGCCCATTCCGGAGAGACGCCCCCTGGATGAAGAGTTCAAGGCTTCCAGATGGCCGTTGGCGTAAAAATCCATTACCCCGGTCATGGCGCATTTGCCGCCCATGTTGGGAACCACGCTGTAAACCCACGGTTTATTGAAAAAACCCTTGAAGACGTCCCAGTTCATGCCGTTGCGCCAGAAAGTCTTGTTGTAATCCGCCGCCAGGTCCAGAAGGAGCATCTTATCGTCCGGAACCTTGCTGAGCAAAGCCTTCAGAGTATCTGCGTTCCAGATATTGCGCTGGTATCCGAACATCCATCCCTGCATGACCCATACCGCATCCGGGTTGGTGGAGGAAATGGAGCGGTAAATTTGTTCCCCGAGGGAGCTGAGCATATTGTTGCGGGCTTCGGCGCCTCCTTTGTTTTCGGGAAGTTCCATTTCATTGAAGGAGTCCGCAAGAAAATAGGTGTTTTTCCCGAATTCCTTCTGCCATTCCTGCATGTACAGGCGTCCTATTTTAAGGAAAAGGGGCTCTTCCGGAGAAAGAAAATGGGCGTGGTTTTTTTGAGGCCAGCCTCCCCCCCCCAGCCGGTGAAGCTTCGCTTCCGGATAAAGGCGGAGGATTCCCCGGGGAACGAAACCGGAAAAAGCGGGACAAATGGGGGTCATGCCCAGGGATTTCATCCTGTGCAGGATGCGGTGCTGCAGGGCGATTTGTTCTTTGTGCCAGCTGGCGGGCAGGGGGCCGTCATGATTGACGATGTTCCCCATCCGCTGCCAGGGAAGGTGTGCCGGTCCCGTATAAAATTCTTCTATTTCTTTCTCCGTCAGTCCCAGCTGTTTCCATACCCGGACGGCGATTCCCTCCGTGGCAACCAGGCCCAGAGGCATATCTATGCCGTGCAGAGCCATCCAATCTATTTCTTTTTCCCAGCGTTCCCAGGTCCAGTAAGGCATCGTATAGCCATAGGTGACCACATTGAAGTAATAGTGGTTGCGAAAAGGGGAAACGATGCGGCGCGGCGCGGCATCCGGCAGTTGCGCCGGCCAGCGGATATCTTTATTATCCCAGGAAACCATTCCCAGACGGTTTGTCTTCAGAAAATCATAGAATCCCCGGCAGAGGGCTGTGCCGCTGCTTCCCCGGATATTCAGTATTCCGCCGGAGGCTTTCGTTTCAAAAACATCGTGCCCGTCTTCTTTTTCAATAATTTCCAGTTGCAGTTTTTCCGGGGCTTTGGCCAGGGACGGAACGGTCCGCATGATTACTGAACGCGCTGCTTCCCGCTCTCTGTTTTTCTGTATATCTTCTGCGAAGACAAACAGATTTGTTAGCATGAAAAGTAATAGAATTTTTGGGAAATAAGAGGTCATATTGTAATATATACAAGACAGGTAAATAGTTCTTTCAGGAAAAAGCGGATATTTGCGTAATCCGTTAAAGAAAAAGGCCCCTGCATGTTGTCATGCAGGGGCCCTGGTTGAAAAGACTGAAAGCTTTTATTCCACCTTGGGCTTCCGCGGCGTTCTCTTGCGCGGCGCTTTGGGCTTTGCCGGGGGGGTGTCCTGGATGTGCAGGAAGGTGAGCGTCTCCGTCCCGTCCGTTTCCACGGCTTCAATTTTATCGCCGGGTTTCACGTCTCCCCTCAGCAGGGATTCCGCCAGCGGGTCTTCCAGCAGGCGTTCGATGGCGCGGCGCATCGGGCGTGCGCCGTACTGCGGGTCGTAGCCGTTCTTGATGATCAGGTTCAGGGCTTCCTGACTCAGGGCCAGCGTGATGTTCTTGGCCTTGAGACGGGAGATGAGCTTGTCCGCTTCCAGATGCACGATACGTTCCAGATCATCCCGTTCCAGCATGCGGAAGACGGAAATGTCATCAAAGCGGTTCAGGAATTCCGGGCGGAATTGCCTGCGCGCTTCTTCCAGAATCTTTCCCTTCATGGCGGCGTAGTCCGCGTTGTCGGCGGCCATGGCGCCAAAGCCCATGGTGCTCTGCCGCTTGGCGGAGGCGGCCCCCACGTTGGAGGTCAGGATGATGATGGTGTTGCGGAAGTTGATCTTGCGTCCCAGGGAGTCCGTCACGCTTCCTTCTTCCAGAATCTGGAGAAGCAGGTTCATAACGTCCGGATGGGCCTTTTCCACTTCATCAAAGAGGATGACGGAGTAGGGTCTGCGACGGACGGCTTCCGTGAGCTGGCCGCCTTCGTCATGGCCTACGTAGCCGGGAGGAGAACCGATGAGACGGGACGTGGTGTGTTTTTCCATGTACTCGCTCATGTCCACCTGAATCAGGGCGTCCGCAGTGCCGAACATGATTTCCGCCAGATTGCGGGCCAGATAGGTTTTGCCCACGCCGGTGGGGCCCAGGAAGAGGAATGAGCCGATCGGGCGGCGCGGATCCTTGATGTCCGCGCGGCTGCGCCGCAGGGCGCGGGCGATGGCGGAGGCCGCTTCATCCTGGCCGATGACTTTGCTTTTCAACTCTTCTTCCATCCGCAAAAGCTTGGCGGTTTCCTTTTCCTCCATCCGGGCCAGAGGGATGCCCGTCCATTTGGAGAGCACGCTCATCACGTCTTCATCCGTTACGGGAACGTAATTGTTCTCATAGGAATTGCGCCAGGTTTCCAGCATGTTTTGAAGTTCCGCCCTGGCTTGTTTTTCCTCGTCGCGGAGGCGGGCTGCTTCCTCAAAAATCTGGGTTTCCACAGCCTTGTCCTTGCGTTCCTTGATTTCCGCAATGCGGGTTTCCATGTCGCTGATGTGGTCCGGGCGGGTCATTTGGGAGACGCGCTTGCGCGCGCCCGCTTCATCCAGGATGTCGATGGCCTTGTCCGGCAGGAAACGGCCCGTCAGATAGCGGTGGGAGAGCCTGGCTGCGGCTTCAATGGCTTCCGTCGTATAGTGCACCTTGTGATGTTCCTCATACTTGGGCTGAATGCCGGCAAGAATCCGGATGGTGTCCTCCACGGAGGGTTCCCCTACCTGCACCTGCTGGAAGCGGCGTTCCAGGGCGGCGTCCTTCTCAATGTGTTTCCTGTATTCGTTGAGCGTGGTGGCGCCTATGGCCTGGAGCTCACCCCGGGAGAGGGGGGGCTTGATGATGTTGGAGGCGTCCATGGAGCCTTCCGCGGAGCCGGCGCCCACGATGGTGTGCAGTTCGTCAATGAAAAGGATGACGTTGCCTTCCCGGCGTATTTCATCCATCACGGCCTTGAGCCGTTCTTCAAACTGGCCGCGGTATTTGGTGCCGGCCACCATCAGCGCCAGATCCAAGGAGATGACTCTCTTGCTGCGCAGGAGCTCCGGAACGTGGCCCTGGGCTATTTCCTGGGCCAGCCCTTCCACGATGGCGGTCTTGCCCACCCCGGCTTCACCGAGCAGGACGGGGTTGTTTTTATTCCTGCGGCACAGGATCTGGATGACGCGCTCAATTTCGGAGGCGCGGCCGATGACGGGGTCCAGCTTGCCGTCCCGGGCCAGCTGGGTCATGTCCCGTCCGAAAGCCTGAAGCGCGGGAGTCTTGGATTTCTGCTGCCTGGAATAGGAGGGGGAGGAAGGTTCGTCCGTCGGGATGGCGGGGGATTCATTTTCCTCTTCGTCGTCATCGTCGTCCGGGATGATGTTGTCTTCATCCGCGTCCATCTGGTATTTGGGGGTCAGCACGTCCAGCAGTTCGCGCCGCGCCTGTTCCAAATCCACGCCGAAGTGGCGCAGAATCTGTCCGGCCACGCCGTCTCCGTCACGGATGAGGCCCAGGAGCAGGTGTTCCGTGCCCACATACGTGTGGTTGAGTTCCTGGGCTTCCCTGTTTGCCATTGCCAGGACTTTGCGCACCCTGGGGGTGTACGGAATGTTGCCTTCCGCCTGGGGTTCTGTGCCCCGGCCTATTTGTTCCTCCACCTGTTTGCGCACGGCGGAAAGTTCCACGCCCAGATTTTCCAGGATGGTGACGGCCACGCCCTTGCCCAGTTTGAGCAGGCCGAGCAGAAGGTGTTCGGTTCCTATGTAATGATGATTGAAGCGGTCCGCTTCCCGGCGCGCATGCGCCAGCACTTGTTGCGCCCTAGGCGTAAAATTATTCATGGATGATTAAAAAATTGGTATGGTTGCATTAATTGCCGGAAAGTTCCTTTCGGATCATATCAGCGCGGATCTGGTCCCTGTGTTCCGAGGTGGTCTGGTCCGTGGTGGACAGGCGCGCCAGATGGGCCGGCTGGATGTTCATGATGGTTTTGTTGACGTTTTTTAATGCCTGGCGGGAAAAGATGTCCAGAGACGCTCCCATCCGGAGGAAGGAGAGCAGCGCCAGCGCCTCCTGCACCGCCGCGGCCTTCGGCGTCTGGCCGCACGCGCGCCACTCGTAGATGGAGTCGGCGGTCTGGTGGTACTGCTCGCACAGCGCCTCGCCCGCGGGGGAGTCGGCCGCCGCGCGCCACTCCAGGTAGGCCAGGTCTGAAGTGAAGCGGGTCATGCGTTCCACAATCCGGTCTTCGCTGTCTCCCAGCGTGGATTGGTTGGATATCTGGAAAAGGTTGCCGGTGGCTTCCGTCCCTTCCCCGTAAAGGCCGCGGACGGTGATGTTGAGCTGCACGGCCGCCTGAACGACCTGCTGCATCTGTTCGGAGATGACGAGGCCCGGCAGATGCATCATCACGGAGGCCCTCATGCCCGTGCCCAGATTGGTGGGGCAGGCGGTGAGATAGCCCAGCCGCGTATTGTAGGCGTACGGGAGCCTGGCTTCCAGTTCGGAGTCTATTTTGGAAATGGCCCCCCATGCTTTTTTAAGCTGGATGCCGGGCAGGATATACTGCAGGCGCAGATGGTCCTCCTCATTAAAGAGGATGCTGGCATTCTGGCTGCGGGAGATGAGGACGGCGCAGCCTTCCGAACGGGCCGCCAGTTCCCGGGAAATGAGGTGGCGTTCCACCAGCAACTGTTTCTGCTGCTGGGTAAGCCCGGAAAGCTCCGCATAATAGCCTCCTTTCATGACGGGGATTTGGCGCGCTTCTCCGGAAGTGAGCTTTAGCGTTTCCTCCCTCTGCTGGCGAGTGGCCCAGCCGGGAAAGGGCGTGGCGGTCAGATTGCGCGCCAGGCGGATGCGGGAGGTGAGGACGATGTCGTGCTCATCCCGTGATTCCACCATCCATTTGGCGGGGTTGTTGAGTAAGTCGTCAAAGAGCATGTATGTTAATTGGTCGGCGTGCGCAATTGGTTGATTTGATCGCGGAGTTCGGCGGCGCGTTCATAGTCCTCTCTTGCCACTGCCAGGGAAAGCTGTTGTTCCAGATCACTGATGGTTTGGGTTTCCGTTTCGCGTTTTTCGGCCCGTTCCGGAGTTTTCCCGTGATGGTGGGAATCAGGCTGGATCTGGGTAAGAAGCGGGAGGATTTCTTCTTCAAAGACGTTGTAGCATTCACTGCAGCCCAGACGTCCTACGTTTTTGTAATCCTGAAGGGTGAAGGAGCAGATTGGACAGCTTGTGAGGGGCAGGGATTGCAGGGCCGGAATGGGGGCGGAGGGGGCCGCCGCGCCTTCCTTGCCGAATTGGCCCTGAAGGTTCGGGAACAGTTTCTCCGCCAGATCGAAGGCATCTGGATCCAGCAGACCCCGCTCCTGGGCGCATTTGGCGCAAAGGCAGAATTTGGTGGACTTCCCGTTGATGATC
>OGPT01004009.1_pt1 | contig 10027 bp, 7 predicted proteins | sample 1552951 | NCBI WGS metagenome assembly OGPT01 (sample SAMEA2580224, study PRJEB22360) | human gut metagenome | biome: human gut; feature: human-associated habitat; material: faeces | place: Denmark | collected 2008/2010
GTACCAGATGTCGATCGGGGTTTTAACCGTGAAATAGGGATAGAGGCTTAAATATTGAACCGTCTTGGCGTAATCTGCCCAGATGGAGAATTTGTTGACCGTGTAGCTGATTTTCGCCCGGGGTGAGAAGGTGTGTTCACGGGTTTCTCCCGAGTAGAATTGATAATTCCCTCCCACGTTTATGGAGAAGTAGTGATTCAAATGGTAGGCAATATCTAGGTATAATTCATATAGATTGAAGTCTTTGTCCGAACTTTTTATCAGGAGATTTTGGCTTTCGTCGCTTTTATTGGCTGTTTCAAACCGGGAGTATTCGAATTTCACCCCACTGTTCAGGCTTAATTTGTCCGAAAATTGACGGGAATAGGTTGCTTGCCCGAGAAGGGCGTAGTTACGGTTTCCGCCTCCCATGGGTACGCTGCCGAAGGCATCGCCCTCGCTGTACGTGTTTTTCCCGCCAAATTGGAAATCCCATTGCTCTTTGGCATCGGGCGTGTAGGAGGCATTCACGTTACCGGAAAAGGTGTGCCAATCGAAAATGTATTGCACGTGTTCGCTGATTTTCATTTTCATGTGATCAAGAGAGAATAGCCCGAAGGCGGTCATTCTCCATTTGTCGGAAAGACGTGAATCAATGGTTGCGGTAATATCACTGAACGAGTACTCCGGCATGTAGTTAGGATTTGTCTTGTCATCCATGGATCGGTTGTATAACCGGGAAATGTGTTGTAAGTAAGAGGTCCGGGCAGAGGCGGCAAAGGACGTGTGATTTTTGATGATTGGGCCTTTGGCTTTCAGAGCGGAAGAGACAAGTCCGATGGTCAGCTCTCCTTCGTGTTCATGCTTGTTTCCCGGCTCAGGACGCATATTAATGTAGGAGGATAAAAAACTGTTGTACCGGGCGGGGAAACCGCTTTTGAAAAGGGTGGAGTTGTTCAGTATGTAGGGGTCGAACGTGGAGAGGATTCCCGTGAGGTGGTCCGGGTAGGCGATGGGCATGTTGTTGATGAGAAAACCGTTCTCGTTGCTGTTTCCGCCACGGACGTAGATGCCGGAATTGAGCGCATTCGTGGTCACGATGCCGGGTATGGTGGCCAGGTATTTTAGCACGTCCTGTTCGCCGAGGATGGCCGGGATCCGTTCGATTCCTTTGATGGAGGAGAGGATTCGCCCGCTAGCCGGGAGGGCGGTGACGACGACTTCTTTCAGGTTGTTCTGTTTGTTGCGCAGGGTGATGACGAACGGTGCGTCACTTTTGTTGAGCTTGTAAGTTTCTTTTTTATAGTTGATGTGTGAAAATTCCAATGTACAGGGAATAGGACATTCCAACCGGAAGAGACCCAGGGAGTCGGTGGTAGTGCCTTTTTCGCTCTCGATGCAGTAGATGTGTACCCTGTTAACCGGTTCGCCGGAATGGGCAATAACTTTCCCCACGATGACCGTTTGGGCGTCAAGTGATATGGAGATGAATAAAAGTAAGATTGCAACCAATTTGCCCATATACACGCGTTGTGAGTTCGAAATTTTACAAATGTAGTAAACAAATCCCGTTAAGCCTTATGGTTCATGTGAATAATTGTTGTTATTTTGCAGGACATCTATTAAAATTTAGTTATGGGAATCTACGTGCATGTACCTTTTTGCCGGAGTAAATGTTTTTATTGCGGGTTTTATTCGGTCGCTTCGTTGAAGTTGAAGGAGGCGTATCTGGGGGCTATCGGGCGGGAGATTGATTTGCGTCGGGGATATTTACAGCAGCAGGAAATGCATACTTTGTACTTCGGGGGAGGTACGCCTTCTTACTTGGAGCGTGGGGAGCTGGAACGAATCATACGGAAATTGGAGGAAAATTATTCGTTCGTCCCTGGTATGGAGCGAACCATCGAGTTGAATCCCGAAGATTTGGTGCCGGAAAAATTGCAAGGAATAAAGGATTTAGGCTTTAATCGGTTGAGTATCGGGGTACAGTCTTTCTCGGATGAACAACTGAAACGAATCAACCGGACACATTCTGCCCGTCAGGCGATGGATGGAATCACGTTTGCTGCTGGCATGGGATTTGATAATATAAGCATGGATTTGATTATTGGCTTACCGGGACAGACGGAAGCTGAGTTGTTAGATGATGTGGAGAGGGCAAGTGGTTTGCCAATAGCTCATTTATCCGTGTACATGTTAAGCATTGATTCAAATACAGTATTCGAACACATGGTGAAACGGGGAGAGTTCCGGTTGGAGGATGAGGAGGTGATGGCCGGGCGTTATCAGCGGGTGTGTGAGCGGTTGAAAGAGTTGGGTTTTGAACATTATGAAATTTCCAATTTTGCCCGGAACGGGAGATACTCCCGGCACAATACATCTTACTGGCAACAAAAGTCATACATCGGTTTCGGCCCTTCGGCTCATTCTTATGACCTGTATTCCAGACAATGGAATACGGCGAATTTAAAAACTTATATAGATCATTTAAATGAAGGAACGCTTTCATTTGAAAAAGAGGAATTAAAACCTATTGATTTGTATAATGAATACGTGATGACGAGTTTGCGGACGATGTGGGGGATGGAAAAGCAAAAATTGGAGGGAGAGTATGCCGAGTTTTGGGAACAGGTGCGGGAGCAAGTCCGGAAATACGAGGATTCCGGGGATTTGATCGAGGAAGGAGGGAGATGGAGAATTAGCGAGGCCGGATGGGTAATTTCAGATACGATTTTGAGTGATTTATTCGTGGTCTAGTTTTTTACATGAAAAAATACTATTTTTGCGGTTGTAAGTTTAATAATTAAATGTTTTTCAGATGAAAACGAGTAGAATGTCAGTCAAAGAACTGTTGCAGTCAGAAGATTGCGGTAAAGAGGTTGAGGTTAAAGGTTGGGTAAGAACCAAACGCGGTAATAAACAGGTGAATTTTATTGCCTTGAATGACGGCTCTACGATCAATAATATACAGGTGGTGGTTGATATGGAGAAGGTGGCCGAGGAGGTGATGAAGAAAGTTACGACCGGGGCGGCTGTTCACGTGAAAGGAGTGCTCGTGGAAAGTACGGGTAGTGGGCAGGCTCGTGAGATTCAAGCGAAGGAGGTGATCGTAACGGGTGAGGCTGATCCGGAGAAATACCCGATACAACCGAAAAAGCACAGCTTGGAGTTCTTGCGCGAGGTGGCTCATTTGAGATTCCGCACGAATATTTTCGGGGCTGTTTTCCGTATTCGTCACGCGATGGCTTTTGCTATTCATCAATATTTTAACGATCATGGGTTCTATTATTTACATACCCCGTTGATCACGGCTTCGGATTGCGAGGGAGCGGGTGAGATGTTTCGGGTGACGACGCTTGACCCGAAGAATCCACCCTTGTTGGAGGACGGAAGTGTTGATTTCAGACAGGACTTTTTCGGAAAATCAACCAACTTGACGGTGAGCGGTCAGCTGGAAGGTGAGCTAGGGGCCATGTCGCTGGGTAAGATTTACACGTTCGGGCCTACTTTCCGGGCAGAGAATTCAAATACTACGCGCCATTTGTCGGAGTTCTGGATGATCGAGCCAGAAGTTGCTTTCAATGATTTGGAAGATAACATGGATTTGGCGGAGGACTTTTTGAAATATTTGATCCGTTACGCTTTGGAGCATTGCATGGATGATTTGTTGTTCTTGAGCAAGCGTTTGCAGGAGGAGGAGAAGGACAAGAAAGCCGAGGAGCGTTCCATGGAGTTGATCGAAAAGTTGCAATTCGTATTGAATCATGATTTTGAACGGGTTACTTACACGGAGGCTATTGATATATTGAAAAACAGCAAGCAAAATAAGAACGGTAAGTTCCAGTATCCGGTGACGGGTTGGGGGGTGGATTTACAGAGTGAACACGAGCGTTACTTGGTAGAGAAACATTTCAAGAAACCGGTGATTTTGACGGGTTACCCGAAGGAAATCAAGGCTTTCTATATGAAACAGAACCCGGACGGAAAGACGGTTGCCGCGATGGACGTGCTTTTCCCGCAAATCGGAGAGATTATTGGGGGATCGCAGCGTGAGGAAGACTATAACAAGCTGGTGACTCGTATGCAGGAGGTAGGAATACCGGTTTCTGCGATGTCTTGGTATCTGGATACGAGAAGGTTTGGTTCTGCGGAGCATAGCGGATTCGGACTTGGATTTGAACGTTTGTTGTTGTTCGTGACCGGAATGGGGAATATACGTGACGTGATCCCGTTCCCGCGGACACCGAAAAATGCCGAGTTTTAAGAATAATTTGAAATAAATAGAAGGATGCTCAAGCAAAATTTACAACAGAAATTGGGGTTGAAAATCAATCCGTTGCAAATACAGCTGATCAAGCTGCTTGAGCTTCCTACCTATCAACTTGAACAGAGGATTAAGGAGGAGTTGGAGTCAAACCCGCTTTTGGAAGAGGGGGAGGAGAAACCGGAACCGGAAGTTGATATTAAGGAGGACGGGGATGAGGTGGATTATGATGAGAATTCGCAGGAAGAAGATAATTACGAGTCTTCGGAGGATGAATTTTCTTTAGATGATTATATCAGTGATGAGGATGATATTCCGGACTATAAGTTGACAGCATCGAATGCCTCGAAGGATGATGATGCACGGGAGTTCGTGCTTTCCGGAGGGATTTCTTTCCGGGAGAATCTGGTGGAACAGTTGGGAACGCAGCACTTGGGAGAGATGGATCGTAAGATCTGCGAGTATATCATTGGTAATATTGATGATGATGGTTATCTGCGTCGGGACGTGGAGAATATCGTGGATGATCTCGCTTTTGGGGCGGGGATCGAGGTGGACGATGAGAAAATTGAATCCTTGTTGCGTGTCGTGCAGCGTTTTGAGCCGGCAGGAGTAGGGGCGAGAGATTTGAGGGAGTGTCTGTTGCTGCAGGTGAAACGACGCTTGGCGGAGACTTCCACGCCGGCTTTGATAAATGCCCGGATCATATTGGAGTGTTATTTCGAGGAGTTCTCGAAGAAACATTACGAGAAGATTTCCAAGCGGATGAAGATTTCAGAGGAGGAGTTGAAAGAGGCGGTGGACGAAATTCTGAAATTGAATCCCAAGCCGGGCGGACAAATTTCCGATTCTTCGGTTCCGGGAGCCGAGAAGATTATTCCTGATTTTAACTTGGATATTGTAGATGGGGAGTTGCAGTTGAGCTTGAACACGGGGGATATTCCCGAGTTGAGGTTGAACAAATCGTACGTCAATATGTTGGAGGATTACCAGAAGAATTCGAATTCCCGTGAGAAGAAGGATGTGGTGTCTTTCGTAAAATATAAGTTGAGTTCTGCCCGTTCGTTTATTGATGCCGTGCAACAGCGGAATAACACGCTGATGCTGACGATGACAGCTATCGTGCAGTTCCAGAAACCATTTTTCCAAACGGGGGACGAGAGCAAGTTGAAACCGATGATTCTCCGGGATATTGCCGATATTACCGGATTGGATGTTTCTACTATTTCGAGGGTTTCTAATTCTAAGTATATACAGACTTGGTTCGGTATCTACTCTTTAAAACAATTCTTTTCGGGAAGTATGCCGACGAGTAGTGGAGAGGAAGTTAGCACGGGCGAGTTGAAGAATGTGTTGAAGGAAATCGTGGACGGCGAGGATAAACGCAAACCTTACACGGATGATGAGTTGGTGGAATTAATGAATAAAAAAGGTTACCAGATTGCCCGCCGGACGATTGCAAAGTATCGTCAGTTGCTGGATATTCCGGTGGCCCGACTTCGTAGAGAAGTTTAAAAGCCATAATTTTAAAATATGAAAGTACTTGCTTTTGCCGTATCCATGCTGTTTCATCCTTTGTTGTTGCCTTTGTACGTGTTGTTTATCACATTTAATACAGGAACTGTTTTTACTTATATTCCGGCGTACACGCAAAATATGTCTTATTTGTTGACCCTGCTGGGGGTGACGTTAATTCCATTGCTTTGCTTGCCGTTGTTGAAGTGGTTGGGGTTAATTGAGGGTTACCGTCTGGTGCAGAAACAAGATCGGGTGTTCCCGGTGCTGGTGACGATCGTGGGGGCTTTTATAGTGTTTTATTTTTCCCGTAATTTGCCTTATTCTAATATCGTGAGGCAGTTTTACCTGATTATGGTGATCATGCTCTCCGGCTTTATGATCGTGACGATTCGCTGGAAGATCAGTATGCACATGACGGCTATCGGGGCTTTGTGTGGCTTCGTTTTTATTCTGGGAATGAAGTATTTGGGGGATGTGATTAACTTGTTGCCTTTGTTGATTCTGGCTTCCGGTCTTGTGGCCTCCGCCCGCTTGTATCTAAAACAACATACTCCTGCCCAAGTATATGTCGGGTATATTTATGGTGCTGCTGCCGTGGTGGCTATCATGTATTAATAAAGCATGATCCATATATCGCTTTGTCCCAGTTGGGTGGCGAGTAGATCCCTTTGTTTCGTGGCCTCTTGTTTATCCGTGTAATTTGCGATACTGACACGATAACGTTGATCTTTGGTAATGATCTGTGCCTCCGGGAAACCTTTGGCTTTTAGTTGTGTCACGTCTTTTTCTGCTAGATTTTCCCGGGGATGGCTGGCCACGATGATATGGTAACTTCTTGTATTTGTTTTCTTGATGTTTTGTTCCGTTCCTTGTTGCTTTCCTGTTTCTTGTCGGGATGGGGAAAGCTTCACGTTTGATGCAATAGTTGTGTTATTGGCATCTTGCGATGGATTTTGCTTAATGGTGTCAAGGGAGACATGGTTTTCTGGAAGAGAGGCCGGAAGGCTCCTTTTCACATTAGTGGTGGTTAGATTCTTGGAATTCATTTTATCCCGTTGACAACCGATGAATGGTAACATCAGGACGAATGATAGGAACAATGCGAGTTTCATGTTATTTGTGTTTATTTTATTTGATAGATCCAAGTCTCTTCTTTACCGGGGATTTTATGAATTTTTCTTACGGCTGTAATAGCTTCTTTCTCGGTTTTGTATCCTTCGTAAGCGACGAGGTAAAGATCTCGGCTATAGGGCATGATGATGGCGTTTGTATAACCTTCTTTGTGTAGTTTGTCATACATACGGTCTGCATTGTCTTTGATGCGGAAACAGCCACCAACAAGGAGATATTCCGGAGCTTCTTTTACCACGGTGGTCGCAGTTGCCGTTTTTGTTTCCATTACTTGAGTGGTGTCTTTTATAAGGACAGCCTTGGTTTCTACTTTAACCGTTTCTTTTTGCGTATTGGTGTTTATTACCTTCTTTTTGTCTTGACATCCGGAGATTGCAACCGCTAGGATGACGAGTGTAAATAGTAGAATCGTTTTCATGTTTGACAACGTTTTGGTTAATCATGCCAAGATACAAACAAATTTATTGTTAGTAAAGTATTTTCTTCTATTTTTGTGGTGAAAGTGTCGAATTGTAACCAGTAAAAGAGTTATTATGAATAAATTTATCGGAGTATTGTTGATTTTGGTTCTTGCCGCTTCGTGTAAGAATGAAACAGAACCTATCGTGAAAATTACCACGGAGTACGGGGATATAAAGATTCGTTTGTATGATAAAACACCCAAGCATCGGGATAATTTTTTGAAGTTGGTGGAAGAGAAATTTTATGATGGTTTGTTGTTTCATCGGGTGATTAATCATTTTATGATACAGGGGGGAGATCCAACATCAAAGAATGCGGGACCGGATGTGCTGTTGGGTGAGGGGGATGTGGATTATCGGATCGATGCGGAGTTCGTACCGGAGTATTTCCACAAGAAAGGGGTGCTTGCTGCCGCACGGGAAGGAGATGACACCAATCCGGAGCGTAAGTCTAGCGGGGCGCAGTTCTATATCGTTCAAGGAAACGTGTATTCTCCGGAACAGTTAGAGAATACGGTAAAGAGCATCAATGAAAGGCGTAAGATGGCGTTGTATGGGCGGTTGAAGAATCAATACAAGAATGAATTTGCCCGTTTACAGGAGGCTAATGATTCGGAGGCTTTGGATGAATTGTCGGAGAAATTGACCCGGGAATGTGATAGTCTGTTCGTGAATGAAGAGTTAGTGTTAACAGAGGCGCAAAAACAGGCTTATACTACAGTTGGCGGAACGCCCCATTTGGACGGACAGTACACGGTGTATGGGGAGGTGATTGAAGGATTGGATGTACTGGATAAGATTGCTGCCGTGAAAACAAATTCTTTCGATAGACCGGTGGAGGATGTTGTGATTGAGAAGGTTAGAAGATAAATAGTTGTTTGTAACGGGAATTTATAGATTAAATTCCCGTTATCTTTTTTATCTCATTCAGTTTGTTCAATGCTTCAAGTGGGGTCAGGCTGTTGATGTCCAGCCCGGCAATCTCGTCTCGGATCTGTAATAACACGGGGTCTTCCAGTTGGAAGAAACTGAGTTGAATGCCTTCTCTTTCGTTTCCTATTTTAGCGACATTCTTTTGTATGGCTCCGCTTGAATTACGGTCGTTTTCGAGTTGCTTTAATATCTCAGATGAACGTTTGATGACGGATTGCGGCAAGCCTGCCATTTTACCGACCTGTATACCGAACGAGTGGTTGGAACCTCCTTTTACCAGTTTGCGAAGGAATACGACTTTGTTGTTTACCTCTTTTACCGACACGTTGAAATTCTTGATTTTCGAGTAGGTGTGTTCCATTTCGTTCAGTTCGTGGTAATGGGTGGCGAAAAGGGTTTTTGCCCTGCTTTTCGGGTTTTCGTGTAAAAACTCGACAATGGCCCAAGCGATGGAAATACCGTCGTACGTGGAGGTGCCTCGTCCAAGTTCGTCGAATAATACAAGACTTCGATCGGAAATGTTGTTCAGGATGTTGGCCGCCTCGTTCATCTCAACCATGAAGGTGGATTCTCCCAAAGAGATGTTGTCGGATGCCCCGACACGGGTGAAAATTTTGTCGACATACCCGATCTTTGCCGACACTGCAGGAACAAAACATCCGGCTTCTGCCATGATCACGATAAGTGCGGTTTGGCGTAAAAGCGCTGATTTACCCGCCATGTTGGGTCCCGTGATAATGATGATTTGTTGCTTGTCGTTATCGAGGTAGAGGTCATTGTCGATGTAGTTTTCTCCCGGAGGTAATTGGCGTTCAATAACCGGGTGACGTCCCCCTTTTATGTCGATCACGAAGGATTCGTTGATCTCCGGTCGATGGTAATTATTCGTGATTGCTATGTTGGCAAACGAGATTAGCGCGTCAATGTGGGAGATGATGCGGGCATCCAACTGTATCGGTTTGATATAAGAGGCTGCCGCTGCCAGCAAGGTATTGTATATATCGCTTTCCAATTCTTGAATCCGGTCTTCGGCTCCGAGAATCTTTTCTTCATATTCTTTTAGTTCGGGAGTAATGTAACGTTCCGCATTGACAAGGGTTTGTTTACGAATCCAGGTGTCGGGAACCTTGTTCACGTGAGTTTTGGTCACCTCGATGTAATAGCCGAAAACATTATTAAAGCTAATCTTCAATGTAGGTATTCCTGTATTCTCTATTTCACGTTGTTGCATCTTTAATAGCAATTCCTTCCCGTGAGAAGAGATTTCCCGTAATTCATCCAGTTCGGTGTTGACTCCGGGGGCGATGACATTCCCTTTGTTAAGCATCGAGGGGGCATCTTCCCTGATCTCGTGGTCTATTCTTTGGCTTAATACTTCGCAATCATCCAGTTGTTGCGTCCATTTGGTAAGGACTTCGTTACCGGTAGATAAGCATTGTTCTTTCAACGGTTTGATGGCTTGTAACGCAATTTTTAGTTGTACCATTTCTCTTGGAGAGATACGGCCGACGGCAATCTTGGAGGCTAGGCGTTCCAGATCTCCGATGGTACGGAGAATTTGTTCCAGTTCCAAGCGTTCTGTTTCGTGATGCACGAAACATTCCACGATGTCCAAGCGTTCGTTTATGTCTGCCGGTTTCTTCAGGGGCATACATAGCCAACGACGCAAAGCGCGTGCGCCCATCGGGGTGATGGTGCGATCGATGATGTCTGCCAAGGAACGTCCTCCTTCGTGAAGGGT
>OGPT01004013.1_pt1 | contig 10017 bp, 10 predicted proteins | sample 1552951 | NCBI WGS metagenome assembly OGPT01 (sample SAMEA2580224, study PRJEB22360) | human gut metagenome | biome: human gut; feature: human-associated habitat; material: faeces | place: Denmark | collected 2008/2010
TTTCTTTTGACAAACATAGTTAAAAAAACTTTTGCGTACCCCAAAATAAGGGCATACAAAGATACAAAATATTGTTTATCAATCAATTATAAAATGGACATTTTTTGAGTGACGAAGTCAGGAAGACGGCTTTACGAATGGCAGCACCATTTCTCTGAGTTATGCGACCGGGAAACAAACGACACCATCGTAAGTATCTATTGCAAGCTGGAAATATACATCATCCGTTTCTGTCTGATTATCCAATTAGCACGATGGACTTGCGGAGAGTGTGATAAGACCTGTATCGACTTGTTGACAGTGGAACGAGCAATCAAACTGACGGAGTATTTCAAAGAGTCTGCATTGAATGTTCAAAATGTCCTCAATGAAAATACGCTCAACAGCCAACAACAGACAATAGTCAATCTGCTTCCTCCATCCTTTACAACCGCCCAAGCTATACAGATAGCCGAGCAAAACGGGATGAAGGAGCGCACGTTTCAACGCTTTCTCAATGACAACATCGGGACATTGTTTCGCAAAGAGAAGCATGGAGAATATTCAAAGATTAACCCGTGACATTTTTGTCGGTATTGACACTATCCAAGCGAAAACGACAATAACGACAAAAGTGACACACCCAAAAAGAGACATACAATGAGTACACATAGATTCATATTAGAACCCTACAAAGGTGTCAGCACTCGGCATACTTGCCCGAACTGTCACCGCCAAAGATGCTTTTCTAAATACATTGATACAGAGAAGCAAATCAAGTTCCCTGAATACGTGGGGCGTTGTGATCATGAGCAGAAATGCGGTTATCACTTCACGCCTCGTGATTACTTTGAGCAGAATCCATCAGAGAAAGAAAAGTTTGCAGAGAATAGCTTCGGAAGTTATACACCTATTAAAGAAGTAAAACCGATAGCCATCTCCTACATGGATTTGGATATAGTCAACCAATCATTACGAGGCTATTCTGCGAACAAGTTATTTCAGTTTCTATCGGCTCAATTCGGAGAGACGGAAACATTGAATCTTATGAAGAGATACAAGGTTGGTACATCCAAGTATTGGGATGGTGCAACTGTATTCTGGCAAACGGACAATCAGAGTAAAGTCAGAACTGGTAAGATAATGCTTTACAATTCCGAAACGGGTAAGCGAATAAAAGAACCATACAATCATGTTACGTGGGTGCACTCCGTATTACACAAAGGTGATTACAATTTGAAGCAGTGCTTCTTCGGTGAGCACCTGCTTTCCGAAGACAAAAGCCGTCCAGTTGCGCTGGTCGAAAGCGAGAAAACGGCAATTATTGCATCTTACTATCTGCCGCAATTCCTATGGATAGCATCAGGTGGAAAGAACGGTTGCTTCAATGTCAACAGCCTATCCGTTCTGGCAGGAAGAAGCGTTGTATTATTCCCTGATTTAGGTGCAACCGACTATTGGCAGAGCAAAATCAGCCTGATGAAAAGCTGCGGAATTGAAATACAAATGTTCGATTATTTAGAAGCCAACGCTACCGAAGACGAACGCAAAGAGGGGTACGACATAGCTGATTATCTACTCAAAGTGAAGCCTGACGAAGCCATTCTTCAACAAATGATAAGGAAGAATCCTATCTTGAAAACACTGATAGATACATTCGATTTAAAGCTCATCAGCGTACAACAAGGCACTCCACGACCGAAGGTTTTACCACCCAAGAAGCGAGGATTCAGACTTTGAACTCAGGGAGAAGAATCGAGACTTTTTTACTGTAGCAAGTTAATGTCAGTGTATTACATTCCCCGACCACCTGCTCCTCAAAAAGTCTGAGGAGGCGGCTCCCGATGGTCACACATTATTCACTAAAAACAGATTCAAATGGAAAAGAAATATACAGTAACACTCCGTCTGTCATATCAGCAATACGCATGGCTTGGTGCGCTTTGCAGACAGAGCAAGCAGACCCAAAGCGAAGTGATCCGTTCGCTCATCGAAAACGGTTCGGTACGTGAACGAATCACGCAAGAGCATATTCACATCATCCGTCAACTGATTGGCGAAAGTACTAATCTTAACCAGTTGGCAAGACAGGCAAACACCTACGGTTTCTTCGCCGTAGCTGACAGATGCAAGGAAATGGCTCAGCACATTAACCTACTTATAAAACGGTTGAAAGATGATAGGTAAACAGACTAAAGGGACATCGTTCGGTGGCTGTGTTAGCTATGTTCTCAAAGAGGAGAAATCCAAATTACTGGAAGCAGTTGGAGTAGAAGGTACACCCGAACAGATTGCGGAGCAATTTGAGTTACAATCGCTGCTCAATGATAAGGTAAAGAATATTGTCGGACATACTTCGCTCAACTTCTCACCGGAAGATAGCGAACGCTTGAAACATGATGATGAACTGATGTTGCAAATTGCCCACGACTACATGAAACTGATGGGAATCGAAAACACGCAGTACATTATTGCCCGGCACATCGACCGTGAACATCCGCATTGCCACATCGTCTTTAATCGAGTGGACAATGACGGCAAAACGATTAGCGACAAGAATGACTTTCGCAGGAATGAGAAAGTTTGCAAAATGTTGACCGCCAAATATCGCTTGCATTTTGCCAATGGTAAAGACCATATCAAGGAGGAACGATTGCGTCCTTATGACCGAGCAAAGCATGAGATATACAAAGCTTTGAAAGAGGAACTGTCCCAAGTACAAAATTGGGCTGACTTAAAGGATGCACTTGCCGACCGAAACATTGATATGAAATTCAAGGTCAGTCGAACTACACGGGAAATACAGGGTGTAAAATTTGAGTACAACGGTTTTTCTTTCTCCGGTTCTAAGATTAGCCGAGAGTTCAGCTACTTGAATATCGACAACCGACTGGAAGAGAATGCTTGTGCATCCTTGTTTGAATCACCCAAACAGGAATCCAGACATAAGGAAGATAATGTACAACAAAGCGTTTCCCATTCCGATGATGGCTCAAGCATCAGTCTCGGCTTGCTAAACGGCAACTCATCCTACGATGCCACTGCCGCAGAAGAAGCCGAGTTCAATCGGCTGATGAAAAAGAAAAAGGCTAAGCGCAAGCGAGGCTTTCATTTATAATCCACTTTTTATTAACACTTTAAATTCAATTATTTATGGAAGATTTGATTCTTGATTTCAATCTCTACTTGTGTGAGAAGTTCGGCTACAGAAACAGTTGTAGCGTGATGCAAAATGCCAATGGCTTTTGTGTGAACATCAATGAACGTGATCTGGACTGCTACATCCGCTTCTGGGAGTATAGTTGTGGAAGAGGCAATTTCCCCGACTGGTCTATCATCATTGTGCGCAGTAACTTCAAGAAGAACCAAGAAGAAAGCCTGAAAGATTTGGCTCGCTTCTTCAAGGAGTACATGCCACGCTACGGTTACAAATACCTCTGTACCGAAGGTGATAACTACAAGTATTATCAAACACTCGGTTTAAAGCTCATCTATCGAGGAATCTTTGACCAAAACAATTATGGATTACCGATTAAAGACTTAAATGTCTGACACATCGTTTAGAATTGAGGAGAGGACTTTTCCTCTCCTTTTTTCTTTCTGATACGCCCCATTATGAGAACGTGCCGTTTGAGGTGCCAAAATCGTGGGTGTGGTGTAAGCTGGAAGATATTGTATGCGAATTAAAATATGGAACTTCTGAGAAATCATCAAGTGTGGGTAAAATAGCAGTTTTACGAATGGGGAATATTACTAATGTTGGTACAATAGACTATTCGAATTTAGTGTATTCTTCGAATGATGAAGATATTGAACAATACTCTCTTGAAAAATACGATTTACTGTTTAATCGCACAAATAGTAGTGAATGGGTTGGAAAAACAGCAATCTACAAGGATGAACAACCAGCCATTTATGCAGGTTATCTTATTCGTATTAGACCTTTATTGATTTCTCCTGACTATCTAAACACTGTGATGAATAGCGGCTATTATCGTGAATGGTGTTATAATGTGAAAACGGATGCTGTTAATCAGTCTAATATCAATGCCAAAAAACTGTCGCAATTAATGATACCTATTCCTCCATTAAGGGAACAAGGAAGAATTGTAGCAGAGATAGATAAGTGGATTTCGTTAATTGACATAGTCAAGAATGGTAAAGGAGATTTGCAGACTGTAATAAAACAAGCCAAGAGCAAAATCCTTGACCTTGCCATTCATGGGAAACTTGTACCGCAAGACCCAAATGATGAGCCAGCCATTGAACTCTTGAAGCGCATCAATCCCGACTTCACACCTTGTGATAACGGGCATAGTGAGAAGTTTCCTTATGAAATTCCTGAGTCATGGGTATGGTGTGGTCATAATTCCATCTTAGATATATCAGGAGGAGCTCAACCATCAAAAAATTATTTTGAAACTAAACCTAAGCCAAATTACATTAGGCTTTATCAGATTAGAGATTATGGAGAGTCTCCTGTACCTGTTTATATTCCAATTAATCTTGCTTCCAAACAGACTAAAAAGGGAGATATATTATTAGCTCGTTATGGTGGCTCTTTAGGAAAAGTATTTCATGCTGAACAAGGGGCTTATAATGTGGCAATGGCAAAGGTTATTTTTAAATTTGAGAATCTCATATATAAGGAGTTCGCATATTATTACTATTTGTCTGACCTGTATCAGGGAAAACTGAAAGAAATATCAAGAACAGCTCAAGCAGGATTTAATAGTACAGATTTTAACGATATGTATTTTCCACTTCCTCCACTTGCCGAACAACAGCGTATTGTTCAAAAGATAGAAGAACTATTCTCTGTTCTTGATAATATCCAAAAGGTCTTAGAAGTGTAAGTGAATACACTCCTAAGGGTTAATGTGATTTTACCAGTTCACCACTTTATCCACAATCTTTTGCTGTTCGCTGGCAGTACGGCGTAAATAGATACGAGTGGTCTCTATGCTTTCATGCCCCATAAGGTCGGCAAGCAGAGCAAGGTCGTTAAAGCGGTCAAGGAAGTTTTTTGCAAAACGGTGGCGGAATGAATGAGGATAAACAACCTCCTTATTCATTCCGTATTTTTCAGCAAAATGTTTGAGTTGGGAAGCGATTCCGCGAGTGGTAATGCGCTGACCGAAACGGTTCAAGAAGATATAGCCGGATGTCATGCCTTGATTCTTCAACCACTTTTCAGCTTCAGTTCGTAGATTCTTGGGGATGTATAGCCGTCGAATCTTTCCGCCTTTGCTATACAGGTCAAGATAACCCACTTTGATATGTTCCGCTTTGATGTGGAGCAATTCACTAACACGTGCCCCGGTGGCAGCCATGAACCACACGATGAAATACCACTCTTCATAGCCATCAGCTTTAAGCCTGGCTTTGAGAAATTTGTAATCGGCATCACTGATTACATTTTCCAAAAAGTTCTTTTGTTGCACCTTTACGAACTTCACTTTCAGCTTCTCCTGTTTTGTAAACTCTAGGAATTTATTGATTCCTTGTAAGCGCAGGTTCACTGTCTGCGGTTTGAAGTTCTCCACCAAATACCCCTTGTATGCTAAAAGGTTCTTCTTATTTACTTCCCCATAATGATTGAGAAAATACTGCACCGTCCACACATAGGATGTGACGGTGTTCTTGGCGAGATTACTCTTTGCCAATTGTTTTTTGAATTTTGTTACCATACTACATTGAATTAGAATGAATATGGTAATAATATAAAGGTACGTATCGGGCATTATACGCAGTTGCCTGAAGGATGGAGTATATGTAAGCTATCCAAATTGTGTAAAATCGAGAATGGTTTTGCTTTTAGTAGCAATGATTATAAGTCAGAAGGTACTCCTTTAATACATATATCAAATATTGTGAACAACTCCATAGATTTAACCGATTGTGTCTATATTCAAAATAACGCAGAATACAGATTTGTTGTAAACAAAGGTGATTTGCTTATAGCAATGTCGGGAGCCACAACGGGTAAAATGGGAGTTTATTCATTTGAAAGAACTGCATTTTTGAACCAACGAGTAGGTAATATTAAAATATTAGATGGTTCTTTATTATCAGCAGACTATAGAAATGTTTATATGCAGTCAAAAGTTGATGACATTCTCAAATTTGCATATGGTGGTGCGCAACCTAATATAAGTGCTTCAGTTATTGGAGATTTTGACATTCTTTTACCTCCGTTAGAAGAACAAAAAAGAATTGTATGCACTGTTAATAAGGTATTTACCAAATTAGATACTATAATGGAGAGTTTATAGACTCTCCATTATAATGTCAAGATGTTTAAACATAATGTTTATAGCTTCTACAATCCTCTTTTGTTGATGATAAGGTGGAATTGGAACTTCTATTGCTTTGAATAGTTTCTTGTTCAAGTGGGGAATGGCAGAACCAACCTTACTTTCTCGTAAGATTTTCCTATGCATGTTGATAACTAATAGTACATATTCTTCGTTCATATTCCCGTTGATAAGCAACTGTTTGAAAGTACTACCTTGATAGCCGTCAATCGGAGTTTGGAAAACCTCACCCGAGTTTTCGCCATCAACCAAAATCAAGAGAGCATTTGCAGCAACAAACTTGCCGGAAATCATGGTCTTTGCCTCCCGCTCTCCGCGCAAATATTTGACATCAAGATAGATTCTTTCAATGCCAGTTTGCTTTTCTCCATCAGTTAATTTGCATAAGGTTTGCATAGGTGCAATTTGCCATCCTTCGGGCAACTGCGTATAATGCCCGTTATCACAAGTGTTTTCCGCTTTAGGATTGATACGTTTGAGCAATTCACTTGCAGGTTCATCATTCGGTTCTTGCGGTACGAGTTTGCCGTGAATGGAGAGATCGAGAATCTTGTTCTTGGCTTGCTTAATGGTTACTTGTAAATCGGCTTTACCTTGCTCAATTTTATCTATCAAGGCAAACCAGTCATTTATTCTTTGAGATATTCTTTGCTGTTCTTCTAACGGAGGTACAGGGATCATAACTTCATTGATTGTACCAACAGATAATCCTGGCTGTGCTGTAGAAGTTGCGTATTGATTTAGATTCAAATATAATAATACATTAATAGCCCAATCAATATTAGTTTCACAATGTGTATCAACAACGATTGCGTGTTCAGTGGCATAAAATTGTCCATTAGCTTCATTTATATTACCACATAATGCTCCCTGCCTTCCAATTAGAGGAAAGTGTCCCTCTCTATTATAACTACTAACATATCCTCTGAGTCCATTGCCGCCATAACAAGGGAAACGATGGTCCGTATCTTGTCTGGTAAAGATATCTTTAGCTGTAATGTTTTTACCAGCCTGTAAGTTAAATATTTCTCCTAAGGTCGTCCACACCCAATTATTCGGTACCTCAAATGGCACGTTCTCATAATGGGGCGTATCAGAAGTCTTTGCAGACTTTTTGCTCCGCTTGATTTTACCTTCCTTTATCAGTCGTTCTTTTTCAGCCTTTATTCGTTCGAGTAGAACTGATGCAGGTTCATCATTGGGGTCTTGCGGTACAAGTTTTCCATGTATCGCAAGGTCGAGTATCTTTTGACGCAATGCTTTTGTATCCATCGTTGTATTTCTGTTTGTAATCGCACTGTTTCTGACTGCACAATTATTTTTCATTTTCTTCCAGTTTCTTTAATTCCTCATTCTCTTCAAACTCTTCAATCCATTCCTTCACCTTGGCTTGCAATAAAGCCTTATTAGGAAGATAAAGCTGATAAGCAGAGGCATAGATGTTAGCATCTTTAGGCAAGGTGAGTTCCACAAGTGCATCGTTCTTCTCCCTGCACAGCAGAATACCAATTGTCGGCTTTTCAAAGTCTTGTTTGACATAGCGGTCGTAATAGTTGACATACATCTGCATCTGCCCAAGGTCTTGGTGAGTTAGTTTGTCTATCTTCAAATCTATAAGCACATAGCATTGTAGTAAACGATTGTAAAACACCAAGTCAACAAAGAAATGCTGCTCATCAAATGTGAACCTTTTCTGCCTTGCTTCAAATAGAAATCCTTTGCCAAGTTCTAATAGGAATTGCTGCATCTTGTTGATAATGGCATTCTCTAATTTAGACTCTGAATAAACTGCATCGGGTTTTAGACCAAGAAATTCTAATGTGATGGGATTCTTGATAATGTCTGATGGTTTCCCAATAGATTGTCCTTCCTTAGCCAACCGCATTACTTCATCTTTGTTACGGCTCAAAGCCAATCTCTCATAAAGACAGCTTCCTACTTGACGGCTGAGTTGTCTTTTAGACCATTGTTGTTGAGTACATTCTATTTCATAGAAACTGCGGGCATCCGGATTTTCCACCCTCATCAGTATAAGATAATGAGACCATGAGAGAGCGAATGTCGGCTCAGAGATACATTCCTCTGACTTCGGATAATCGGCTAACCACTGGTTAGCCTTTTGACTCGGCTTTGGACAACCACTGGTTAGCCCTTTAGAAAAAACAATATAAAACTGCCGTATATTCTTAAGAGTTGAATATGACCATCCATCTCCCAACCTATCAGTCAGACGTTTGGAGAGTTCTTTCAGCACCGCCTTTCCATATTCGGCTCTTGTTTCCCCCTTTTGCTCATATTCTACTATATATTGTCCGATATGGAACTTAGTATAAACCTCAGCTATATTGACGGCTGTTGCCACACGTTCCCTTGCCTGCGTGACAAGGTTAACAACCTTCAAGAACAGGTCGTTTATATATTTATCATTTGTGAAAATCTCTTTTCCCATAACTCAATTTTCTTCAATATTCGCAAGTAGCTTTTCAAGTTCAACCACAGCAGCACTTATCGTTTGGCTTTTATCCTTTATATCAGCCATCAGCTCTGCCAATGAACGGTTGTCCACCTCACCACCTTGCTTTATCCAAGTAATGTCAAGACTTGTTTTGTCTCTGGTAAGAATTTCATCTACAGGGTATTTACGCCAACGACCTTGCGGAGTATTTTCTGCATCGTATGTCTCTACTCGATTATTATAGCAAGAAACAAAATCATCCAAATGATGCCGTTCCAGTTTATTGGTGGCAAGCGTATGCTTTATATCTGTACGGTAGTCGTAAAACCATATTTCCTTGGTCGGTTGTCCTTTGCTGAAAAACAACACGTTGGCTTTTACGCCTTGGGCATAGAAAATACCTGTAGGTAAACGCAAGATAGTATGCAAATTAAAATCCTGCAATAAGCGTTTACGAATAGTCTCACCTGCTCCAGCCTCAAAGAGAACATTATCAGGAAGTACAACTGCTGCACGTCCTCCCGTTTTGAGCATAAGCATCATGTGCTGGAGGAAATTTAACTGGTTATTCTTGGTCTCTACATAAAAATCCGGGCGGTTAATATCCACCGATCCAGCCGGACGAGTTCCAAAAGGAGGATTGGCAAGAATCACATCTACAAGAGTTGACGGTTCTTTTTCCAAAGAATCCTCACAAACAATCGGACTACGGTCTGTACCAATACCATGCAAATAAAGATTCATGGAAGCAAGCGTCACCACTAAAGGCGTATTATCCACACCATGCAAAGCTTTGTCACGCAAGAAATCACGTTTTTCTTTACTTGCTGACTGACCTTTCATATAATCGTAAGCTGTAAGCAAGAATCCACCCGTTCCACAAGCCGGGTCACAAACCGTTTCCCCCATTTGCGGATTGATACAATCTACCACTGCCTGAATAAGTGGACGAGGAGTAAAATACTGTCCTGCCCCGCTTTTCTTGTCTTGTCCGTTCTTTTCAAGAATGCTTTCGTAGATAGCTCCTTTCACATCACCGTCCATAATGAGCCATTGCTCCTCATCAATCATGGTGATGACCTTTTTCAGATAAACAGGCTTGTCTATCTTGTTTTGCGCCTTCGTATAAATCGTACCTATCAGATTATCCTGCTCACTAAGCAATTTAAGGGTCTCTTCATATTGTTTTACCAAATCCAAGCCATCAAGTACTATCAAATCTGCCCACTGATAACCAGTTGGAATAGCCGACTCTTCTCCAAACAT
>OGPT01004026.1_pt1 | contig 9985 bp, 10 predicted proteins | sample 1552951 | NCBI WGS metagenome assembly OGPT01 (sample SAMEA2580224, study PRJEB22360) | human gut metagenome | biome: human gut; feature: human-associated habitat; material: faeces | place: Denmark | collected 2008/2010
ATCACATCGGCGCTGACGGAGCCGGAGGGCAGCGCGTAGGTCTTTGTCACACGGGACACAGCGCCGGAACTGGCACTCTGCTCAGGCTTTGGCGCGCCGGTATTCCGCAGAGAAGAATGGACATAGGACTCCTGCCCGCCGCCGATCAGGCCCTGCGCCCGGCCTTCTTCCCATGTAAATACGCCTTTTTTCGCAAGGCTTTCCGCGAGGGTGGCGCTTCCGTCCGCCAAAGGCGTCGTCAGGGCGCTGACGGACAGATCCACCAGATCCCCGCGATAGAGCGCGTATTGCTTCTGGAGGATGCAGTCAGCGCTGGCGCGGGTCATCATGCCGATCTCCACGGCTTTATCCAGCGATGCGGCAAAGGTGAAATCTCCCGCGCCGTCATCGTAGCCCAATGCCCGCAGCAAAAACGTGACATAGTGTTTGAAGCTCAGAGCGCCGTTGGGCCGGAAGGTGGTGGTGCTCACGCCGGTGGTATAGCCCTGCGCGAACGCGTAGCCCGTATAGGCGCTGGGCTTTCCTGCCGCCACATCGGAGAAGGGGCAGGGGCCGTCAAAGGACAGCGCGGCGTCCTCCTCTCCAAGCATACGGGTCAGCATAATGATGCCATGCAAACGGGTGGCGGAGCCTCCCAGATCGTAGCCGCTGCCGGTGCCGAGGAACAGCCCCAGCGCGTTAAGCCGGTTGGCGTTGGTCTCGTCCACGGCGGCCCGCGCGGGGACGCTTACGCTCAGAGACAGGACCAGTGTCAAAGCCAGCGCAAGCGTGCGCATACAGTTTTTTACATCGCGTCATAAATTTTGGCTGCCCCTATCCATTGAGAGCAGCCATCCCCCCTTATTGTATTGTCCATATGATACTCCCAATTCCATTTCGCGTTTCCGCATCCTCCCTCCTTTGAAAACGCGGGGGTTGGACAGCCGGGGCCGAAAGATCGAATTGGGATATATGATATGCGAAGATCACAAAAGCATGAGCGGCAAAGCCATGAAAAACGCCGGAACGAGGATCATGACAAGATTCTTCAGAATACGGCCCCTGCTTGCGGGAAGGCCGGAATTGATCTGCTCGATGTGGAAAAAAAGGTCGGAAACCCCAGCGCACAGACCGGCGAACGCGGCAGCGCCGAAAATCAGATCGTATGCGATCATAGCAGAAACGGAAGCGTCAAGAGGCCAGGAAACCCGCTCCAACCGGCACGGACACATTCCCGCGGCCTCCCCCTCTCACCTCGTATCGCAGTCAAGCTGCCGCTCGATCCATGCCATCAGCAGTTTCACGATGCGCTCCTGCTCATTCTCCGTCAGCTCCCGTCCCACCGGGACGTGATACCACTTATGCAGACATCCGCGGCAGCAGCAGGCGCAGGCGTGCTGGGCGATAAACACCGGATGCCCGCGCATCGGCGTCTGCTTGCCGTCATTGGGGATGCTTGCCGGTGCAAGCCGCGTTCTGACGAAGTCGGCAGCGTGGCGCTGAATGGTCTCCATACCCTTGTCCGCTATGTACTGCCTGTCCTGCTCTCTCAAATGGAACTTCGCGCGGAAGGCGGATCTTTGCAGACGGGCAAGCGCTTGCTCAACTGTTGCCATGATCCCAGTCCCTATGATCCCGCAGTACAAGGGCCAGCTTTTCCCGCAGCTCCTCGCTGAACCCATCGAGATCTGCAGTGGAGATCACGCCGTCAGACAGCAAACTCAATAGGTTCAGTTCCATGTTGCTGCAGCTCATGCGCATCACCACGCCGCCCCGCCTTTTGTCCTCGCGCATGCGTCTTTCCAGCTCCCAGAACTTCTCGGACGCGGAGCCGGTCCCTGAGAGCAGAGCGATATATTCGCGGTTCAACCGCTCCATATAGGCTTCCTGCCAGATGGGGAGACGGGATCTGAAAAGTCTCCAGTCCGCTTCCTTGATTTTATCCGCGGCACTCATTCCATCACCTTCCATCCCAGCTCCTGTATTTTGCGAACGAGATCACCCTTGTCCATTGTTCCGTCAGCAAAGGCCTGCTGAAGGCCCGGACCGAAGGAAATGCTTGGAACGCCGGAATTGCCGTGTATATCTGCCAGCTCATTTGGCTTCCAACCGCGCAGACACCACAAGCGGCTTCCATTGTGATACTGCACGATGAGCCGCATAAGCGTATCTTGCTGCTTTTCCGTCAGGCGGACGCCGACCTCATGCAGTTCATTTTCCAGGTTTTGAATGATTTCCGTTGTGTGCAGACGGCCAATATTTTCATCCCATCTATGCTGACGCATGATTTTTTCCGCTTCTGTACCGCTGTACTCATCCAGCAGGGTGGAATATGTGGCAGGGACTTTTTTATAATACTCCAGATCAAACCGCTCGCTCAAATTGAGGAATGAAAACGTCCCCAACTTCTTCCCGCGATTTTCGTTGGGATACGCTTTGCGCTGTCTTGGCGCACATTCCTCTGCGGTAGATTCCAGATTTCCGATGAAATCCGCCAGTGATTTTTCCTCTGCCGATGCGGGCAGTGCCGCATAAGAGAGGAAATTGGCAGGAACACAGTACGGATGATTGCCGAGTCCTTCCATCAACGCATAGAAGGAAAACATCTTGCCATAACCGGTGCCAATCAGTTCCTTCGATACGATGTGCCGATTCAGATCGTTGTGAGGCTCTTCTGTGTACAATTCCTCGATCTCATATACCCGATAGGGCTGCACCTCCCGGCGGACGATGGCGGAAAAAGCAACGAGATCCTGTCGGCGAATACGGGGCGCTTCGCTTTTTAACTCCTGATAAACCGACCACACATCGCGCAGGGCGATGGCTCCATACAGATTTGCGCAGGCGGCAAATAGCGAATGGAGAAAATCGCACGCCTCTGTCGATAACCTAGCCTGCGTGTACAGCCGTTTCAGTGATTTCTCGGATAATGGCTTCGGGTATGACATATACAGCGCCTCCGCTTTCTATGTTCAGCGTTCATCCCGGTCGAAACATTTCTTGTGGTATATCTACCATAGCACAAAACCGGGCTAATAAAAAGAGCAAACGTTGCTGATGAGTCTTTATAGGTTTGTTTGCTCCCAAAAAAGAACAGGGGCTTACCACCATTTTAGTATGCGGAAGTAAAAACTTCAACAACGCAATTTTTTAGTGGATGAAAAAATGTGGCTGGTCTGCCAGATGGTGCCGCCCTTGAAGGTCTGGGGCGATTCCGTCAGCAGCGACCACATTTCCGTCATTTTATTGGTCCAGACGCCAAAGGCGTTGGTCAGATTTTCTACGATCCAGTTGTTGTCCAAGTCCCCCTCGCCCCAAATTGTAATGACGTTGTATTGACATTTCTGATTTTTGGTATATACTGAGATTGAGGTGAATGCTATGAGCACGATCAATGTCACATCTGCACCTAAGACCGCAACCTTTCAAATGCGGATCAATCCAGAAGTCAAACAGCGTATGGAGGAGATTTACGCCCGCCAGGGCCTTTCCTTTACCGATGCCGTTAATATCTTCATTCAGCAATCCCTAAACATGGAGGGCCTGCCGTTTCTGGCTTCGCCTGAAAATGCGGAATATATGAAGGCGAAAGCCATGCGCCGCCTGTTGGATGAAGCGGAAAAAGGCTGGAAATCCGCTGAAAAGGATGGCTGGGTTTCTGAGGAAGATGCTTACCGCACCCTTGGGGTAACGGAATGAAGCTAAGATATACGCCGGAGTCGCTATGCGACCTCCAGGAGATCAAACGGTATATCAAAAGTGAGCTTCACAACCCCACCGCTGCAAACCGGATCACAAAAGCCATCCTCGATGGCTGCGCCCAGCTCAAGCAGTTTCCTGAAATGGGTGTTTCCATTGGAGCAAGGACCGGCTATGAAACCGATCTGCGGATGCTGGTGGTGGAAAGCTATATTGCCCTCTACCGCATTGAAACGGAAAAAGTTTCTGTTGGCCGTATCATCAACGCCCGGCAGGACTATATCCGCATTCTGTTGGGAGAAGTTACCCCTTGCCACTCCCCATGACTGAAGTCAGGGGATTCTTGGTTCAGCGGCCATAGCCTGCACAAGCGGGGTCTTACATGGTCTCCCCAAGCGGATAGGTTCTGGCGGATCCCACCCCTACTATGTGTACGAGAGAGCTGTATCAGGCAGCGGGTGTCCGTTTCCTGAGCCCTTCTTTGAGAATGAGGCTGTCGATAAAGAGGTAGATTCTCCGCAACGGAAAGGAAGGGTGTGCGCGGGAAACCCAAGAAGGGTGTCCTGTGCTATTGAAATCCTTAGTTTTCAGAACTTTTATGAAGTTCTGAAAACTTGCTCAGCGGGGAGAAAAGACTTTTTCGACACGCTGGAGAATATTCTGTGCCGCATTGATGTCGCGGTCGTGGAGCGCCCCGCATTCCGGGCACTCCCAGAGCCGAACACTGAGGTCTTTGGCCTCCTTGTTGCGGTAACCACAGCAACCGCAAGTCTGACTGGACGGGAAGAACCTGTTAATGATGACGAGTTCCTTTCCATACCAGTCGGCTTTGCAGGTAAGCTGTCGGCGGATTTCACCCCATGAGGTGTCAGCGATATGGAGCGCGAGTTTGTGGTTCCGCATCATGTTCTTCCCCGACTGCGGGTTCTGGACAAAGGCTGAAAACACCCACAGCGGCCTGTATGGGAAAACTGTCCCCCGCCGTCCGGTGACGACTTGCCTTTTTCCGTCAGGATTGGTATACTAAGCTTAGATTTTTTCATTCCGCAGGAAGGGGAAGCGTCATGCTGCATCAGGCTTTTAACGAAGTATACACCAAATTCAAGCTGCACTTTTATCAGGAGATCTTCCGCCGGTTTCAGGACCGGGAAGCCAGTCTCACCACGGTGGAGACCTTCTGCATGGAGAGCATCATGGCGCTGGGGCGGCCTACGGTGAACGAGTTCGCCACCTTCATGTGCATCTCCCCTCCCAACGCCGCCTATAAGGTGAACAGTCTGATGAAAAAGGGCTACATCCGCAAGATCCAGTCCCCCTCGGACCGCCGGGAATTCCATCTGGAGGTCACCCAGAAGTATATCGATTACTACAACATCTCCTCCAACTATATGTCGGAGGTCATGGACCGCATCATGGCCCGCTTCTCCCCGGAGGACTGCGGCAAGCTGGAGGAGATCCTCACGGTGGTCAGCCGGGAACTGATGCCGGAGGTCCCCCTGCCGGAACGCACGGAGGAGTGACCCTCCCCTGCTTCGCCCTTATCCAGCACCGCTTTGGCGGTGCTGTTTTTTTCTGAATTTAGCATCCCTTTTCCGACAAGCCGGGCGGGTTGTCTATTGTGTTCTCCGCCGGAACGCAATATAATGGGGAAAAACAAAGAAAGGCGGACGGCACATGAACACCCTGATTGAACTGTATGACGAACGTGCCATCGAGAATATTCTGGCGCCGGATATGTTCCGCCCCCGGCGCATCGTCTACCTCTGCCCCGGCGAGATCGCCCAGGACCGCACCCGGCAGGAGACTCTGGCCGCCTTTTTCCGGCGGCGGGGCTGGGAGCCGGAGCTGATTTTTGTGGAGACCAGTCTCTTCAAGGCAGACCGCATCCTGCGGCAGCTGTTTACCATCGGGGAACGGTTCCCGGACTGCGCCATCGACATCACCGGCGGCAGCGACGCGGCCCTCTTCGCGGCGGGAATGTTCGCGGCAAAAGAGGGCGTGCCTGCCTTCACCTATTCCCGGAAGAAAAACCGCTTTTACGACATTTCCGGCGCGGCTTTCGCGGATGAGCTGCCCTGCGGCCTGACCTATTCCATCGAGGATTTCTTCCTCATGGCCGGCGGCACGCTGCTGCCCGGACGGGTGGACAATCAGATCCTGTCCCAATATCTTTCGGACTTCGACCCGTTTTTCGACTGCTTCCTCCAATTCCGCCGGGACTGGCCCAATATCATCTCCTACATCCAGCGGATCTCCCCCTCGGAATACGGCCAGATCCCGCCTCTGTCCGTACAGGGCGGCTACACCGTGAAGGGCGAGCGGGGCTCCCGCAACACCGCCAACGAGGACGCGCTGCGGGAACTGGCCCGCATCGGTTTTCTTCAGGAGCTGGAGATCGTCCCCGGCCAGCAGGTGTCCTTCCGCTTCCGGGATCTGAACACCCGGGCGTGGCTGCGGGACGTGGGCAGCGCGCTGGAATTGTATGCCTACAAGGCCTGCGTGGATTCCGCCATTTTCCATGACGTTATCAGCAGCGCCGTGGTGCGGTGGGATGAGGTACTGGGCCACGGCAGCGTCTCCAACGAGATCGACGTCATGGCCGCCCGGGGCGTGATCCGGGACGTGGGCCGGGTGCTGAATATGCCCTACGCCGATGTGGACGTCATCGCCAAGCTGGTGCCCAACACCCTGCACATCACCCTGAATGACGCGCTGCGGCTCAGCAAGCAGCTCAGCGACCTCTATGAGGCCGACGAGCAGGTAAAAAAGCTCATCGACACCGCCAAGGCCCTGGAGGGGATGCCCCGCCACGCCTCCACCCACGCAGCCGGTGTGGTCATCACCAAGCGGCCGGTATATGAATATGTACCGCTGGCCCGGAACGACGAGTCTATCGTCTGCCAGTACACCATGGTGACGCTGGAGGAGCTGGGGCTGCTGGAAATGGATTTTCTGGGCCTGCGGAACCTGACGGTTTTGGACGACGCCGTGAAGATGGTGCAGAAGTACCGACCGGACTTCCGGCTGGCGGATATCCCCATGGACGATGCGGCGGTGTTCGAAATGCTGTCGCAGGGCAAGACCGGCGGCGTATTTCAGATGGAGTCCGCCGGCATGACCGGGGTGTGCGTGGGGCTGAAGCCCCAGAGCATCGAGGACATCACCGCCATCATCGCCCTGTACCGCCCCGGCCCCATGGACTCCATCCCCCGGTTCGTGGCCTGTAAGCACGACCCCAAGCTGGTGACCTATAAGCACCCCAGTCTGGAGCCGATCCTCTCCGGAACCTACGGCTGCATCGTGTATCAGGAGCAGGTCATCAAGATCTTCCAGGAGCTGGCCGGTTACTCCCTGGGCCAGGCGGATATGGTCCGCCGGGCCATGTCCAAAAAAAAGGCCAAGGACGTGGAGCGGGAGCGGGAGGCCTTCCTCCACGGCGACCCCGCCCGGAACATCCGGGGCTGCATTCCCAGCGGCATCCCCGAGGCCACGGCCCAGGCCATTTTCGACGAAATTTACGACTTCGCCAACTACGCCTTCAACAAGGCCCACGCCGTCAGCTATGCGGTGGTGGCCTATCAGACGGCTTATTTCAAGTGCCACTTCACCCGGGAGTATATGGCCGCCCTGCTGACCTCGGTGCTGGACAACTCCGACAAGGTGGCCGAGTATATCGCCGAGTGCAAGGACTGCGGCATCGCCCTGCTTCCGCCGGATGTGAACCGCTCCTATGACCGGTTCACCGTGGAGGAGGGGGGCATCCGCTTCGGCCTGGTGGCGGTGAAGAACATCGGCCGGGGCTTCATCCAGGCGGTGGTGCGCCAGCGGCAGCAGGACGGCGATTTCACCTCCTTCCAGGATTTCTGCCAGCGGATGTTCGACTGCACGGACATGAACAAGCGGGCGGTGGAGAACCTCATCCGCTGCGGGGCCTTCGACAGCCTGGGGGCCAAGCGCTCCCAGCTGGTGGCCGTATATGAGCGGGTGCTGGACGGCATCGCCTCCTCCCGCCGGAAAAACGTGGAGGGGCAGATGGACCTGTTCGGTATGTCCGCCTCCTCCGGGTCCTCTGTGTCCAGCGTCCCCCTGCCGGATATCCCGGAGTTCACCGCCGTGGAGCGGATGAGCATGGAGAAGGACACCACGGGGCTGTACCTGTCCGGTCACCCTATGGAGGACTACCGCCCCCTGGCCAAGCGGGCCGGGGCCGTACCCATCCACGCCATCATGTCCGATTTCGAGGGCCAGGACGGCCCCAAGCGCTTTGCCGATGGCCAGAACGTCACCGTGGCCGGGGTCATCACCGCCAGCCGCACCCGCACCACCAAAAACAACACCCTCATGGCCTATGTGACCATCGAGGATGAGCTGGCCTCCATGGAGCTGCTGTGCTTCAACAGGGTGCTGGAAAGATGCGGGAGCTATCTGGCGGTGAACACGCCGGTGCTGGTGAAGGGCAGGCTGTCCGTGCGGGACGAGAAGCCGCCCCAGATCATGTGCGACAGCATCTATCCGCTGGAGCAGAGCATTCCCGTAGGGGAGGAGCACCGTCCAGCGGCGCCAAAGGAGCGGTCCGTCATCTATCTGAGGGTGCCCAGCATGGACAGCCGTGAGTTCCGGCACATCAGTCTGGTGATGACCATGTTCGAGGGCGATACGCCCCTGAAGGTCCGCGTGGCGGACACCGGCAAGATGCTGGGCACCACGTGCCTGGATCATCCGGCCTTCCTGCAGGAGTGCAGAGAGTGGCTGGGGCAGGAGAATGTGGTGGTACGGAAGAAATAGCGAGTACAAGTACGGGTGCGGTGCTGCGGCACCGCACCTTTGTGCGTTTCGGGCATACACTGTACTGAAAGAGCCATTCTTTCAGTACTTATTAGGAGGTCATTCAAATGCCTGAAAATCTGATGCCGGGCCCCGTCTGCGATCTCAGCAGCGTGCGTGAGTCCGTTTGCGTCCATACACGGAAGATCTTCGATTCCTGCCGCGACAAGGACTGCGTGGAGGATCTGCGGTTCTATCCCACCACGGCGGCGCAGGAGGTGCTGAGCACCTCTCAGATGATCAAGGGCGGCACGGCGGAGCTGCTGTATATTTACACGGATGTGGAGCCGGTGACATTTAACCGTGGGTTCTACTCTATCGATATGCGGTTTTTCTACCGCGTGACGCTGCAGGTCTGCACCGGCACGCCCCGCTGCGCCGAGGCCGAGGGACTGTGCGTGTTCGACAAGCGGTGCATCCTGTTCGGCAGCGAGGGGAACGCCAAGATCTTCTCCTCCGACACGGCCTTTGACGAGCTGGACGTCCCCAACCGGATGCGCACGAATCTGCCCATCGCTGTGGTAGAGGCGGTGGACCCCATCGTGCTGGACACCAAGGCAACGGATTGCCCGCCGACACCCAGCTGCGACTGCGGGAGGCTGATGGAGATCCCGTCCTTTATTGCCCAGAGCTTCAGCGGCCAGCTGGTGTTCGATGACAGTGCCAGCCGCCGGTTCTACGTGACGCTGGGGCAGTTCACACTGGTGCGGCTGGAGCGGGATACCCAGCTGCTCATCCCCGTGTATGACTACTGCGTGCCGCAGTCCGAGTGCCCCTGCGACGCGCAGGAGGATCCCTGCGGCCTGTTCCGCAGCGTGGCGTTCCCCGTCAACGAGTTCTTCCCGCCCAATACGGTGGATGCACCCAACGACTACAACAGCACCCGCAGCTATTGCGCCTGCCACTGAGCGTAAAGAGGAGGAGCCGTGCCTATGGCGCGACTCCTCCTCTTTACAAATCTCGCTCTTTTGCGTATAATAGAACAAAGCGACAGGGAGGGATGCGCTATGGGTATCGGCTTCATTCAGGACAAGCTGGAGATCAAGTTCCTCATTTTATATATCGCCGCCCGTGTGACGGAACCGCTGACACCGGAGGACATGCAGGATCTGACCATGTGCGATGATGGTATCGACTATTTCGACTATGCCGAGTGTCTCAATGATCTGGTGAAGACGGAGCACCTTCGCCTGACAGAGGAGGGACGGTACGCCATCACCGACAAGGGCATGAAGAACAGCCAGATCTGCGAGTCCAGCCTGCCACTGTCCGTGCGGCAGCGGTCAGACAGAAACATCGCTGCCTATAACAAGGCGGCACTGCGGCGTGCTCAGGTACAGAGCCATGTGACGGAGCGGCCCAACGGAACGTATACTGTGACGTTGGCGCTGCGGGACGATGTGGATCAGCTGATGGAGCTGCAGCTGATGGTGGCGGACCGGCCTACGGCCGATGGACTGGCCCAGCGGGTCCAAGGAGAAAG
>OGPT01004028.1_pt1 | contig 9983 bp, 7 predicted proteins | sample 1552951 | NCBI WGS metagenome assembly OGPT01 (sample SAMEA2580224, study PRJEB22360) | human gut metagenome | biome: human gut; feature: human-associated habitat; material: faeces | place: Denmark | collected 2008/2010
AAATGTCGTAACCATTTCTGTACCTACACCATTCTGCAAATTCAATGTAGAACGATCACTGCAAAAACCTACATTCATATCTAATTTAGAAGTGTAATTTGATAGTTTATCAATGTAAAATTGGTCATTAGCTATTTTTATTGTTGAAGATATTTCAAGACCATAAGCATCTCCTTTTGCATACATATACCCTAAATACATATTATCATTACAATTACTATTAAATTGACTCGTTCCATACTGTCGATTTTCAGATGCTTCACCATTGGCATGAGCACTTGTTCCATCATAAATCATTCTGATAGAACCATTACTATTGATACGTATAATTCGCCAATAAAAGCCTGCAAATTTCACATAATTATTACAAATTTTTATAAAAATTTGATTTTAACATAAAATCGTGCTATAATGATTAGCGTTGTAAATTTATAAAAATTCTATTTAAGGAGGAAAATGCAACATGGGTATCGCTATTCAAGAATTCAAAATAGCAATGGAGAATCTTGGTGCAAAAAGATTATTAGACAGAGAAATTCGGTTTAATCTTTTAGTGCCATGTTACGAGGTAAACGGTGTATTGCTTATTCACTCAGGAACTGATTTTGTTATTCACAAATGTACACCATTTTCTATGAAAGTTATGAAACTGACTAAGTTTAAACTTGGGAAACGGCAAAACGACATTATTAATTTGGATGAAATTCGGTCTTTATACGGATTGTTATTATTTTCTTTATTGTTAGAAAATAAATTTAATGAAAGTACTTTAAGAAAAATTTTTAATGAAACCTATAAAAAAGTTTTGAAGAATTCAGCTCATTCTGATTTGAAGTTACCACAACACATGCATTCGTCAATTCAGCGAGCCGATATGCTTCATAATTTAATTAAGAATTTTGACAATGCTATCAATCCATTCACAGAAGACTTTAGCAAGATAAAAGATCCATATTGCTGCTTAAATGATGTGAGTTTTGAATTTATTTCTAACTCAAACACCTATGAATTACCAAATGCAGGATTTGCAATTTCTAATTCAGAAGCAACAACTGAATTCATATTCTCCCCTAATAGTTTGCTCTATTATGCAGAATATCTGAATGATGAGTCTAAAAGTTCATATACTGGGTATACATCTGTCAGACATTATTACACAAGCTATTCTAATCTAAATGGATTAGATGAAATTATAACCATCAATGTTTGCAATTTTAACTCTGGTGAAAAAAGTTTAAATATCAGCCTTAATAGTGGTTTAGCATGGGCAACATCTAAAAGTTATGACATCAATCCAGTAACCGATACTCAGATTGATTACATGATTGACAATTTAGCAATTTCAATTGCAAGAATCAAAAAAGCGATAACCAATAAAGTTATCTTTTAACTTTTGGTAACAGAATTTAAAGGGGCGTTCAAATTAGAACTCCCTCTTTTTATTTTTAATATTAGTACTCTTATTTTATATCCTTAGCAGCTTTAACTAGTCCTACAAATAATGGTGCTGGTCTATTTGGTCTTGATTTTAGCTCTGGATGAAACTGTCCTGCTATAAAATATGGATGTTTTCTATACTCTATAATCTCTACTAATTTTCCGTCAGGTGATGTTCCTGAGCATATTAATCCAGCTTCTTCCAACTTTTCTTTATATTGATTATTATATTCATATCTATGTCTATGTCTTTCTGAAATTTTCTCTGCTTGATATAATTCTTTTGCTAATGTTCCTTCTTTCAATATACATGGATATTCACCTAAACGCATTGTTCCACCTTTTTTATCAATTCCTATTTGTTCATCCATAATATGTATTACAGGATTTTTGGTTATTTCATCAAATTCTGCTGAATTTGCATCTTTTATTCCTAATACATTTCTCGCAAATTCTACAACTGCCATTTGCATTCCTAAACATATTCCTAAAAATGGTATATTGTTTTCTCTTGCATATTTTATTGTTTGTATTTTTCCTTCAATTCCTCTATTTCCAAATCCTCCTGGAACTATAATTCCTTGTAAGCCTTTTAATTTTTCTGAAGAATTTTCTGCGTTTATTGTTTCACAATCTATTAATTTTATATTTACTTTTACATGATTTGCAAAGCCTGCATGATGTAAGCTTTCAATTACTGATAAATATGAATCTTCTAATTTTATATATTTACCAACTATCGCAATATTTACTGCTTCATCTTTTATATTTCTTATATTATCTATCATTTTTTGCCATTCTGTATTATCTGGTACATATCTATCAAGTCTCATATGATTACATACTTCTCTTGCTAAGCCTTCTTCCTCTAGCATTAATGGTACTGCATATAAATTGTCAGCTGTTTTGTTTTGAATTACACTACTTTTTCTTACATTGCAAAATAGTGCTAATTTTTCTCTTACAGTATCAGGTATTTCTTGTTCTGTTCTACATACGAGAATATCTGGCTGAATTCCTAAGCTTTGTAATTCTTTTACAGAATGCTGTGTTGGTTTTGATTTTATTTCATTTGAACCAAATATGTATGGTAATAGTGTCACATGTATATATACTACATCTTCTGGATTTTTTTCAAGCCCAACTTGACGAATCGCTTCAATTATTGATAGTCCCTCTATGTCTCCTACTGTTCCTCCAACTTCTGTTATTACTATGTCTGTATCTGTGTTTTCAAAACTATATATTCTTTCTTTTATTTCATTTGTAACATGTGGTATTACCTGAACGGTTTTTCCTAAATAGTCCCCTCTTCTTTCCTTTTCAATTACTGATGAATAGACTTTTCCCATTGTTACACTTGAATTTTGTGTTAAGTTTTCGTCTATAAATCTTTCGTAATGTCCTAAGTCTAAATCTGTTTCTGCTCCATCATCTGTTACAAATACTTCCCCATGTTCATATGGACTCATTGTTCCTGGATCTACATTTAAATATGGGTCAAATTTCTGTATTGTTACTTTATATCCTCTGTTTTTTAATAGTCTTCCTAATGATGCTGCTGTTATTCCTTTTCCTAGTCCTGATACTACTCCTCCTGTTACAAATACATATTTTGTGTTCATTTTTTCCTCCTATTTTACCTCTTTTGCAATAAAACAAAAAAATAGATTAAAATAAAAACTGCAAAATCGGTTTTTTTTTAATCTACTTTTTTATCTTAGCATTTTTGTTACTAATTGTCAATCCAGAAGTTAAAAAAAGAAGCCTCTTTCTGGCTTCCTTTCTATTCTCCAATTGGAATATATTTTTTCTCTTCAATTTTCTTTTCTGGTTCTTTTGGAAATTCTATTGTAAGAATACCGTTTCTGAAGTTTGCTTTTATATCTTCTTCATTTACATTCTCTCCAACGTAATAACTTCTTGAACACATTCCTGAAAATCTTTCTCTCTTTAAGTATTTAGCATGTTTATCTTCTTTTTCTTCATTCTTTTCTGCTGATACTGTTAAATATCCATCATGCAATTCTATTTTTATATCTTCTTTTTCATATCCTGGTATATCAATTTCTAAGAAATATTTTCCGTCTTTTTCTTTTAAATCGGTTTTCATTAATTTACTTTCTTTTTCTGTGAAAAATGAATCAGGTAAAACCTCATCCCAAAAATCTAATCCATTTCCATTTCTTCTTGGTATCATCATCATAATACATTACCTCTTTCCTTTTTACAATCTTATTATACATCTATTTTTAGCATTGTCAATAGTAGAGTGCTAAAATTCACACAATTTTCACAATTTAAAAATTGCCAATAAGGAAAATCCCCTATTGACAACTTTTTTTAAATTTAAATTGTATCGCATACATTATTAACGAAAATATTGTAGCAAGTATTGCTAAATAGTATAAATATAAATCAACTCTTAATGAAATTTCGAAATGAAATTGGTTTATTAATAATGAACTTATTATTGCTAAGTAAAATAGGACTGTTGCAAGTTTTCCATACCATTTACTATACACAACTACATCATCTTTTTTATACATTAATGATGCTGCTATTATCATAACACATTCTTTAATAAATACTATTGCAAATATCCACCAAGGTAAAATCTTTAATATTGCAAGAGATAATAATAAAGACATTTGTGTAAGTTTATCTGCTAACGGATCTATTAGCTTTCCTATATCAGTAATATAGTTGTATTTTCTAGCAATATATCCATCTAGCATATCTGTTATTGCTGAAATTGTAAATATTACTATTGTTGCTAAAAAGTCTTCATTTACAACAGATGTAAAAATAAATGGTATTAATATAAAACGTATAATTGTTAGGATATTTGGTATATTTTCTTTTTTCATTTATTTTTTTCCTTTCAAGACTATTTTACATCAAACTTTAAGTTATCGTTTTCAAAGTCTACTGTAATGTTTTGTCCATCATGTACTTCATTTCTTAAAATCATTTCAGATATTTCATCTTCAACATATCTTTGAATTGCTCTTCTTAATGGACGAGCACCGAATTTTAAGTTTGTTCCTTTTTCAAGTATAAATCCTTTTGCAGTATCTGAAACTGTTAATGACATATTTTTTTCTGCTAATGCTTTTTTAGTATCTTTAAGCATTAAATCAACAATTTGTATTAATTCTGGTTTTGTTAATGAATCAAATACAATTATTTCGTCAATTCTGTTTAAAAATTCTGGTCTAAATACTTGTTTTAGATTTTCTTCTATTTTGCTTGTATCTACTGTTTGTTTAGCAAATCCAATTGAATTATTATTTAAATTTGAACCTGCATTTGATGTCATTATTATTATTGTATTTTGAAAACTTACTGTATTTCCTTGTGAATCTGTAAGTTTGCCATCATCAAGCACTTGAAGTAATATATTAAATACATCAGGATGTGCTTTTTCAATTTCATCAAATAGTATTATTGAATATGGTTTTCTTTTTACTTTTTCTGTTAATTGTCCTGCATCATCATATCCAACATATCCTGGAGGTGCACCTATTAATTTTGCAGTTGAATGACTTTCCATATATTCAGACATATCAACTCTAATTATTGAGTCTTCTGAACCAAACATTTCATATGCTAAGCTTTTTGCTAATTCTGTTTTTCCTACACCTGTTGGACCAACAAATATGAATGAAGGTGGTCTTTTTGTGCTTTGTAATCCTGCACGATTTCTTCTTATTGCACGAGAAACTGCACTTACTGCCTTATCTTGACCTATAACTCTAGTATGAAGATTTGTTTCTAGGTTTAATAATTTTTGTGTTTCTGCTTCTGTAATTTTTTTAACTGGAATTTTAGTCCAACTTTCAATTACTTGTGCAATATCTTGTGTAGTAAGATTTTTTAATTGAATTGTACTATTTAATTGGTCGATTTCTTCAATTAGTCTGCATTCCTTTGTTTTTAAGTCTGCTGCTTTTTGATAATCTTCTGTTGAATCTGCTTGTGCTGCATCTTCTTTTTGCGCTTGAACTTGTGCCAATTCTTGTTTTAACATTTCTAATCTGAATAATTCCTTATTTTCTAAGTTAATTCTTGAACATGCTTCATCAAGTATATCAATTGCTTTGTCTGGCAAAAATCTATCATGTATATATTTTTCTGACATCACAACAGTTTGTTTAATTATATCATTAGAAATCTTTACTTTATGATATTCTTCATAATATTTTTTTATTCCTTCAAGAATTTTTATTGATTCATCAACATTTGGTTCTTCAACCAATACTTGTTGAAATCTTCTTTCTAGTGCAGAATCTTTTTCTATATATTTTCTATATTCTTTTAATGTTGTTGTTCCTATTAATTGAATTTCTCCATTTGATAATGATGGTTTTAAAATATTAGCAGCATTCATTGAATGTTCTCCATCTCCTGCACCAATTATATTATGAATTTCATCTATTACTAGAATAATATTTCCAAACGCTTTACATTCTTCGATTATTCCCTTCATACGTGCTTCGAATTGTCCTCTGAATTGTGTTCCAGCCACTACAGATGTCATATCTAACAAGTATACTTCTTTATTTAATAGCTTTGCAGGTACATTATTATTTGCAATTTTTATTGCTAGACCTTGTGCTATTGCAGTCTTTCCAACTCCTGGTTCTCCAATTAAACAAGGATTATTTTTTGTACGTCTATTTAAAATTTGTATAACTCTTTGTATTTCTTTATCACGTCCAATAACCATGTCTAATTCATTGTTTTTAGCTTTTTGTGTAAGGTTAGTTCCATAAGTATCTAGATATTTTTTCTTTTTATTAGCAGGCTTTTTTTCTACTTTAACTTTCTGTCTTCCATTTCCGTTAGCCTCTTCTTCGCCATTAACTTTTCTTCCTGGAACTATACTTGCAAAAATTGACCCAATTGGAATTCCTAATGGATTTCCTCCATTTTCTTCCCCTTCTTCGTCATCATATTCTTCCATATCATCAGGATTAAAATCTTCCATTCCTTCTATATTTTCAATTTTCAAATTTGAAGACAAATCTTTAAATAATCCTTCTAATTGTTTTGACATAACTGACATATCTATATTATTCAATGGTGGTATATTATTATTACCATTTTGATTTTTATCATTTTCATTTTTACTTGATGGCTTATCAGGAACATCGATGCCTCTTTTTTTAGCACATTCTCTGCAAAGGCCTTCCATAGATGATACTCCATTTTCTATTCTATTTATAAAAATTTCTGCATTATTCTTATTGCAATCTGAACATATCATATATTAATTTTCCTCTTTTCTTTAATTTAATATTATATATCATACATTAATTTTCCCAAATAGTCAATAGAAAATGCATTTTGGGACTAGACAAAAAATTAAATTTGTGTTAAGATATTTAAGACGTTAAGAATCAGAAAAAAATTACGCATGAATTAAACAAAAATGCCCGAATGGCGGAACTGGCAGACGCACACGACTCAAAATCGTGCGGGAAACCATGTGGGTTCGAGTCCCACTTTGGGCACCAGAATAAAAATGTAGCAAAAGCTACATTTTTTTATTTTAAATATGACTGTGGGACTCGAAAAGGAGGTTGCCGAGTTTCGCGCTGGTCTGGGGCCTGCCGAAACGAAGGCAAAAATAATCCTGTGGATTATTTTTCCGACGCGGGTTATACAGTCCCACTTTGAGTACCAGAAGAAAAATGTAGCAATAGCTATGACTGCTGTTTCTGTATCAATAGCTACATTTTTTATTTTTACTATAATCATGGGACTCGATCTGTCCTTTCCAATAAAATAATTTTGCCAAAATTTAACATGAATAATATACAAATTAATCATACCTCTTGTTTTCTCATGTAAATAATTTTAATCAAATTCATAGAAATAAACTTCTTCTGTAACTCTACAATTACTATAGGAAATAATGAAATTCCAATTGTAATCAACCATTGAGTCTGAGTCAATGGAACCAACTTAAAAACGTCGGCTAATGCAGGAATTAATACAACACTAGTTTGAACTATTGTCCCTAATACAAAACTTCCAATTAAATACTTATTCTCAAATAATCCAATTTTGAATATGGATTGTTCACTTTTTATATTAAAACTGTGGATAAGTTCAAGCAATCCCAAAGAAACAAAAGCCATTGTTCTTGCAACTTCCAATCCATAGAATTTATTTCCTATTCCAAATGCAATAAGAGTTAAAATTCCTAACATTATCCCTTCAACAACAATTTTATTCCATAATCCATCTGCGAAAATTCCTTTTTTATTATCAACAGGAGGTCTTTTCATAATATCTTTTTCTGGTGGTTCTAGTCCTATTGCAATTGCAGGTAAAGAATCTGTTACTAAATTTATCCATAACAATTGTATAGCAAGTAATGGTGATTTTAACCCTAAAACAAGTCCAATAAATACAGTTACAATCTCTCCTATATTTGTTGCAATTAAAAAGTGGATTGCTTTTTTTATATTGTCATATATGTTTCTTCCTTGTTTAACTGCTTTTACAATTGTTACAAAATTATCATCTGCTAATATCATATCAGAAGCATTTTTGGCAACGTCTGTTCCATTCTTTCCCATTGCAATTCCTATATCTGCACATTTTAATGCAGGACTGTCATTTACTCCATCACCTGTCATTGCCACTACATTCCCTGCACTCTGCCATGCTTTTACTATCCTAACTTTATGTTCTGGTGTTACTCTTGCAAATACTGAATATTCTTTAATCTCTTTCACTAATTGCTCTTGTGAAATTTGGTCAAGTTCTTTTCCTGTTATTGCTTTATCATGTGTGGCTAAAATATTTAGCTCTTTTGCAATTGCTTTTGCTGTCGCAATGTGGTCCCCTGTAATCATTACAGTTTTTATTCCCGCTTTTTTACAAGTTCGTACCGCTTCTTTTACTCCCTCTCTTGGTGGGTCTATCATTCCTATTAGCCCAACGAAATCTAATCCATTTTCTAATAAGTTCATTTCTGAACTTCTCGGCAAACTATCAATTTCTTTATATGATACAGCTATTACTCTCAATGCCTTTTCAGCCATTTGCTGATTTTCCTTCTCCAATCGACGTTTTTCAATACTTGTTAAATTGCATTTATTAAGTAATATGTCTGGTGCCCCTTTTGTTATAACAAGATATTTCCCTCTATATTTATGTATTGTTGTCATCATTTTACGATTTGAATCAAATGGAATTTCTGCCACTCTTGGCATTTCTCTATATAAGTCATTTTTATTTAAATTATATTTTAAACCGTTTTGTACCAGTGCAATTTCTGTTGGTTCTCCGCTTATGTTTTTTATGCCATTGTGTTCAATAATATTGCTATCTGTACACATTGTAGCAAACTTACTTGCTAATAATGTATCTTTGGCTTTAACTTCTACTACAGTCATCTTGTTTTGAGTTAAAGTTCCCGTCTTATCAGAACAAATAACATTACTACATCCTAATGTTTCTACTGCTGGTAACTTTCTTATTATACTATTGTTTTTTGCCATTTTGCTTACACCAATTGATAACATAATTGTTACAATTGCAGGCAGTCCCTCTGGTATTGCAGCAACAGCTAAACCTACTGATGTCATAAACATTTCAATTGGGTCTATATGTTTTATCATTCCTATAAAAAATATTAATGCACATATTGCTAAACAAACTATTCCTAATATTTTTCCGACTTGTGCTAACTTCTTTTGAATTGGCGTTTCTGGAGTTTCATCTTCCATAATCATATTAGCAATTTTTCCAACTTTTGTATTCATTCCAGTTTCTGTTACTACAGCTTTTCCATGACCATTTACAACAATACTTGCCATAAATGCCATGTTTAACATGTCCCCTAATGTTTCATCATTTTGCGCCACAATATCAGCATTTTTTAAAACAGGCTCTGTTTCCCCTGTTAAACTTGATTCTTCTATCTTTAAATTATGACTTTCCAATAATCTGCAGTCTGCTGGCACATATGTTCCCGCTTCTAACTCTACAATATCCCCTGGTACCAAATCTTCTGCATGAATTTCTTGTATTCTTCCATCTCTAACCACTTTTGCCATTGGTGGAGTCATTTGTTTTAAAGCTTCTATTGATTTCTCTGCTTTTGCTTCTTGAATGACTCCCATAAGTGCGTTAAATACAACAATTGCAATAATTATTATTGAATCAACATAGTCATTTTCTCCTTGAAAATATGACGTAATAGCTGATAATATTGATGCTACTATCAAAATAATAATCATGAAATCATTAAACTGTTTTATAAATTTTATTATAAGTGTTTCTTTCTTCTTTTCTTGTAATTTATTATTACCATATTTTTGTTTTCTTACTTGTACCTCTCTCTGTGTCAATCCTACACCTTGCTTTGTCCTTAGTTTCTGTAAAACCTCTTCTTTTCTTAAAGTTTCCCACATAATTTTCCTCCTCGTTTATATCTTTAGTTAAATTTTATGTGGCTTGTCTTTAATTTATTACTCAAAATCCTCAATAACTTGGTTTAATTTTTTTTTTCCATATATCTCTAA
>OGPT01004032.1_pt1 | contig 9974 bp, 6 predicted proteins | sample 1552951 | NCBI WGS metagenome assembly OGPT01 (sample SAMEA2580224, study PRJEB22360) | human gut metagenome | biome: human gut; feature: human-associated habitat; material: faeces | place: Denmark | collected 2008/2010
AGAAGAACAGCTCCGGACACGATTTGTTAATTAATTGTTCATTGTTTTTATAACTGGAAAGTGGTAGAATATATACCATATGTGATCTGGATATCAACAGAGAACTGGAATGATCCAAAATTGGACAGATCAGAGACAGCAGTCTTATTCGAATAAAATGATTGGAGCAGAAACATGAATGTTTTTTCAAAAGTATTTGGAACCCGCAGCCAGCGTGAAGTAAAGCGTATCATGCCGCTGGTTGAGAAAACCGAGAGCTATCAGTCCCAGATGCAGCAGCTTACCGACGAGCAGTTACGGGACAAAACCAGAGAATATAAGAAACGTCTTGCAGAAGGTGCAACACTGGATGATCTTCTTCCGGAGGCATTTGCCACTGTACGTGAGGCAGCCAAGCGTGTACTTGGAATGGAGCATTACCGTGTACAGATCATCGGTGGTATCATCCTTCACCAGGGCCGTATCGCCGAGATGAAAACAGGTGAAGGTAAAACTCTTGTTTCCACACTTCCTGCATACCTGAATGCCCTTGAGGGAAAAGGTGTCCACATCGTAACCGTCAACGACTACCTGGCAAAACGAGATGCTGAGTGGATGGGTAAGGTTCACGAGTTCCTTGGCCTGACTGTAGGCGTGGTACTTAACGACATGAAGCCGGAAGAACGCCGTGCGGCATATGGATGTGACATCACATACGTTACCAACAACGAACTTGGATTTGATTATCTTCGTGACAACATGGTCATCTATAAAGAACAGCTTGTTCAGAGAGATCTTCACTACTGTATCATCGATGAGATCGACTCTGTCCTGATCGATGAGGCACGTACACCTCTGATCATTTCCGGACAGAGCGGCAAGTCCACCAAGCTTTATGAGGTGTGCGATATCCTTGCACAGCAGCTGGAGCGTGGAGAAGCCAGCCATGAGATGACCAAGATGGCAGCTATCATGGGCGAGGAAGTTATCGAGACCGGTGACTTTGTTGTAAATGAGAAGGATAAGATTGTCAATCTTACCGAGCAGGGTGTGAAGAAGGTTGAGAAATTCTTTAATATTGAGAACCTTGCAGATCCGGAGAACCTTGAGATCCAGCACAACATTATCCTTGCACTTCGTGCCCATAACCTGATGCACCGTGACCAGGATTACGTTGTAAAAGATGACGAGGTTATGATCGTCGATGAGTTTACCGGACGTATCATGCCGGGACGCCGTTATTCCGATGGTCTGCATCAGGCGATCGAAGCAAAAGAGCATGTAAAAGTAAAAAGAGAAAGTAAGACGCTGGCAACGATTACGTTCCAGAACTTCTTCAATAAATACAACAAAAAATGCGGTATGACAGGTACAGCGCTTACCGAGGAAAAAGAGTTCCGTGATATTTACGGAATGGACGTTGTGGAAGTACCTACCAATAAACCAATTGCCCGTATTGACTACAACGATTCGGTTTATAAGACCAAACGTGAAAAACTGAATGCGATCGTGGAAGATATCGCAGACTGCTACGAGCGTAAACAGCCGGTTCTCGTCGGTACGATTACGATCGAGGCATCCGAAGAACTCAGCGAGATGTTGAAACGACGTGGAATCAAGCACAAAGTCCTGAATGCAAAGTATCATGAGATGGAAGCGGAGATCATTGCCGATGCCGGTGTGGCAGGTGCGGTGACAATCGCGACGAACATGGCCGGACGTGGTACCGATATCAAACTCGGAGAGGGAGTTCAGGAACTTGGCGGACTTCGTATCATTGGTACCGAGCGTCATGAGTCCAGACGTATCGACAATCAGCTGCGTGGACGTGCCGGACGTCAGGGAGATCCCGGTGAATCCAAGTTCTATATTTCCCTGGAAGATGACTTGATGCGTTTGTTTGGTTCCCAGAATCTGATGAATGTATTTAATTCTCTTGGTATGCCGGAAGGTGAGCAGATTCAGCACCGTATGCTGAATAAAGCCATTGAGCGTGCCCAGATGAAGATTGAAAATAATAACTACGGAATCCGTAAAAATCTGCTGGAATACGATATTATCAACAACCAGCAGCGTGAGATCATTTATGCAGAACGCCGTAAAGTATTGGATGGCGAGAGCATGCGTGATACTATTTACGGTATGATTGATGAAGTGATTGAAAAATATGTCGGACGCACGATTGGCGACGACCAGATTCCGGAAGACTGGGATCTTGCGGAATTGAATATGAATTTGCTTCCGATCATTCCGTTTGAGCCGATTACATTTGATCCGGAACGCGACAAGAATTTGAATAAAGCAGGACTTCTTCAAAATTTGAAAGAGGAGGCACTTCGTATCTATGAATCTAAAGAGGCAGAATTTCCGGAGCCGGAGCAGATTCGTGAGATTGAGCGTGTAATTCTTTTGAAAGTGACAGACCAGCACTGGATGAACCATATTGACGATATGGATCAGCTCCGCCAGGGAATCGGTCTTCAGGCTTATGGTCAGAGAGATCCTGTAACGGAGTATCGTTTCCAGGGTTATGATATGTTTGAAGAAATGACGGAATCGATCCGTGAGGAAACAGTTAAGGCCTTGATGCATGTGCGTATCGAGCAGAAAGTAGAGCGTGAGCAGGTAGCAAAAGAAACCGGAACAAACAAAGACGACTCTGCGAATGCGCCGGTACAGCGCAAAACGGAAAAAGTTGGAAGAAATGATCCATGTCCTTGTGGAAGTGGTAAGAAATATAAATATTGTTGTGGAAAGTAGAGACGTCACGTGGTAGAATTAGATAATTACAAAGTAGAATTAAGTTCATATGAGCAGCCGCTTGCGGAAGTCCGAGATTCTTTGAATCTCGGAGACAAGCGATATCGTATCGAGGAATTGGAGAAAAATATGGAGGCTCCGGATTTTTGGGATGATTCCGAAAAGGCGAGCCAGGCCATGAAAGAAGTCAAAGACCTCAAAGAAATCGTGGGTCGTGCAGACGGTTTGCTGCAAAAATATGAGGATATCATGACGCTGATTGAGATGGCGTATGAGGAAGAAGACGAGGACCTTGCTGCAGAGATTGGCGAGGAACTTAGGACGTTTACTTCTGAATTTGATGATCTTCGTATTACGACGATGCTTACCGGTGAGTACGATGACAGCAATGCCATCCTTACATTGCATGCCGGTGCGGGTGGTACTGAGAGTTGTGACTGGGCAAGTATGCTTTGCCGTATGTATCAGCGCTGGGCAGAGAAAAAAGGATATTCTGTGGAAATGCTTGACTTTCTGGATGGAGAGGAAGCGGGATTAAAATCTGTTACGTTACAGATTAATGGAACCAATGCATATGGCTATCTGAAGAGCGAGCATGGGGTTCACCGCCTCGTCCGCATTTCTCCGTTTAATGCAGCGGGAAAACGCCAGACTTCGTTTGTTTCGTGTGATGTGATGCCGGATATTGAGCAGGATCTTGATATCGAGATTGCCGATGATGATATTCGAATTGATACCTATCGCTCAAGTGGTGCCGGAGGACAGCATATCAATAAAACGTCTTCTGCGATTCGAATCACCCATTTTCCTACCGGAATTGTGGTGCAGTGCCAAAATGAGCGTTCGCAGCATATGAATAAAGATAAGGCGATGCAGATGTTGAAAGCCAAACTGTATTTGCTCAAACAACAGGAAAATCGCGAGAAGGAGTCCGATATCCGAGGGGAACAGAAAGAGATTGGCTGGGGTAACCAGATCCGCTCGTATGTAATGCAGCCGTATACGATGGTAAAAGATCACCGAACCAATGTAGAGACGGGAAATGTCGCTGCGGTCATGGACGGAGATCTTGATATATTTATCAATGGCTATTTGAAATGGATCAACAGTTGATGATCAGCGATAAATGAGGAGGTAAGGATGAAGGAAATAATTGTATTTTTTCTAAGTGATAAAGAATATGGTATCGAGATCAGCGGGATGCAAAGTTTGGAAAATTACCGAGAGATCCAGCATGCCAGTGAGTTGCCGGACGGAATGAATGGCCTGGTACAGATTCGTGATGACATTTATCCGGTTTATGATATGAAACAGAAATTCTGTCTTCCGGCAAAAGAGGTGACAGAAGATACGAAAATCCTTCTTCTTCGAACTCATGCAGGGAAGGTTGCGATTGTAGTGGATCGCGTTGGAAAGGTATTTCGCGCTGAGGATAAAGATATTCAGGAATTTCCGAGAGTGGCGCGCACGCGTGATACAGATTATATCAATTTCATTGCCAAACGTGGCAATGATTTGATCGTAGTAGTAAATCCGGACACATTGCTGACAGATGAGCAATATGCCGCGGTTGAAGAGAAAGAGTCTCATGCGGAGGAAACTTCGGATGATTCAAATACAAATAATGGAGGAAAATTATGAAAATTGCAGTATTAGGTTATGGTACAATTGGTTCAGGAGTTGTTGAGATTGTGAATACAAACGCAGCAACGATCGCAAAACGTGCCGGCGAAGAGATTGAAGTGAAATATGTACTCGATCTGCGTGATTTCCCGGGAGATCCGGTGCAGGATATTTTAGTACATGATTATTCCATCATCGCACAGGATGAGGATGTAGATATCATCGTCGAGACAATGGGCGGAACCAAACCAGCATACGATTTTGTGAAAACTGCGCTTCTGAATGGAAAGAGCGTTTGCTCATCCAATAAAGAACTGGTAGCTGCACATGGGGCAGAATTGCTTCAGATCGCACGTGAGAAAAATGTCAACTTCTATTTTGAGGCTAGTGTAGGCGGTGGCATTCCGATTATCCGTCCTTTGAATCAGTGCATTACTGCAGATGAAATTGAATCCATCAATGGTATTTTAAATGGAACGACAAACTTTATTTTGACGAAAATGGCAGAAGAAGGGGCGGACTTTGAGGTTGTCCTGAAACAGGCCCAGGAACTCGGATATGCAGAAAAAGATCCGACGGCAGATGTGGAAGGTTATGATGCTTGCCGTAAGATTGCCATTTTGACGTCTTTGGCATATGGTCAGCAGGTTGATTATCAGGATATTTATACAGAAGGTATTACCAAGATCACAGCGGAAGATTTTGAATATGCAAAGAAGATCAACGCAGCGATCAAAATTTTTGGTACAAGCAAAAAAGTTGGAGATAATGTATATGCTATGGTGGCTCCGCAGATGGTATATTCCTCTGAGCCATTGTACAGCGTAAATGGTGTGTTTAATGCGATTTCTGTAACAGGTAATATGCTTGGCGAAGTAATGTTTTATGGTGCCGGCGCAGGTAAACTTCCTACCGCAAGTGCAGTTGTAGCCGATGTTGTAGATGCTACAATCCACAAAGACGAAAATGTACCTGTAACCTGGGAAAGCGAAAAACTTCCGATTGCACCGATGGAAGAAATGGAAAATGCATTTTTTGTTCGTGTGGCAGAAGCAGATCGCGGTAAGATTGCAGAACTTTTCGGCGACGTGACGATGATTGATGCAGGCATCGCCGGTGAATGTGGATTTATCACACCGGTTATGAAAGAAAAAGTTTTTGCAGAAAAAGCAGAAAAATTAACGTCTATGATTACACGTATTCGTGTAAATGCATAATAAAGTAGTAAGACCAGATATGGAAAGACGGAGGTAAAGAAGAGATGTTAGTCGTTAAGAAATTTGGTGGCACATCCGTAGCCAACAAAGAACGTATCTTCAACGTGGCAAAGCGTTGTATCGAAGATTATCAGAAAGGAAACGATGTTGTAGTTGTTCTCTCGGCAATGGGAAAACAGACCGATGTTTTGCTTGATATGGCAAATGATATCAATCCGAAAGCGTCGAAAAGAGAGCTTGATATGCTTCTTACAACCGGTGAGCAGACTTCAGTCGCTTTGATGGCGATGGCAATGCAGTCTTTGAATGTGCCGGCAATTTCCCTGAATGCCTTTCAGGTAGCTATGCATACTACATCAGTAGCAGGAAATGCCCGTTTGAAAAAGATTGATACGGAGCGTATCCAGCATGAACTGGAACAGAGAAAGATTGTTATTGTAACCGGATTCCAGGGCGTTAGTCAATATGATGATTATACGACACTTGGCCGTGGAGGTTCCGACACAACAGCCGTTGCTTTGGCCGCTGCACTTCGTGCAGATGCCTGTGAGATTTATACAGACGTTGACGGCGTATATACGGCAGATCCAAGAATTGTCAAAGATGCTAAGAAACTGGATGAGATCACTTATGATGAAATGCTTGAATTGGCAAGTCTCGGTGCGGGCGTATTGCACAACCGCTCTGTGGAAATGGCGAAGAAATATGGAGTACAGCTTGTTGTACGTTCTAGTTTAAATACATCGGAAGGAACGGTAGTTAAGGAGGAAGTAAAAATGGAAAAAATGCTTGTAAGTGGAGTAGCATGTGATAAAAATGTAGCAAGAATCGCAGTTGTAGGATTGGAAGATCAGCCTGGTGTGGCATTTAAATTGTTCCGTCACCTCGCAAATCACAATGTAAATGTCGATATGATTCTTCAGTCTATCGGACGTGGCAATACAAAGGATATCAGTTTTACAGTAACTGGCGACATGGCAGACATAGCTGTTGAGACGGTTGAAAGACACCGCAGCGGAAGCTTGAAATGTCAGGAGGTTAAAGTGAAGAAAGACGTTGCTAAGGTATCGATCGTAGGTGCCGGCATGCAGTCTAACCCTGGTGTAGCAGCGCGTATGTTTGAAGCATTGTATTCAGCAAACGTAAACATCCAGCAGATCTCAACTTCAGAGATCCGTGTAACAGTACTGATCGACCGCGAAGATACAGACCGTGCAATGAATGCCGTTCATAATGAATTTGATTTCTGATTTCCAGGAATTGAGTTGGTTAAAGATTTAGAAATTTGAATTATCCTAATTTAAAAGGCGCGAAAGCGACAGAGAAGCTGTTGCTTTCGTGCCTTTTTGGTGTGTTGGGGGATTGTCGAGAAGTGGGGGTGCCTGATGGGCTTTGGGGCGGCTGGCTTTTGCTGGGATAGCAGAGCTTGGACGGGATTATGGACTAGAGGGCAGCGACTCAAAAAGGCAACGTAAATTGTGAAAGTAGCCAAAAAAAGTTGCCTTTCCTAGTTGTGAGAAGGCGAAAAGGCAACGAAAAACGGGAAAACCAGCGAAATCCGTTGCCTTTAAAGCTGCTAAGAAGCTAGAAAGGCAACGAAAATCGAGAAAGTTGCCAAAAAAAGTTGCCTTTGCTAGATGTGAGAAGGCAAAAAGGCAACGTAAAATGGGAAAACCAGCAAAATTCGTTGCTTTCGCGCTCATCTCGCGAACCCGCACTACGTGCTCTGCCACCTGCTGCGCAGGCGGTTCGCTTCGATAAAGTAAGAAAAGAAGCAAATGGCTTACAGCCGCTTGCTTCTTTTTTCTTACTTTATATCACTGTTTTGATTACGGATAAGATTTGGTCTGGTTCGAATGGTTTTTGGATAAATTCGGAAGCTCCGAGCTTGATCGCTTCTACCATTTTGGATTTCTGGCCTGCTGCAGTTACCATGATAACTTTAGCGGAACTGTCTAATTCCATGATCTTTTCCAGGGAACCAAGTCCGTCCAATACAGGCATTGTAATGTCCAAGGTTACCAAATCCGGTTTTAATTCGATGTATTTTTCGTAACCGGTCTGTCCGTCTCCTGCTTCACCGACAATCTCGTAGCCGTGCTCAGTGAGTATGTTGCGTAATATTTTTCGGGATGTACGAGAATCATCCACGATTAAAACTGTTGCCATATAAAACAACCTCCCTCTTGTATCATTTTTTCTTTTATTACATCTTAACCAGCAAGTCAACTTTTTTGCCGGTGATGTAGAGTGGAAGTACATAAAATTCAGAGTTTTCTTTTATGGAATCATCAAAATGGAATTCCGGAGGAAGCATATCGATAATAACTTCCTTGTAACTTAACTCAGTAGCATATAAACCGTTGATACAGTTTGTAAATTCACAGACCGAATCTAATGCATCTTCGTCCGGTTTTTCAAAATATTCACCGGCATAACCATCTGCAATTGTAAGGATGGCATCGTCGTCGCTGGCAAAAGCAAGAAAGCCATCGTAGGCTCCGGTTGTCTTTTGATAAGCTATGTACTTGGCAGAATATTCTGTCACTTTTTTTGCTTCTCCGATGCGGATGTAAGAACTGACAAAACGTACGATGTTTCTTAAGACAAGTGCCATCATATCAAGAACTGCTTCATTATCAGTAGTTACAAAAGTAGGAAGAAGTCGTTCAAAATCACCATATTTAATAGCGTCAATTGCGCTGTTGGTAAGCCCCTCTTCTTTCTGGAATGCCTCCAAATTTTTCTGAATTTCTTCGCGGTTCATTACATGGTTTTCTTCCAATGCCTGAACAAAAATCAGATATGGATTTCCCTGCAGCTGCAATAAATGAGAAATGTCTGCTTCAGTCAAGTAACCTTTCTCTACTGCAAGATCACCAAAGCGTTTGTCACTCTGCATTTGCAGATGATTCAATTCATCTGCCTGTTTGCGTGTGAGTAAACCCTCAGATTCAGCAATCAACCCCAATTTAACACGATTTGCACGCATATATTCCATACATGAGATGAACTGCTCATTGGTTATCTTTTGCTTGCTCAAAAGATAATTTCCAAAAAACTGACTAAACATAATCCTTCTCCTTTCCGGATATAAAATTTTTGGCAACTATTCATTGAGTTTCAAACATTAGTCCTAAATAGCCGCATTTTTCTAAATATTTATTTTGTAAATCAGATTTTACTTGTAAAAACCCTAAAAATATTATACTATAGATTTTGAAAAAAAGAAAGTTTTTTCGACAAGTTTTAAAAAAGAATGTAATGAATTTGTTGTCAAAGAATAAAAGGAGAAAATAAATGGCAGGATCGACATGGGGCGAGATATTCCGCATTTCAACGTGGGGCGAATCGCATGGAAAAGGACTTGGTGTGGTAGTGGACGGATGTCCTGCGGGGCTTGCACTTTCGGAGAAAGAGATACAGAAATATTTGGATAAAAGAAAACCGGGCGAGACAAGATACTCGACCCCGCGTAAAGAAGGGGATAAGGTGGAAATCCTGTCCGGAGTATTTGAGGGAAAAACGACAGGAACCCCGATTTCACTTATGGTTTTCAATACTTCGCAGAAATCCAAAGATTATTCGGAAATTGCGAAAATTTACCGACCGGGTCATGCGGATTATACGTTTGATCAAAAATATGGATTCCGCGATTACCGTGGAGGTGGAAGATCGTCCGGAAGAGAAACGATCGGACGCGTGGCAGCCGGTGCGATTGCGATAAAAATATTGGAACAGATGGGAATCGAAGTACATGCGTATGTTACACAGATTGGTGATATTCAGATTGATCCGGCAAAGATGACCTATGAAAACATTGAAAAAAGTCCGCTTCGCATGCCGGATTTGGAGGCGTCCGAACGAGCAGAAGAATTTTTGGAAAAGCAGATGCAGGAAAAGAATTCGGCAGGTGGAATTATCGAATGTGTCGTAAAAGGAGTGCCGGCAGGTGTGGGAGAACCGGTATTTGGAAAATTAGATGCGGCACTTGCGCAGGCAGTGATGTCGATCGGAGCAGTCAAAGGTGTGGAAATCGGAGATGGATTTCAGGCAGCGGCAGCGACCGGAAAGACAAATAACGATGCCTTTTGCGTAAATGAAAATAGAGCCATTGGCAAAGAGACGAACCACGCCGGTGGAATATTGGGAGGAATGAGTGACGGAAGTGATATTGTGCTGCGTGCGGCATTTAAACCGACGCCGTCCATTTTCTCGGAGCAAAAGACGGTAACGACGGAGAGAGAGGCTGTTTCTGTTGAAATCAAGGGACGCCACGATCCGATCATTGTGCCGCGGGCGGTTGTAGTTGTGGAAGCCATGACGGCGATGACTGTTTTGGATAAAATGTTTGTTGGGATGACTTCGCGCCTTGACCGCATTGTGGAATTTTAC
>OGPT01004033.1_pt1 | contig 9973 bp, 7 predicted proteins | sample 1552951 | NCBI WGS metagenome assembly OGPT01 (sample SAMEA2580224, study PRJEB22360) | human gut metagenome | biome: human gut; feature: human-associated habitat; material: faeces | place: Denmark | collected 2008/2010
AATTGTTGTTCTCTTGTTAATTTTGTAAAGTTAACTGCATATCCAGAAACTCTGATTGTAAGTTGAGGATATTTTTCTGGATGTTCCATTGCATCTTCTAGTAATGCTCTATCAAATACATTTACATTGATATGATGTCCTGTTTCTGCAAAGTATCCATCTAGCATACTTACTAAGTTACTTACTTTTGTTTCTTCATCTTGACCTAGCGTTGCTGGTGTAATAGCAAATGTAAATGAAATTCCGTCTTCTGAATCTTCAAATGGTAATTTTGCAATTGAGTTCATTACTGCTAATGCTCCATTTACATCTCTACCATGTAATGGGTTTGCACCTGGTCCAAATGGAGCTCCCTCACGTCTTCCATCTGGTGTGTTTCCTGTTGCTTTTCCATATACAACATTTGATGTGATTGTTAATATTGATAATGTTTGTTTTGATTCTCTATATGTTGGATGTTTCTTTAATTTATTTAAGAATCTTCTAACAACTTCTACTGCTATATTATCAACTCTATCATCATCATTACCAAATTGAGGATATTCTCCTTCTATTTGATAATCTACTGCTAATCCAGTTTCATCTCTTATTACTTTTACTTTTGCATATTTGATTGCTGAAAGTGAGTCTGCTACTACTGACAATCCTGCAATTCCACATGCCATTGTTCTAATTATATCTTTATCATGTAAAGCCATTTCTATCGCTTCATATGAGTATTTATCATGCATATAGTGTATTGCATTTAATGCTTTTATATATATTTTTGCAACATAATCCATCATTTGGTCAAATTTTTCTATTACTTCATCATAGTCTAAGTATTCTGATGTGATTGGTGCAAATTTTGGTGTTACTTGTTTTCCACTCTTTTCATCTCTACCACCATTTATTGCATATAATAGTGTTTTGGCTAGGTTTGCTCTTGCTCCAAAGAATTGCATTTGTTTTCCTATTTTCATAGGTGATACACAACATGCTATTCCATAGTCATCTCCAAGTGTTGCTCTCATTACATCATCATTTTCGTATTGAATTGAAGATGTTTTTATTGATAAATTTGCTGTATATCTTTTAAATCCTTCTGGTAGTCTTGTTGACCATAATATAGTTAGGTTTGGTTCCGGTGCTGGTCCTAAATTTTCTAGTGTGTGTAATACTCTGAATGAGTTCTTTGTTACTAATGTTCTACCATCTATTCCCATTCCACCAATACTTTCTGTTACCCATACTGGGTCTCCACTGAATAGTTCATTATATTCTGGTGTTCTTAAAAATCTTACTAATCTTAATTTCATTACAAAATGATCCATTAATTCTTGTGCTTGTTCTTCTGTTAATGTTCCATTTTTTAAGTCTCTTTCTATATATATATCTAAGAATGTTGATGTTCTACCAATACTCATTGCAGCACCATTTTGGTCTTTTACTGCTCCTAAATATCCAAAATATAACCATTGGATTGCTTCTTTTGCATTTCCAGCTGGTCTAGAAATGTCATATCCATATTTTTGTGCCATTACTTTTAATTGGTTAAGTGCTTTTATTTGTTCAGAGATTTCTTCTCTTTCTCTTATTACTTTTTCTGTAAAGTCATCTACATTTAATATTTCTAGCTCTTCTTTTTTCTCTTCAATTAATGTGTCTACACCATATAGAGCTACTCTTCTGTAATCTCCTATAATTCTTCCTCTTCCATATCCGTCTGGAAGTCCTGTTATTAAGTGTGAACTTCTTGCTGCTCTTATGTCTGGTGTATATACATCAAATACTCCATCATTATGTGTTTTTCTTGCTGTATGGAAAATTCTATCTGTTTCTGGATCTACTTCTCTTCCATAAGCTTCACATGATTTTTCTACAATTCTGATTCCACCAAATGGCATTATTGCTCTTTTTAATGGTGCATCTGTTTGAACTCCTACTATTTCTTCTAAGTCTTTGTCTATATATCCTGCCTCGTGTGATGATACTGTTGATATTGTTTTTGTATCAATATCTAACACTCCACCTTGTGCGTCATGTTCTTTTTTGTATAGTTCTAATACTTCATCCCATAATTTTTTTGTTTTTTCTGTTGTTCCTGTTAAAAAGCTCGAATCTCCAACATATGGTGTGTAATTCTTTTGTATAAAACTTCTCACATCTATCTGTCTTTTCCATTCCCCTTTTTCAAAACCTTTCCATTGTTCAAAATCCATATTTTTTACCTCCATTTTTTATTATTACCATTTTTGTTGTTTTTATAATTTACCACTTCGTATTATAATTTTTATATATATTTTTGTCAATGATTTTTGACTTAATTTTGAAATAAAAAAGGGAAAACTTTGAGCCATCAAAGTCCTCCTTCTTTTTTCCTCTTTTTCTATTATTTACTTGCGTTGTGCAACTCTTCTTCCTCTCGTTCTAATTTTTATATTTAATTCTTTGTTTGAGCTCATTCTATTTTATCGCTGTACAGGGCTCAGGTCTACGACTAAAAAAGTGAAAGCCTGAAGCCGAGGCCGTCGTAGCAACTGGCCGTACTGCTTTCGCTACGGTAGGCTGCTGGAACGATAGTGCTATACGTGCTGAAAAAGCCCCCTCGCTCAGTGCAAGGATAGTCTGACTCAGAAGTTTTTTCAAGTGTCCATTCACATACATTTCCTGCTAAATCATAAATTCCTTGTTTACAAAAATCATCACTTGCTCCTGTTGATAACAATATACGTTCATTTGAAGCTTTTGCACCATAAGCTCCACTTGTCCATCTTAAACCCTCTGGTGCATATTTTGAATTTGCATTTGTTATATTCCATGCATTATTAATGTAATTTCCCCAAGATGTACTATCTGTTTTCAAGTCCATTTGACTTGTTCCTTTGGTTTCTAAATATTTTAATACTAAATCCCATTGTACTCCAAACATTAAACTACTTGTATGATTTCCACTTTCCATTTTACTTGCCAATGTTTGTGCCTGACTACATGTAACATAATTATATGGATATGCATTTTGTTTTATTACTGGTATTTCTGTTGGTGCTGTACTTTCATCTCCATCTGTTTTTGGCGCATTTTCTATTCCTGTTTCATATTTTCCTATATAAAATCCTCCGTTTTGATATACACTTTTTAGCATTATTTTCTTTAATGAATAATATTCTTCACTTGTTAATCCCACACCTGAATAATATTCATCTTTATAACTTGTTCCATCTCTATAAACATCTGTATATGTGTGTAAATCATCTTCTATTTTTGTATATTCTTCGTCTGTAAAATCCTTTATTTCTAACCCTGCTGTTTTATAGACTCTTTCTGCTTTTGGTACTTCTACCCATACATATTGATTTCCTGTACTGTCTTGGATTGTTAATCCATTCTTTAATGTTGTTCCTTTTACTTGTGTAAATCCTGTTGGTAAGTATGGTCTTGTTTCATTACTTGATACTGATGTTGAGCCTCCATTTGTTTCTTCTCCTGGTTGTTTTGGCTCTGCTGTTAATGTTACATCTATATCTGAGTTTAAGTCTTCTTTTGTTTCATCTATTGGTGTTTTTAGTAATCTTACTGTTACTTTTAATGTGGTTTCTTCTTGTGCTTTTAATGTTGTTTTTTCTAGTGAACAGATTACCTCGAAATAAGTTTGATTTGAACTTGTTGCTTCTGCTGTTAAGTCTGCTGATATATCTGAACTTAGATTTTTTACTGTATATGTCGCTGTTGCTTCATCTCCTTTGGCTGTTAATCCTGTTACATTTACTGTTCCTTTTGTTTTATCACTTTCATTTATTGTTGCTGTTGTTGTTCCTTTTCCACTTGTACTTGGTGTTCCTATAAATTCTACTTTAAAGTTTTCTTGTTTTGCTTGTGCACTTCCTACACCATTTATATTTAATTCCACATTAGTTATTGCAGCATATGCTACTGCTACTAATATTATCGCTACTAGTAGTACTCCTCCTACTATTTTCGTGTTTTTTCCCATGTTTATTTTTCCTCCTTCTTTTGCTTTAAGATGTTATTCTATTACAATCTGATCTCCATCAGCATAAATATAAGCATTATCATAAACATACTCTTCATTCATATCGAACTCTTTAACAATATTTGAAATACGAATTTGTACGGCATCAAGGGTGCTTGCAGCTATAATAGCTTCTTTATTTCCCTTAGCTCCTGCATGTGCTAAGCCCCTAAGAGTTCCTATTACTGCAATATTATCAGCAGCAATTACTTCTGCACCTGCATTAACATCCCCTATTATTACCAAACTTCCTTCAACTTCTAATCGTTGTCCTGAACGAAGTGAACCTTTATGAAAAGTTGTTTCAGACGTTCCTACATCTTTTTTATAGCTACGTGTAATGCTATGTAATCCAAGAGTTGTCGGAGTATCAAATTTAATTTCAACATCAATTTTACTTTTTATTATTTCTCTAATTTCTTCAAGTTCTTTATTTGTTAAAATTTTTCCAGTAACCCTTATAGGTGTTTTTTCGTCTTGATACATTTTTTTTAAATCTTTCATTTTTTTGTCTAATTCTTCAATTACATCTTCTTGTTTAGCATTATCATCTATTTTTATTACAACTTCATCTGTTCTTAAATTTATACTAACACTATTCATTATTTAATATCCTTTCACAAAATACTTTATCTTATTTGTTCTACAAATGGTGTTGCTGTCATTGATTCATTAATTTCTGTTGATTCATTCATTCCAAAATATTGTGTTAGCACATCTCTTGCTACTTCTGCTGCATAATTACCATGTCCTCCATTTTCAATCATTACAACAACTGCAACTTCTGGCTTCTCATATGGTGCAAAACACACGAACCAGGCATTAACAAGGTCATTTCCGTTTTTATCTTTTCCTGCTTCTGCAGAACCTGTTTTTCCTGCTACTTCTTGATTAAATCCTTTGAAAATATTGTAAGCTGTTCCACCTGCTTCACTTGCCGCCATTCTCATTCCTTCTTTAGCAACATTAACACTTTCTTGGCTAATTGTTATTCCATCATCTGTATCTGAATATCCTAATTTTTCGTTAGTATACTGTGTAATCTCATCTCTTGAAACTTCAGAACCATCTGAATTTAAAATTGATTTTATTATTGTTGGTTTTACAACATTTCCTCCATTTGCAATAGATGAAATGTACTTTGCAATTTGCATTGGTGTAAAGTTGTTATCTCCTTGTCCTATTGAAGCATTTAAAACATCTCCTGGTCCTATTCTTCCACCATTTCTAAGTTTTGCATATGTTTCTTTTGATGCAACTGCTCCTTCTTTCTCGTTTGGTAATTCTATTCCTGTTTTTTTACCAAGTCCAAAATGTAATGCATATTTTGATAAATTATCAATTCCCATTCTGTCTCCTGTTTCATAGAAAAAATAGTTACAAGAATGTTGCAATGCTTGTGTTACATTCTGATATCCGTGTCCTCTATGATAACTTGTATAATACCAACATTTCCATTCCATATTATATTTTCTATATACACCTGTGTCATTTATTCTTTCTTTTGTAGTTATTGCACCTGTTTCCAAACCTGCAATTGCAGTAACCATTTTGAATGTTGAACCAGGTTCATATGTAGATTGAATAGTTTTATTTAATTGTGGGTGTCTAGAATCATCTCTTAAATATGCCCAATTCTCTTGCGAAATTCCACCAACAAACCATTGTGGTTCGAATGTTGGATAACTTGCTGTTGCTAAAACTTCTCCTGTATTCACATTCATTACAACTGCTGCTCCACCTTGTGCATCATAAGTTTGTGCAAAGCCACCGCTTCTTATTTTATTTATACAGTTTTCCAAAGAATCTTGTGTTACTTTTTGCAAATTAGAATCTATTGTAAGTACAACATCACTTCCAGCAATTGCATTTTTCGCTACTGTTTCTCCCGTAATGGTTCCATCAACAGACATTTCTACTTGTTTTTCTCCATCTGTACCTTTTAGATATTTTTCAAAAACATATTCTATACCTGTTTTTCCTATTATATCATCAATGTTATATGTATCTTTATTTGCATTATATTCATCTTCTTTTATTTTTCCTGTATATCCAATTACATGTGCTGCTAAATTTCCTGCTAAATATGTTCTTGCTGCATTTGTTGAAATGCTAACACCTGGAAAATCACTATTTCTTTCACTTATTTGTGCAACTACTTCTTCATTTACATTTGTTGCTATTGTTATTGATTTTGTTGCACTATATCCTGTAGTTGTTATTATATACCTGATTGAAATTATTTTTCTTATTTCTTCTACATTATCATTTGTTATTTCATATTTATTTTTAAATTTATAAAAAGCCTCTTCTGCCGTAGCCTCTTCTGCAATTTTATATTTCTTTTTCCAATTTGTTAATTCATCTCCACTAATAGTAAATTCAAAAGGATTTATTTTCACTGGAAATGTATCATCATATCCTATTTCATATTTGTTTAATAATTCTACTAAATTTAATACTGATTTATTTAGTTCTTCATCTGATATATTTGTTTTATATATTTCGATATTATTTTCTGTTTTTACTCCTGCAAGTTCATTTCCTGATCTATCTAAAATCGAACCTCTTGCAGCTTTTATTACTGATGATCTTGATAATCTTGTATTAGATTGTTCCCTATAACTTTCTCCGTGAACAACTTGAAGGTTAAAAAGTTGTACAATTAATATTATTCCTATTAGATATACTAAAATATTAATTATATTAAACCTGATATTAACTTGTTCTTTTCCTTCTTCATCAAAATTTATTCTATTGTTCAACTTTTCACCAACTTTCTACTTCTAAAAATATCTTGTTAGAATTTTGTCCCCTTTTATTTCATTTTCTACTTCATATCCTACATTGCTTATTATTGGATATAAAATTATTATAAGCAATATATTGTATATTGTTTCTATTAGTAATATTTTTATAAAATTTAATATTTCAACATTTATTCCTAATACTATAAATTGTAAAAAATATAATGCAATTTCATAAATTATAGTACAAATTACTCCCATTAATAAAACCGTAATTCTACTATCTTTCGAAAGTGTTTTTTCTAAAGCACCACTAATAATACCTATTAGAGCTAATGCCACAGAAGTTAGTCCAATATTTTTTCCTACCCAAAAATCTATAAGTATTCCTGCCATGATACCATAAATGGTTCCCATCGTTCTGCCCATATATAAGCCTATAAACATCATAAAAATCACAAACATATTAGGCATTATCCCAGCAATTGTAAAATGACTAAACAAAATTGATTGCAGTAAATAAATTACAATAAACGTTATTATTAACGAAATATGTATTAATACTTTTTTCATTTTCATAATACCTTTCTATTGATTTGTTATAACAAGAACATTTTCAAGTTTTTCAAAGTCAACCGCTGTTTCTATTGTTGCATAAGAGTCTGTTTTATTTGAACCTTCATTTACCTTTTTTATTTTTCCAACATGTATTCCTTTTAGATAAATTCCACCAAGCCCAGAGGTTTCTACACTATCTCCTTGAATTATTCTTGCATTTGTATCTATATTTGAAGCACTTAATACAGATTTGTTTTCTATTGTTCCTTTACATATCATTGTATCTCTAGTTGTGCTTGCAATACAACTTGTAGCACTCGCACTGTCTACAATAGTTTGTATTTTAGCTGTTTTATTAGTTGTTGAAATAACATAGCCAACAAGACCTTCATCAGCTAATACTGTCATTTTTTCTTTTATTCCATTATCACTACCAATATTTATAACAAGTGTCTTTGAATAGTTACTTATATCTCTTGAAATTATTGTTCCTGGAACTGTTTTATATTCGCCATATTTTTCTGCCAAATTTAATTGTTGTTTTAATTGATCATTTTCATTTTTCATAATTTCGTATTCTCTTAATTGTTGCTCTAATTCACTATTCTTTTGTTTTAAGGATTCGTTTTCTGTTTTTAGTTCATTTACATTTTGAAAAAATTTGTCATTATTATTTATCTTGTTTTTTAAATATGTTAAACCGTTCTCTATCGGCATTACTATTGTACTTGCCACATTTTCTATACTGGTAATTTTTTCTGAATTAACATTTGAAAATATTACCAGCATTATTAAAATAATAATTGTAATTATTATTCCAACAATTCCACCTTTTCTATCTCTTTCCATACACTATCTTCTCTTTCTTGAATTTATTAAAATCGTTCTTAATTTCTCTATGTCTTGTAAAGTTTTCTCTGTTCCTTTTACGACACAATCTAATGGTTCTTCTGCAACATATACAGGCATCCCTGTTTCAGCACTTATTAACTTGTCCAAGTTTTGTATTAATGCTCCTCCACCTGAAAGCATTATTCCTTTTTCCATAATATCAGAAGCAAGCTCTGGCGGTGTTTTTTCTAATGTGATTTTTACAACTTCTACTATCTTATTTATTGATTCTTGCATTGCTTGTTCTACTTGATCTGAAGTAATTATATCTGTTCTTGGTAGTCCACTATTTAAGTCTCTCCCTTTTATTTTCATCGTCATTTGAGTCATTAATGGAGTCGCACATCCTATTTCTTTTTTTATTTGTTCTGCTGTTTCTTCTCCAATTGCAAGATTCATCTCTCTTTTCACATAATTTATTATATCTTCATCCAATTCATCTCCTGCAATTCTTAATGAATTACTAATTACTATTCCTCCTAAAGAGATTACTGCAACTTCTGTTGTTCCTCCACCAATATCTACTATTATATTTCCACTTGGTTCTTCAATTTCTATTCCTGCTCCTATGGCAGCTGCCATAGGTTCTTCTATTAAATAAACTTCTCTTGCCCCTGCACGAATTATTGCCTCTTCAACCGCTCTTTCTTCTACTTCTGTTATCCCTGATGGAACCCCTACTAATACCCTTGGTCTTATTGCATTATATCTCTTACATACTCTTTCTAATAAATTTTTTAATAATAGTTTCGTTGCTGTAAAATCTGCTATTACTCCATCTTTTAATGGTTTTACTGCATTAATTTCTTTTGGTGTTCTTCCTATCATTTCTTTTGCCTCAAATCCTGTTGCAATTATTCCTCCTGTCTTTACATCTATTGAAATTACTGACGGTTCTCTTACTACTATCCCTTTTCCTTTTATTGTTACTAATATGTTTGCTGTTCCTAAATCAATACCTATATCTTTAGAATTGAATGATAAAAAATTCATTGTTATTTCTTTCCTTTCTCATCAGCCTCTTTTTGCTTTTCTCTCATTGAAAATATACTTACATATTTTAAATCTCCGATTACAATATGGTCTAACAGTTGAATTCCTAATATTTTAGAGGCTTGTTCTACATTTTTTGTAAATTCTATATCTTGCTTACTTGGGGTTGGGTCTCCTGTTGGATGATTATGTATTAATATTATTTTAGCTGCTTCTATTTTTACTGCTTCATTTAATATTGACCTAATTGTTGCTGCTACAAAGTTTCCCCCGCCTTTTGCAATTTCTTTTATCCTAATTAGTTTATTTTTATTGTTTAACATTGCAACTTTTAATATCTCTTGTTTTTCAAATCTTGTTCTTTCCATTAGTATTTCTGCAATATCTTTTGGCCTCAATATTTGCTTTTCTTTATAACTTGATACTGAATTTATTCTGGTTGCTAACTCGCATACTGCCTTTAATTGAATTGCTTTTATTTTTCCTATTCCTTTTATTTTTGTGAATTCTTCAACAGTTAAATCACATAAAAATTTCAAATTGTCTTTTTCGTCAGTATTAAGTTTTAAAACTTTTTGTGCTAAACCTACGGCTGTTTCATCTTTGGTTCCTGTTTTTATTATTATTGCTAACAATTCTGCATTTGTTAAAGCCTTAGCACCATACTGTTCTAGCTTTTCATATGGTCTTTCGGCTTCTGGTAAATCTTTCATTTTTATTGGCATATTTTTGATTCCTTTCTCTGAAAAAAAGGCTCCCCTATACCATGTTA
>OGPT01004042.1_pt1 | contig 9961 bp, 9 predicted proteins | sample 1552951 | NCBI WGS metagenome assembly OGPT01 (sample SAMEA2580224, study PRJEB22360) | human gut metagenome | biome: human gut; feature: human-associated habitat; material: faeces | place: Denmark | collected 2008/2010
TGGGTTTTAAGGGCAACGCCCTTAACATTCTTTGCACTCTAAGTGCGGACAAAGTCCGCACTTAATAACTAATGTTGTTAACAAAAGAAAAAAGGCTCAAGCGAAACTTTTAAGGTTCTTGGGAAAGTGCGGTAGTTTCAAAAAATGAGGGAAGCAATATGAAGACAGAAAAGCTTACAACAGATATTCTGATTATAGGCGGCGGAACAGCAGGCTGCTATGCGGCTTTGACAATATCCGAAAATTCTGATAAAAAAGTTATAATCTGCGAAAAGGCACACATAAAGAGAAGTGGTTGCCTTGCGGCTGGTGTAAAAGCTCTTAATGCGTATATCACAGAGGGCAGAACTCCTCAGGACTATGTAGATTACGCAAAGCACGATGCAGATGGCATAGTAAGAGAAGATTTGCTACTTACAATGTCCGAAAGACTTAATTCCGTTACACATAGACTTGAACAGCTCGGACTTGTAATTCTCAAGGACGAAAATGGCAAGTATGTAACACGAGGAAACCGTAATCTTAAAATAAATGGTGAAAATATAAAGCCTATACTTGCTAAAGCAGTAGAAGCCTTGCCAAATACAACTATTCTCAATAGAGTAAATATAATCGACTTTGCCGTAAAAGATAACAGAATCCAAGGTGCTTTTGGAATAGGCATAGATGATGATACATTCTATACTATCGAGGCTAAGGCAGTAATAATTGCCACAGGTGGTGCGGCGGGACTTTATAAGCCAAATAATCCGGGATTTTCACGCCATAAAATGTGGTATCCGCCATTCAACACAGGTGCAGGTTATGCAATGGGAATAAAAGCTGGTGCAGAGATGACCACTTTTGAAATGCGTTTTATAGCTTTAAGATGTAAAGATACGATTGCCCCGACAGGTACTCTTGCACAGGGTGTCGGTGCTAAACAAGTAAATTCACTTGGAGAAGTTTACGAAACAAAATATGGCTTAACCACTTCAGAGAGAGTTTACGGCACAGTTAATGAAAATCAAGAGGGCAGAGGTCCTTGCTATCTCAGAACAGAGGGTATCACGCCCGAACAAGACGAATCCTTGCTCAAAGCATATTTAAATATGGCTCCTTCACAGACTATAAAGTGGATAGAGAGCGGGAAGAATCCATCTCAGCAGAATGTTGAAATCGAGGGTACAGAGCCTTACATAGTAGGCGGTCATACAGCAAGTGGCTATTGGGTTGACACAAAGAGAGCAACCACAATCAATGGTTTGTTTGCAGGTGGTGATGTTGCCGGAGGTGCTCCTCAGAAATATGTCACAGGTGCTTTGGCAGAGGGTGAGATTGCAGCCCTTTCCGCAGTTGAATATGTTTCAGAAAATGGTATTTCACCTATCGAGAGCAGTAATATAGACAGCCACATTTCAGAGGTTGAAAGCTTTCTTACCAAAAAGGATTCCCGCTTTACAACAGAACAGCTTGAAGAAGCTATGCAGAGCGTTATGGATTCCTATGCAGGCGGTATTAAAACAAATTATCGGTTCAATGAGAAGCAGTTGCAGATTGCAGATGAAAAGATTGTACAGCTGATGCAGCTTTCTGAACAGCTGCACGCAGATGATTTTCAGGAACTGATGTACATCTATGAATTACGGGAACGGCTGGTGGTCTGTCGGAGTGTGATTGCACACTTAAAGGCTCGGCAGGAAACTCGCTGGCACAGCTTTGCAGAAAATCTGGATTATCCGGAAAAAGACGATGTGCATTGGAGAAAATACGTCAATTCCAAATTGGAAAACGGCGAATTGAAAATCATTCTCCGGGATTTGGTGGAAGGAGGACAAACTTATGAGCATTGCCATTAATCAAAATGCCTGCATTGGATGCGGGAAATGTCATGACGTTTGTCCGGGTACCCTGATTCACCTGAATGCAGACCGGAAAGCATTTATCAAATACCCCAAGGATTGTTGGGGATGTACGTCTTGCTTGAAAGAATGCCCAGTGCACGCCATCCGGTTTTATCTGGGGGCAGATATGGGCGGTATGGGCAGTTTGGTACATACTGAAAAAGAAGGCGATATTTTACGCTGGATTGTGGAACGAACAGACGGTACAACCACAGAAATCCGTGTAAATCAAAAAGAATCGAATCAATATTAAATAGGAGGGAAGTCACATGAGCGAATTTTCGCATCTGGATGAATTAGAGGCGGAAGCGATTTATATTATCCGAGAGGTTGCCGCAGAATGTGAAAAGCCAGTTATGCTGTATTCCATCGGTAAGGACAGCTCTGTAATGCTGCATCTTGCCATGAAAGCATTCTATCCGGAAAAGCCGCCGTTCCCGTTTTTACATGTCAACACCACTTGGAAGTTCAAGGAAATGATTGCATTCCGTGACCGAATTGCCAAGGAAAAGGGCATTGAAATGCTGGAATACATCAATCAGGACGGTGTCAAGCAGGGCATCAACCCGTTTGACCACGGCTCTGCTTATACCGATATTATGAAGACGCAGGCATTGAAGCAGGCACTTGCAAAATATGGATTTACCGCAGCATTTGGCGGCGGCAGACGAGATGAAGAAAAGTCCCGTGCAAAGGAACGGATTTTCTCTTTCCGGAACGAAGCACAGGCATGGGATCCGAAGAACCAGCGTCCGGAAATGTGGAAGCTCTATAATACCAAGATTAAGAAGGGCGAAAGCATTCGGGTATTCCCGATTTCCAACTGGACAGAAAAGGACATTTGGCAGTACATCCAACGGGAAAAGATTGAAATTGTACCGCTGTATTTTGCAGCAGAACGTCCAGTTGTAGAACGGGACGGAAATTTGATTATGGTAGACGATGACCGGTTCCCGTTGAAAGACGGTGAAGTTCCGCAGATGAAGTCGGTACGGTTCCGGACATTGGGCTGCTATCCGCTGACAGGTGGCATTGAGTCGACTGCAACCACACTGGATGAAATCATTGAAGAAACGTTAAGCTCTGTATCTTCCGAACGAACCTCCAGAGTCATTGACAACGAAGCAGCCGGCAGCATGGAACGTAGAAAGCGGGAGGGATATTTTTAATGAAAGGCTTATTGAAATTTATCACTTGCGGCAGTGTAGACGATGGAAAGTCCACGCTGATCGGACATATTCTCTATGATGCGAAGCTGCTGTATGCAGACCAGGAAAAGGCTCTGGAACTGGACAGCAAGGTCGGCAGCCGGAGCGGTAAGATTGACTATTCACTGCTGCTGGATGGCTTGATGGCAGAACGGGAACAGGGTATTACGATTGACGTTGCATATCGGTATTTTACAACCGACAACCGCAGCTTTATCGTTGCAGACACTCCAGGTCATGAAGAATATACCAGAAACATGGCAGTTGGTGCATCGTTTGCGGATTTGGCAGTCATTTTGATTGACGCTTCTCAGGGTGTTTTGGTACAGACCAGACGACACGCAAGAATCTGCAAACTGATGGGAATTCGGTACTTTGTCTTTGCTGTAAACAAGATGGACTTGGTAAAATACAGCGAATCTCGTTTCAACGAAATCGTTGCACAGATTGATGCTCTGAAGCAGGAACTGGGACTGGAAAACATCATCATTATTCCGCTTTCTGCAACAGAGGGCGACAATGTTACCACCCATTCGGAAAACATTCCGTGGTATACTGGAAAGCCGCTGCTGGAATATCTGGAAACCGTTGACATTGCATCGGATACCGAAGAAGGCTTCTATATGCCAGTGCAGCGTGTTTGCCGTCCAGACCATACATTCCGTGGATTCCAGGGACAGATTGAATCTGGCAGCATTTCTGTAGGCGATGCCATTACCACCTTGCCGAGCAACGAAACTGCAACCGTTAAGGGCATTCTCGTGACAGACAAAGAAGCAACTTCCGCAAAGCAGGGACAGCCAGTTACCATTACCTTAGACCGGGAAGTGGATGTTTCCCGTGGCTGCGTACTGGTGAAAAATACAGATATTGGCGTTTATAAGAAGCTGACAGTTTCGCTCCTGTGGATGGATGACGAAGATTTGGCAATCGGAAAGGACTATCTGGTAAAGCTGGGGACAAAAACCATTCCGGGCATTCTGACACACGTTCAGTATGCAATCGATGTCAATACAGGCGAACACGTCACAAAGGATTCTTTACATAAGAATGAAATTGCCGTCTGCGAACTGTTGCTGACAGAAGGCATTGTTGTAGATTTGTTTGCAAAGCACAAGACACTGGGTGAACTGATTCTGATTGACCGTGTAACCAATATGACTTCTGCATGCGGTGTTGTAGAAGCAGTTGCAGAAAAGGTGACAAACGGCACAGAAAAGGCATCCTTCCGTCTGAATGATTTGACTGCAAGAGGCGATATTTTTGAAGAATTTTATTATGATACCAGCAGCTTGAATGTCTTGAAGTATCAGCCAGTCAACCGGACTTATACCATCGGCGACGAAATCCCAGTTAGCGGAGAAAGCTACCAGTATCCGGATAGCTTTGATATTATCGTTTTGCGGGATCAGGTTGCCGTTCGGATTCGGGATAAGAAAATCACTGCCATTTTGCCGGCAGCAGATTATGTTTATGACCATGTTCCAGTTATCAACGGCAGAGGCTTTGCCGTATTGGCAGATTCTAATGAAAAGGTACAGCAGTTCTTACAGGAATATGCTGCAACCAATGAAGCAGACCAGACAGCATTCTTTGCAAAATGGGTGCGGTTTGATACTTACAGAAAGGTTATTTTCCCACAATAAGGAAGCAAACCAATCATGGAACAGAAACAAGAATTGCCATGCGAATCCGCATGGCAATTTCTGCAAAAAACAGAGGAGCGGTGAAGAAAATGGGAAAGCGAACTTATGGAGCAGAATATGGCTTTCAGACACGGGCAGTACATACCGGAAATGATGTGGATGCAGAAACCGGAGCGATTAAACGTCCGATTACCATGGCAAATAGCTATGAACTGCCATATGACCCAAGCGATTTAAACTGGAGCAGTGCCGGAAAGAATCTGTATACCAGAAACGGTGGCTCGAACCAGCAATACTTGCAGGAAAAGCTTGCATCGTTAGAGGGCGGAGAAGATTGCATGGTATTGGCAAGCGGCGTTGCTGCCCTGTCCGGATTGTTTTTTGCTCTGCTGCAAAGCGGTGACCATGTTATTTTTTCCAGTGTCACGTATATCGCCGTTTATCGGCTGCTGAACGAACTGTTCAACAACAAATTTCAGGTAGAAACCACCATTGTGGATACTTCTGATTTGGATGCGATTCGCAAGGCAATTCGTCCAAATACGAAACTGATTCACATTGAAACGCCGGGAAATCCAACCCTGACAGTTTCCGATATTCGTGCGATTGCAGAAATTGCCCATGAACATGACATTCTATTGTCAGTAGATAATACGTTTGCTTCTCCGTATAATCAGCGACCGATGGAACTGGGAGCAGATTTCACCATTGAGAGCTTAACCAAGTACATCAATGGGCACGGCGATGCGATGGGTGGAGCAATCATCGGTAAGAAAGAATATTTGGATTTGATTCGTGCACAGTCACAGGTCAACTTAGGAGCAACCATCAGCCCATTCAATGCATGGTTGATTATGCGTGGTTCTGTAACGCTGCCGCTGCGAATGAAACAGCACAACGAAAATGCAATGAAAGTGGCAAAATACTTGAAAACCGTTCCAGGTGTGCGGTTTGTTGCCTATCCTGGATTGGAAGATGACCCCGGTCATGAAATTGCAAAGAAGCAGATGCACCCCGGATATGGCGGCGTTTTATCGTTTGGATTGAAAGCAGACCATGACACCCATAACCGTTTTGTCAGTCACTTGAACGTGATTACCTCGGCAGTTTCTCTGGGACATGATGAAAGTTTGATTGTCTTTTTGGGTGAAAATGACGAGCGGCAGTATCTCTATCCGGAAGTCTTTCATGATGGATTTTTCCGGTTCAGTGTCGGCATTGAAGATGCAGAAGATATTATTGCAGATTTGCAGCAGGCATTCGAACAGGAAGGATTGCTGTAAGTTAGCGATGTTTATGAGAAAAACGAGCAGGGAACTGCAGCCCTGCCCGTTTTTTGTTGGATAAAATCCTTGCAAGTTCCAAAAAAATATGCTATAATCAAAGAAAATCCCGTTAATCGAAGGAGGATTGCACCCTTGTTAAATCAATTTTCGAGAACAGAATTGCTCTATGGGAAAGCTGTCATGGAGCATTTTCAAAAGAGCCGGGTTGCTGTGTTTGGCATCGGCGGTGTTGGCGGTTATGCGGTAGAAGCGTTGGCACGCAGCGGTATTGGTACGCTGGATTTGATTGATGATGATAAAGTTTGTATTACAAACCTGAACCGGCAGCTGTTTGCCCTGCGGAGCACCGTCGGCAAGTATAAAGTAGATGCTGCTGCGGAACGGATTCAAGATATTTGCCCGTCCACGGTGGTACATCGGCATAAGTGCTTTTATTTGCCGGAAACGGCTGACCAGTTTGATTTTCGGCAGTATGATTATGTCATTGATGCAATTGATACCGTAACCGGAAAGCTGGAAATCATTCAGCAGGCAAAAAATGCAGGAGTTCCAGTGATTTCCGCAATGGGAGCTGGAAACAAGTTAGACCCAACAGCTTTTCGGGTTGCAGACATCTATGAAACAAAAATGTGTCCGCTGGCAAGAGTCATGCGGAATGCTTTGCGGAAACGTGGCATTAAAAGCTTAAAAGTCGTTTATTCCGAAGAACAGCCTCGCCGCCCGTTGGATGATTCGGAAAATTCTTGCCGGACACAGTGCGTTTGTCCGCCGGGAACGGTGCGGAAATGTACCGTTCGGAGAGATATTCCGGGTTCGACTGCGTTTGTTCCGTCTGTTGTGGGACTGATTGTTGCCGGAGAAGTGCTGAACGATTTGGCTGCACAGGTGGAAGAATAATCCTATTTGAGATGCCTTTGAAAAGGAAGTGACATTTGTCATCAAAACTGATGACATTTGACACTTCCTTTTTTGTTGGATTGGTTCTATAATAAGATAGTAAACCATTCACAGCAATTCGGAGGGACAAATATGGAACAAGTGGTTGTAAAAATTGACAATCTGGTCAAGCGATACAAGGAACTCATTGCACTGGATCATTTTTCACTGGAGATTCGAGAGGGAGAGATTTTCGGGTTGTTAGGGCCGAACGGCTCTGGAAAAACAACGACCATCAATTGTCTGCTTTCTCTGCTTTCATTTGACAAAGGCAAGATTGAGATTTTTGGAAAAGAAATGTCGCCGGTTCGATACGACATCAAGCGGCAAATTGGTGTGATTATGCAGAATGTGGCAGTTTTTCAAGAGTTGACCGTCTATGAAAACATCGATTATTTTTGTGGACTGTATATTCGGGATAAGGCAACTCGAAAACAGTATGTCATGGATGCGGTTCATTTCACCGGACTGGAAAAATTTCTGAAATTCTATCCAAAAAAGCTTTCTGGGGGGTTGCTGCGGCGGTTAAATATTGCCTGCACACAAACCAAAGCTGATTATTTTGGACGAACCAACCGTTGCAGTTGACCCACAGAGCCGAAATCAAATTTTAGAGGGCATCCAAAAGCTGAACGCAAACGGTGCGACAATTATTTACACCTCGCATTATATGGAGGAAGTTGAGCAGATTTGCACACGCATTGCGATTATGGATCAGGGGAAGAAAATCGCAGAGGGAACAAAGGAAGAACTCAAGCAGATTATCAAGAATACCGAAACGATTACCATTGAAGTGCCTATGCTGCCGGAAAGCGTCTTGCAATCCATAAAGGCGTTGGAACACGTTTATCAGGCAACTTATGAGCAGGAAGAATTAAAAGTTTACTGTTCTGGCGGTATGCATAATCTGGTAGATGTTCTGCACATTTTGCAGGAGCAGCAAGTTGCAATTGGTCGAGTTTATACGACCCTGCCGACTTTGAATGATGTCTTTCTGGAGATTACCGGAAAAGCATTACGAGATCAGGAGGGATAAAGCAATGTTCTGGCATAATTTAAAATATGAGGTGTTGAGTGGCTTGCGGGTAAAGGATGTATTATTCTGGTTGATTCTATTTCCCATCGTCCTTGCAACATTTTTCAAAATTGCATTCGGGAGTATCTATGAAAAAACAACGCTCTTTTCGACCATTCCTCTGGCAGTGGTCGAAACAACGGAACAGCCAGTCTTGCACACAGTATTAGACAATCTGGAATCCGAGAAAGAACCGCTGTTTGCAGTGACTTATACCGACGAACAGACCGCATTATCCTTGCTGAAAGAACAAAAAGTGGATGGCATTCTTTACGCTGGAGAAACCTTGTCGCTCAGTTTTTCCGAAAACGGCGTGGAACAAACCATCATCAAATCCTTTGCTGAACAATATCAGATTCAAAAGGCAGTGATTCAGCAGACGATGCAGACCGCTCCGGAAAAAATGGAAGCAGTGATTGCCGCTTTGAATGATACTGTAGTGGGCAATCAAAAAATTTCTATGACTTCCGGTAACGCCGATCCAACCACCAACTATTTTTATAATCTGCTTGCAATGGTGGCAATGTTCGGCTCTTTAGCAGGTATGCATATTGTCATTAACGGACAGGGCAATCTTTCCGCACTGGGTGCAAGAAAATGCTGTTCTCCAACACCAAAACTGGTGAGTCTGTTGGCAAGCTTAGTTGGCAGATATATTTTGCAGGCTGTCTGCATGAGCATTGCAGTTACTTATTTGGTATTTGTATTAAAGGTGCAGTTTGTCGGAAACATTGGTTTGATTTATCTTTCTGCGATTCTCAGCGGACTGTTTGGGATTTCTTTTGGGTTTTTGATTGGTTCGTTCGGAACGCTGCAACAGGGGGCAAAAACTGGAATTGCAATGACATTTTCGATGCTGAGTTGTTTTTGCAGCGGCTTAATGGCATCTGGCATTCGTCCATATCTGGCAGAACACGTTCCGCTGTTTCATTCCATCAATCCAGCATCGTTGATTTGTGATTTATTTTATTGCCTGAATATGGATGGCAATTATCAACGGTATCTGGTGAAATTGGTGACGATTTTAGGAATGTCGGTGCTCTGTACGATGATTGGATTTTTACTGACAAGGAGGCGGAAATATGCAAGTCTTTAAAGCGTTTTTGCGGATTCTGCGAAAAAAACTGCCGATTGCAATGATTTGGGTCGTTGTGTTCTTGATGATTGCGATTGGCGTGACCACAAACAGCAGCAAGCGTTTTTTCTTTGCAGAAAATCAATTTAACATCTGTGTATTTGATAAAGACCAAACACCAGAAAGTGCAGCATTGGTTGCTTATTTGGGAAAGCATCATAACCTCGTTTCCGTCAAGCAGGAGCAGGATACCATCTTAGATATGCTTTATGATGAACGAATTGACTATGCCATGACGATTGCAAAAGGCTATGCAGAAAATTTGCAAGCTGGCAAGACGGATACGCTATTCACCCATTATTATTTAGATGACCGCTATGCAAATACCTTATTGGACAGTACACTTTCTGAATATGTAAAAACTGTATTGGCATATGAAACAAGCGGATTATCCTGTATGGATGCGATTTCATCGGCAGAAGCGGTGCTTTCTGAGGAAATTTCTGTGAACAGCGACCCGTTTGCAGAAACAGCGAATCCAGCTTCCCACAATGAAAATTTCAGCTATTATTTTCAGTATCTGCCCTATATTTTCCTTTCGGTTTTAATTGCCGCACTTTCTCCTACTTTGATTGCATTGCAAAAGCAAGACATTCGCAACCGCACGAACTGTTCTTGTTTATCTTCCAGTTCGCAGACGTTGCAAATGCTGCTGGGCAGCGGATTATTTGTACTGTTTGTCTGGTTGATTTTTATGGTTGCAGCACTCTGGTTCAATGGCGGTATGTTTACCGGAAAACTTTGGTATGCCATATTAAATAGCTTTGTATTTTTACTGGTAGCCGCAGCCAT
>OGPT01004043.1_pt1 | contig 9960 bp, 3 predicted proteins | sample 1552951 | NCBI WGS metagenome assembly OGPT01 (sample SAMEA2580224, study PRJEB22360) | human gut metagenome | biome: human gut; feature: human-associated habitat; material: faeces | place: Denmark | collected 2008/2010
CTGCCGCAATCTTCCCTTCTGCCTCCAGCTTGGAAATCTCCTGTATCGCATTTTTATTCCTCTGCTGTAAATGGCCGATGACACAGATATTGGCAATCAAGCCTAACAGAACAACGATTAGCTTATCTCTATTGATTGGTTCAAAATAAATCCAACTATGGTCTATGGAAAAAAAGAACATAGAATAAAGCAAGGTCAGGATGCCGCACAGCGTCCCCACAAGATAGCCACACTGCACCAGAACCGCCGATAACTATCTCATTCAGATTATGACTTGAATAAAACGAACCTTTGACATTAGAAACGGTTATGTAGAAGTTATCACCACAAGGAATGCCTGTATTGTCTGTAAATCGCTTTTTTTCATACTTATCTGCCCATCTTGTTGAGCCATGTTCCACGCCTTTGAAATCATCTCGGTTATTTGATGTAGCCATAATAAATACAACTAATACAACGCAAAGGTATATCCACCATAGCTTTGTTATCTGCCATTCAAGTATCGTCCATAATAAATTCCACGAAAACGGCAGATAAAATGATTTAAAAAGGTCATTTAGAGAATCTATAAACTGTTGCATACTTAGCTCGTCTAAGTTCATTCGAGCAGTATATTGCATATAGTTGTATGTTCCATAAATCATAAAAAGAAAAAATAGCAGTCCAAGGACCACTCCAGTGTATATCATAGGTGCTTTGCTTTTTTCCGCACGAAGTTTATTTTTACTTTCCACAAACTTCTCTCCTTTCGCTAATTATTTAGTCGCAATATTCTTTTACCTCCAAATTAATCATTTATATTCTTCAGGACCTATTAATTTTTCAATTTTATTCTTTGCAGACTTATCAAAAGAAATTATGATAGTGCTACTATCAATAACTTTCATTCTGAAAAGTATGCCTGCTTTACTTAAGGTCGCTACATCTTCATTTGTTACTATACGATAATCGGCAGAAACGATTGTTGGTATAAATTTAAAACGGTTTTCAATGGCAAAATGATATGCTGTTGAAAATTGTGCAGCTTTGACAATAACATTTACACTGTATTCAAATGCTGTTTCATCAATATCAACAAATCTGTTTTGTACCATAACTGTTTGAAGTTTTGTACAAAAAGAAAAAGCATTTGGTGCAATATGTAGTAGTGAGTATGGAAAAGATATACTATATAGCTCTGTACAATGCTCAAAGGCATTGTTATCAATTTCCATAACACCTGCAAGCTTTATCTCAGTAAGACCAGTGCAATCTTTAAAGCATTCACAACCGATGTATGAAATATTTTTAGGCACATCTATTTCATCAATAGATGTACAGCCACAAAATGTTGCATTGCAAAGATAGCCTATATTATCTCCAAACTGTATTTTAGATAATGATTTACAGCCTGCAAAAGCTCCAGTACCAATCACTCTTACATTTTCAATGTTTATAACATTCAAAGCTTCACAGCCTTTAAATGCCTTGTCACCGATTTTTTTGAGTGTGCTTGGTAATTGTATCTCAGATAACCTACGGAAATCTAAAAAAGCGTTATCGCCTATTGCGATAACGCCCTCTGGAATTTTAACACTTAAAATGTCAGGTTCTGAGCAACCTATAACGATATTGTCCTTAATAATTAAATTATCCATACAATCATCACCTCATCATATGTTTACCTTGAATTTGAGTGTTTACAGCTTCAAGCACTTGGTTTATTTTTTCTTTATTTTCTTTAGTAAAAGCTACTGTATATTCCTTGTCCGGTATGGTTTCAGCCACTTTGACTGCTATACCAGTGTTCAAAATTGCTAACAACTGTTTTTGTGTTAAGCCAGTTTTCTTCAAATAATTGTTGCTATTTGTTTGAGTTTTTTTCTCTTGAGGTTTATCCTCAATTTTTTGCTCTTGGTCGGCAACATTAGTTTGTGGCTTATCTTCGCCTTTTTGTTCTTTTTCTGAAATATGAGCTTCGACTTCTGCTTGTTTAGTTTCTTCCTGTTGATTTTCAGTTTGCTTGTTTTGTTCTTCACTCATATCATTTTCTGCTTCCTTAACTTTGTCAGGTTCTAAAACTTCTTTGATAACTTCGCTTGAAGTTTCAGCTACATTATCAATAGTTTCAGATACACTGCTGCCATTCATAGCCGCTTTTTCTGCTGTTTCTACGGCGGTATTTCTAAGCTCATCTATCTTATTATCAACAAGCTCTATCTTAGCAAGTTTATTAAGCTCCTGTTCAAGCTCATTAAGATTATTTATTCTTGATATGAGCGTATCTCTTTTACTCTCAACTTTTTTAATTTGAGATTTAATTTTCAGTTTATCTACCTCGCCGAGAGTACTACTGTTCAGTTTAGCATTTAATCTGTTAAGCTTAGAATTAGCTTTATCAAGTTGTCTATCTGCACGACCTAAGCTATCTTCTTTCAGAGCTTGCATAGCGTTGATATATGTTTCCTGCTTATTTGACGAGTTATGAACCATAGCAGAAATGAAGCTTTTAAGAAGTTTACTTCTTTTTTGCTTACGCTGTAGCTTTACGAGCTTTCTTTGAACTTTTTTGAGCTGATTTTCTTTTTTTATAATTTTTCTATCCTTTTTCTTATCAAGCTTTTCAAGATGGGCAGAAAAAGAAGAAATGATAGGGTTAAGCTTTGGATATATATTGCTATCTATAACCGTTTTACAAGCCTTGATTGTATCATTCTGGCTTGATTTTGTAGCCTTAATATCTGCTATTTTAGCCTCAAGAATATTGATTTTATCCTTGATTTTAGCTTCTTCAACGCTTTGAGTGTCCGTATCTTTTATGAAATTCTGAAGAAATTCATTTTTATCAGCAATAGATACTGATTCCGTTTGCTCCTGATTATTTTCAGTAGATTCTACCTTGGTGTTTTCTGCCTGTTCTACATTTTCGAGTGTTTCAGTCATAAAGTTTACCTCCTTAAACTAAAAAGTGGGACTTCAAGTCCCACTTATCTTTTTTGCACAATATTCTGACTTACTTCTTTTGTATCTTCAATATCAGCTATATTATCCTTCCTACCATCGACATCAAGTTCTGCATTAAGTTTAGAAAGTTTAGCAGTTTTAGATTGATATTCATTTTCTTTATAAAAAGGTTTACCAATCTGTTCTTTAGTTTCTTTTAAAGATTTTTTATGTTCAGAAAGTCTTTCTATTCTTTCCTTACAGGTATTCTCCAATTTTTCAAGAATATTATCCATTCTTGTGAGGTTATCCGTTCCCAAGTCTAAATAATAAGTACCTTCTCTTGTAAGAGATGCCTTGTATTCTCTTGAAAAACAATCAAACATTACTGCCACTTCAAAACCTTTATATTCACCTATCGGAGTGTATTTATTATTTCCATCACTGCAAGCTTTAATATAAGCTTGTTTAAGTGCTTCTGCAGCTTCATCTTTTTTGGTGTATTGCTGACCGTTTATAGATATGCCTGCGAATGTTTTTTTATCTCCATCAGAAACGGAATAATTTTTGTGATAATAAAGAAAATCGTTTTGATTCTTAGGTATAATATTCTCTAAAATTTCAATTTTAGAGGTTAAGCTTGCAGCCATATCTTCCAGTCTGTATTGCTCTTGCTGATAACCACTTCGTTCAAGTATTAACTTTGCAACCTCATTATCAAGCTCCATTTTTTCTTTAATGCGTGGGTCACCAACACACAGAGCTTTTACTTCTGCATATGATAGTGTAGCTTCATCAACATCATCACATCTGCGTTGTGGAGATTTAGAGGTCATTATCTGGCTGATAAATTTCTGTTTACGTTCAAGCATTTGGAATAAATATGCGTCAAAAGTATCTTTCGTACAATAACGGTAAAGATGTACTTGCTTATTTTCATTCCCCTGACGCACCATTCTACCTCGCCTTTGCTCCATATCTGCTGGGCGGAACGGTGCGTCTAAGTCATGGCTTGCAACAAGCTTTGTCTGTACATTAGTTCCTGCACCCATTTTGGCAGTTGAGCCTATAAGCACACGGACCTCACCACTTCTTACCTTTGCAAAAAGTTCTTCCTTTGCAGCTTCTGTTGTTGCGTCGTGTATGAAAGCTATTTCATCAGTAGATACGCCTTTTGAAATCAGCTTACCCTTAATATCGTCATATACATTAAAAGAACCATCTTTTTTTGGAGTTGAATAATCGCAAAAGATAAGCTGTGTTGATTTTTCTTCCTTAGTTTCATTCCAGATTCTAAAAACATTGTCAACACAAGCATTAACCTTTGTACCCGGTTCATCAGGCAAATCAGGTTTTATAAGCCTTTGGTCAAGACCTATCTTTCTTCCATCAGTTGTTATCTTAGGCATATTATCTTCGTGTGGGTCAACCTCATGATTATGTATTTTTACAGCTCTTTTTGCTAAGGTTTCGACAAGCTGCTTTTGTATTTCTGTAGGTTCACAAGATATGTTATGTATCTCACAATCTGGTATATTAGGTAAATTAAGGGTATCGGCTGTTTGAATGTCGGCACATTCCTTAAACAAATTCATAAGTTCAGGAAGATTATGAAATTTTGCAAAACGAGTTTTAGCACGATAGGTGTTGCCCTCTGGTGCAAGTTCCATTTGTGTTACACTTTCGCAAAATGTGCTTGCCCAAGAATCGAAATGCCATAAATTCTTTTCTTTGAGCAAATCGGATTGCAGATATTTCATCATATTGTATATTTCGCAAATGGTATTAGAAACTGGTGTTCCTGTTGCAAATACTAAGCCTTTGCCATTTGTTATTTCATCAAGATATTGTGTTTTCATATATAAGTCTGCTGTCTTGCTTACATTATCTGATGTTGCAATACCTGAAACATTCGTCATTTTTGTCGAAAGAAAAAGATTCTTAAAATAATGAGCTTCGTCCAAAAATAGTTTATCTACTCCAAGCTCCTCGAAGGTTACTGTATCATCCTTTGGAGTGTCAAGTAACTTTTTCAGTTTTGCTTCAAGATTAGCCTTAGTTCGTTCAGCTTGCTTAACCTGAAAATTTTGTCCGTTATGAGCTTTCATTTCCTCTATATTCTTTATAAGCTCATCAATCTGGTTTTGTATGAAACGCTCCTGATTTTCAGTCGACAGAGGAATTTTAGCAAGTTGGCTATGACCGATTATAACTGCATCATAGTTGCCCGTAGCAATTTTAGCCATTAAAGTCCTGCGAGCGTCACCTACAAAATCTTTCTTTTTAGCGACAAGAATATCTGCATTTGGATAAAGCTTCAGGAAATCCTCTCCCATCTGCTCTGTGAGATGATTAGGAACACACATAAGGCTTTTGTTATGTAGACCTAAACGCTTTCCCTCCATTGCGGCGGCAATCATTTCAAATGTCTTACCAGCTCCAACCTCGTGTGCAAGGAGCGTATTACCGCCATATAAACAACGAGCAACAGCGTTAAGCTGGTGCGGTCTGAGCTGTATTTCAGGATTCATTCCGACAAAATTCAGATATTTACCGTCATATTCTCTCGGACGATTAACATTAAATATCTTATTGTATGTATCTACAATATCGTCACGCCTTGTTTTATCCGAGAAAATCCATTCTTGAAATTTTTGCTGAATAATTTCTTGCTTTGCTCTGACCTGTGCAGTCTTTTTATTGTCAACAACAGGTTTTTCTTTGCCGTCAACAACCTGCATACTTTTAATTTGAGTAGCTCTTAGATTGAGTATATCCTCTATAAGTTCATATGCTGTTCTGTCTTTTGTACCGTATGTAACAGTAGCCTGAACATTATTCTTATCAGAAGATTTATTTGTTATATACCATTTTCCGGTAAGCTCTGAATACTGAACATCAATAAAGTCTTTTTTAAAAATCGGATTTTTATGATAAAGAGCAGTACCTAAAAGCTCATAAACAAAATCTTTAATATATTTAGGATTTATCCAAGTTGCACCAAGTCTTACATCAATATCACTTGCTTGTATTTTATCCGGCATAGCTTTTTCAAGTGCTTGTATATTAATTGCAAGACTAGTATCGCCTTTATCAAAAGCATTTTGTGCTTCTTCGAGTTTTTGCAGTATGTTTCCAGAAAGATACTCGTCTGCGGTTACATATTTATCAGTGTTTGGAATACGATAAATAGAACCTTGCAAATCTTCAATAAGTTTTTCTTTGTCTAAACCGGTAAGCTTAGACATATACTTAAGATTAACCTTTGCGGTATCACTCAAGGATACCGCAAGAGCATCAACAGCAGTTGGTACAGATGTTATTTCTTTATTTGCATTAACTGTTCTTTTAGTAAATATATCAGCTTTGCCGATGTATTTGTCTTTATCGAACTTTTCAAGCGAACGAAGTAATGGCAATGATGAATCGTTTTTAAAGATTGAACTGTTTACATCGTCATGTATTCTTCCATATTTGCTTGCAAAATCATCATAGAGTGAAGATAGAACAGATTGAACATCTTTGATTTCATCATCTGTCACCCTACTGTCAAGCTGCATTTCAAGCATTTGTCTTACTGTATCACGAATGGCGATAAGCCCTGCCATTCTTTCAAGATTTTGTTTTCTGTTCGATTTTGGTAATTTTACTTCTGTTGCAGTTCCATACTCAAAGAAATAAACCTTATCAGAAGAAAGAAAATAACTTCCGGTTCTGAGTGAATCAGGTATTTCAACCTGTTCATCTACGAAATCTACATTGTCAAGCTTAGTATCTTTTGTAGAAATATTGCCTTGTATATTTTCCATAGCGTTTCGTATTTGCACGGAAAGCTTTGTATCTCTGTTTGGCACACAAGTGCTTTCCATACCAAATTGACCGCTTACCATTTCCATACTTCCGCATATTTGTTGTGGGTTCTGGGTGAAATAAGCATTCATTTCAATGCCGTTTTCGTCTTTTGTGGTTTTAATCCATAAAGGTTCATTTTCTGATGTTATCGTAATTGGCTCTGTACGCTTCTGTAAGAAGATAATATCTGAGGTAACCTCTGTGCCTGCATTAGCCTTAAAAGCGTTGTTAGGCAGCCTTACAGCCCCTAAAAAATCCGCTTTTTCAGCAAGTAACCGACGAGCTGTGTCATTGCGTTTATCAAGTGTGCCTATTGATGTAATAAATGCAACTACACCGCCAGGCTTTACCATATCAAGTGATTTAGAGAAAAAGTAATCGTGTATAAGCAGATTTTCTTTGTTATATTTTTTGTCATAAACCCTTATATCACCAAAAGGAACATTACCGACTGCAACATCAAAGCTTTCACTTTTCAAATTTGAGTTTTCAAAACCACATATTTGTATCTGAGCTTCTGGATATAGCTTTTTAGCAATTCTGCCTGTCAGACTATCAAGCTCTATACCTGTAACCTTAGCTTGCATATCTTCGGGTATCATACCAATAAAATTACCTACTCCGCAGCTTGGCTCAAGCAACTTTCCTTTTGAAAATCCCATATCAGAAAGCTTAAAGTATATTTCTTTAATGATAACAGGGGAGGTATAAAAGGCACTCATTGCAGATTTTCTTGCAGCTGCATACTCATCGCTTGTAAGCAATCCCTTAACCTCGTCATAGTGACTATTACCAAGCTCAAAAACCTTTGCCATACCGCCCCAACCAGTATATTTTGATAGTATTTCCTGTTCCTCTGGAGTTGCAGTCCTGTTTTCAGTTTCAAGCTGTTTTAAGGTTTTAATAGCTGCGATATTATCCTGATATTTTTCAAGAGGTTTTCTCTGTCCAAGCGATAGGTCTGAAATATGATAATTTTCAGGCTTAATTATGATATTTTCTTTTTCTTCGGATTGAGTAGAGGTATATTTTTCCTCGACAATATTTTTGTTGACAATGTTATGACTTTGGTGTATAATAGTATTAAAGTCAAGACTGTTTAAGCCCTTGGAGAATTCTAGTCCAAGCACACTGAACAGTTCTTGACTTTTTTGTTTATCAATAAAAAGTATTTTATTGTTATTGATAGCACGATTGATAAATTCTTTAAAATTTTCTCTACCATAAATGCTTGTTATAAAATTACTTTCTTGCATTTCAAGTTCATAAAATCCTTGACCGTTTGGTTTTATGGAAGCAATAACTGGATTATTTTCAGAATCAATATCAGATAAAACAACAATAATACTATCATTCTGAGTTAATGAATCCATTATAATAGCAGGCGAAATCAATTCATCAGGAATCTTTTTAATTTGCTCAACTGTAAGACCATGCTGATGTTTTTTTCTATCTTTTGGTAATATGGCTTTTTTAAGATGATTTCTTGTATAAAACATAGGTAACTGGCTGCAACCTACATCAAGCAGTATTTGAGGTGTGTTACAAACCTTTAAGTTACCACTAAAACGGTCAATTTTTCCAGAAATTACATCATCAACTTGTTCGGCAAAAGTTTTTTCGTTTTCTTTTTGTTCTGATAGAATACTGTCTTGTACTTTACGAAAATCTTCAATACTCATACTACCATCATAAACAAAGGGGTCAAAATCATTTTCAGAGTCGTATAACTTATCAGAAAAAGCCATACCTATTTTTGCGGCAGCTTGTCTTGTTTCTTCAATTTTTGAAAGAACAACATCAGTATTTTCTGAAACAGTATCTAATACATATTTTTGCATTTCAGTATCACTCTGATACTGATTTAAAAAACTGATAGTTTCTTTTGCAGTATATCCATTTATGACAAAATCATTATCTGCTGAACCTACTATCAAATCTGTAATAAGATTATTCAGAGTAAGCTCAACTTCAAGCTTATAATTTTGCGTATCTGAATTTTTATGTGCATTTCTGACATTTTGATTATCCTTGATAATATCACAGGCAAAGTCAATAAATTCGTTTTGAACGGTTTTAATAGAATCTTCCAGTATTTTAACAACCTCGGAATATTGCGTATATTGCTTTAAAAAATCAATAACTCCACCATCGCCATCGCCAATGTCTTGGCGGAATGTGTGGACTGCTCCATCAGGCATATTTACATTAAATTTTGTTTTGGCATACCCTTGATGTACACCTTCAATTTCACCTTTTTCGTATGCTTCATAGATTTTACCCATGTCATTGCCGTAAGTATCAAGTTCATACTGCCTTTGCTTAACCCAATCATCATCGGCTTGCTTCATTATGCTGTCAAATTCGGCAACAGAATAAGTTTTGCCGTCTTCAAATGCAGGGCTTTCGCTCCATTCACAAGTAATTGTTGGATGTGTATCAGATTTATAAAGTTCATCATTTTTCGTTTTCGTAATACTAACAAGCTGCGTCATTATTTCAGGTGTAAATCCTTCGAAATTATGAGTGCTGCTTGTATATTTTCTTAAATCAGCTTCATACAAATCTGTTCCAATATCTGATATATATTGTTGACCAACGGAAACAATATAATTAAAGAATTCCTCTGTTGAATTTCCAAACTTTTGTGCAGCTTCTTGTATTTGACTATAACGCACATTTGTTGATACGAATTGACCTCCTAAGTTTGAGTCGGGATTATATTGTAAAAGAGTTACTATTTCGCTGTTCTCATTCAAGAAAAATAAATCTTTTGAGTAATCTACAGAACTATCAATAATTGATTTTTCAGGCAACTCAGGTGAAATAATATCATTGTAGTCAATATTATAACTGTCAAGAATTTCTTTTGCCTTTTGTATAGCATAAACATCGTTAGGATTATCACCGGAATAGTTTTTAAGGACATATAAAGCGTGTCTTTGTCTTTCGGCAATATCCTTTTCTGTAATATATGTTTCGGCTGAAATCATACTATCTAAATGTTCAGCTACTTCTTGCCAAGAGAGATGAATGTTTAAGTTGTTTTCAGGATTTTCTTTATCTGTGCGAGTAAATGCTAAACCCTTGCTTGGTTGAGATTCAAGACTTTCGTTTGAAGTGTAGTGACCATACCAACCAAATTCCTCTTTAAGAAAATCAATTTTTTCTTTTTCTGTATGATTT
>OGPT01004044.1_pt1 | contig 9955 bp, 6 predicted proteins | sample 1552951 | NCBI WGS metagenome assembly OGPT01 (sample SAMEA2580224, study PRJEB22360) | human gut metagenome | biome: human gut; feature: human-associated habitat; material: faeces | place: Denmark | collected 2008/2010
TCAAATTTATCCACGTAAGGCTTGATATAGCTGCTCTGCTCTTTATCGGATACCAAAATACCATCCGGCGAAGCAGAAATAACCACATCATGCAGTCCCATCGCAAGCACAGGCACATCCATCTCATTGACGATATGCACATCTGAACAGGTCTCATTCAAGACACCTTTTCCGACAACAGATTCTTCCATCGCCTCTGTCAGTGTGTTCCATGTACCGAGATCCTTCCACTGTCCGGCAAAACGCTGCACCTGAATCTTATCCTCTTTCTCTACAACCGCATAATCAAAAGAAATCTTTGTCAGTGTCTCATATTTATCAAACAGATCCTGATAATCTGTAAATTTAATCAGTTCATGCGCCTTCTCAAGCACATATTTCAGCTTGTACGCAAAAACACCACCGTTCCAAAGAGCACCGCGCTTTATATATTCCTCTGCCACATCTGCAGTCGGCTTTTCCTTAAAGGTCTCAACCATAGATGTATGATCTGCCGTCTTCGGAATGATATATCCATATTTTTCACTCGGATAAGTCGGTTCAATTCCCATCAGTACCAGATTTGCCTCACCCTTGTCTGCCTGCTCAGACAGATCTTTCAATGCAGCAAAATAGTCATCCTCCACATAGGGATCAACCGGACAGACTACCATCGATTCCTCCGGGCTGACTTTCATTTCATCGACAAGATAAGCTGTCGCTAACGCAATCGCCGGAAAAGTATCTCTTCTGCATGGCTCTATGGAAATCCCCACGCCATCCCCAAGCTGATTATGAATTGCTGAAACCTGTGTCTTGGAGGTTGCGATCGTGACGGTTGCATCCGCATCTACCGTCTTGATCTGCCGATAAACACGCTGTACCATAGACTCATAAGAGCCGTCCTTTTTCTTAAATATTTTTATAAACTGTTTGCTTCTCACATCATTGGAAAGCGGCCACAGGCGCTTCCCTGATCCGCCTGATAATAATACAATGTTCATTGTTTTTCCTGTTCCCTTGTATAAATACAATTAGTTTAACACGGATAGGGCAAACGGACAACTATTTCCATGCACCACGCGAAACACACCAGTTTTCCAATCAACTGCTCCATAAATGCTTCCGCATATGAGAAAGCCATGCATTCGTATCCGGATTGTCCGACGCAAACCGCATCAGCTTGTCCACATATCCCTGTTCCTTTGCAATCTGTATACTGATCGGGTAAACCAGTTCAAATACCAGACAAACATGTCCTACCAGATTGTCAACCGGCGTATGCTTCAGGCTGCGAAGCACCGTGTGCTTCTCCATAAAGCATTTTTTCACCAAATCCGATACTGCTGCCTGTTTCAGTTCCGCAGTCGATACATTATAAATATCTTCAAGCGGTGTATCACAATTTACCCGGAAAATATCGATCTTATCTGCATCACGCAATATATTGCAATATGCAGTTTTCTCCGCAGACATACCTTCTGGAATTCTGTATTTGTTATGATTTTCAATGCTGACTTTGAGAAGTTCCTGTTCCTCCGGTGTAAAATCTCCGAATTGTGTAAGAAGCCCCTCCTCAAACAGGATCGTTATCCCCAGCTCTGCATGATCTATCGACTCACTATCCACAAAAGTGCCATATCTTTTCACCTGTTCAAAACGGCCTATGTCATGGAGCATCCCCATTGTCCACGCAAGATCCCTGTCAATGGGTATATCCGTAACTGTTCGGGCAATGCGCTCCGCAAGCGCCGCCACACGATACGTGTGGTCGATCTTCAGCCTGATCTTCGGATCAGATGCATTATATTTATTTGTATAATCTGCAAATGTTTGCTTGATTCTTGTTCGGTTCATCAGTTATTGCAATAGCTCCTGCAGTCTTTTTACCTCGGCTTCCAACTCAGCAGCTCTTTTAACTGCATCATTTGCTCTTTGCACTGCATCATCTGCTCTTTGCCGCTCTTTTTCTGTATTCTCCCTTTCCAGTTCTATTCCTTCCCGTTTTCCGGCATTATATTCCGTAAGAAGGCATCTCTCATAGTCTTCCCTTGCTTCACACTGCATACGTATTTTTTCATCTTCACTCAGTTTTTTCATTGTCACTACCATATTCTCAAATACCTCCTCGCCTCTTGCTAACTACTCAAGTTCTTCTAGAGTCTCTGCCTTGAATATACCCGCCCATTTCAAAATCTTTTTATCTGTTTCAGACTGGTCTTTTGCATCTACATCTAAAATCTGATATTTTGCCATAAACTTTGGATGTTCTTCAAATAATGTAAAGTCTAAAATACCAATATGATATGTAGGGAACAACATACCATAATCTTGCCCACTCTTGATACTGTCATAGGCTCTCGCCCAGTATAATAGTGATCGATTTGTCCAGTATGTCTGCTTATACACCTGTAATTCAATATTGATGATCCTTGCATCATTTAGCTTGATCTTTACATCTAAGATACAATCTTTTCCTTCAATCTTCTTACCAAGCTCAATGGGATTTTCGATGTGACAGCTTACAATGTCTGCCTCATCCATCTCTAAAAGTGTTGCTAAAAGATTTCGTAACACCTCTTCGTTCTTTTGTAAAACTGCATGGAACATATAGTCATTTTTCATTCCATAAAATTTTCTTTTTTCTGCCATCTACTATGGTCCTCCTTTGTTTGTCACAGGAGTTACCATATATCATATTATTTCGAAACTCCTGCCTTATTGATAAATGTGAAATAAAGCATGAATTTTCTGAAATAAGATATGAGTAAGACTTTGGATCGTTATGTTTAAAATACGCTTCATTTCCTAACAATCCGATAGACTTGATAAAAGAAAATATGCTTTGCAATAACTATACCATTATTGCAAAGCATTGACAATCACATAATATGTTTTTCAAATGGGATGATTGTAAATCAAAAACTACATTTCGTCTCTGAAAAACTGTATTGTCATATAGTTATCCCTCCAATCATCACAGTTCATTCGCATATCGCCTCTCCTATTATGGTAATACCACGAATTGCTTCGTGCTCCGCACTCCCGCAATTCTCTCAGACATTCGCATATCGCGAAGCTTACGCTTCTATGTTTTTTGTAACACTGCAGAGCCTCATTCGCAAAATCGCCTCTTCCAATTATTGTAATACCACGAATTGCTTCGTGCTCCGCACTCCCGCAATTCTCTCAGCCATTCGCATATCGCTAAGCTTACGCTCCGCTTTTATGCTCATGTCTGAGCGGGTCATCATACCATATAGCCACTCCTGTGCAAGCACATCGTGGCTAATGGTCTGTGACCCTGGTATTACATGAAGTCAAATAAGCTCAACTGGTTTGACTGGGGCAGGCTGCCAAGAAGTCCCAGCTCGCCCATCTTATCAATAACGTTCTGCGGTGCTTTGCTGCGGCTTCGCAGATCATCTCTGGATAAGAACGGTCCGTCCTTTGCCGCTTCCATCATGGCTTCTGCGGCTTTATCTCCCATACCGTCGATACTGCCGAGGGATGGCATGATCTTGCCGTCGATGATCTGGAACAATCTCGAATGTGCTTTGTAAATATCGATTGGCATAAACTCAAAGCCTCTCGCATACATTTCCTGCACGATACGCAGATCACGGATGGAATCCTGTTCCTTCTTGGATAGCTCATCCTTCCTTCTGTTGTAATCCGCCAGCACGGCTTCAAGATGCTCCTTACCCTGACACATCAGTTCATAGGAAAAGCAGTCCGCTCGGATACTGTAAAATGCCGCATAGTAGGCAAGCGGATAATTTACCTTACAATACGCAATACGCCATGCCATCATAACATAGGCAGCAGCATGTGCCTTCGGGAACATGTACTTGATCTTTTTGCACGACCAGATATACCAGTCAGGTACATTATGTTCCTTCATGGTCGCGATCCATTCGTCCTTCAGGCCTTTTCCCTTTCGGACACTTTCCATGATCGTAAAGGAAAGTCCCGCCTCAACACCCATCTGCATCAGATAGATCATGATATCATCACGCGTACAGATTGCAGTCGAAATCGTTGCCTTGCCTTCCTCGATCAGCGTCTGTGCATTGCCCAGCCATACGTCTGTACCATGGGAAAGCCCTGCAATACGGACAAGATCGGAAAACGAGGTCGGCTGCGTATCAATTAACATCTGCATGGCAAAATCGGTACCGAACTCCGGAATACCGAGGGATCCCAGTTTACAGCCTAAAATATCCTCCGGCTTGACACCGAGTGCATCTGTATTCTGGAACAGGCTCATAACATCCTTATCATCCAGCGGGATCTTAGTCGGATCGATCCCTGTCAGGTCCTGCAGCATACGGATCATGGTCGGATCATCGTGTCCGAGAATATCCAGCTTTAACAGGTTGTGGTCGATCTTATGGTAATCAAAATGTGTGGTTACGATATCCGTTGTCATATCATTTGCCGGATGCTGTACAGGCGTAAAGGAGTTGATCTCCTCGCCCAGCGGCAGTACAACGATACCGCCCGGATGCTGTCCGGTTGAACGTCTGACACCGGTACATCCTTCTGCGATTCGTTCGATCTCACAGCGGCGTTTATGGATGCCACGCTCTTCATAATATTTCATCACATATCCGTATGCCGTCTTTTCTGCCAGCGTACCGATCGTTCCGGCGCGGAATGTCTGCCCGTAACCGAAAATAACTTCTGTATATTTATGTGCCTTACTCTGATATTCACCGGAGAAGTTCAGGTCGATATCCGGCTCCTTATCTCCCTTAAATCCAAGGAACGTTTCAAACGGGATATCAAAACCGTCCTTGACCAGCTTTTCGCCGCAGTTCGGACAGATCTTATCCGGCATATCACATCCTGCCTTACCGGCATATGCCTTAACCTCGGGTGAATCAAAATCATAATAATGGCATTTCTTACAATAATAATGCGGGCTCAAGGAATTAACCTCTGTGATTCCCGCCATATTGGCAACGAAGGAAGAACCTACGGAGCCACGGGATCCAACCAGATACCCATCCTCCACCGATTTCCATACCAGCTTCTGCGCAATGATATACATAACGGCAAATCCGTTGGAAATAATAGAATTCAGTTCCTTTTCCAGTCGTTTTTCTACAATATCCGGCAATACCTCGCCATAGATCTCATGCGCTCTCCGGTAGCAGATATCCGTCAGCGTCTGGTCACTGTTTTCAATAACAGGCGGACATTTATCCGGTCTGACCGGATCGATGGAATCAACCATATCCGCGATCAGGTTTGTGTTATCAATAACTACCTCCCGCGCTTTATCACTGCCTAAATATTCAAACTCCGCCAGCATTTCTTCCGTGGTGCGCAGATATAACGGAGCCTGGGAATCCGCATCCTTGAAACCGTTTCCCGCCATGATGATGCGGCGGTATACCTCATCCTCCGGATCCAGAAAATGCACGTCACACGTTGCACAGACCGGCTTATGAAACTCCTCTCCCAGATCGCAGATCTTTTTATTGATCTCCTGAATATCTTCCATGGAATGAATGTTTTCATGATCTGACTTATCGGAATCGATCATAAATGCATTGTTGCCATTTGGCTGGATCTCCAGATAATCGTAGAAATTCACGATGTCGGCGATCTCCGCCTGTGGTGCCCCGCGCAGCAAGGCTCTGTAAAGCTCTCCCGCTTCACAGGCACTTCCAAGGATCAGACCTTCTCTGTTTTCAAGGATCAGGCTCTTCGGTACCTTCGGCCGTCTGTTAAAATACTGCAAATGGGAAGCTGAGATCAGCTTATATAAATTGACGCGTCCCACATCATTTTTCGCCAGTACAATGGCATGATAAGACGGTGTTTTACGGACATAATCCGTACTTGTCCTGCCCAGCTCATTAACCGCATCCAGATCATGTGCACCTTTTTCCAGCAGCATCGGAATAAATTTCTCAAAAATTTCAGCCGTTGCCTCCGCATCATCTACCGCACGATGATGGTTTTCCAAAGATACACCGACTGTCTTTGCCACATGATCCAGTGTAAACTTGGCAAGCTGTGGCAGCAGCACACGTGCCATGGCAAGCGTATCCACATGAGTATATGCATAAGGCAGCTCCAGTTTCCTCGCATTTTCCTTAATAAAACCGGTATCAAAGGAAGCATTGTGCGCTACCAGTACACAGCCTTCGCAGAATGCAAAAAACTCCGGCAGAACCTGATCGATCGTCGGTGCGTCCATGACATCTGCATCCGTGATCGTTGTCAGCTTGGTGATCCGGTACGGAATCGGCTCCTGCGGGTTTACATAAGTTGAAAAACGGTCTACGATTTTTCCATTTTCCACCTTTACCGCACCGATCTCTATAATGTGGTTCGTCACACTTGAAAAACCGGTTGTTTCTATATCAAATACAACAAAGGAATCCATCAGGGATTGTCCCTTCGGATTGACTACAATATTTTTCAGATCATCTACCAGATAGATCTCACAGCCGCAGATCACCTTGAAGAAATCCTGTCTGTCAAGCTGTTTTCCTTCCTTTTCCGCCTCTGCTTTCGCACCTTTATACAGATCCTGCCACGTATGGAATACATCCGCAAGTGCCTGTACCACGCCATGATCTGTGATCGCGATCGCCGGATGTCCCCATTTATATGCCCGCTTTACAATATCGATAACATCGGAAACACCGTCCATATCACTCATTTTGGTATGGCAGTGCAGCTCTACACGCTTCTTTGCACTGTGATCCATTCTGGTCACGGTAAAGTCTTTTGTTTTTTGCAGGCTCTTAATGGAAATCGTCAGATCCTTATCAAAGCTGTCCATGGCACAAAGTCCCCTGACAAGCAGAAAAGCACCTTTTTTGACACCTTCCCGGATATTCGGGAGTTCTTCGTTCGGACAGAACATCTTGCATTTCATCGTGTCCGTAAAGTCTGTAATAAAGAAGCTGACGATCGTCTTTTCATTACGGATCTCTCGTTCTTCTACACTCAGCACTTTTCCACGTATCGTGATCTCACCCATTTCATCCAGGATCTGATCCATCGGAACGATCTCACCTTCCACATCATAGCCATACAATACATCCGGATTGTCCGAACGCCTGCCCTGTCTGCGGAAGCTCTTAAAGTCTTTTTTACCTTCTTTTTTAAATTCTTTCTTCAGCGGCTGTGCAGGCTCTGCTTTCTGCACCGGCTGCTTCTTCGGTTGTTCAGCAATTTTTGCATCTGCTCCCTGCATAGGCGATGCGGCGTGCTCAAATTCATTTCCGTCCACACCGCTCATATCCACATATTCACTGTCACTCGTTTGTGAAATAGCCGCACGGTTTCCCGCAATTTCCGCGATCCGGCGTGCAATCTTGATATCGTCCTCTTCCCGGTATTTGCTTTCCTTCGGCTCATCATATGCCACTTCAAAAAACGCACGTACCCCGCATCTTTCACAGACGATCTTGTCCAGGATCTGCAGAAGCTCTCCGCTTTTCTGATGATACAGTGGAATATCTTCCATCGTCAGAACAACTTTATCATCTGCTTCAAAAGACATCTCTGCGGACTTTAACATGCTGTGCAGCATCGGACTGTATTCCTTCAGCTCCAGCAGCATACTGTTTTTATACGCCCCGAAAACAGCCGGCGCATCATACTGCGCAGACAGATGAAACGTTTCATAAAGCTTGACTTCAGGTCCTTCTTTTCCGCCTTCTAAGGCAGAAAAAAGCTGCTTATGCAGCTCTTTTTCCACTTTATAAATATATTCTTTTTCTATGATGTTGTCACAACTTATGTAAACCTTCAGCAGATCTCTTGCTCTTGTCGTCACAACTCTGTCAACTCTGACATCTTCCATATAGACTTTACAGTCGCCTTCCAGATGCAGCGTTGGAAATACTTCCATAAATGAATGACTCACTACTCATTTCCCCAATTCAATAATTCTTCCCTAAGTGTATTTAATAACTGATCTTCCGGTACTTTTCTGATCACTTCACCTTTTTTGATCAGAAGTCCTTCTCCTTTACCGCCGGCAATACCAATATCAGCTTCTTTCGCTTCGCCCGGTCCGTTTACAACGCAGCCCATAACCGCCACCTTCAGGTCAAGCGGAATATCTGCCACCATCTGTTCCACTGCATTAGCCAGTCCGATCAGATCAATATTCGTTCTGCCACAGGTCGGACAGGATACTACTTCAATACCACCCTTTCTCAGTCCCAGTGTCCGTAAGATCAGCTTTGCAGATTTTACTTCTTCCACCGGATCGCCCGTCAGGGAAACGCGGATCGTATCACCGATGCCTTCATGCAGCAAAATACCAAGTCCTATCGAAGATTTGATATTGCCGCTCATGATCGTACCGGACTCCGTGATTCCAACATGCAACGGATAATTGGTCTCTTTTACGAGCTTTTCATGCGCTGCTACACACATCAGGACATCCGAAGATTTGATACTGATCACCAGATTGTCATATCCCAGATCTTCTATGATATGCACCTTATCCAGCGCACTTTCCACAATACCTTCTGCCGTTACACCATGGTATTTATCTACCAGATCCTTTTCCAGAGAACCGCTGTTTACACCGACACGGATTGGGATATTCCGCTCCTTTGCCACTTCCACAACAGCCTTCACTCTGTCAATGCTTCCGATATTGCCCGGATTGATGCGGATCTTATCTGCTCCGTTTTCCATGGCAGCGATCGCCATCTTATAATCAAAATGGATGTCTGCCACAAGCGGGATATGGATCTGTTTTTTGATCTCGCCGATCGCTTTTGCAGCCTCCTCGGTCGGAACCGTACAGCGGATGATCTCGCAGCCTGCCTGTTCCAGTCTGTGGATCTGCATTACTGTCGCTGCCACATCCTCTGTATGTGTATTCGTCATGGACTGGATCAGAATCGGATTTCCGCCTCCGATGACCCGGTCGCCGATTTTCACAACTCGTGTATTTGCTCTGCTCATTGTCTTTCCTCCATTTATTTTCTCCGTGATGGCATAAAAATCTTATTTTATTATAAGACAATTTTTTCTCCGGCACAACCGTCTTTTCTCTTGCAATTTTTTTCCAAATTTTCTATAATGCTAAGAGTGATTTTTTTTGATTCAACTGGAAAGGAAGACATACAAACGATGAAAAAGATGATCCTCGTAACCTCGCCGCCGGCGTGCGGAAAGACATACATTTCAAAACAGCTCGCCAAGGAGCTGAAACACGTTGTTTATCTCGACAAGGATACGGTCATTCCGCTGTCGAACCGCGTTTTCAAAGCGGGCGGACAGGAAATCAACCGCAGTTCTGATTTCTTCGAGGAGAATATCCGCGATTATGAATATGAAGTAACGGTCAATTTCGGACTGGAAGCACTCGAGTATGACGATATTGTGCTGATCAACGCACCATTCACACGCGAAGTGCATGATGAGAAGTTCCTGAAAGACTTCTCCAAAAAGCTCGCTGACCATGGGGCAAAGCTTGTTGTGATCTGGGTTGTCACAAAACCGGAGATCTGCCACCAGCGCATGATCGACCGCAACTCCGTGCGCGATACGTGGAAGCTGGAGCACTGGGATGAATATGTGAAAACGATCGACTACTCCATCCCGGAAGCACTGAAGAAAATGAGCAGCTGCCTCGATCTGATGCTGTTCTACAATTCTTCGGATGAAGAATATCAGAAATCCATGGAGATGGTTATCTCCCGTCTCGAAGACGAATAACGACTAAACGAAAAAAGAGAATTTTGCCGGACCTCATTTTTACAGTCCGCAAAATTCTCTTTTTATTTATAGAAACTATTTTCACATCCGATACAAAAGATAATCCGCCGCTGCCGCCCACAGCACCCAGGAAACGCAGAGAACTGCGAACACACTCTTATATCCGAGCACGGCAAAGTGGACGCGCCATTTTTCCTTCTGCGTGAATTTCTCCGGGTTTTTGCCTTTTACCATCAGCATTCCGGCGATCACGAACATGCCGAGG
>OGPT01004049.1_pt1 | contig 9946 bp, 10 predicted proteins | sample 1552951 | NCBI WGS metagenome assembly OGPT01 (sample SAMEA2580224, study PRJEB22360) | human gut metagenome | biome: human gut; feature: human-associated habitat; material: faeces | place: Denmark | collected 2008/2010
TTTATCATGTGCAATGGCATAATAGATTCCAGGGGAACGTACTAACTGGCTGACGATAACACGCTCTGCACCATTGATTACAAAGGTACCTGTTCTTGTCATCAGCGGCAGATCTCCCATGAAGATCTCATGCTCATTGATTTCATCTGTCTCTTTATTGTGAAGTCTTACTTTGACTTTCAGAGGTGCTGCATATGTTGCATCACGTTCTTTACACTCATCAATCGTATATTTTACTTCATCTTCACACAAAGTAAAATCTACGAAATCCAGGCTTAATTTTCCACTGTAGTCTGTGATTGGGGAAATGTCATCGAACACTTCATTTAACCCTTCTTCCAGAAACCACTTGTAAGAATCTGTCTGAACTTCGATCAAGTTAGGCATCTGAACGACTTCTTTCTGTCGGGCATAACTCATTCGTGAACTTTTTCCACTTTTAATAGGACGAATTCTGTTTTTCTCCATATTGACGTTTCACTCCTCATTTATTTTTCTGGCTGGGCTTTTTACCGCCCATATAACTTGCAGAGTCTCAAAAACAACGTATTTTTTGCTGTTTTTCATACGCAATCATGGCATAACTATCCACAATAGCGCATTTTTTACTATAGCACAGGCCTGTCAAGTATGTCAAGCAAATCCGCACTATTTTTTCAGTTCTTTCTTATATTCAGCATCCCTTATAATACGAAAGGGCATCCCGTCACCGGAATGCCCTGATAATTCAATCAAACTCGAATTATTTAAGGTTAACTTCAGCACCTTCTGCTTCAAGTTTAGTCTTGATTTCCTCAGCCTCAGCTTTAGAAGCGCCTTCTTTGATTACCTTTGGAGCTTCGTCAACTAATGCTTTAGCTTCTTTCAGTCCAAGACCTGTTACTTCACGAACAACCTTGATAACTTTAACCTTAGAAGCTCCTGCAGATGTAAGCTCTACGTCGAACTCATCTTTCTCTGCTGCTCCAGCTCCGTCTGCTGCTGCTGCAACTACAACGCCTGCTGCTGCAGATACGCCGAATTCTTCTTCACAAGCTTTTACTAAATCATTTAATTCTAAAACTGTTAACTCTTTGATAGCATCAATAAGTTCTGCTGTTGTTAATTTTGCCATTTTAATATCCTCCATTTTTAATAGTTTGTTTTCGTTTTCTTATTCAGCCGGTGTTTCAGCTGTTTCTTCAGCCGGAGCCTCTGCTGCTTCTGCAGGAGCTTCTGCTACTTCGCCGCCTTTTTCAGCGATCTGCTTAATAACACGGGCAAAGTTTGTAATAGGTGACTGCATGCTTCCCAGTAATTTGGAAAGGAGTTCCTCTCTGCTTGGAATTGTTGCGATGTTTGCAATACCTGCTGCATCGTAAGCAATACCTTCAACTACACCACCCTTGATCTCAAGTTTGTCAGCTTCCTTGGCGAATTTACCAAGTACACGTGCAGGTGCTGTTGCATCTGTAGTAGAGATAGCTGCTGCGCTAGGTCCTTCCAGATATGGAGCAAGAGCTTCAAACTGTGTTCCCTTGAATGCAAAGTTCATCATTGTGTTCTTGTAAACTTTGTATGTTACGCCGTTTTCACGACACAGCTTACGAAGTTTTGTATCCTGTTCTACTGTAAGACCACGATAGTCAACAAGAACAACTGACTGTGCATCTTTGATGTTTTCTGAAATTTCAGCTACAATCGGCTGCTTTAATTCTACTTTAGCCATTTTTTTACCTCCTTTTAGATTTGCTGTCGTCTGGAGTCATAGCCTTTTAAACGAGTTGCGTGATACGCTATAAAAAGCCTCCCGAAAACGGAAGGCTGACATTCAAACTAACTATTGAATCTTTCCCTCGGCAGGCGATACACTTACGCTCATCGAGCACCTGCTGTCTTCGGCATGATCTAAAACGACCTTGTATAAGATATCATGTTATGAGAGCCTTGTCAAGCGAATTATGAAATTAATAGCTGCTAATATAACCTTCCGCATCGATCGTGATATTTTCCGACAAGCTCTGCAGATAATTGATGACCCGTTCTCCTTCTGCGCCGTCCAGCGCATTTGTACTGCAGTCCTTCTGCAGCGCCGGAATCATCTGAATGTTTTCCAGCGTATCTCCCTGCACCGTCACTTTCAGAAGTGCTGTATCCACCTCTTTGGAATTGAACCAGAAATTACCGAGGCTGTAGATTACCGGCGTATCTCCCATATAATCTATTCCCTGCAGGCAGTGCGGATGGCATCCGACGATCAGATCTGCGCCTGCCTCCGCGATCAGTTTTGCCTGATAGGGCTGCGCCCAGTCAAGTTCGTCTGTGTTTTCCGTTCCCCAGTGTATGTAAACCGTCAGGAAATCGCATTGCTGTTTTGTCTGTTTTATCTGTTCCAGCAGGCGGTTTAATTCCGTTTCATTAAAACACCGGAATACGCCCGGACTGTCTTCGGTCGCGCCCTTCGTATCCGGATTTTCCAGTCGTTCAATCTGGGTAGCTGCCAAAATACCGATTTTTGTTCCATTTACATCAAAATATACAGGCGCCATTGCCTCTTCCAGATTTCTGCCGGCCCCCACGCGCGCAATTCCTTCCCCATCCAGTGTATCCAGGCTGTCAAGAAGCGCATCCTGTCCATAATCATACGCATGATTATTGGCAAGGGAAACAATATCCACTCCCATCTGCGAAAGCAGCTTCACATTTCCGGGCTTACTGCAAAATGTAAATGTCTTTCCTTCAACCGGCTGTCCGCGGTCTGAATACGGGAATTCATTATTGATCATACAAATATCCGCATCACGCATTTCTGCAAGAAGCGATGCGCCGATACAACTTTCTATATTACCGCCGCGGGCAGAAAGTGCATACATATTGGCATATGCATCATGAAAGCAGATATCTCCCGCAAAAGTCATAACAGCTTTCCCTTTTTCCTCTGCCGGATCAGTCTTTTGTTCTTCCTGCGGATTCTGTTCCTTCTGATCTGTTTCAATTTCCGGAAGAGAGGCATCTTCACGATCCTCTCCTCCTGTATTGTCATCCTGTCCACTCCCTATCTGCACACCAGCGCCTGCATGCATCTGTGTTTCCGCATCTGTTTGTGCATTTATTTCCGCGATCTGCTCTGCCTGCATCCGTTCCTGCCAGGCTATATTTTCCTTCTTTTTATGTTGCAACACGGTCACCAGTACTACCGTTCCGACAAGTAGCGTCAGAATTAGTGCTATCGTGAACCATGCTAATTTTCGTTTCCAGTTTTTCTTCATCTGTTTTATTCCCTATAAAAAAGAATGTGCCTTGGCACATTCTTGCGCCTGCGGCGGTCGCTTTTCTATAACCTGCCACGCAGGTTATTGCGCCGTACATTTGCTCTGCAAATGTACGACAATGCTTGCGACATCTACATTGTACGCCGCAGTGCGCATCTTTGCAAGCTTGCCTGCTTTTACTGCATAGGGGATCCCCTAAAATTTTCTATGCATCAAAAAGAAGGCGACCGGTATGACCGATCGCCTCAATTGATCTCTAACTATACGAATTAGAATTTAGCTACGCTGACCTTTACACCAGGTCCCATTGTAGGAGCAAGTGTAATGCTTCTTAAATACTGACCCTTTAATGTGCTTGGTTTTGCCTTTACGATAGCATCCATCAGTGCATCGAAGTTCTGCTGAAGCTGTTCCTCTGTGAAAGAAGCCTTTCCAACCGGAACATGGATAATGTTGGACTTATCTAATCTGTACTCGATCTTACCGGCTTTGATATCTTTAACAGCCTTTGTAACATCCATTGTTACTGTACCGGCCTTCGGGTTTGGCATTAAACCTTTCGGTCCTAAAACCTTACCAAGACGACCAACAACGCCCATCATGTCAGGTGTTGCAACAACAACATCAAAGTCTAACCATCCATCATTCTGGATCTTAGGGATCAGCTCATCGCCGCCGACAAAATCTGCACCGGCTGCTTCAGCTTCTGTAAGCTTATCACCTTTCGCGAATACTAAAACCTTTACTTCTTTACCTGTTCCGTTCGGAAGAACAACTGCGCCACGGATCTGCTGATCTGCATGACGTCCGTCACATCCTGTTCTGATGTGAACTTCGATTGTTTCATCAAATTTAGCAACTGCCGACTTCTTTGCTAACGCAATAGCTTCTGCAGGCTCAAACTGTGTAGCGCGATCGAATGCTTTCGCAGCATCGCTATATTTCTTACCATGTTTCATTTCGTTTACCTCCTAGTGGTAGTGGCGGAACTAATTCCTCCCACTTTTGTGTTAAATCTGTAAAAGTCTTATTCTTCTACAGCGATTCCCATACTTCTTGCTGTACCAGCGATCATGCTCATAGCAGCCTCAAGGCTTGCTGCATTCAGATCAGGCATCTTTGTCTCAGCGATCTTCTGCAGATCAGCTTTGGAGATTGTTGCAACCTTTGTCTTGTTAGGTGTTGCAGAACCGGATTTGATTTTGCATGCTTTCTTTAAAAGAACCGGTGCAGGTGGAGTTTTTGTTACGAAACTGAAACTTCTGTCTGCATAAACTGTGATAACTACAGGAATGATCATATCACCCTGATCAGCTGTCTTTGCGTTGAACTGTTTTGTAAATTCAACGATGTTTACACCATGCTGTCCAAGTGCAGGACCAACTGGTGGTGCTGGTGTAGCTTTACCAGCAGGGATCTGTAACTTAATGTATCCTTCTACTTTCTTTGCCATTTTGGCACCTCCTAATAAATTGTGGTAGTGGCGGGCTTCTGCCCTCCCACAGTCCAAGTATGAACCTTCTTATATAAGTAGGACTTCATCCTATGAACATCTTGTTCTATCTGTGCAAGATTATGCCATCTTGCGAATTTCCGCAAAACTGATCTCAACCGGTGTTTCGCGGCCGAACAGTTCTACATTGATCGTTGCAGTCTGTTTGTTGTAATCCATTCTCTGAACCATACCAACCGTATCCTTCCAGACACCTGCAACAACAGCGATCGTATCTCCTTCTTCGAAGTCAACCGATACATTCTCTGTTTTGATTCCGAGCGGTTTCATTTCCGCTTCGGATAACGGAACCGGTTTGCTTCCCGGACCCACGAATCCTGTTACACCACGTGTGTTGCGGACTACATACCAGGTATCATCGTTCATGACCATATTGATCAGCACATAGCCTGGGAACATCTTTTTCTGAACAGTCTTTTTGGCACCGTTCTTCACTTCCACAACATCCTGAAGCGGAACCCTGACTTCCAGAATTTCCTCTTCCAGATGGCGATTTTCGATTGTTTTTTCAATATTGGCTTTTACTTTGTTTTCATAGCCTGAGTAGGTATGCACTACATACCAGTTTGCGTCTGCCATATGTTTTTCCTCACTCTACATTGTTATTAAGTTAATCGCATACTGCATAACTGTATCGAGCAGTGCGATGATCACTCCTAAAACAATAGAAATTGCAGTAACAGCTACCGCCTGTTTTCCGAGTGTTGTTTTGTCGGGCCAGATGATCTTCTGGAATTCAGCTTTCAGCCCCTTGAAAAAACCAACCTTTTCGTTACTACTTTCTCCCATAACTTTGACTCCTGTTCTTAAAAAACGGATTATTTTGTTTCTTTGTGTAAAGTATGAGTCTTGCAGAATCTACAATATTTCTTTGTTTCCATTCTGTCAGGATGATTCTTTTTATCCTTTGTCATGTTGTAGTTACGGTTCTTGCACTCTGTACAAGCCAATGTGATTTTTGTACGCATTCTTTTCTCCTTCTCGCCGCCCGCATGCTTTACTTCTGTGCGACCTTTTCCTGTTTGACATCTGCGCACGCGTCAGAGGACAGATGTACGAGACTGTCCACACCCGGTTTATGCTTGTCTTGCCACCATCTGGTAGAGCCTGGAAACCGGCTGCCCGCAGAAATCTGCCGGACAGATTCATTTTTTACAGCATAAAAAAAAGACCTAAAAGTCATCTCGTCTGTTTAATATAGCACAGTTGTGTCCGTGCGTCAATTCCTTTTCCCGTTTTTTTCCGCATCTGCGCAGTTTTTTTTGATTTTCTTTACCGATTTTTCCGCAGAAACGATTGCATTTTGCTTATTGCAATGCTATATTTATTATATATAAGTAGATTCTCATGCCAATGCAGAGGCTGACAAGGAGTGTCAACGCCGCATTTATGCAGATTCAAGGAAGAAAGGAGGGCTTCTGATGGCAATCGGATTCGATGCGCTTAATCAGGTTTACAATCACTACCTGACGGAATATGCGCCCAAGTCAAATACTGCACTTGATACGCACAAGAAGAGTGATCTGCGCAGTATTTATAATTCCATTATCAAATTAAATAAAGAAGCGCCTCTCTGTATTCTGGATACAAGCGACGAAGCAAAGCAGTATGCGGTTTCTCTGAAAGAGCAGTCAAGGCTTTTCAGAAATGCCCTGATCTCTACCAAAGGAAGCAGTGAATCCGAACAGCTGCTCCGGCAGAAAGTTGCCTACTCTACAAAAGAAAGCATTGCAAGTGCCTCTTACGTTGGCAGTGAAAGCGGAGATCATGCGCCTTCCTTTACGCTTTCCGTAGAACGGCTGGCAAGCAGTCAGGTTAATTTCGGCAAAGCTGTTCCCGGCGACGCCAGAATTTCTCTTGCACCGGATACATACTCCTTTGATCTGTCCGTTTCCGATATGAACTACGAATTTCAGTTTCAGCTCAAAGAAGATGATACAAACCGTGAAGTCATGGAACGTCTCGGACGTCTTATCACAAAGTCCGACGTCGGTCTCAGTGCGGAGGTACTTCCCGATCATGAAGGAAATGTATTTTTAAAACTCTCCTCCGATGCAACCGGAAAACCGGACGGCAAAGAACTTCAATTTGAGATCAGTGATCATAACACAAGCAAAAAGGCCGGTATCGTATCCTACTTTGGTATGGATCAGGTATCGCAGACTCCCGAAAATGCTTTATTTGAGATCAATCATATTGAACATACCGCCTCTTCCAACACCTTTACCGTGGAAAAGGCCTACGAGATCACATTGCAGGGCACAAGTCCTGATCCTGATACCGTGACAGAGATCGGAATCAAAGATGATATGGAAAGTCTACGGGAAAATGTACATTCTCTTGCAGACAGTTATAACGAATATATCGGCAGGATCGCACAGCCGCAGACTGCACATACGAGAAGTTCCCAACTCCTCAGTGAGTTTTCCCGGATCTCCCGGCATTACGCACAGGCGCTTTCTTCCATCGGTCTTTCTTTTACGGCAGATGGCACTCTGCAGGTAGATGATACACAGCTTTCCGATGCCGCCCAGGCAGATGCACAGACGAGCCTGAAACCTGTGCAGGATTTTGCAAACGCCATGCTCAGAAAAAGCAATCAGATTTCATTAAATCCGATGGAATACGTTAATAAGACAATCGTAGCATACAAAAATCCGGGCAAGAATTACCCGTCACCGTATATCACCAGTGCCTATTCCGGTATGTTATTTAATAATTACTGTTAAAAACGGATGTACTTTTCAAAAGCACATCCGTTTCTTTTACTCTTCTTTCTCAAATTCCCGGTACAAAAATTCCAGATCCAGCATTTTATCATCTACATAATAATCCGCATTCGGTTTTCCCATATGCAGTTCATCGTATTGCACACCCCAGTCCTGCATCTGCTTTTCTGTCACAGGTTTCCAGTCGATACCGGTCACATAACCGCGGGCAGTAAAGAGTACGATGCGATTGCCCCAGTCGTGCAGCTTGTTGATGATACGGATCATTCTCTCATTCGGCATTGCCTGTCCATAATCCAGATCTTCGCGCTTCATGGCGATCACACCGTCAATGTCAAACACAAACAGCTTACCGCCCTGACGGATCCGCATAAAATCGTCCACTCTGGCAAAATCCGCCTCTGTGTCCACATCATACATTTCCTTCATCACATAGCCTTTGATCTTCTTACCTGTCATGGAATGCAGCTCTGTCACATTGCGCGGTCTGAGCAGATCCACATTTCCGTTCTGATAATAAGTGTCAGGGAGCTGCTGCCGCGGCATATTATAGGCTTCCGGAATGTCCTTTAAGATCGGATCAAGTGTTCCGTCTTCTCCCAGATACCACATCTTATGCGGAACCACTTCGTTTTTCTTAATACTGCGGACAGCATCTACCGTCTCATCATTTAACATGATCTCGATCATGGCATCAATATCTGCCGGATCGCGGAACGGATAGGTCGGTCTGAGCTGGACGATGATATCCGGCACATAATCTTCTTTCTCTTTCAGGAAAGAAAGTGCATGGGCAAACACATCGATATCCAGCGCTGTATCCGTGGCATATTCTGCCGGACGGATAAACGGTGTTTCCGCACCGTATTCTCTTGCGATCTGTGCATATTCCTCACTGTCCGTAGAAACAATGATCCGATTGATATATTTCGATGCCTTTGCATGTTCTATCGAATATGCCATCATCGGTTTTCCATTGATCTTTCTGATATTTTTATTCACAACACTCTTGGATCCGCTTCTTGCAGGGATCAGTGCAAGGATCTTTTTCTCTGCCATTTTCTTACCTCTCTATTTCCGCAGCGGCCATATCAAGCGCTGCTCTGATCACTTTATCCATATCATAGTATTTATATTGGCCAAGCCTTCCACCAAACAGAATATTTCCCTGTTCTTTGGCAAGCGCCGCATATTTCTGATACAACTGCCCGTTCTTTTCATCATTGACCGGATAATACGGCTCATCGCCTAACTTCCACTCAGAACTGTACTCACGGCTGATCACAGTCTTCGGAAGATCGTTGCCTTTCTCATCCTTGCCGAACTCAAACCATTTATGCTCAATAATACGAGTCCATGGTGTCTGACGGTCTGTATAATTGACTGCGGCATTCCCCTGATAATTTTCCTGATCCAGAAGTTCTGTCTCAAATCTTACTGATCTGTATTCCAGTGTTCCAAGTTCATATCCGAAATATGCATCGATCGGTCCGGTATAAATAACTTTCTCGGCCAGCGCATCTAACGCCTCTTTATTCTCCAGATACTCCGTATTCAGGCGGACTTCGATTCCATCCAGAAGATTTTCAACCATCTTTGTATATCCTCCGACAGGAATTCCCTGATATAACGCATTAAAATAATTATTATCAAATGTCAGACGCACAGGAAGTCTTTTGATAATAAACGCCGGAAGTTCCCTGCAGTCACGTCCCCACTGCTTCTCCGTATATCCCTTGATCAGCTTTTCGTAAATGTCTCTTCCAACCAGGGAAATTGCCTGTTCTTCCAGATTCTCCGGCTCTTTTGTTATCTCTTTTCTCTGCTCTTCAATCTTCGCTTTTGCTTCCTCCGGAGTAACTACTCCCCACATCTTATTAAATGTATACATATTAAAAGGAAGTGAATACAATTCACCCTTATAATTAGCCACCGGTGAATTCGTAAAACGGTTAAACTCTGCGAACTGTGTAATATAATTCCATACTTTTTTGTTATTTGTATGGAATATATGTGCACCATATTTATGTACATGGATTTTTTCTATCTCTTCCGTATATACATTTCCGGCAATATTCGGGCGTTTATCGATCACCAGAACGGATTTTCCCGCTTTCCTGGCCTCATGTGCAAATACAGCTCCAAACAGTCCGGCTCCTACGATCAAATAGTCATATTTTTTCATGTTCAGTTCTTCCTCTTCTTTATTTATATTCTTTCAGGTAATAGGATTATTCTATCATATATCTTGGTTAACTGAAAGATGCTGTCTTATTTTTTGTATCATTTCGCTCTTTCACTTTATCACGTTACCAAACGATTGCATTTCTTTACCGAACATATTATACTATTTAAAAATGAAATAGTTCAATTTGAGGTGAAATTATGCATAAAGAATTTTTAATGGGAAATGCTGCCATTGCCCTCGGTGCTGTTGCCGCCGGCGTCAATGT